>Ga0208029_1000551_pt1 | contig 22188 bp, 19 predicted proteins | sample MalvireepMed_s12_FD_184242 | JGI IMG/M metagenome (GOLD analysis project Ga0208029, IMG submission 184242) | Marine viral communities from the Global Malaspina Expedition - Malaspina viral metaG DeepMed_s12 (SPAdes) (version 2) | ecosystem: Environmental > Aquatic > Marine > Oceanic | place... | reverse complement strand
CGGGTATATTATGCAATTTATTAATTGAAACTTATAGAGATAAAATCATTTCTATTTTTTTAAACGTATTGCTAAAACGTTTTAGCTATTTGTCTTAGCTAAGTTTTAGCATTGTTTTTTCTTTAATTAATAAATCGTTTTAGTATAAAATTAATTATAAACTAACTGTATTTATGAAAACTAATTTATTTAAAAGGTTAGTGTTGCCAATAGCATTTATATGCTTTGGATACACACAAGCACAAACAGTTTCTGGAACTGTTTCTGATGAAAACGGTCCATTGCCTGGGGCCAATGTTTTGGTAAAAGGAACAACAAACGGAACACAAACAGATTTTGATGGAAATTATGAACTAAGCGATGTGCCTAACGACGCCGTATTAGTTTTTAGTTTTATCAGTTTTAAAACAAAAGAAGTTCCTGTTGGGGGACAATCTACCATTAATGCAATACTTCAAAGTGACACACAAGCTTTAGATGAAGTGGTTGTGATTGGTTATGGTACGCAAAGAAAATCGGATTTAACAGGGTCGGTTTCTACAATTAGTAGTGAATCAATACAAGAAATGCCTACTACAAATCCTGAACAAGCATTAGCTGGTAAGGCAGCGGGTGTTAATGTTTCTTCAAATTCAGGGAGACCAGGTGGAAATACTAACGTTAGAATTCGAGGTAACAACTCAATTAACGCTAACAACTCTCCTTTATATGTTGTAGATGGAGTAATTGGCGCTGGACCGATTAACTATTTAAATCCGAACGACATTAAGTCGATGGAGGTTTTAAAAGATGCTTCTGCTACTGCTATTTATGGTGCACGAGGTGCTAATGGAGTTATTATTGTAACTACTAAAAGAGGTTCTAAAACTGGAGGTCAGGTAAGTTTTGATTCTTTTATTAGTATTGGAGAAATGGTAAGAAAGCTAGATGTATTAAACTCTGAAGAGTTTTTACAAGTAGAAATGAATTCTTACAACAATGCTCAAAAATATGATCCAGTAGGTTGGGCAAATGGGAAATATGAAAACCCAATGAACTATAGAAACGACCGTACATTATTTGATGCTAACGGAAACCCTTTATACGATACAGATTGGCAAGAAGAAGCTACTAGAACTGCTATAACTCAAAACCATAACCTATCGTTTACAGGAGGAGATGAAAAAACATCATATGGTTTATATTTAAATCATTCGGATCAAGAAGGTGTTCTTTTAGAATCATATTTAAAAAGATATTCTGGAAGATTAGTATTAGACGGTCAGGTTAAAGATTGGCTAAAAGTTGGAGGTAGTTTTACATTCAACCATATAGAAGAAAACAGAGTTGATGGCGGTGTTGGTGGTTTAACAGCTTTAAGAATGATGGTGGAAACGCTTCCTATTGTGCCAGTAAAATATCCTAGTGGAGATTATGGTACAAATGCAGATTATCCAAACATGGAAGGTGGAGAAAACCCAGTCAATATTCTTTTAAACAGAACAAACATCTTAAAGACTCAAACTTTCTTAGGAGACGTTTATGCTAATATAGATATTGCAAAAAATCTACAGTTAAGAACTAGTATTGGAGCGAATATTAATAATACGCAAGATAATTTCTATTCTGGTAGAGAACTAAACAACTTAAGTGCTAACTTTCAAGGGGAAGCTACTATAAGAAATACTAGAACTAATTACTGGCAGTTTGAGAACTTTCTTACTTATGATTATGAAATCAATGAGAACCATAGGATTAATGCCATGGGAGGTTTAAGCTGGCAACAATATGATTACTTCTATAGTTTTGCAGGAAGTAGAGGTTTTACAGACGATTTTTATCAATATAATAATTTAGAAGTAGGAGCAAATCCGCTAACACCAGATTCAGATGTTTATCAATGGACTCTAAATTCTTTCTTCGGAAGAGTTAATTATAGCCTAATGAATAAATATTTATTCACCATTACGGGTCGTTTAGATGGGTCTTCTAAGTTTGGAGAAGATAACAAAAGAGCATTCTTTCCTTCGGCTGCATTTGCTTGGAAAGTTTCAGAAGAAGATTTCTTAAAAGACAGTGAGACTATTTCCAACCTAAAATTTAGAACAAGTTATGGAGAAACAGGAAACTCAGAAATTGGGGTTTACCAATCTCTTGCTAGTTTAGGATCTAGTACTGCAATTCTTGGAGGTGAGAGATTTCCTGGTGTTGGTATCGGAACTTTAGCAAATCCAGATTTAAAATGGGAAAAAACAGCACAATTTGATGCTGGTATAGAATTGGGTATGTTTAATAACAGAATAGAATTAGAGACGGATGTTTATTACAAAAAAACTACAGACATGCTATTAAATGCACCTGTGCCAACATCTAGTGGATATTCTAACATCTACTCTAACATTGGTAGTATGGAAAATAAAGGTTTAGAACTTACTTTAAACACTGTTAATATTCGTTCGGAAGATTTTTCATGGACTACCACCTTCAATATTTCCTTCAATAAAAATGAAATATTGGCTCTAGGAGAACAAGACGACGATATTTTTCCTGGACCAGGATTTTTATCTGACACAAATATTCTAAGAGTTGGAGAGTCTGTAGGATCATTTTACGGATTAGTAAGAGAAGGAACTTGGGGGAGCGACGAAGCTGCAGAAGCAGCAGTATATGGCCTTCTACCTGGAGATATTAAACATGCAGACTTAAATGACGATGGGCAAATAAATGCTGCTGACAGAAAAATAATAGGAAGTGGTTATCCTGAAGGATTTGGTGCTTTATTTAACACCTTTACATATAAAAATATAGACCTAACAGTAGATCTTCAATTCTCATATGGAAATGATGTGTTGAATTTATCTAGACACTCTGGAGAAGACAGAACAGGACAAGCAAATAGTTATGCAACTGTTTTAGATGGATGGACACCAGACAATCAAAACACAATGATTGCACAAAACAGACCTTCAAGCGCATATTATAGATCTACCATAGATTCTAGAATGGTAGAAGATGCATCTTTTATAAGAGGTAGAAATCTAATTCTAGGCTATAATTTTTCGCAAGATGTTTTAGATAAATTTAAATTAAAAAGATTAAGACTATACGCTTCTGTACAAAATTTCTTTTTAGCTACAGACTACACAGGATACGATCCTGAAGTAAGCACATATGGTGATGCTTTCGCGCAAGGAATCACATTTTTTGATTATCCTAAACCTCGAACATTCACTTTAGGAGTAAACCTTACTTTTTAAACTTAAAAAATGATAGCAATGAAAATTTCAAAAAAAATATATATCAACGCACTCTTATGCCTAGTTTTATTAGGCGTGAGTAGTTGTTCAGATTTTTTAACTGAAGAAAATGAATCTGAATATACGCAAGACAATTATTTTCAAACTAGAGAACAAGCAGAATCAGCAATTAACACCCTTTATGCTTCTTTAAGATTTGTAAGTGACGGTTCTGGTACTTATGGAGAGAGTCCATTTATGATGCTTGAGTTCGCAACAGGTTTATGTAATACAGAAGTTGGGCAAAGTCAGTTTAACAACGCATACCGAAATTTAACTGCAAACTCAGAAGATGCATATGCGTTAAATTGGTGGCAGAACTCATATAGAGCTATAGCCAATGCAAACTTGGCAATTGCGCGTATTCCTGAAATAGATATGGCACAAACCGATAAGGATAACCTTGTTGGGCAAGCTAAATTTATTAGAGCTTTTTACTATTTTCATTTAGTAAGACTATTTGGAGATGTTCCACTAATTTTAGAACCTGTTGACGCATCTTCAGAATTACTTTATCCAGCAAGAAGTCCACAACAAGAAGTATATAATGCAATTGTTACCGACCTTAAAGATGTTGAAAATTCTGGACTACCATTTACTGATGAATCTGGAAGAGTTGGTTTAGGTGCTGCAAAAACATTATTATCAAGCGTATACCTAACTATGGCTGGTTATCCACTACAGGCTGGAGATAATTACTATAAATTGGCTGCAGATAAAGCTAAAGAAGTTATAGATAGTAAAAAGTATAGCCTTTTTACAGATTACGATAATTTACATGATCCAAGTATTAATAATACTGGAGAGATAATCTTTCAAAACCAATATTTAATTGGGTTTGCAACTAGTGGATTAACTGCGTGGATGTTGCCTAGATCAAGAGGGATTTCTCAATTTTCAGATGAATATGGAGCATTATATCCAACTCAACAGTTTATTGATGCTCATGAAACTGGAGATAAACGATTAGAAGAACAAGAGTTTTATTTTACTGAATATCCTTCTATTGAAAATCCAGATGAAACGGTAGACTTTAGTGCTACTTATATTTACAAATATTTTGATGAAGATGCAGTTTTAAGAACTGCGCAAAGTAGTCTTGGTTGGAAGTTTTTTAGATATGCTGAAGTATTATTAACATATGCTGAAGCAGGGTTTGAAGCTTATGGACCTACTACAGAGGTGCTTGCAGCAATAAACGAAATTAGAGACAGAGCTAATTTACCTCTTTATGATGCAAGTATTACAGAAGAAGATATTTGGAAAGAACGTTTCTACGAACTTTCATTTGAGAACAAATATTGGTTTGATATGGCAAGAAGAAGAAAAGCTCTAAACCTTAGCACTGGAAGTTTTGAAAACTTTGTAGGTCACCAATTTTCATATGGCCCTACGTTAACAGATAAATATTTATTATTTCCAATCCCACAAAGAGAAATTAATAATAATAAACAGTTAACGCAAAACCCAGGATGGTAAAAAATAATTCTTTATAATCAATTAGTTAGTTTGATTACTCCCGCTCTGTTTTTTTATGAGTGGGAGAATCATTTTAAAGAAGATTGGTTTACATTACACATTCAAAAAGAATACTTTTATATTTTAGTGACTAAATCGGTTAATTAAATTATAAAAGAATATAATAAACCACACAATGTGGAGACAACTTAAGTTATACTTTATGAGAACTTTACTCCTTACCTCACTATTATTTGTTTGTACACTTTCTATTGGACAAACAAAACAAATAACATCCATTGAAAACCCAATAGATTATGTCAAACCTTTAATGGGAACCGACTCAAATCCGAGTTTGTCTAACGGAAACGTTTATCCAGCAATTGCAATGCCTTGGGGTATGAATTTCTGGACCCCACAAACAGGTAAAATGGGAAGCGGTTGGGCTTATGAATATGATGCAGATAAGCTTCGAGCGTTTAAACAAACGCATCAACCATCTCCTTGGATGAACGATTATGGACAGTTTGCCATTATGCCAATAACTGGAAAATTAGTTTTCAATGAAGATGAACGTGCAAGTTGGTTTTCTCATAAATCTGAAATTGTTAAACCGCATTATTATAGTGTTTACCTAGCAGATCATAATGTAACTACAGAAATTACTCCCACAGAAAGAGCTGCGCGTTTTAGATTTACTTTCCCCGAAACCGATAGCGCATACGTAGTAATAGATGCACTAGATAAAGGTTCTTATATAAAACTACTCCCAGAAGAAAATAAGCTTATTGGGTATACTACAAAAAATAGTGGCGGAGTTCCAGAAAATTTTAAAAACTACTTTGTAATTGAATTTGATACACCATTTACTAGTACAAATACTTTCAGTAATAATAAATTACAAGATGCCTTAGAGAATAAAGCAGACCACGTAGGTGCTGTAATCGGATTCAAAACTAAAAAAGGACAGCAAGTAAATGCTAAAATAGCTTCTTCTTTTATCAGTTTTGAACAAGCTGAAATTAACTTGAAAGAAATAAAAGATAAAGATTTTGATGCGTTAAAAGAAGCTGGAAAACAAACTTGGAATAAAGAGTTAAGCAGACTTAAAGTTGAAGGGGGAACCATAGATCAATTTGAAACATTTTACTCTTGCTTATACCGTTCATTACTATTCCCTAGAAAGTTTTTTGAATACGATAAAGATGGAAATGTTGTACATTATAGCCCATACAACGGAAAAGTACTTCCTGGGTATATGTTTACAGACACAGGATTTTGGGATACGTTCCGTTCTTTATTTCCTTTATTAAATTTAATGTATCCTGAATTAAGTGTTCAAATGCAAGAAGGTTTAGCAAATGCATATAAAGAAAGCGGATGGTTACCAGAATGGGCAAGCCCAGGACTTAGAAATGTTATGGTTGGTAATAATTCAGCATCGGTAGTTGCAGACGCTTATCTCAAAAATAAAAATGCTAAATATGATATAGAAACGCTTTACGAAGCTGTTATTCATGGAGCAAATAATGCGGGTCCACTTACCGCTGTTGGTCGTGCTGGTGCAGCGTATTATAAAGATTTAGGGTATGTGCCTTATGATGTTGATATTAATGAAAATGCAGCGCGTACCTTAGAATATGCCTATGATGATTTTGCAATTTATCAACTAGCAAAAGCATTAGACAGACCAAAAAAAGAGATTAATTTATACAAAAAAAGAAGCTTAAATTATAAAAATTTATTTGACAAGGAAACCAATTTAATGCGGGGTAAAAATAAAGATGGTAAATTTATGAAACCATTTAACCCTTTTAAATGGGGTGATGCTTTTACAGAAGGTAATAGCTGGCATTATACATGGTCTGTTTTTCATGATGTACAAGGACTTATAGATTTAATGGGTGGAAAAGATAACTTTACTGCCAAATTAGACGAAGTATTTTCTTTACCTCCAGTTTTTGATGAAAGCTATTATGGAGGTGTTATTCATGAAATTCGAGAAATGCAAATTGCAAATATGGGACAGTATGCACATGGAAATCAACCTATTCAGCATATGATTTATTTGTATAATTATGCATCACAACCATGGAAAGCTCAATATTGGGTTAGAGAAACAATGGATAGAATGTATATGCCTACTCCAGATGGTTATTGCGGAGATGAAGATAACGGACAAACATCTGCTTGGTATGTATTTTCTGCTATGGGATTCTATCCTGTGTGTCCAGCAACCGACGAATATGTTATAGGGACACCATTATTTAAAAAGCTTACTTTAGAATTGCAAAACGGTAATGAGGTAATTATCAATGCTCCAAACAATGACCATAGCAACAAATATGTACAACAAATGAGTTTTAATGGTCAGAATTATAGCAAAAATTATATCAGTCATGAAGCGCTATTAGAAGGTGCCAAAATCGATTTTGAAATGAGCAATACTCCTAATAAAAATAGAGGAACAGCAAAAGACGATGCTCCTTATTCTTTATCCAACGAATAAAATAGAAATTGAAAACAAGAGCAATGATGATTAAATCCCCTAGATTTATAAACAGGAATATTTTAAGAGGAACGATATATGTATCGGTAGCAGTATTTGCAGCAGCATGTAGTCAAAAAAAGGAAAACTCTCAGGAGGTAACTTCTAAAGCTACTGATGAACTCCAAAATTTGGTTCAATATGTAGATCCTATGATTGGTACTGCCAAAATGGGACATACATATCCTGGAGCAACGGCTCCCTTTGGAAGCGTACAATTGAGTCCAGATACAGACACCATTCCCTATGAAATAGATGGGCATTACAACCCAGATGTTTATAAATATTGTGCAGGATATCAATATGATGATGCCACTATTGTAGGTTTTAGCCATACCCATTTCAGCGGGACAGGACATTCAGATTTAGGAGATTTTTTAATTATGCCTACTACTGGAAACCTTCAATTAAATCCGGGAACAGAAACTAATCCTGATAGTGGATATCGCTCTCGTTTTTCACATAAAAATGAACATGCAGAAGCTGGTTATTATAGTGTTCAGCTAGAAGATTATAATATTAAAGCAGAGTTAACTGCTACTACGCGCGTGGGAATGCATCAATATACATTTCCAAAATCGGAAGCGTCTCATATTATTTTAGATCTAACATCTGGAATCTATAATTACAAAGAAAAAAACGTTTGGACTTTTGTTAGGGTTGAAAACGATACGCTAGTTACTGGTTACAGACAAACTAATGGTTGGGCTAGAACTCGTAAAGTATACTTTGCTATGGCTTTTAGTAAACCAATTGCAAAATATGGACAGGAAAACCATAATGATAATGTTTATAAAGGTTTTTGGAGAAAGTTTGATCAAAGTACTAACTTTCCTGAAATGGCTGGAGAAAATATCAAAACATATTTCGATTTTAATACTTCCGAAGGAGAAAAAGTTAAGATTAAATTTGCCATTTCTCCTGTAAGTACAGAAGGTGCTATTAATAATATGAAAGTAGAAATTCCTCATTGGGATTTTGAAAAGGTAAAACAAGAAACTCAGAATAATTGGAATGTAGAGCTTAATAAAGTACAACTAGATCCAATCAATCATGATGAAATGATAAATTTCTACACAGCCATGTATCATGCTTTTCTTGGGCCTACAATATATATGGATGTTGATGGAAAATACCGTGGTTTGGATATGAATATTCACCAAGCAGAAAACTTTACAAACTACACTAGTTTTTCATTGTGGGATACTTACAGAGCTTTACACCCATTATTTAATGTGTTACAGCCAAAGAGAAATTCGGATATGATTAATTCTATGGTAGCGCATTACAATCAAAGTGTACACGGTATGCTACCTGTTTGGTCTCATTATGCTAACGAGAATTGGTGTATGATTGGGTACCATAGTGTTTCTGTAATTGCCGATGCTATTGTAAAAGGAAATACAGGTTTTGATGCGGAGGCTGCGCTTATGGCAAGCGTTCATACTGCAAAAGTTCCATATTATGATGGATTAAAATATTACATGGAAAAAGGATATGTTCCAGAAGATAAAAATGGTTCTTCTGTTTCTAAAACCTTAGAATACGCTTATGACGATTGGGCAATTGCTCAAGCAGCAAAAAAACTTGGAAAGGACGCTATTTATAATGAATTTAGTAAACGTGCCGAAAATTATAAAAATGTTTATGATGCCAAAAGTGGTTTCATGCGTCCAAAATTAAACGATGGTACCTTTAAAAAAGATTTTGATCCTTTAAATACACACGGACAAGGTTTTATAGAAGGGAATTCTTGGAACTATAGTTTGTATGTGCCTCATGCACCTAAAACTATGATTGAAATGATGGGTGGAAAAGAGACCTTCTCCCAACATTTAGATTCGCTATTTTCTATGGATTTACCAGATAAATATTTTGAGAATACTGAAGATATTTCTCGTGAAGGAATAATTGGAAATTATGTGCATGGAAACGAACCTTCTCATCATGTAGTGTATCTATATAATTGGACAGATACTCCATGGAAATCTCAAGATAAAATTAGAATGATTTTAAAAGCAATGTACCAGCCAAAAGCAGATGGTTTAGGTGGGAATGACGACTTCGGACAAATGAGTGCTTGGTATATTTTTAGTACTTTAGGGTTTTACCCTGTTGCTCCAGGCTCAGATGTATATGCATTAGGAAGTCCTGCAATGAAAAGTGCTACCTTAAATCTTGAGAACGGAAATAAATTTAAAGTGATTGTTGAAAATCAATCCGAAGAAAATGTCTTTGTAGACAAAGTTTTATTAAATGGAAAAGAGTTAAAACAACCATTTATAAAACATAGTGATATTGAAAAAGGGGGAGAGCTAAACTTTCACATGAGTAATAGCCCCAACAAAACTCTTTATAAATAACTAAAATAAACTACCTTGTAGTTTGCCTACGAGATTTTCAAAAGAAACGTAATTAATATTAACTAAACACAAACTCAAAATGTCTTTTCAAATTAAAGAAGCTTCTAAAGTATACGACATATTAGTTGTAGGCTCTGGAGCCGGAGGAGGAATGGCTACCAAAATTCTATCTGAGGCTGGCTTTAAAATAGCATTGCTAGAAGCGGGTCCAAATTTTGATCCTGCAAACCCCGAGCAACAAACACAATTTAAATGGCCTTATGAATCCCCGCGTCGTGGTGCTGGTACAAAACGTCCTTTTGGAGATTTTGATATGGCCTATGGAGGATGGGAACTAGATGGGGAACCTTACACACATAAAAACGGAACTAAATTTGATTGGTTTCGTTCAAGAATGGTTGGAGGTAGAACAAATCACTGGGGACGTATTTCCCTTCGTTTTGGTCCTTTAGATTTTAAAAGAAAAGACTTTGATGGTAAAGGAGATAATTGGCCTATTGGTTATGATGATGTAAAACCTTATTATGACAAAGTTGATAAGTTAATTGGAGTGTTTGGAAGTAAAGAGAATATCCATAATGAGCCAGATGGCTTCTTCTTACCACCTCCAAAACCTCGTTTGCATGAACTATATTTGAAAAAAGCAGGAGCAAAATCTAATATTCCTGTAATTCCTTCAAGGTTATCAATCCTTACTAAAAGAGTTGATGATCGCCGTGGGGCTTGTTTTTATTGTAGTCAGTGTTCTCGTTCTTGTAGTATTTATGGAGATTTTTCTTCTTCTTCTGTATTAGTAAAACCTGCATTAGAATATGATAACGTAGACTTGTATGTAAATGCAATGGTTAGAGAAGTTTTAACAGACGAAAGCGGAAAAGCAACAGGAGTATCCTACGTAAATAAATATGATAATCAAGAATATACCGTAAAAGCAAAAGTTGTAATATTGGCGGCTAGTGCTTGTGGTTCTGCTAGAATTCTATTAAATTCAAAATCGGAAAGATTCCCTAACGGATTGGCAAATTCTAGTGGCGTAGTTGGAAAATACTTACACGATTCTACTGGTGCTGGTCGTTCGGCTATCATACCAGAATTAATGGAGCGTAAACGTTATAACGAAGATGGTGTTGGTGGAATGCATTTATATGTACCATGGTGGTTAAACGATAAAAAAGATCTTGGATTTTCTAGAGGATACCATATAGAATATTGGGGTGGAATGGGAATGCCATCCTATGGAGCTGGAATGGGAATGGAAAATCTTAATGGAAGATTTGGAGAGAAGAAAAAAGCTGGAGGTTATGGTGTAGGTCTAAAAGAAGATGTTCATAAATTTTATGGTGCAACCGTAGGAATGGCAGGAAGAGGAGAAAGTATTCCACAAAAAGATAATTATTGTGAAATCGATCCGAATGTAGTTGATAAATTTGGAATCCCTGTATTGCGTTTTAACTATAATTGGACAGACGATGAGGTTAAACAGGCAAAACATATGCAAGATACTTTTGAAGAATTGTATCATAATATGGGAGCTATTCCATTAGGCGATAAACCAGGGAAAGAAGATAATTACGGCTTGGAAGCACCTGGTAGAATAATTCATGAGGTGGGAACAACTCGTATGGGGAACGATCCTAAAACTTCTGTTTTGAACAAGTATAGTCAGTCGCACGATGTGCCAAACTTATTTGTAGTAGATGGAGGAGCTTTTGTATCTCAAGCCGATAAAAACCCAACATGGACAATTCTTGCCCTTGCTTGGAGAGCATCGGATTATCTGACTCAGGAAATGAAAAAAATGAATATTTAAAACATAAAAATCATGGATAGAAGAAAAAGTTTAAAAGCCATGGTGGCTGGTACGGTAACTTCCGGATTTATGTTTTCGTCGTGTTTAACAGACACCGAAGAACCAACGATAGCAAAAACCGACGCACCAAGCGATAGCGATAATAATTACGATACCACTCGTACAAAAGAAGAACTTGCTTACGAAGAAGAATTACGTGCAAAAGGGGTTTATTTTAATGACCATGAATTGGCTACCCTTACTGTTTTAGCAGATATTATTATTCCTGCTGAAGGAGAATATAGTGCCGCTAGTGAAGTTGGGGTTGTAGATTTTATTGCATATATAGTTTTTGATATGCCGCACCACCAATTGCCATTGCGCGGTGGATTAATGTGGATAGACCACGAAAGTAATAAGCGCTTTAATAAAGTCTTTAAAGATGCTTCTAAGGAGCAGCAAATAGAAATTGTTGAAGATATTGCATATCCAGATGATGTAAAACCACAATTTATTCAAGGAGAACGCTTTTTCTCTCGTTTAAGAGACTTGGTTTCTACTGGGTATTTTACAAGTGAAGAAGGAATAAAATATCTTGGATACGTAGGAAATACGCCTAATGTTTGGGATGGTGTTCCAGATGATGTGTTGGCGCAATACAACTTAAAATACGACCAGCGTACTTTAGATATTTGTATCAAACCTGAAGAAAGAAACGAAATTGCTACTTGGGATAATTACGAAGTATAACACCTAGTAAATTAGTTTTAAAATAATGAATAGAGCATTTAATTAATTTTAGATGCTCTTTTTTAGTATGTAAACTTTATATAAAGTTTTAAAAGGTAGAAATGTTGCCATTCCTTCAGTATTAATAATTTTTATTATATTTAGTTAAACAAGAGCTAAATTGGTTAGTTTTTACATTAAAACTATAAATAAAAGAATATGTGGATAGCAGTTATTACAACTTTAATTTTTATAATAATTAATTTTGTTCATTATATAGTTCTTAATGGTTATGCTAAGAAAGTAGGCGGGAAAAAAATGTGGAAAACATGGGGAGGTAGGCTATATTTTTGGCAAAGCTCAATAATAACAAGTACTGCTGGAACTCTTTTTGTTATATTTATATTAAAATGGGCAAACGTATTAAACTTCTAGAAGTCTCTTTTTCCTAACTACCTATGTTATCCTAAGTCATTATTTTTTATCTTCAGAAAATAGGAAAGCAACCCGCTATAGAGCATATAACTAACTATTAACAATGTTATAAGCATCACTATAATAGTACTAAGCAAGCGCTAGGACGTATAAATCTCGATTTTCGAGTAAAGATTAATTTAACTCCATATGTAAAGAACTATAAAATATAACAATACATCGTTCATATGTTATATTTCTTTGGTTATATTTGAGAGAAACAATTCTTATAAAATAAACCATGAAACCAGACCTTTTTGAAGCTCCCGATTATTATAATTTAGACGATTTACTTTCTGAAGAACATAAATTAGTTAGAGATGCTGCCCGAAGTTGGGTTAAAAAGGAAGTTTCTCCTATTATTGAAGACTTTGCACAAAAAGCTGAGTTTCCAAAACAAATTATTAATGGTTTGGCAGAAATAGGGGCTTTTGGTCCTTATATTCCAGAAGAATATGGAGGCGCTGGTCTCGACCAAATTAGCTACGGTTTAATTATGCAAGAAATTGAAAGAGGAGATAGTGGTGTACGCTCCACAGCCTCTGTACAATCCTCTTTAGTAATGTATCCTATTTGGAAGTATGGAACAGAAGCTCAACGGAAAAAATACCTCCCTAAATTAGCTTCAGGAGAGTTTATAGGATGCTTTGGACTTACAGAGCCTAACCATGGGTCTAATCCGGGAGGAATGGAAACCAAATTTAAAGATGCAGGAGATTATTATCTTTTAAATGGTGCCAAACTCTGGATTTCTAATGCTCCATTTGCAGATCTTGCTGTGGTATGGGCAAAGAACGAAGAAGGGAGAATCCACGGTCTCATTGTAGAACGAGGTATGGAAGGGTTTTCTACGCCAGAAACCCATAATAAATGGTCTTTAAGGGCATCGGCTACTGGGGAATTAATTTTTGATAATGTAAAAGTCCCCAAAGAAAATCTTCTGCCAGAAAAAAGCGGACTCGGCGCTCCTCTAGGGTGTTTAGATTCTGCTCGCTACGGAATTGCATGGGGTGCAATTGGAGCAGCAATGGATTGTTATGACACCGCATTGCGTTATGCAAAAGAGCGTATTCAATTTGGAAAACCTATTGCTGCAACTCAACTTCAGCAAAAAAAATTAGCAGAAATGGTTACCGAAATTACCAAAGCTCAGTTGTTAGCGCTCCGTTTAGGACAGCTAAAAAATGAAGGAAAAGCAAGTACTGCACAAATTTCTATGGCAAAACGTAATAATGTAGCCATGGCACTAAATATAGCTAGAGAAGCTCGACAAGTATTAGGAGCTATGGGGATTACAGGAGAGTATAGCATTATGCGCCATATGATGAACTTAGAGAGCGTTATTACCTATGAGGGAACCCATGATATTCACCTTCTCATTACAGGGGCGGATATCACAGGAGAACAAGCCTTTAAATAGGGTTGAATAATGCCCAATATTTAGTAAATATTTAAGAATTTCCGAATTAAAAATAATGGTCATATTTTGTATATTTGTTAATATAACGAGTATATATTAACAATTAAATTGTTTGACTATGAAAAAAAGGCTATTTATTGCAGTATTCTCATTTTTTGCTTTTGTATCACAAGCGCAAGATAAAGAGGTTAAAGTTGGAGATGTTTTAACAATTAACAGTACTTCTGAAAGTACCTATCAGCATATTGATCTTCCTAGAAAAAATATCATTATAAAAAGAGGTGGTGTACCAAATTATAAATCTGTTTTTAACAATGAAGTTATTGTTAAAAAAGTAGAGGCTAATGAAAGTGGAGAGCAAATAGCTGTGCTACAAAGAAAAGATGGACGTAAGTTTTTTAGTAGCTTCCCAACAATAGAAGCTAATGTAACTAGAGCATTATCTAGTAATGAAATTACTTTTTAAACTTTTCTAAAGCTTTTTTAGTAAAATCGGAAAGCACCAATTTACCAGATGTTTTTGCTCTATCTATAAGTAGCAAATCCCAGTGATTGGTGTTTTCCCATAAAGCTTTTTTCAAAGTACTTAAAGCTTCAGGGTTATATGCTGCTAATTTGTTCGTTAGGGTCTCGATTTCATTATCCACTTCGGTAATAGTTTCAAAAACTTTGGCATATAACCCTTTTTCTTTTGCCCAATACGCATTTTTCCATTCGGTGGCAGCAAGTGTAAGTTCTGCTAAGGCAGCTACACCCATTTTACGCTCTACAGCTGGGGCAATTACAAAAGGACCAATCCCAATTGTTAACTCAGATAATTTAATAGCTGCTGCTTCTGTTGCAATAGCATAATCGCAGGCTGCAATAAGTCCTACTCCACCTCCTACAGTTTTTCCTTGTACACGACCAATAATAAGTTTATTACATTTCCGCATCGCATTTATTACATTTCCAAAGCCACTAAAAAAAGCTTCTCCTTCTTCTTGATTTGTAATTGCTACGAGCTCATCAAAAGAAGCCCCAGCACAAAACGCTTTTTCACCTTCACTTTTCAATATAATAAGCTGAACTTCTTTATTAATCGAAAGTGCATTTATTTCAGAAGAAAGTCGTTTTAACAATATAGAGGGAAATGAATTACTAGCTGGATGGCCAAACTCTACAGTTGCTATTTTATTTTCAATATTGGTAAATAAACTCCCGTTGATTCTATCTGTGCCCATGTGAATATCTTAAAATGTTGTTCTTCAAAATTAAGGAAACTAAACTTCATTAACGTATTTCCGTCTGAATTTAATAACTAATGCGAGGGAGCGTATTAACATCCAAACAAAGAATGCAATCCAAATAGCATACAATTTAAATCCGAAGAAATTGAATAAAAATAAGGTAGGAGCAAATCCTAAAAAAGTAGCTGCTAATAATACATTTCTAAGGTAACTTGCTTCTCCTAAACCTTTAAAAATACCATCAAACATAAAAGCAACCGCATTAACTGGTTGCATAATTAATACAATCCAAAATACGGATGAAAAAAGAGCTAGAACAGTTTCTTCTTTATTGAATAGAATTCCAATTTCATTATAAAATAAGCCACAAACAGCCATTAAAATAAACGAAATGATGATAGCATATTTACAGATATCAATACTTAAAAACCACAAACGGTTGTAGTCTTTAGCTCCTAATAACCTTCCTGAAATTGCATTTCCAGCATTGGCATACCCATCAATAAAAAAGGAAAAAAACAACCAAATATTCATTAAAATACTCTGTGCAGCAATATAATTTTTTCCATAATCTGTAGCATATGCATTTGCAAGGTAAATGGCAAAGTTTAAAGCGGCAGTACGTACAAATAAATTGGCGCTCATTAATAAGAGCTTTTTCATTTGCGGATTAATATTAAAGCTCAATTTAAAATTGAAAGGTGTTTTTTTAACGTAAAAATAAGTTGCCATGAGTAACATTACTAACTGGGCAATAACACTTGCATAACCCGCCCCTTTAAGATGCATGGCAGGAATAATTCCATCAATTCCATATACTAAAATATAATCCAAAACAATATTTACGGCGGCACCAGTTAAACTGCATTTCATTGCCCAAAGCGTATTTTGCATCCCTCTAAAAACCCCAAAAATTCCGAAAGTAACTAGCGTAAGCGGATAGCCAATGGCTCTAATTTGATAATAATCGGCCGTATATTGTAAAATAAGTCCTTCAGCATTATACAAACTAAAAATATTTTCTGCTACCCAAGCGGTTCCGAAGTAAATTAGTAAACTAAACAAGAAATTAAAGGCTAAGGCTTGTGGAACTAATGTTTTTACTGCGTGTAATCTGTTTGCTCCAAAGTGTTGTGAAACAATTGCAGAAATAGCAGTTTTTGTTTGCGCTACAATCCAAATAATAGCAGAAAGAAAAGAACCTACAATTCCAGCAGCAGCCAATGCTTCAACAGGATTTTTATCTACATTACCAATAATTGCTATATCGGTAAGAGAAATAAGTGGTTCTGCAATTCCCGCAATAATAGCAGGAATTGCCAATTGATTGATCTCTTTAAAGTTAATTTTAGCTTCTTTCATTGTACCGAATCCCTCATTGAGGTTTTTATTCCCTAGAGCCTGTCCTGAGTTTATCGAAGGGCTCTACGTCGAAATGGATTAAATTATTTTCCTTTTGAATACCTTGTGAGCTTGCTCCTGAGGTAAATGATTTACCAATTTTTAAAAGAAAAACTAGCAGAAAAATAATTTTGTGTAAATTTAAGTGCAAAAGTAATAAAGCATTTATCAATCATACCTTAAATAAGATACCTTATGAAAAACATTTTGGTTCCAATTGGAACATCTTCAAATACAATAAACACATTACAATATGCCATAGATTTTGCTAAATTTTTCGACAGCAAAATATATTTAATGCAGGCCTTTACTTTTATAAATAAAGCAGGTTCTATTGCAAATGTGGAGGATGTTGTTGCTAAAAATACTACAGAACAATTAGAAGAAGTGCTCAATAAAGTAGATAAAAAAGGGGTTTCTGTTACAATTACTGCATATAATGGGGAGGTATTAGATGGGATAAAGGCGGTTGACCAGCAGTATGGAATTGATTTACTTATTATGGAACCCAGAAGTACGGATATACGCGAAGAAGTTTTTCTGGGTAAAACAACCGGAAAAATTGTTAAGCAAACCAATATTCCTACTTTAATAGTTCCAGAGGGTAATACATTTAAAGATTATAATACTGGTTTGGTAGCTTTTAAATCGGGAATTGTAAAACATCCCACAATTTTAGATCCTTTAGTTGCATTTAAAGAACGATTTAAGCTGAATTTAAATCTTCTTTTAGTAAAAACACCGAATTATGTTACTGAAGATTTAGAGATTGACGACAAGTTAAAGTCGTTAAGTGAAGAGGTACAAACCTCAGAAAACACTACTACTTTTGAAGGCGTGTTGGAACATTTTCAAGAGCATAATCCAGATATCTTAATTGTATTTAGAAGAAAGCGTGGATTTTTTACCAAGTTATGGGAAAAAAATATAATTTTGAAGCGTGAATTTAGATGCAGTATTCCACTTTTAATATTAAGTGTTAAGAAATAAATTTTCTTAAAACCTATTGTAGATAGGGGCATTAGCTCAGCTGGCTAGAGCGCTACACTGGCAGTGTAGAGGTCATCGGTTCGACTCCGATATGCTCCACAAACGAAACCTGTAATTGCTTTACTATGAAGTGATTATAAGTTTTTTGTTTTTAAATATGTACGATTTTAGTATGATTAAATATTTTTTAACTAATTTTTGTTATGTTCATACTATTAACAACTTTCGTAAATTAGTATATCGTATTATATGTATTCTTTATAGATTGAAAGTATGTATGTAGCTTATTTTCAATAAAGTAAAGAATAATTTTATATGAGAGTGAAATTTAAAATCAATAATCAGTATTTGAGGATTGGGGTGTGAGGTAAAACACCTCTATAGCTTTATCTAATTAGCCCTTGTCATTCTTTATAAGAATACACATTATAAAATTTGTTAATTTTTATAGTATTAAACTATTGAATAGAAGAATGTTCCATTTGACTTCATAAGCTTTCATTATTAAGCGAATTTATACCTAATAATAATGTTGTATCTACTTTTAAAGCATTAGCAATTTTATGAAGTGTTAGTATAGTTGTGTTGATTTCTGCTCTCTCGATCCTTCCTATTTGATTTTTTGGAATTCCCGCTTCGCTAGCTAGGTCAAATTGAGACAAATCTCTCTCTATTCGGAGAAGCCTTATATTTTCCCCAACCTTTTTAAGAACCTGTATTTCTTCTTCATTAAACACAGGTTAAAAGTGAGGTTAATCAAAAAAAACAATCGGACACATTAAAGGGGTATTTGATTGAAATTTACTATTATTGCTTTATATAAGTGTTTAGATTGAGGAAATCCGTAAGGAAGTACAATCCAGACCCAATACTTTTACCAACTACAAAACCATACTATTCAATGAAAAAACATCTATTACTATTCTTTATTCTAACATTTATACTTTCATGTTCATCAGATTCTGAAGACCTAGCTTCTATTAAAACATCAGATATAATGACAGGGACATGGAAAGTTTCTAAAAAGGGAAAAATATATACGGATGGAGAAGAAGAAATTACAAAATACTATAATCCTGACTGTACTGAAATTTGGAACATCAACAAAGATGGCACTCTTATTATAGACTATTATAAAGCTAATGATAGCAACCAATGTACTTTATATAATTCAAATAATGACCGAAATTGGATAGAGTTTGAAGATGGGCAAATCTCATTTTATTGGAAAGATATTGATCCATATGATTCTTTTAACGACAGTCGACCTATAATAACTTTCAAAGAAAACAACGAAGTAATGAGGATTAAAATCCATATCTCTCATGACAGTTCAATTAAATATGAGTTCACAGATTTTACTAGACAAAACTAACCTAACATGAAAAAAAAATACTATTATCTATTTTACTAATAATATTATACTCTTGTAGTTCATCAGACGATAGTAACAACAATAACAGTAACTTTCTTAACACCCCAAAATGGATACAAGGAACTTGGTTGTATATTGATAATGACGTTGTAGTTGGTGGATATGAATTCACTTCTGATAATTTTATTTCTATTATAGGAGAAAATCAATTACGAACTAATTTTAAAGAACTCTTGGAGGCTAGCCAAAGTGCTGGTAACACTCCAATTGTGGATGAAATTATAACTGAAACCGAATACTCTTTCACTATTGACCAAGGAATTAACACTAAGAGATTTTCGTTTTATAAAGTTTCTGAGAATGAGATTAAAGCGGGAGATAGTTTTGTGATTTATACTAAAAAAATAATATGATAACTTTAATGGTAATTTTCGGAGCAATATGTTTACTATTTTTATTACTATCTATTGTTTTGGAAAAAATAAAACCAAAGCAACCTGCCTTAAATGACATAATTAATCAAGCCCAAAAGAATAATTTTTAATAAAAGATAATGAATATCCTATTTGTTATATATCAATCTAGTGCTTTAAGTGATTCAAGAGTCGAATCAAGTGGAGACTCCATTTGGGACAACCCATTTACTGCCCTAATAGGAGCTTTTTTTGTAGGCTATCTGCTTTATGATTATTTGAAATCCAAGAAATAATAACTATTGAATAAAAACCTTATCAATCTATAAATTATTCAACCTAAACTATGAGAAGTTTGAAGAAACTAATTGCTATTATATTAATAGTATTCGGAACTTACACTGTAGTTCAAATGAGTACAGAAGAACACGGAGCAGGGTTATCAGGTGTCTTTACTGGTTATTTTATAATTATTGGCATTGCCATTTGGCTAATATATAGTGCAAGTAAATCAAGAAAAAATAAACAGCATCCATCGCAGACAAATTTATTAATTGCAAATGATTATAAGAACTCTCCAAATAATAATAGAGAAATCCTTTTTAACTTAAAGAAAAAAGGAATTATATCCGAAGATGAATTCAACAATAAGTTTAATCAAGTTATGGAATCGGAATTGCAGTTAGAATTGGAAAAAGCCGAAGATTACCAACAACTTAAAAAGTTATTGAATTCTAATATTCTGACTAAAGAAGAATTTGAAAAGAAGATTGAAGTATTAAGAAACATGATCAAAAGAAAAAATGAACGTGAAGAACATATCAGGAGTTTAAAGTTTAATCAAATAGGCGATTTTATTGAAGGTCTTGCAAAAGTTTGGGATGAAAATGAGAATTACGGTTTTATTGATATGAGTGACAATTTAATAATTCCATGTCAATATGAATATGCTGAAGATTTTTCAGAAGGAGTTGCAGTTGTAAGGAAGAATGGAAAATTTGGTTACATAGATGAAGAGGGAAATGTTATAATACCTATTGAATATGATGACGCTAGAAGTTTTTACAATGGAATAACAAAAGTAAAATTATATAATCGTTTTATTTTCATCAACAAAGAAGGAGATGAAATAACTTTGAATAAAGAACAAAAACAAGCCTTCGAAGATAGAAATATTATAAATTTTGAAACAACATATATAAAAAGTGGTTTTTCATTAAAAATGGGGTCATATGATGAGTTCATAATTGAAAATAATGAAAAAGGTCTAGAGTTCACTATCTATAAAAATATTCTCAATGAAAAATATTACATGTATATGAAAAATAATGAAATTCTATTATTCCCTAACAAAAGAACATGCATTAAATACATTTCGGAGAATTTAGTTAATTAACACAATAACTTCTAACGCCTATTTTATATTAATTATTTGAGCATGGAACAATTATTTGGCACCTGCGTTAACATAATAAAAAATTTAGCCTCTTTTTGTGGGGTCTCATACGAAGCAATGAACATCATCCTATTTGTTATTGTACACCCTTTAATTACCCTTACTCTTTTTTTATTACTAATTTTCAGAAAGAAAAAACCCAACCAAGCTAACAACTCAATTGGGTAATTTTGGATAAAATGTCATAAGTATTATAGCTGACATTTACTCCCTCAATCCCTATGCTGCTTCTTGATAGGACTCTTCATTACAATTCATCATTTCTTGAAACTTTTTATGGAGTAAATCCCTAATGAGTAATCTAGTGTGATTTAGACTATAATCTTCAATGTATCTATTACAATCCCTTTTAATTCTAGAATAAACTTTATAAGAAGACACTTGTTTTAGACTATTCCAATAATAAGGATTTGTACAGTCGCAAATCAATCCTATATGGCGCTTATCTAAGACTTTCTCCATGCCTTTAAGGTCTACTATTAGTAACTTATCAAATTGCTCTAACAGGAGCTGAAAAAGACTAAACATAACATCCTGACTTCGTATGGATAGGGCGGGCAAAGTGAACCACCTACAGCGGATGAAAGTGAGCATAGCAAAGTAAGTGCTCAAAATCGATTCATTTGTGGTTAAATTTAGTCTTTATTTTTCATTTTTTTACGCATAGATTCTCCTTTAATATCTATTCTGTGTGCATTATGTACAAGACGGTCTAAAATGGCATCTGCGATGGTTTGTTCTCCTATAATTTCATGCCATGCTTCCACTGGTAATTGTGAAGCGATAATAATACTGTGTTCTCCGTGCCTATCTTCGATAATTTCCATAAAGGAATGCCTATTTATGGCATCTAAAGCTTTAAGTCCAAAATCATCAATAATCAGTAGGTCTTGTTTTTCTAGTTTATTGATTTGTTTTAGATAAGAGCCATCTGCTTTTGATGTTTTAAGCATGGTAAAAAGTTTATTCGTGTTATAATACATGACCTTATATCCCAATGAACACGCCTGATGACCGATAGCTGATGCCATATAGCTTTTTCCAGCACCTGTACTTCCCGTGATAAGGATATTCTGTTTTTGCTTTATAAACTCACAGCTAGCAAAGCGTTGTATTTGATTTTTATCCAGATGTCTTGAAGCATCAAAATCGATAGCTTCCATAACGGCACTGTACCTAAAACGCGCCGCTTTTGTTAACCGTTCTATTTTTCTGTTTTGACGATCATCCCATTCGCTTTGGAGCAGATATGCGATGAGTTCATCATT
>Ga0208029_1000547_pt1 | contig 22313 bp, 27 predicted proteins | sample MalvireepMed_s12_FD_184242 | JGI IMG/M metagenome (GOLD analysis project Ga0208029, IMG submission 184242) | Marine viral communities from the Global Malaspina Expedition - Malaspina viral metaG DeepMed_s12 (SPAdes) (version 2) | ecosystem: Environmental > Aquatic > Marine > Oceanic | place... | reverse complement strand
TACTTGTCTGTTGGTTTACAAGAAATTAACACTAGACAATCTGCTCCACAACATATAGCAGATAATGAATACAGGATTATATAATATGGGATCATTATTTTCACCAAAAATGCCGCCACTACCACCAGTACAACCTTTGCCGACACCGCCATCAACTGAAGTGTCTGCAGAAGAGAAAGCAAGAATTGCAGCGGAACAAGCAAAGATAGAAAGAAAAAGAAAAGGTAGAAAGTCAACTATCTTAACTGGACCTTTAGGTATTGAAGAAGAGCCTGAAACAGAAAAGAAAACTTTACTAGGATCATAATATGGGATCAAATGGAGCAATGATTGGAAAATTAAAACGACCAGATGTAGATTATAGTAAAAAAAATGTAACTCTTAAAACTAAAGACGGACAAAGTTTTAGAATAGGTCCATCAATTATTAGAGATAAACCTGAACAATTAACAGCTGCTAGAAAAACTTTTGTAGCAAAAACAGGTGGTAAATTAAAAGATGTTAAAACAACAGGTTTGTATAAAAAAATGACAACAACTGAAAAAAATAAATATAAAAAATTAAATCCTAAAGAATTTGAAGTAGGTTATAAATTAGGTAAAAAAAGTATTTTAGGAACATAACATGGGAGGAAGTCCAGCAAGAGCAGTTAAAAGATTTATTACTACACCGAAACCCCCTGCACCTATAGCAGCATCACCTACTACAGCAGAAGTTTCTCAAGCAACAGCAACTAGCATGGATGGATATGATTCAAGAAAAACAAAAGCTAAAGGTAGATCAATGACAATTATAACAGGACCTAAAGGTATAGAAGATCAAACAGTTACTTTAGGTAGAAAAAGTTTACTAGGAAAATAATGGCAAAAACAGATTTAACAAAAAAATTATTATCACGTTTCGATAGACTAGCAGGTCAAAGACAAAACTGGGAAACGCATTGGCAAGAAGTAGCGGACTACATGATGCCAAGAAAATCAGACGTTACAAAAAAAAGAAGTCGTGGCGATAAAAGAATGGAACTTATCTTTGATAGTTCCCCTTTACAATCTTTAGAATTATTAGCAGCATCATTACATGGTATGCTTACAAACCCATCAACACCTTGGTTTACCTTAAGATTTAAACAAGAGAATATAGATAACGAAGATGAAGCTAAACTTTGGTTAGAGTCTGCAACTGATGCAATGTACACAGCATTTAATAGATCAAACTTTCAACAAGAAATATTTGAATTGTATCATGACCTTATTACCTTTGGTACAGCAGCAATGTTTATTGAAGAAGATGATGAAGATTTTATAAAATTTTCTACAAGACATATTGATGAAGTTTATATTGCGGAAAATGATAAAGGTAGAATAGATACCATCTATAGAAAATTTAAACTATCAGCACGAGCTATTGTACAAAAGTTTGGTGCTTCTGTATCACAAGATATTTTAGTTATGGAAAAGAAAGACCCATACAAAGAAATAGAAATTGTACACGCAGTTTATCCAAGATCAGATTTTAATCCTAACAAAAAAGATAAAAAGAATATGCCATTCGAATCGGTATACATGGAATATAAAAATGGAAATGAATTATCTGTATCAGGTTATAAAGAGTTTCCGTTTGTTGTACCTAGATACCTAAAGGCTTCACATGAAATTTATGGAAGATCACCTGCAATGACAGCATTGCCAGATGTTAAGATGCTAAATGAAATGGCAAAGACAACAATCAAAGCTGCACAGAAACAAGTAGACCCACCACTATTAGTTCCTGATGATGGTTTTTTATTACCAGTTAGAACTGTACCAGGTGGATTAAATTTTTATAGATCAGGTACAAGAGATAGAATTGAACCTTTAAACATTGGTGCAAACAATCCTCTAGGTTTAAATATGGAACAGCAAAGAAGAGATAGTATTAGAGGTGTGTTCTACGTTAATCAACTTATGATGCAACAAGGACCACAAATGACCGCAACAGAAGTTATTCAACGTAATGAAGAGAAGATGAGATTGTTAGGACCAGTCTTAGGCAGATTACAATCTGAATTATTAAAACCATTAATTGATAGAGTATTTAATATTCTATTAAGAAACAATCAATTACCCCCAGCACCTGAATTTTTATCAGGTCAGGATATAGAAATTGAATACGTTTCACCATTAGCTAAAGCACAGAAATCCACAGAGTTACAATCTATTATGAGAGCTATTGAAATTCTAGGATCACTTGCTAATGTAGCTCCTGTATTTGATTATGTTAATTTTGATAATCTTGTAAAACATTTAGCTGATATAGTTGGTGTGCCACAGAAGATATTAAAATCACAAAGTCAAGTTAATGCAGAACGACAACAAGCACAACAACAACAACAGGAGCAAATGCAGATGCAACAATTACAACAGGTAGCAAAAGCAGGAGGAGATATAGCTCCACTAGCAAAAGCCTTACCTGAAGAAGCCAAAGCTGTTGCAAATGCTGATATAGAATAATGGGTCAAGCAAAAGACAAAGAAAAAAATTTTGAAAAGTATGTTCAAGATTTAAAAAAAAACTACCAATACATATTCAATACAGACGAAGGCAAACAAGTTATGTCTGATTTAGAAAAAAGATGCCACCATCATACGACTACCAATGTAAAAGGTGATAGTCATGAGAGTGCGTACATGGAAGGACAACGTAGCATCCTTCTATTTATAAAAGCAATGCTACAAAATGATAATGAAAAAGGAAAATAAAAATGTCAGAACAAACACAGATAACGGAGAAAACAACTCCGCCTGTAGAGACGACAACAACGCCTACAGAAACTAAACCTGTCGAAGCAGCAATAACGCCTTCTACAGAACCAACACCACAACCGACTAAATCTTGGAAAGAAGCAATTTCTGAAGAGTTTAGAAACGATCCAAACATAGAAAAGTTTACAGAGATAGATGCACTTGCAAAGTCATATATCAATGCAACTAAAATGATTGGACAAGATAAAGTTGCTGTGCCTAACAAAAACTCAACAGAAGATCAATGGAACGAAGTATTTGAAAAACTAGGTAGACCTGAGTCTGCAGATAAATATACTTTAAATGTTAAATCAGATGTTGTGCCTATAGAAGATACTGCAATCAAACAGTTTGCAGAAAATGCTCATAAGCTAGGTTTAAATAATAAACAAGCTCAAGGTATTTTAGAGTTCTATAAAACAAATATGGAAGGTGTAGCTCAACAAGCTAAAGTTGATACTGAAACTGCTCAAGCTCAATCTGAGCAACTATTAAGACAAGAGTGGGGTAGAGACTTTGAGCCTAATGTTAAAAAAGCTGGAGCATTAGCAAAAGCTAATATGAATCCAGAAATATTAGACATGACTTTATCTAATGGAACTAGACTTGGCGATCATCCTGAAGTAATAAAAGGTTTTGCAAAGATTGCTAACATGATGTCTGAAGATAAAATGGTTACTACAGAAAGCGAAAACGTAAGTAATGTAGGAGATATTGAGTCAGAAATATCTGAAATTACTAATAATCGTGAAGGACCTTATTGGAATAAACAACACCCTGACCATGATAAAATGGTACAGCAAGTTTATACATTAAGAGAAATGTTAAATAGCAAATAATTTTAATCCCTTGTATTTTTTGTTAAATTAATATAAGGGATTATTACTAGGACAATTCGTAAGAACCCTAATGACAACAGGAAAGACTGTGTTCTAACAGAACTAAAATGCAAGAATTGCCTGTCAATTTGACGGAGAACCTTTCTGTTTAACTTAACAATAACAATAAAATGGAGAGACAATTATGTCATCAAATATAACTACAGCTTTTGTACAGCAGTATTCTGCTAACGTACAAATGCTATCTCAACAAATGGGATCGTTATTAAGAGACAAAGTCAGACTTGAAAGTGTTGTAGGAAAAAATGCTTTCTTTGATCAGGTTGGCTCAGTAACTGCTATAGAAAAAACTAGCAGACATTCAGATACTCCGCAAATTGATACACCTCACGCTAGACGTAGAGTATCACTTGCAGATTATGAATTTGCTGATTTAATCGATCAACAAGACAAAGTAAGACTCTTAATCGATCCGACTTCATCTTATGCTCAAGCCGCTGCTATGGCAATGGGAAGAGCTATGGATGATGTGATCATAACTGCTGCACTAGGTACTGCGTATACTGGTGAGACAGGATCAACTAGCCAAGCTAATACGAATCAAATCGTACATGGTTCTGCTGGTTTAACTATTGCAAAATTAAGAACTGCAAAACAGACTCTTGATTTAGGTAATGTAGATCCTTCTATACCAAGACACATCATAGTATCTCCTAAGCAGATTACTGATCTATTAGGAACAACTGAGGTAACAAGTTCAGACTTCAACACAGTCAAAGCATTGGCTAATGGTGAAGTAAACTCATTCCTTGGTTTTAACTTTATTGTATCAAACAGACTTGCATTATCTAGCACAACTAGATCATGTATAGCTTTTGCACAAGATGGAATCGCACTTGCGGTTGGCAAAGATGTCAATGCAAGAATAGACGAAAGAAGCGACAAATCTTATGCCACTCAAGTGTACTACTGCATGAGCATCGGTGCTACTAGAATGGAAGAAGCGAAAGTTGTTGAAGTACAATGTACAGAATCATAATAGGAGGAAATAAATTATGGCAAACGTAAATACAGATATAGTTACGAATTTCGTAGCGACTCCGCCAGTAAAGAATGATTCCCAACAGTTACATGGTGCAAAAAGAATTGCACAGGGAACTATTGCTTTAGCGGCAGGAGATTTATCAGCGACTGACACAGTAATGTTAGCACCTGTACCAACTAATGCTAGTATTTCCTCAATCAAGTTGTTTAATGACGACTTAGATTCTGGATCAACAAATACTACAGACGTTGGATTATACACAACAGCTATTGCTGCGGTTGATGATGATGCTTATGCTTCTGCGATTACAAGCCTTAGAGCTGCTGTAACGACAGGAACTGAAGTAGCATTTGAAGCTAGAAACATCAATAAGATGGGTCAGAAAGTCTGGGAAGATGCTGGACAATCTTCTGATCCTGGTGGTTACTACTATGTCGGATTATTATTCGATGCAGCTGGCGGTACTGCTGGAACTTTAAATTGGAATATTAATTACGTAGTTAATTAATAAATAATTAAGATAGGGGAGAAATCCCCTATCTTTTAAATAGATTTTGGATTATAAATTATTATGGCATCAGTAGTAGACATTTGTAACGGAGCATTAAATCAATTAGGTGCAACAACTATTCTTTCACTTACGGAAGATTCAAAAAATGCAAGACTATGTAATGCTAGATATACGCAAGTAAGAGATTCACTTTTTAGATCACACCCTTGGAACTGCTTACAAAAAAGAATAGAGATTGCAGCAGACACAGATACACCTGCTTGGGGATTTAGTTTTCAATATACTTTACCCGCAGACTGTTTAAGATTATTAAGAATATTAGATTATGATTCTAATCATAAAGTAGAAGGTAGAAAGATTTTAAGTAATGCTTCTTCTATGAAAATTTTATATATAGCAAGAATTACAGACCCTAATGAATACGATGAATTATTAAGAGAAACTTTATCTGCAGCATTAGGAGCAGACATTGCTTATGGAGTTACATCTTCTAATCCTGTAACTCAAAATATGTATCAACTATTTCAAGATAAATTAAGAGATGCTAGGTTTGTAGATGCAACTGAAGGTCAAAATACTTCACCTGATCTCGGTATGACAGATGAAATAGAATCTAGTACCTTTATTAACTCAAGGTATTAACACATGGCACGAGTTGCAGCACAGCTGACCAACTTTACAGGTGGAGAGCTTTCACCACGTTTAGATGGTCGTAATGATTTAACCAAGTATTCATCAAGTTGTAAACGATTAGAAAATTTTATTGTTTATCCACATGGTGCAGCAGCAAGAAGATCAGGTACTACCTTTGTAGCTGAAGTAGCAAGTAGTGCTAACAAAACAAGATTAATCCCTTTTGAATTTTCTACAACTCAAACGTATATGCTTGAGTTTTCTAATCTTAAAATAAGAGTTTATAAAGATGATGGATCTGTTTTAGAAGGCGACAAAACTATTTCTGGAATCACTCAAGCTAATCCTGCTGTGGTAACAGCAACAAGTCATGGTTATGACAATGGTGATGAAGTTGTTATTACTGGTGTTTCAGGTATGACAGAAGTGAATGGTAAAAGATTTTTAGTTGCAGATAAAACAACGAATACATTTGAACTACAAGATAAAGATGCAGTAGATATAAATAGCACAGGATTTACTGCTTATAGTTCTGGTGGTGTATCTAATAAAGTTTTTGAAATTACAACACCTTACACAACTGCACAACTTTTTGATTTAAAATTTGCACAATCAGCAGACGTTATGTACATTACTCATCCTTCACACGAAGTAGAAAAATTATCTCGTACAGGTCATACGTCTTGGACATTAACAGATGTAGATTTTACTAAAGGACCAATGCAAGATGCTAACACAACCACAACAACTTTAAATCCTGGAGCTACAGCAATAGGAACTGGTGTATCATTAGCAGCTTCTGCAGTAGCTGGTATTAATAGTGGTAGTGGTTTTCTTTCTACAGACGTTGGTAGATTTGTTTTTATTCATGGTGGTTATGCAAAGATAACTGGAGTTACTGATACAACTAACGCAACTATTACAATTATTTCCACTTTAAGTGCTTCAACTGCTACAGCAGATTGGAGACTAGGAGCTTTTTCAGATACTACAGGACATCCTTCTTGTGTTACTTTTTTTGAACAACGATTAGTGTTTGCAGGAACAAGTGAACAACCACAAACTATTTTCTTTTCAAAGTCAGGTGATTATGAAAACATGGATGCTAACATTGGTGGTACTGTAGCCGATGACGATGCAATTATTTATACCATAGCTTCTAACCAAGTTAATGCAATTAGATTTATGACAGCTACAAGAACTTTAATTCTTGGTACAGCTGGTGGTGAGTTTACAGTATCAGGAGGTGGTACAGATAGTGCTATCACACCAACAAATATATTAATTAAAAAACAATCTAACCATGGTGCAGCTAATGTAGATTCTATTGCAGTAGGTAACGTAACTTTATTTCTTCAACGTGCTAAAAGAAAAGTTAGAGAACTAGCTTATAACTTTGATGTTGATGGTTACATTGCACCTGATATGACAATACTTGCAGAACATATTACTGAAGGTGGACTAACACAATTAGCTTATCAACAAGAACCTAATCAAATTATTTGGGGAGTTAGAAATGATGGTGAGCTTATAGGTTTAACTTATCAAAGAGAACAACAAGTTACAGCTTGGCACAGACATATTTTTGGTGGTCGATTTGGTAATGCTACAATTACAGTTACTGATTATGCAAACATAGCTGATGGTACAAGAATAGTTTTAACAAAAGCAGATGGAACAACGACAACTTTTACATCCGCTACATCTTCTACGACTGGTAAATTTCATACTACATCTAGTAACAACCAAACAGCAACCAATCTACAAACATTAATAAATGCTGATTCTGATTTTACAGCAACAGTTAGCAGTAATGTCGTTACCATTACAGAGACATCACCATTGTCTACAGGATTTTTAACTATTACATCTTTAGACGATGATGTTAGATTAGCAAAAACTGACGAAGGTAAAGCAGTATGTGAAAGTGTTTCAGTTATACCAACAGATGATTCTGAATATCAAACGTGGGTTATTGTTAAAAGAACAATCAATGGTGCTACAAGAAGGTTTGTAGAATTTATTAATAACTTTGACTTTACAATAACAGATAATACAACATTTAATTTTTTAGATAGTGCTTTAGCTTATAGCGGTTCAGCTGCTACAACTATTTCAGGTTTAGATCACCTTGAAGGACAAACAGTTTCTATATTAGCAGATGGTGCAACCCATCCTGATAAAACAGTATCAAGTGGTTCAGTTACATTAGATCGTTCAGCAACTAATGTTAAAATAGGTTTAGCTTACAAATCCATATTACAAACGATGAGACTAGATGCTGGTTCACAAAATGGTACATCACAAGGTAAGACAAAAAGAATATTTGAAATTACAATTAGATTATTTGAATCTATTGGTGTTGAGGTTGGAGAATCTTTAAGTAACATGGAAAGAATACCATTTAGAACATCATCTGATCCTATGGATGAAGGTATACCTGTGTTTACTGGGGATAAAGCTGTAGAATTTAGAGGTAATTACGATACTGATGGCTTTATCTTTGTTAGACAAACTCAACCTTTACCTTTAACAGTATTATCTTTATACCCAGAGTTACAAACCAATGACTAAAAATTTATTACAAATAGTTCCTTATATCTCAACTCATGGTAAGATCATTCTTGCTAATCAAATGAACCACGTTCTTATGGATAAAGATGCACAATATGATGGAGATGCTATGCAGTTAGAACAGAATGGTTTAGCTTATACTTGTATTATTAATAACGAACCTATTGCATCTGCAGGTATGAAAATCATTTGGGATGGTGTGGCAGAAGGTTGGGTGTTAGCGACAAGTAAAGTTTGGAATCACCCGCTAGTTATTGCCAGAGCTATTAAGAAAAATTTTGCAAGACTAGCAAAAGAAAATAATATAAAAAGAGTACAAACAGCTGTAAGAGCTGACTTTAAAATAGGTTTAAAGTTTGCTTCATGGCTTGGTTTACAAAACGAAGGATTGATGAAACATTATGGTTTTGATGGTTCAGATCACTTCAGATATGCGAGGATTTTTTAATGAGTTTTGTATTTGATATAGCAGCAGCACAACAAGCATCCGCACTTGGTAAATATAATCAAGCGATGATGAATCGTAATGCTAAAGTTAAAGAACAAGAAGCTCAAGCTATTAAACAACAAACAGAATTTGACATTGGTAAATTTGATCAATCGTATCAACAGTTAGTAGGACAAACAAAAGTAGCCGCAGCAGTATCAGGTGCAGAAAGATCAGGAAGTGTATTAAATGTTTTAAGATATAATGCTGAACAAGCAGAAACAGAAAAAGATGTTATAACTTATAACTCTCAAGTTGCACAATCACAAAAAATGGAAGAAGCTAACTTTGCTAGAATACAAGGTAACATTGCGAGACAACAAGCAAGAATTGCTGAACTAGGTTACTATGCTAAAGCTGGTGAAAGTTTACTTAGAATAGGAACTGCTGGATGAAGATACCTACGTTTACATCAAGAGCTAGATTAACTGGAGAAGCAGCTAGTGTAACTTCTAATATACAAATTGATCCTAGACAAAATATAGCAGCAGCTTTAAGACCAATAGGAAAAGCAGCTGAAGATTATTATGTAAAAGAAAAAGCTATTGAAACAAAAGTAAAAGCTGGTGAATTAAATGCAGACGCAACTGTAGAAATATTTAATGCTGCAGAACAAGCTGAATTAAAATCTACTCCTCAAGATGGTGTAGATTATTTTAATGAAAAATTTCAAACCATTAAACAAAAATATAAAGCACAAGCATCTAATAAAAATGTTGCTAATACTTTTGATATGCTTTTATCTCAAAATAAAAATGTATATGTTAATAATATTTTAAAAAAAACAAGAGACAATTTAGTTACAGCTCGAGTAGGACAAGTAGAACAACAAGTTGCATCTGATATATTAAATGCTGTATCTTCTGGTAATAAATTACAGTTTGATATTTTATCTGAATCTGCACTTACTAAATATAAAGGATTGGTAACAGATGGCATCATTGGTGAAGCAAATTACAATGAATACAGAAAGAATTTTCCAGCTCTTGTTGAAACTACAATGGCAAAACAAGCAGCACTTAAAAATGCTTTTGGAGTTTTATCCTCTTTAGATGACAATAAAAATTATCCAAATATTCAAGGAGAAGCTAGAAAAAAATTAAGATCAGAGTTGAGAGAGATAGCAGTTTTTCAAAATAAAGCAGTAGAATTTGCAACTAATAAACAATTATTAGAATCAAAAAGAAAAGTTGCAGACGCATTTAAAGGTGCAAATAATGGTTACATTGGAATAGACCCATCCCAACTTGTTAATTATTCTACAGGTAATCAAGAATACGATAATCAGATTAATAATTTGAATAATAAATTTTTAGATAAAAAAATTAGTTTAGATACAGATTATTTAGTTAATGATAAAATTATAAAAAAAATATTAAACAATGAAATTAAAAATTCATTTCAAACTTTTATGTTACCTGGAGAAACTGAAGCTAAAAGTATTACTGAAAGAATAGGTGATGGACAAATTAATTTAGATGATGATAATTTTTTTAGTAATGTTATAGAAGGACAAGCTGATCTTAAACTTAATAAATCTCATAAACAATTTTTTGAATTTATAGATAAGGTAGTTCCTTTAATTGAAGGTTCAGCAAGTTCTAAATATTTTGATGAGAACTATAATAATAGATTAAGTTTATTTAGACAAGATATGTTTACTAAATTTACTGAAGGTTTAAATAATAATATACCAGTAACTAAATTATTAGATTCATTATCAGATAATTATATTGGTAAAGACCTTTTAGACTACACTCCAACTCAATCATCTGTACGAAATGCTCTTTTAGACTATGCTGCAAAGCAAGAATTTAAACCTAAAGAAAATGAGCCTAAAAGATTAAAAGGTGAATCACATCAAAAATGGCTAACAAGATGGAGAGAATGGAACAAATCAAACTAGAAATAGAAGCTGCAAAACAAGCTGGGTTTTCTAATGAAGAAATTAAATCTTCTTATAGCGATGAAATAAACGCAGCAAAACAAAATGGTTTTAGCGATGATCAGATCAATGCCACTTATGGATTAAGAAAACCTGATCCAAAAATTGTACAAGAATATGTTTCTAAAATAACTAAAGATTATTTATCAGAGGAAATAGTTAGTCCTGAAGATGAAATGTTATATCAATCAAGAATAAAACAAGCTAGTGAACCTTCTTTAAAAGAAAAACTTGTTGGACCAAAATTTGATGGAGATTATATTTCAGAACAAATACTAGGTACTAACTTATGGAATATAAGTAAGAGAGCAATAAAAGGAGAAGGAACTCCTGAAGCATTAAAAATGCCAAAACCTGAAGATTATACTTGGACAGAAGAATTTTTAACTACACTAGGAACACTAGCTCTTGATTCTCCTCTTTATGCTTTAAGTGCTGTACCTGGTGCTTTAACTGGAAGTGTTGTTGCTCCTGGTGCTGGTACAATAATAGGAGGAGGTTTTACGGCAGCAGCAATACCTACAACAACAAGAGAAACTTTATTAAAAGTTCTTGAAAATCAAGATGAAGGAAAACCATCTGATGTTATACAAATATTATTAGAAGAAACTTTAAAATCAGGAGCTAAAGAAGGTTTAAAATTTTCAGCATCTATGGCTTTACCTCTTTTAAGAGCTTACCCTGGTGCTGCACCTTTAGCTTCAAATTACTTTACAAGAACAGCTGCACAAATTACAGGCTATCAAGGAACAGGTTTACTGCTAGGTGAAGAGATGCCAGACATGAGAGAGTTTTCTTTAACCTCTGCTTTGTTTGCAGTCTTTAATCTTAGGTTGCCTAGCAAAATAGCAACAACAAAATCTAAAAAAATATTTATAGATTATGGTAAAAAACCTACTGATGTTGCATTAGACTCTTCAAAGAGCAGAACTTTAAGAGAAGATTTACTTTCTACTAATATGAAAATTATTAGAGACTATGAAAAAAAAGATATTATTGAAGTACCTGCAAAAGATATTATACCACCAAGTAAAAAAACAAAACCACCTTTTGAAGATCCTATTGTAAATAAAGCTGCAGAAAATATTTCTTTTGAAGGAATAAAAATTCCTATTACTATAGAGCAAATTAAAGAAACAATAAAACAGTCAGCTAAAACTTCAAAAAGAAAATTTATTATTAAAGCTATAGATCAAAAATATCCTGTATATGAAGCTCTTAAAGAAGCTAAAATTAATACTAAAACAGGATTAGAAAAATTAAATGTGTATGAACAATTAAGAATACAAGAAGGTATGCAGGGAAGATCAGCTCACTTTATAGAGTTTGGAACTCTTGATTTTAAAACATTAGCTGAAAATGGACCTTCATTAATGTCTATTGTTAAACCATTTGTAAAAGATAGTAGGACTGAAACAAAATTATTAAGCACTTATATAACTAACAGACACGCAGTAACTCTTGCTAAAAGAGGTAAAGACACTCCTTTTGATATTCCTAATGCAGAAATATTTTTAAAAAAATACAGCAAAGAAAAAGTTAAAGATCCAGATACAGGTAAGTTAATTACTTACGAAGAAGCTGCCAAAAAAATAGATACCTTTATACAAGATGGTGTTTTAAAATATGCTTTTGATGGTGGACTAATTACTAAAGAATCTTATAACGCATTTAGAGAAATTAATAAAAATTATGTACCTATGGCAGCAGAGTTGCCTAGACCTGGAGAATCTGGATTTATTAGAGAAGCTAGTAATCCATTTAAAAAATTAAAAGGTCAAAAAAAATATAAGATCATTGATCCTTTAGAAAGCATAGTTAAAAATACAGATTACATTGTAAGAATGACAGAACTTAACAAAACTAAAAATGATTTTATCAATACAATTATAGAAGCTCAAAAAAAAGACCCTGTATCTCTTGATTGGATTAAAAAAAAGAAAGCTACATTAAAACCAATTACAGTTCAAAGAAAAGAACTTGCGAAAATACTTGATAAAGAAACTCTTGATACTCTTTCTAATAAGGGTATTGAAGAGTTGTCTATATTTAGACAGGAAGCAGTTTATCCAGATGCTAATTCTATTTCTTTTAGAAATATAAAAACTGGTAAATATGAAGTGTGGGAAGTTGGACCAGATTTAGCAACTGCTTTTAGAGTTATGGATAATCCAAGTATGGGTTTTATAGCAAAATGGTTGACAGCACCAACTCGAACATTAAGAACAGGTGCAATCGTTACTCCTAATTTTGCCATACCAAACTTTATAAAAGATTCAATGAACGCAACTTTTTTATCTAAAATAGGTTGGATTCCTATTTTAGATTCCTTTAAAGGAATGTTTCATGTTATATTTAAAGACCCAAAAAGAGCAACACAAGCATATAAAAATTTTTTAAAAAGTGGAGGTGCACAGTCAACATTAAGATCGGTTGATAGAACAATGTTTGACACAGATGCTCACACAATACTAAATAAAGGTGTAATGAGAAATGAATATTCTACACCAATATTAGGACAATTTAGATATTTAACTGAAATTTCAGAAGAAGCAACTAGGGTTGGTATGCTTAATAAAGTTCTTAAAAAAGCAAAGAAACAAGGTTTATCAGAAAGAGATGCTTTAGAAAGAGCTGGATTTGAAGCAAGAGATTTACTTGATTATAAAAGACAAGGAACAACAGGTGCGATAGTTAATAAAGGTGTTCCATTTTTTACAGCAAGAATAAATGGTGCTGTAAAGGCTTGGGAAGCACAAAGAGATAGACCTAAAAAATTTTATTCTATGATTGGACTAGCTGTAGTATTGCCAACTTTTGGATTTTATATTTCTAATTTAGATAAAGATGGAGAACTAGATAAAGATTATAAAGAGTTACCAGACTATGTAAAAAATAATAAATATTATTTTAAGATAAATGGTGAAGGAAGATTTTTTCCAAAAGGATTTGAGGTTGGAACTTTTTTCTCTAACCTTACTGAAAAAGTTTTAGACTATATAAGAACAAATGAAAAACAAGAATTTATGAGTTATGTTGGAGATTTTTTAAAAGAACACGCAAAAGGATATACTCCTATTCCAACATTTATGAGACCACATTTAGAAAATTTATCAGACTATAGTATTTTTAGAGAAGCTCCAATACTTCCACCTGATGCACCTAAAGATATGCTTAATTCTGAATACTCTTCAATATATACAAATCCAACAATAAAAGAATTATCTAGAGCTTTAACCACTGTTGTAGGTGCAGATAATTATTTTAGTAATCCCATTTTTTTAGAAAATATATATGATTCTTATTTTGGTGGTGTTGGTGTAATAATTAAAGATGCTATTAATAAAATAGCTATAACAAGTGGGGTTATTGATGATCCTATTAAACCAACTGATCCACTATCCAAAATACCAGGTGTTAGAGTTTTTCAAGCTAAAGATGTTTATGGATACTCTCAATCTGTATCTAAATTTTATAAAAAAACAGAAAAATTAAAAACACAATTAAATACATTGGATTATTTAAAAAGAACAGGTAATATGGAAAGGTATCAAGAATTAAGAAAAAAAGCAGATTTTGATATAGAGGCAGTATTAGAAATTACCAAAGGAATGAGTGATGTATCAAAAGACATAAAGGTAATATACAATGCTAAAATGAAAGATGATGGTACACTTTTTACTTCTGATGAGAAAAAAGACATTATAGATGATTTAATGAGAGTTAGAATTGGTTTGGCTCAAAAAGGATTACAGATTATGAAAGAACTTGAACAAAACAAGGAATAGTATATAGGAATATAATATGACAATATCTTCAACAACAGTAAAAAATTCATATTCAGGTAATAGCTCAACTACAGCTTTTGCTTATAGCTTTAAAATATTTGCAGACACAGACCTACAAGTTATTATACGTTCCTCTACAGGAACAGAAACAACAAAGACTCTAACAACACACTATACAGTATCTGGTGCAGGAGATGCTTCAGGTGGAAATGTAACTTTCACATCTGGCAATACACCTGCTACTGGAGAAACTGTGGTTATTAGAAGAGCTGTCCCGCAAACTCAGGCTATAGATTATATAGCCAATGATCCATTCCCTGCGGAGACTCACGAAGAGGGTCTGGATCGTGCAACAATGACGATTCAACAAATGCAAGAAGCATTAGATCGTTCCTTTAAAGTTTCAAGAACAAACACAATTACTTCACCAGAGTTTACTGATGATGCTAGTACAAGAGCTAGTAAGACTTTAGGATTTGATAGTTCAGGTGATTTAACAACAGTAGCTGATTTTTTACCTGCAGGTGGAGATTCAGCAATGTTTCAATATTCAACAACAACAGCAGACGCTGATCCTGGAGCAGGAAAATTTAGATTAAACAATGCAACAATATCTAGTGCAACTGAAATGTACATAGATGATTTAGAATTTAATGGTACAGATGTTTCAGCATGGGTACAAAGCTGGGATGATGTTACAGGTAACGACACAAACAGAGGTCGAATAAGAATTTCAAAAGCTAACACACTAGATACTTGGATGGTATTCAAAGTAACTGGTTCAATTACAGATGCTTCTGGCTACAGTAAAATAACTTTATCTTACATTGATACTGCGGGTACATTTGCTGATGATGATAAAGTATTTATCTCATTTGTAGCAAGTGGAGAAGATGGTGCAATACCAGGATATTTCTATAAGTTTGATACAGGCACATCTGATGCAGACCCTGGTGCTGGAGAGATAGCATTTAATAATGGAACATACGCTTCAGCTACAGAAATTTATATTGATGATGCTGATGCTAATGGAGCTAGTACAGCAACAGATGTTCAAACTTGGGGATCATCAACATCTACTATTAAAGGATTTTTACACATTGTAGATATTAATGATAGTTCAACTTATGCCAGATTTAAAATTACAGCTGCAGTTACAGATGCTAGTGGCTACAATAAGATTACAGTTGCTCATCTTGCATCTAATAATACTTTTAGTGCTGCTGATGAATTATCAGTACACTTTACAAGAACAGGTTTAAAAGGAGACACAGGTTCAACTGGTTCTACTGGAAGCACAGGATCAACAGGTGCTACTGGAGCTGCTGGAACTAACTCACAACTATCTATGACATTTGAAAGCACAACAAGTGATGCTGATCCAGGTGCGGGTAAAATTGCTTTTAATCATGGTACACTATCAAGTGTATCAATTTTATATGTAGATGATGCAGATGATGCTAGTGCAGACATATCTGCATTTGTACAATCTTGGGATGATGTATCTAACACAGAAGCAAGAGGAATTGTAACTGTAACGAAAGAAGGCACACCATCTACTTACGCAACATTTAAAGTATCTGGTGCTGTTACTGATGCAACTGGTTATACTAAAGTTCCAGTAACTCATGTAGTAAGTGCAGGATCATTTTCAGATGATGATGGTGTTGGAGTACACTTTAGTTATTCTGGTGCTGATGGTGCAGGAACAAGTCTTTCAGGATCAACAAACAATACTGTTGCAACAGTTACAGGAGCTAATGCTCTTATTGGAGAAGCCAACTTAACATTTGATGGTACAAATTTATTGGTTGCAAGTACAGGTAAATTATATCTTAATGATGCAGGTGGAGAACACATAAGTGGTAATGGTTCTATATTAAGTATTGCTGGTGGAAATGAAATTGATTTAACAGCAACAGCGATTGATATTAATGGAACGTGTGATGTTAGTGGTGTATCTACTTTTGGTGCTGCCGCTAATGTAACTCAACAAGCAATTACATCATCTTCAAATGCTGTAGCTTGGGATGCAAGTGCTAAACCAAACGCAGTTCATGTTACAACAGAAAACACAACTTTCTCTGCACCAAGTAACGCAGTAGAAGGTGCTTTTATTTGTGTTGAAATTAATTATAATGGTTCACACACGATTGCTTGGAATACAGTATTTGAATTTGCTGCTTCAACTGCTCCTACTGCAACAAGTACAGATGGTAAAACAGATATATTAGTATTTAGATACAATGGTGCTGTGTGGCAAGAAGTAGGTAGAACATTAAATTTAAGTGAAAGTTAAAATATGTACGCATTAGTAGAAAATAATCAAATAACAAAATTAATTAACAATCCTAAATCTTTAATGATTGGCGATGTAAACTATCCAGCTAAAATATTTTCGGTATGGTCTCAATCAGAGTTGAATGCCATAGGTATTTATGAAGTAATAACTGATTCAACAAATAAAAAAGATGAGAAATGGTACATTAACACTAATGCATCATACACATTTGCAGACAATCAAGTAACAAGATCATGGGGAACTGCAACAGCTAAAGCTCATGCAGATACTTTATGGACAGCACAAGATGAAATAGATGGCAAAGGTACAGAAGGAGAAGTTAAATCAAGAGGATTAAAATATAATTTAATTAAAGATTTAAAAATAACAGTTGCTAATGAACTTGCTAAAACTGATTGGTATATAACTAGAAACACAGAAAAATCTACTGCTATACCATCTTCTATCTCTACTCATAGAGACGCAGTTAGAACTAAACAAGCAAGTATGGAAACACAAATATTAAATGCAAGTGATACACCAGCTTTAGAAACTTTATACAAATACACTAAAACAGATGGTGTTCAATCAAGACCATTAGGTGAGCTGCCAAGATTGGAGAGCTAATGATTGTTCTTGGAACTAACTCCATAAAAGATACAGGATTTGATGTAACTAACTCTGTTCGTTTTGAACAATCAGATGATCCTTATTTTCAAAAAAGTCCAACTGGAGATGGAAATCAAAGAACATTTACTTTTTCTGTTTGGTTAAAAATGGATTTGCACGCTAGTGGAGACACACATAAAATCTTTGATACTGGCACAGGTACAAATTATTTTACATTTTATGTTACAGAAGAACCTAAATTAGTTGTTAAAGGCAGAATAAGTGGCTCAACAGTATTTGAATTAATACCTACACAAGTATTTCGTGACCCTACGGCTTGGTTTCATCTGTATATTGCAGTAGATACAACACAAGGTACAGCATCTAACAGAGGTAAAATTTATATAAATGGTTCACAAGTTACTGACTTTGGAACAGCAACTTATCCATCACAAAACACAGATTTTGAAATTCAAAATGCTAGTTATCCTTTTAGACTTGGTGCTGATAAAAATTTAGGAGATGAACACTATGATGGATATATGGCAGAATATATGTTTGTTGATGGAGCGGTTCAAGCATTAAGTGATTTTGGAGAGTTTGATGAAGACTCGCCAACAATATGGAAACCAAAAGATATTTCAGCAATAGACGTTAATCCTGCAAACTCAAACGGAAATGGTTTTTATTTAGATTTTAAAGATAGTTCTAATTTAGGAAATGATGTTGGTGTTAATGCAGGAACAGATTTTTCTGAAAATAATATAGCCGCAACAGATCAGGCAACCGATACACCAACGAATAATTTTTGTACATTTAATCCTATTGCTAATGGTGGTGAAAATTTAACATTTTCAGAGGGTAATACAACTGTTTTTAATGGAGATAATACTTGGCGATCAGGTTTTTCTACATTTGCAGTAAATTCAGGTAAATGGTATTTTGAAGCAAAAAGAACAGGAAGTTCAGCAAATGCGTGGGTTGGAATTGTTGATACTTCGCAAGTAGATGGAACAGGTGTATATAAATTTAATAATAAAAGTAGAGGATATGGATATTCAGCATCAGGAGAAAAAGGTAATGGTTCAAGTGAATCAGCTTGGGGTGATGCTTATGCACAAAATGATATAGTTGGAATCGCTGTGGATTTTACAAATTCAAAAATTTATTTTTCAAAAAACGGAACTTGGCAAAATAGTGGAAATCCTGAAAGTGGTTCAACAGGTACAGGTTCAATGTATGATATAGCAAGTGGTTACGATTATTTTTTTGCAACAGCTTTATATTCTAGTTCTGCTGGATTTGCATTTAATTTTGGTTCTCCATCTTTTGCAATTTCATCAGGTAACGCAGATGCTGATGGATACGGAAATTTTGAGTATAGTGTGCCTTCGGGTTATTTTTCTTTAAACACAAAAAACTTAGCGGAGTATGGAGGTTAAATGGCAGCTTATACAACAATAGACGACCCATCAGCATATTTTAAAGTTCAGCTTTATACTGGTAATGGCTCAACAAATGTTATTACTTTTGATGATACTGATACCAATATGCAACCCGATGTTGTCTGGTTAAAAAACAGAAATAGCTCTGGACATGATCATTTTCTTTTTAACTCTGTTAATGGAGCAGAAAGATTTTTATCTCCAAATGATAATGGTGCTTTAGCGTCAGCAGATTCTAGTTATTTAACATCATTTAATAGTGATGGATTTACTTTAGGTTCTTCAGATGGAATGAATGAAAATACTATTACTTTTGTTTCGTGGAACTGGAAAGAATCGGCTACTGCTGGGTTTGATATTGTTACTTATACAGGTAATGGTGGAACACAAAATGTATCTCACTCATTGTCAGCAGTTCCTGAGTTAATTTTTACTAAACGCTTAGAAAGCGCTCAAGACTGGTTTGTTTTTACAACTGCAACAGGCGCTCAAAAAGCAGTATTTTTAAATTCAAATAGTGCAGAATCAAGCCAAGCTAATGCTTATGATGCCGCACCAACATCTTCTATAATTAATTATGGAAATGACAATGGGGTTAATGGAAGTTCAGAAACTTATACTGCTTTTTTATGGAGAAGTGTTCAGGGATTCTCTAAAATGGGAACGTATATTGGTAATAATAATGCGGATGGAGCCTATGTTCATCTCGGATTTCGACCCGCTTGGCTTATGATAAAAAGAACAGATGCTAGCAGTAGTGATTGGGTTATTATGGATAATAAAAGACTAGGTTATAATCCAGATTTTAGAATTAATTATGCTAATTTAGCTAATAATGAAGAAGCATATCCAGAAATAGATTGGCTTGCTAACGGATTTAAGTTAAGGGGAGCTGGTGCATTAACTAATGACCCAAATACATATTTTTATATGGCGTTTGCAGAATCTCCTTTTGTTAATTCTAAAGGTGTGCCAAACAACGCAAGATAAATATATTTATTAGTAAAATTATCTGTTAATAAATTAACATGAAGTTTATGTTAATTTTAAAGGTATGTTCTGTTGTACACTTGAATTGTTTGCCACCCATTCACGATAATTTTGTATTTAATTCTTGGTCAGAATGTGCTAGTGCAGGTTATCTACGATCTATACAAACAAATAATAGTATAGATAGTGATATGGTAAATAGAAATAAAATTGTTATTAACTTTGAGTGCGTAGAAGTTGATGAATCATAGGAGAATATTATGGATAATATGTTAAAAATATTTGTAGAACAAATAAAAAAAGTTTGGGAAAAAGTAAAAAGCTATGTCAAAAACAAAATTAAAAAAATCGTCTGCAACTGTAAGTGCCAAAAAACAGATTAGAGAATACGCAGAAAAAAATAATAGTATTCGTATCTCTTACCATGAGAAGGTATGTCAAGAACGTATGAAAACTTTATTTAAAGCGATTGACGAAATGCGTAAAGATATAAAAAGTTTACACTCTGATATGAATAAAGGAAAAGGGGTTATATCATTTTTTATTATTGTAGGTGGACTTATAGGAGCTGCGATTGGCTTCTTTAAATGGAATGGCTAAACGCAGACAAACAGCGTCAGTAGGATTATATAATGAACTTATTGCACAAGCTAAATTTGCTAAAGACCCTAACAAAATTGTCTTTGTACCAGCTATGGGTAAAGGACCAATAGATATGGTAGTATTAGATATAACCACAGGTAAGTATCAAGCCTATGATGTTAAGAGTGCTAATTATAGAAAATCAGAGTATACTCCTAAAGATACTTATAAAAGAAGAGCAGGTACACTAATAAATAGAGGATTGACAGACGAGCAAAAAAAATTAAAAGTCAAAATATATTATAACAAATGAAACTTACAGCTAACATAACTCTTGATGAGCTAACTAAGTCGCAGATTGCTGAACGAAAAGGCATTAACAATAATCCTAACCCACAACAAATAGAAAATTTAAAAGCATTAGCTGTTAATGTACTACAACCTATTCGTTCACACTTTGACAAACCTTTGATTATATCTAGTGGCTTTAGATGTGCAGAGCTATGCCTAGAAATAGGTAGCAGCATTAATAGTCAGCACGTAGCAGACGATGAAGCAGCTGCAGCTGATTTTGAAATACCAGGTGTAGATAACAGAGAACTTGCAAGATGGATTAGAAATAATCTTGAAGTAGATCAAGGTATATTAGAATTTTACAGAGATGGAGAACCAACATCAGGTTGGATTCATTGTAGTTATTCAGTTAATACAAATAGACAGCAATGGTTAAGAGCTTTCAGAGAAGAAAATAAAGTTCAATATAAACCATGGTTAGAATAATATGTGGTTAAATTTATTAGGCATGGGAGTAAAGACAGCTGCCAAACTATATCAAGACAAACAAAAAACTAAAGAAGCTCTGTCAGGAGCAAAACTTCTTCACGCAGAGAAGATGAGACGGGGGGAGATAGAATTTTCGGGTAAAGTATTCGAGCATCAGAAGGGAGACTGGAAAGATGAATTCGTGCTGATTGTTTTATCAACCCCCATCTTCATGTTAGCTTACTCTGTATTTACAGATGATCCAGAGATTGAAAGAAAGATGGATTTATTCTTTGAGAAACTACAATCAATGCCATGGTGGTTGGTTGGACTTTGGGTATCAGTCGTTGCGGCTATCTATGGTATCAAAGCAAGTGAAATCAAAAACTTTAGCAAATGACAACCAACGATTATGATCCTAGGTTAATTGATAAATATCAAGAGCCAAGACACTTAGTTCATTTTCAATGGGATAAATCTGATGATGTTTATCGTTATGCTTTAGTTGAAGTTATACATCCAAAAGATATAGACTCTAGGAATAAAGAAAAAAAAGATGAGAAAGGTTTAACACAGAAAGAAATATGGGAAAAAAAATATCAACATCTTATGTCCAACAATACAGTTCTAAAGTAAGTTTACTATCACAACAAACAGGTAAGTATGGCAAGAGTAAAGTTCGATCTACAAAAACCAAAGCACGAAAGAATACCAAAAAATACTAGCATTGGTAGACGACCAAAGATGTCATCTATGAACAAGCATAAGAAACGTACTTGGAAAGCCTACAACTCACAAGGACATTAATGAAACCTATAATGATAACCTTGCTATACCTCACCTTTGGTGGTGAAATAAAGCAAGATAGTTTTGAAATCTTTACAAGTTGTAGCTCTTGGTTTAAGACAAATATAACAGCTGTGGAAAAAAAGAAAAAGACATTTATGTCTAATCATTATTACCACACTTACAAAGGTAAAAAAGTTATAGGATATATTTGCGGAGGAGAAGAACCACAATGAAAAAGCCAAAAAGTAAATTAG
>Ga0208029_1000543_pt1 | contig 22365 bp, 39 predicted proteins | sample MalvireepMed_s12_FD_184242 | JGI IMG/M metagenome (GOLD analysis project Ga0208029, IMG submission 184242) | Marine viral communities from the Global Malaspina Expedition - Malaspina viral metaG DeepMed_s12 (SPAdes) (version 2) | ecosystem: Environmental > Aquatic > Marine > Oceanic | place... | reverse complement strand
CTGGGCGGTGCTTAATTCCTGGTGCATAACCGGTTCATGATCGGGGTATTATTTTTTTTTTTTTAGATCGCAGTAGAACGCAAAACAGAACGCAAATAGAACGCAAAATAATATTATGCGGAGTAGATCGCAGAAGCATTTTATATTATGCGGGCATAGATCGCAGAAACTACGGGCATTGTAGCAATTCGAGCATCCGAGCCGGCACCGGCGGAGTAGGGGGGCGGGGCGCCCCACTCCACGCCCCTCGATGCCCCGATGCCCGCCCAAAACTACAACGAAAGTTTATCCGGACGGGGGGCGGGCGGTCATTATTTCCAAAAAACTAGCCTTTACATAAGTTTTTTATTAACCGCCGTTAATCAAATTAATTGCCCGTTTAATGCATATAGTTGTATACATAGAGTCTACACTTTGAGATAATGTATCTATGAAAAACTATTTTAAAACGGGGGTTTAATTATGAGTAAAACAAAAACTGTAATTGTTCCATATTACTACAACACAAAAACCAAAAAGACTGTTTCCTTCTTTGGCAGTTGTCCTTGGTTCACAGAAGAAGAAAAAAAAGACTGGATTATTAAACGCCGAGAAACAACTGAATACACAAATTATGATGGAACGATTACTTATGGTCGTCCAGCAATGTAAGGGGGCTTAATTATGTTTTATTCATACGCCATTCAAATTTCAAACTATAAGGATAAAGAACCAATAATGGTACCTTGGGGGCATGTATGCAAAGTTTATAAACTGGGCAACATACCATGCCCCACAACGCCGGAATTGATAGCAGTCAAAAGAGGACTCGCAAAAGTACACGGTTTAACACTTGATGACGTGATTATCTATGTAGATGAAACGCCAATATTATGAACATTCAAAAACAAAACCGCCCCATTACATACGAAGTTATGAATACTGTATTTCATTATGACGGGGGGCATCAATGGCTAAAAGTATCAACTGCACAAATGAAAAGAGTTAATGTTTTATTAAACCAATTCAGTCATTATTCTTATGTAGATAATAGCACCCCGCCAACTTACTATCTTGAGGGTGATTGTCATGCTGAATTATTTGTTACAACTGCTAGAAATCAGGGTATAGAGGTTGTATGGACTGACCATGATGATGGGGAGCGGTCATTCATTAGAAAATTAAACCGTATTAATCCCAAGCCGGTTACACTCGCAAGACTTCCAAACACACTAGCCAAAGAGCTCAAAAGAGAGGCAATAAATCGGGGCTACAGCGAAGACTGGCTAGACAATCATTTAGAAATAATCCATATCAAATAATGCATACTCATTTTAATCTTAAGAGTGGCAATAAAAAACTGGGATTAATACCAGTCAGCACAACCGAACGCGCCAGTTGCCCCCCCAGTTGCCCCTTAAATGATGGATCATGTTATGCCATTAGTGGCTATTTTATTAGTCACCATTGGCAACATGTAACCAACAAAACAAGGGGCAACAACTACGGTGATTTCTTAGCCCGTGTTAGTGCATTAAAGCCGGAAACATTCTGGCGACATAATCAAGCCGGTGATTTAGCCGGCACCGGCGAGACTATAAACTTCAACAAGTTAAAAAAACTAGTTGATGCCAATAGAGGCAAGCGCGGGTATACCTACACCCATAAACACAACAACACGGGCAACTATAAGAAGATTAAATACGCCAATGACAACGGGTTCACCGTCAACTTATCGGCTGATTCAATAGAGGAAGCCGATAGACTGTTAGCCCTAGAAATTGCCCCAGTTGTCGTTATATTGCCCAGTACCGAGAACTACAACCATACAATCACCACGCCGGCGGGAAACTTGATCAACATATGCCCCGCCACTTACAACGATAAAATAACCTGTAAAAATTGCCAGTTATGCCAAGTCCGGAACCGGCTCAATATTGTGGGCTTCCCTCTCCACTAATACCATGAGAGATTCAAACTTAAAAACATTCACCGACAGCTTCAAGAAAGTTAAATCATTCGGCTTTGTTCCGAGTGGAAATATCCGGTCAGCAGATCGCAGAACGCAGACCGCAAATATTCTTTTTAAAGCGTTGATGAGTGTTGCCAATGACGACACCCAAACGCTCGCAAAATGCTACGTTGGAGGAGAGGACACAGCACCACAATACGTTAAGATAAACAGCGACACAGATTTTAAAAAGATCGCAGAAGCAAGCACCAAACATGATTTTGAATTCACCATTATTGAAATTAAAAAGGAACAACTATGAGTAAACCAAAAATATACGAAAGACTTTATGTTGATGAAATTGTTGTTCCAAAAGATGAAGAAATAGCATCAATTTGGGTAACTTACGGAGACGGTAGTAAGGAAGAATTAGATTGGGAACACGCATTTTTTGAAAACGAAGACGGAGAAGAATGTAACGAAGATGGTAGTAAATACAAGGAAGAACTATGAACAAACAAAATTGGTTTATCGTGCTATGCGTATCTCTTAGAGATAGAGCGATATTAATTAGGGAAAAAATTTACGCTATAACCCTAACCAATTTTATGAGCAAATGGTTTAGCCTTCTATGTGTGTGGCTCGAAAGAGTGAGGTGGCTATTTATTGAGACTGGTATCACGCACAATCAGTCTCGAACCATTGATAAAGGGGAGAGAGTCTGATGAGTAGACAAAAACACTACGAATACTACATAGGTGGTTTTTACTATGAGGGCAAAAAACCCAATGTAAGCCATGTAATTATTTTCAATAAAGAGGGTACACCTATCGAGGAAAGCGAGGGTTTTTCTCCCGACTATAACTGCACGGACACAGATGGTGTTTGGGATTTTAGCAATATTGTTTTAACGGAAGAACCTCACGATCATTGCGTTGTTGTTGAATATAAAACAAACAAGGTTTTAGGTTTGGTAGATATATTTGATGAAGAAGATGACTGCTTGAAGCATTTAGACGAACAAGGACAGGAGGTGTTTGATGAATGAACAACAATTTTATGTGACTGTTTTATGGGGCGAGAATCCCCAATCGAGCGATCAGGTGCCGGAAACCCACAGTTTTAAAACACGGGAAGAAGCAATGGCATTTGCCTATGGCATCAACAAATGCTCAGGTTGGATGAACGCCGGCACAATCATTCATCCTAAACAACAGTCTTTTACCCCCTACGATTTTGATCAGGACGAAGAAGATTTTGACGAGGAATACAAAAAACTTTGGAAAGAATACACCCAGTCAGGATGGAAAGATATAGAAGAAAAACAATGGATAATTTAGGAGGCATCTGATGACTGAAAAAGTAAATAGCGATGAATGGTTTGACAAGTACAAGCCCATACCAAATGGGATGGATGAGGGTACTTATTTCGCAGTAGACGGAATTAATTTTTCCTTTGAAACTTATGGAAAAGAACTGGACTTCATTCTGGATCAAATGGCTCAAAAACAGAACGACCAAAACATATGGACTCTACTGGAGTGCGATGGGACTACAGTAATTTCCAATGGCTATCACCTAGTCAATAGGCTTGCCTATTTTGTTTGCGAGAACAAATGGACAGGGGAAAAAGGACAAATCGATTACACAGATTTTTTAGAGGAGGTGTCTGATGAGTGAAATTATAACTTCCGAAGAATACAACATAAGAGGCTACCAAGAATGGAGAAAACACGTCAATGAATGGAAAAAGTTTAGAAAGAGTTATGAACCCATTCCTTTTCTGCCTATGTATCAATTTACCAAGCCTGATAGAGAACCAAGAAATTATGGCTACGTCTTAGTAACAGCGCATGGCGCAAATTGGTTTAGAACAAAAAGAGAAGCTGTTAAAAAGAGGAGAGAAAGACGATGAAATATGAAGTATTAGTAAGTGAGCATTACGCTACATCTGTGGTTGTAGATGCGGATAGTGAAAAAGAGGCGATGGATAAGGTCGATCAAGGAGATTGGTACGACAACGATATAGTTAAAAAGAAACTTATTGATTCATTTACTGTTGAAGCAGAGGCAGTAGACAATGATGAATGACCAACGGTCACACCCTACTCTCAAGATTTGCTATGCATATCATCTCCTATTGGGGACTGGGTGTGATCTCATTGCGTGCAATCGTGCGCAAAAATAAAAAGAACGCAGATCGCAGAACGCATAATGCAGAACGCATTTGGCCGCACAACAACGCCCGCACATTAAATGCCTGGCCTGGTCAGAAATATCTTGTATATATACTCGGAGTATGCATAATAGAATAATGGGAAACTTAATCTGATGGCCAAACCGGAAACATACTCGACCGAGAAAGCATGGGGACTCACCCCTCAAGAAAACGCACAGGCCAAGATGTTTGAATGCCTGGCAAATGGACTGCGTAAAGAAAACGAACACCTCCAAAAAGAAATTGTCTCAAAGGATATATACATCGAACAACTGGAAGCAAAAATAGAATCGCTAAGAGCATACCAAAAGAACCACATGAAGGGAGAAAGCTGATGAGTAAACCAAAAGAATACACAGTTAGTTTTATGCCTTTTGATACTCTGCAATACGATTATGTTGTAGAGGCTAAAGACGAAGATGAAGCATATGAAAAAGGCAAAGAAGTACTAATAGAGGCTATTGGGTATGATGCTTCAAAAGATTGGGAATGTAGTGATATCGAGGAGAAGAAGTGATGAAAACATATAGAGTAAGTGTTTGTTATGAGGAAGGCTTTGTTGTAAAAGTAAAAGCTACCTCTAAAGAAGATGCAGAGGAAAAAGCTAAAGCAATATGTGATGAATATTCAGGTGTATATGAATCAATGATTGATGCGAAAGGAATTATTGGAAAGATAGACACCGTTCATAGAGAAGCATTAACACTTGATGCAAAAGAAGTGATGTATTACTACATGGTTTATGACGAAATACGGGACGGAGAACATGAGTACGATGAAAGTTACCTTGGCTATTCGTCTTATAAATTAAACACCGAAACGGACGGGGACAAGGTTGCTCTCCACAACTGGTTTGAAGCCTACGAGTCAAATGGGGATATTTGGAGTGATAACAGAATTATCTGTTGCACTTTAGAAGAAATTGACAAAAAAGAATTTGATAAAAGAAAAGAGTTTGTTGGCACGTCCAACAACATCGGGGAGTGGATAACAGATGAGTGATGTTAGAAACAAACCTTGCATGAGCCATTACCCTGACTTTGACCACCATTGCGCATCAAAAGGTCAAGGGTGTGAGTATTATGAACCAGAAAACTGTGGTAGAGCCAACAAAATCAAAAGAATTTTAGGTCTACAAGGTAATGATACTGACAAAGAATATTACCGAGTAGCTGATGTTATTTGTGATCTTAAACACTTTTGCAACAAAAATAATATTGATTTTGATAATGAGTGGGAACGAGCAGAAGAATACTATGCCACAGAAACAGGAGAAGCCTGATGAGCATAGAAATTAAAATACATTCCAGTATTGTCATGGATGCCATTGAACAATATGTAAAAGAACAATACGGACTCGATGCTGACTTGGATATCCACTCGGAAAACTGTGCAGTATCAGAGAGGGTGGTCATAATTGACTACAAAAAACTAGACCCGGTCTATAAAAAATACAAGAACGGACGCATAGTCAAGGGCGAATATGGACATCCCGTCATTGACCATAAAAAATCCAAACTTGTAGACAAGTGGCTAGAGTTTGATGACTCTTGCGAGATTACTTTTCATCTCAACAATAGGGAAGGTTGGTAATGTTCATTCACTTCAAAACCTGGGAGACTCTTTTGTGGCTTCTGTTTGGGCTATTGTTTTTGCCACTATATTTATATGATGATTTTAAGGGGAAGAAGTGATGAGCGTTGAAGACTTTGATAAAAGACATCAAAGCATTATTCCACCACTCAGTCCAAATGAGTACATCAATCTATTGGAGACTTTGATAAAAAAAGAAGTCTTGGGAAAGGAATATGGCGAGGATGAATGGTTTTATTGCCCTTGTGAACTAAGCGATAAGCTGTTCATTTTCAATGTGTTTGATACTGAGAGTGGTGCTTATGGCGATGAAAAGGGATCGGTAGGAATAAATATATATGCTTGTGATGACATCAACACAAAAGATGCTCACAGCGAAATGTATCAGATCTATTGATTTAAAGGAGAATCCTGATGAGCAAACCACAAGTAGTAGAGTGTCAGAAATGTGAAAACCACTATTTAGAAACAACGGTTTTTATTAAAGCCTGTCCCTTTTGTGGAAACAAAGACACACAAAAAACAATATATCTATCTCCTGATGGCGAAATGTATTGGGAAGGATTAGCCAAACTGCAAGGAGAATCCTGATGCCTGATCAGCTTTTAGAATTATTAAGAATCCTGGCAATCATTTTTTGTTTTGCCGCACCGGCTTACATAATGTTTAAATATCCAGACGAACCAGAATGGTGAGGAGAAACCAAATGACTAAGAGAAAGAAACAAGCAATTATTTTACTAGCACTATCTGTGCCTATGATGTGGTGGGGATTTACCAACTTCATGTCTGGCACAACTAACAGCACAGCTCTAGCTATGGGAATCGCTCTTTCTTGCACCCTCGGCTCTCTATTTGCCATCAGCGGTTTAACAATGCTAATTACCAAGAACTCATTGGGGATATGGAACCCTGATGATAAAGGAAAAAAAGATCGGGGAGTTGTACTTGCGTCTCAAGCAAATGTTGGCGATTCCCTGGTCGAAAACTTATCAACCGCAGATAAAATCAGACAGCGAAACGAGGCGGCTATTGATAACCTGGTGACTAAGACAACGGATAATGCTATAAAAACTTTAACCAAAAAACAAAAGGTGAAACCAATGGTAAAAACAAAAGACACTTCTGTTGCTGACTCAGTTAAGGAAATTAGAGAGTTGGAAGAAAACCTCGTGCAATCAGAAGAAATAATTAAAAAAGAAACTCTTAATGTAAAAACCACAACAGAAAAAATAGCAGTATTAAAACACAACCTAGCAAAAGACAAAGCTGTAAAAGAGTTGCTTGCCATAGTAACCGACTATCAACTAAAACAATGACAACACTAACCACATCCGAGCAAAGAGAACTTGACTCGTTCAGACTTGACGAGGAAGAAGCCCGTAAAGACTTCGAGCATATACTTTGGCCATCCGACTATCAACTAAAGGGTGATGAGGTGCAGTGGTTCCTCTTTGGCGACCTGGGGGTACGTCTGGAAACCAAAGGCGACAAGCTGATTCTTATGGTCATGACTGATCGAGGTGGCGATAATGCCAAATGCATACTCAACCTACCCCCCATCGATGTCAAAAGATAAATCCAAGATCAAAGACTTGGCAGAAATGATTGCCGATGCCTTATTGGATCATCTTCAAGAACAGGCAACCATATCCGTTGACTGCAAGGTTCATGGGCGCTTTAAGCACATCCCCATCCCAATGGTAAAGCCAGGTGTCTGTCCAGACTGTTACTTCAACGATGAACTTATCAAAGAAATATCCAAAGACAAAGACTGGATCGATCCATCCAAGCTGAATTAATTTCACCGGTTGATTCAACCCTCATCCTCCTCGTCAACCATCTCATCCTCGATCGCCGCTTCTTCCGAATAAACATCTTCCGAAGCAACATCTTCCGGAGTAACGTCTTTCACCATCGGCGCCAGTTTGTGCTGTTCCATCAGGTTCCGCAATCTCGCCTCGACTTCCTGGCGATCCATCTGATCTATCTTCCCGAACTTAACCTCTTTCCTGTCCACCATCAGGCCTGCCAGTTTAGCCCGTCCCAACTCTGCGGTTACTGCCGCCCCGAATGATCCTTCCTCGAGCGCCGCATCCCGGATCTTCTTCAAATCTTCAGCAACCTTTTCAAACGTGATCTCGTATTTCTGCCTCTGCATATATTGCAACTCCTGGATACGTTCTTGCACATGCCTGTACCTTTCATGATTCAGCATCCTTGAAGCCATCACCTCCGGATGCCTGTATCCCGCACGCAACGCACATTCGGATTGTTTCAGATCCTGATACACATACATCTCTATAAAAAGACGTTGCATTTTGCTCAACTTTTTTCTTTTCGCCACTTTATACTCCTAGTAACCTTAAAACTTCTTCTCCAAACACGCGCCTAAAAAAAGGAGGATGTCGGTAGAGGGGAGGTTGTTCTATACAATCCCTTCCTCTCTCCTTTAGGAGAGCATACCACCATACCGCCATACCATGTCCGTTTTATAGGCGTTTCAGAGGCGATGGTATGGCGGTATAGCATAGTATGATCATACCACCATACCATGTATACTTTCCTTATTATATAGGGGTTTCAGAGGCACATGGTATGGTTTCTGAAAAGGCACCATACCATCCATTTTATACCCGTAGTCTACCGTATTTACACCAAGGATAAGCCCTTTTTTTTCTTCCATTTTATACACTTTCAGTATCCCTCTAGTAAGGCAAATTGCGTACAAAAACAGGGGTTTGTTCGCCCACATACGCGCCGGTTACATTAAACTCCATGTGTTCGAGCGCCTCTCCCCTCTCCATGCCGTCACGTTGCATCAGGATGTCCACGCATTTTTCGTAGCTGTAGACGGCACGCGGCAGATGTACAGGCCTAAATTCCGTGACCCCGATGAAGGCCTCGTCAAAGCCGTCGGCGGTCAGCATCCATTCTTCGTTTGCTCTCAGGTGTTCTGCCCACTCGTCCAGAGATTCCGATGCCAATACCGTTGATTCCATTAATATCTGTGTGCCAGAAACAATTCCCAGCTCTAATGCCTTGTTGTATTTGTCCACCGTTCTTCTGTTGTACGTTGTTCGTGCGAGTTCCAATGGGAACGCCGCGAAGTTTTTAAACAGAGCGCCCCATATTCTTTTCGCCATGCGCCTTGTCCTTTTGTAGTTAGGCAACACATGCTTGGGTATGTATTTATCTTTCTTCATTCTTCAACCCTCCCGATTAGTTTTTCGTAGTTTTTAGGATCCGATAGCCCCTTGTGAAGCCTGGGCAATAGCCATTCGATAATGCGTAGTTTTCTTTGCATGTCTTGCCACGCAAGCAACGCTGCTCTTTCGCTGATCATGCTTTCTTTGTCTTTCATTCTTCTTCCCAGGGCTTGACCCCCTCGTTAGTTATTAACCAATGCCAGGTTTGTCTGCCCGGTATCGCATGCGTGAGCACCCGCCCACCGAGGTATTTCTGCACATAGCTGACTGCGGCTTTTCCTTTCAGCTGACCGCTTGCCAGGCCTCTGTCTTTCAGCGCCTTGCGGGCTTGCAATTCAAGCTCTGCGCGTGTGTAGAATTTCGTTTTGTCCATCGAGTTCGCCACCGTGTGCGCGATGTCGACCTCATCAATCTGTTTTTCCGCATCGAAATCAACGATGTTCCAGAACCCTGTTTCAAAATTGAAGTACGCCGAATGACTCTCGGGCTCCCTTGCGTTCCTTGCTTCATAGAACAGGGTAACGTTCGGCTTGTCGCCGAGCAGTTTAATGCCTGAGTCAAACCATCCTGCAAATGCAGAGCCGCCACGCGCCGACATGAAGCTCATGTCGTCCTGACGTTCCTTGCCGGTGTGATGGGCAAGGATTGCGGTCACCCGGTAGGTATCGATCAGCTTGTCCACCCTCGACAGGAACTTCTGCACATCCTCGTTCTTGTTCTCCTCGCCGGAAAAGAAGTTGATCACCGGATCAATCATGATCATGTCGGGTTCATGGAACTCGATCGAGCGTGCCACCATCTCGATGTCGGCATCACGCATCAGGTTTTTCTGCAAGCGTCCGGTGACGATCAGGTTCTTGCCCAGCAAATCTGTTTTCTCTTTGTCTTTTTCATACGCCTTAAGGTAGAGATCCACTCGGTCCCGGATGTAGGCATCGATGATCTCGGCCTGCAACCACATGACTTTCATCGGTCTTGGGAAAGGTTTCCCCATGAATTTCGTGCCTGTTGCCGCCGCTGTTGCGAACGCGCCGATCCAGTGGGACTTGCCGATCTTCGGCTTGCCCAACAGCAGTATCCGTCCGCGTTCAAAGATAAATTTGTCGCCCCAATACTCGGTCGGGGTTGGGATATCCAGTTGGCGGAACTCACCCCACGGCATCAGACCCAGGGGATCGGTCTTCTCCGGTTTGTCTTCCGCCAGATTCTCGATCGGATCTTCCTGTTCCAAAATCTCTTTCTGTTCGTCTTCAAGATGGATCTCCCACTTGCTCGTTTCCCACCTGAGCATGCCCATCTCTATGTCTTCCGGATGTCTCTTTATATGTCCGTTGACGATAGACATCGTCGTAGTTGTAACCTCTATAGGTGACAGCGGGGGTATGTTTGTCTGGTTCCAGTCCTGTGCTTTAATCATGAGTTCACGCTGTCCCCAACCCTCCCTGATCCAACGTCCGACCAGGCGTGCCAGCTTGTCGTTGCGGGTACCGATGTCGGCACCGTGATCATCAAGGGTAGCCTTCACGATGGAAGTGACTTTCCCCTGATTGTTAAACTCGGCAACTGCATTCAGGTCCTTCTGCCCCAGGCACGGCAATGCGTCCATGCTGTCAAAGACGTATTGGTTGGGCGCGGCGAAAAAATAATCCTGTGAGGGGCACAGCATTACATAGCCGCCGACGCCCCGAATGTCCAGTTTGTTGGAGCCGGCAGAGTTTCTGATCTCAAGGTTCGGGTTGACGCTGTAGAGGAAGTGAACGCCTCCGCGCGGGGTTGTTTGTCTTAACGGCGAGCGCATCACCGCGCCGCTGTCAACAAAATCGATAGCCTCCACGCTGTCTGCATCGAGGACCACGAAGTTGATGCCGGTCAACGCCGCCCAATTTGCCTTTGGAAACTTGTCAAGCCATGTAATTAGCTCCTTCTGGGTGGGTTGTACACGTTGATAGTGCTCCCATTTTACCCGTGGGGTTTTCGCCCAGCGTGACTTGACTTCCTCCTCGGTTTCAAAGGTGTGCCGCTTGCGGAAGTATTCTGGAATGTACTCTTCTTTGGCGCCGCAGGGAATCAGGTGAAAGCTGTGTTCCCAAAAACTCCACAGCATTTCTTCCCTGGCTTCTTCGGAGAGGTCAGTCCATGTTTCGTTTATATGAAGGACCAAAGACACGGAAAAACTCAGGAAGCATCTTGGTTTTCGGTGGCTCTTATTGCTCGATCCACTTCCATATTATGGGTGTCACCGTAGATCGACTCCCAATCCAGTAAACCGTTGCTGATGTTGATCAGCTTTTTCGCCTGCTTTACTTTTGGGGTCCTGACGAAATAGCGCCAGGATTTGGTGGTGGTTCGGGAAACACCAATCAGGTCGGCAAGGTTTTGCTCGCCGATTTCTTTGATGTATTCTGATAAAGTCATTTTAATTTCGGCCATAGGTTTCTCCTCGAAAAAAGGGGGGATAAGTTGGTTACAGAAAGTAAGCATAAACTATTGACACAAAGTTTTCAATGTTTTAGAATCACTATTGAATATTAAATTAATTGAGCCGAAATCATGACTATTTCACTGTACGAGCTTCGACAGTCTCGTCTAAAAAAACTGTCAGAAAAACTTGCTATCGAAAACGAAATCAAGGCCATCACCAAACAAATACTAAGCCATCCCGAATTGCAAATTGATTTGCCGAGACTGGCTAACCGTGGGGGGTCCGGAATCCAGGAGGGATTGACCGTCACCTATGCGGAAAGCCTTTCATGGGACCAGGTGCTGCTTGATGAGGCGCGTAAGAAAATTCCACCCGAAGCGTGGCCGTTCAAAACAATCTACAAACTTGGCAAGCGTGACTTCAAAACCTATTGCATGGAACATGCGCAGGATTTTGCACCATTGATACAGCTTGCGGCAATCACCAAGGTGTCGCCGAACCCCAGGCTTACAGAAAAGGAATCCGGAGGTGCGTCATGAACGACTTGTTCAGCAGCATCCGTAGCCACAGCAACGACCCCATGGTCAGGATGAATGTATACGGCACCGACGGCATCGGCAAGACAACGATGGCGGCAGGTGCGCCCAGGCCCATCCTTATTGACGCCGAAGATGGCGCCAAGTACATAAAGATGGACAAGTTTCCGGTTTGCGTGGTCTACGATGATATCATCGACGCGATCGACGAGCTTGCGAAGAAGCCACACAACTACAAAACCGTGGTACTCGACACCACCGATGCGGTCGAAAGGCTGTGCCAGGACGAGGTCAAGCAACGCCACAACATAGACTCCATCGAGAAGCTGACCTATGGCAAGGGCTTTGTTGAAAGCTCTGAATTGTTTGCCGACATCCTGCGTAAGCTGGAAGCCCTGTCGCTTGAGAAAGAAATGCACATCATTCTGCTGTCGCATGTACAGATCAGGGTTTTTTCCGATCCGGAGCGCGAACCTTATGACCGCTATGAAATGAATACGCACCGCCGTATCTCTTCCCTGGTCAGGTCCTGGGTCGACTTCAACTTTTTTGCTAACCATGAAATTACTACCGTCAAGTCCGGAGAAGGATTTAATCAGACGACACGCGGGGTTTCATATAGCGATAACCGGTATCTTTTTACCCAGAGAACCGCTGCCTACGACGCCAAGTCAAGGCTGGCTCTCGATAAAAAGATACCTTTAAACTGGTCTGCTTTTACTGCTAACTGCAAAGAGGTAGCCCAAAAGGCAGCAGATGCTGTCAACACACCAAAAGAAACATCACCATCACAGGAGGAAACAACCAATGGATGATTTTAATATTGACCTGAGCCAAGTCGAAGATACAGGCTCACAGGATGTCTACGAGCCGCTTCCGGAGGGAGTCTACGATTTACAGGCAGAAACATGGGAGCGCAAAGATTCCAAAGCCGGAAACCAATACATCAAAGTAATGTATCGCGTATTGGGCCCAACGTTTGCCAACCGTGTAATCTGGAGCAACTTTATTTACACCGGAGACAGCACCGTTGTCTCAATGTCAAGGCTGAAAAACTGGATCACGGCAACCGGGGGCAACCCGGACGTCTCTCTCAACCAGGAAACCATGGATGGACTGATGCTTCAAGGCTTCTCTGCCAAAGTAGGCATCGAGCATTCAAAGGAAACCAATCCTTCTACGGGAGAGCCCAAGTACACCAACAATGTTATCAAGACGTTCATTGGCCCAAACAAGAAGAGGGTACCGCAGGCTTCTGTGGCTGCTGCAAAACAGTCGGTGCCAACCGCAACCGGGATAGCTATTGATAATTGGGACTAAATGATCGCCTCCGATCACGAGTTTGCGCGGCTTCTCGTTTACCAAAAAGCCACAACTTGATGTAATCTTTAACACAGGAGCGATCAATGGAACTGCGTTATTATCAGGAAGAATCCCTGAATGCCCTGCTGGATTATTTCCGGGACCGTCCTTTTGACCACAACCCACTGCTGGTATTGCCTACCGCATCCGGTAAGACCATCGTGTTTTCCCATCTGATCAAGGAATTGAGCAACGACAACACCCGATTCATGATTCTGGCACACCGCCAGGAGCTGGTTTCACAAGCCAAAGACAAGCTGCTCAACGTCTGGCCCGAGGCGTCAGTCGGAATTCTTGCGGCCTCGCTTAAAAGTTACGACACCGATGCGCCGGTGCTGATTGCATCCAGGGACACATTGGCGTCTTCTAAGCGCTTGGATGTGGTTCCGGGGGTGGACTATATAATCGTCGATGAAGCGCACCATATCGCCCCTGTGAAGACGACACGCTATCGTAAGGTGCTGGATGCCATGCGTGAAAAGAAAGATTGCCGGATCATTGGCGTTACCGCAACCCCCTACCGCATGGGACAAGGCTACATTTATGGGGACAAACTGGACCATTTTTTTAAGGACATCGCTTACCAAATTTCCATACCGCAACTGGTGCAGGACGGTTATCTCTCTCGTTTGTCTGCATTTGCGGTAAAGAACCAAGCGGTAATCGACACCAAAGACGTGCGAATTAAGTTCAAAGGTGGCGATTACCGTGAGGGTGATCTGGAACAGGTTGTCATGAACGAGCCGTTGATCATGGAAATTTTCAACGACTGGATGGACAAGGCCTATTTAAAAGGAAGAACCGCAACCGTGTTCTTCTGCGTGTCGGTACTGCATGCGGAGAAGATGTGTTTGTTTCTACAGGAACAGGGCATCAAGGCCGAAGTGGTCACCGGCGATACACCGACCAAGGATCGTGAACGTATATTAAAAGAGTTTGATAGTGGCGCTGTCCATGCTTTATGCAATGTTGGCGTGTTAACGGAGGGATGGGACGCGCCACGCACCGATTGCCTGGCGCTGTTGCGCCCGACCAAAAGCCTGGGCCTTTACGTCCAGATGTGCGGTCGTGGCATGCGCCCCTATCCGGACAAGGAAAATTGCCTGATGCTGGACTACGGCGAGAACATGCTCCGTCATGGCTGCCTGGACGAAGCGTTGCCCGAAGATGAAACGGCAAGGGGCAAGATCAAGGTTTGTGACTCCTGTTTTGCAGTCAACCCGAAGTCCTTTGACAACTGCCGTGAATGCAACACCCCGTTTCCACAGCGCCCGTCATTTTATTTCCAGCCGCCACGCAAGAAACCATCCCTGGCAAAAAGCGGTCGTGCCGATGAAGGTTATGTGCTCTCTGATGAGCGCCATGACGAGGTGCTGGAAAATATTTTTAACGTGAATAAAGTTTATGCGAGTTCAGCCGTTTCAAAGAACGGCAACATCTATTGCCGAGTCACGTTTGAATGCGGAGACTTTTTCAATACCTACAGCTTGCCGCTGATGTTTGGGCATCCAACGGCAAAACAGTTTGCTAAAAAGAGATGGAAACAGATTACCTTGGATATGTTTCCCCCGGCCAGCGTGAACGATGCGGTCAGCCTGATAAACGATGACGGTGCTTTTAGCCACATCGATGGCATCATGACCCAAAAAGAAGGCAAGTACGACAATATCAAGGTGATGTATTCTGGAGAAAGGAGAATTAAGTTATGATTTTAATTGATGAGTTTGACCAGCTTGAACTGGTTGGACAAAAAAAGAGAACCCATTTGGGGATAAGTATTGTTGGCGGCAACGAAAGGCAGCTGTGGTTTGAATTCAGGTGGTCCTTCCCGATGTTTGAAGACGGCCGTATCCTGCGGCTGTTTGATTTGGGACACCGAATAGAAGACCAGGTGGTTGATCGGCTGAAAAAAATGAACGGCATCAGGGTTTCGTCAGAGAACAAGGACGGAACACAATACCGTTGTTCCTTTTTGGGAGGCCACATGGGCGGTTCCCTTGACGGCATTGTCAAAAACGTAATTAAAGACAACCCGGAAGAGGTGCTGCTGCTCGAAGTCAAGTCGGCAAACGACAGGCGGTTCAAGGAACTCCAGCAAACCGGGGACTACGAGGCGTGGTCCACGAACTATTCAGTCCAGATCCAGTGCTACATGGCTGCGTTTGAATTGGACAAGGCGCTGATTATTGTTTACAACAAGAACGACTCCGAAATTTACACCGAGATTGTGGAAGCCAAGGACGGTGTTCTCGAAGAAATGACAGCAAAAGCGAAAAGAATTATTATGGCAGACAAGGCGCCCCCATCTCCCTATGCTTCAACCGATTACCGCATCCGTAAGTTCATGACCCCGAAACAGCAGGCCATTTACAACCTGAAACAATTGCCGGACAACGTCAACTGCCGCAACTGTGCCCACAGCGAGCCCATGCTTGGGGAAGAGGGCGGCTGGAGATGCCATAATTTTAGTAAGCAACTGGACGAGGAAACCCAGCGCAAGGGCTGTGAGCAGCACATATGGTTGTCATCGCTGGTGAATCTGCCGATAGAAAAAATGGGAGAAACCACCACTTCATACCTGCGTGGCAACAATGTCTTTACCAATGCACCAAAAGACCAAGCGGGCAAAAACGTTTATACAAGCCAGGAAATGCGTGAACTGTCCAAGGTTAACTACGATCCGAAAGTCATCAAGAAACTGATGCGGTTCCGGGAAGAGTTCGGGGTAGGTACACGCCTGGAAGAATTGACCAGAGATGGATGACGACCCGGTAAACCACCCCGCACACTACACCCAGGGGCGTATAGAAGCGCTCGATGCCATTGGTGCTGCACTTGATCCGAAAGAGTTTGTCGGCTACCTCCGTGGCCAGATCATCAAGTACATGTGGCGGGCGCCATTCAAGGGCAAGCCAGGTGAAGACTACCGCAAAGCCAGGTTCTATCTGGACATGCTGATTTCCAGGGAAGAGGCGATTGATCTCACCAAAAAAGTATAGTCCGAAATTCTAGTTTGTTGTTGCGCAACAACTCCGAAAGCCTTTAACCACGGGCTTTTTCTTTAGACTCATTCTAAAAAAATACCCCAAATCGATCCAAACAAGGATCGTTTTTCTCAATTTTGTAAATTCTTAAGTTCCGTTTTCTCTTTGTAAATCAAGGACTTAGAGGGCTAATGGTATAATATAAGGGTGCCTTAAAAAGCACACTGCGATCTTTAACAACCAGACGCCACCGAGCGAAACATTAATTTTAATTTAACTATTAAGGTGAAACTTATGAAATATTGGGATAATGATAACTCAGAACCGAGATATTCTTTTTACTCGAAAAAACTAAAACGCGATCCAGCGCTTAGTGAATTGAGTGATGAAGAGATACAGTTAGCGATAGCAAATAATACAGCAACTCTTGTTTGTATTGGACACGAAAAAAGAGAAGGCTGTTATCGAAGAATTAAACTGTTTACGAATGAGCTAAAGAAAAGAGGAGTAAAAGTTGACTCCTCAATAGAGGGAACATTCAACGGGGTCGGAGCTTAAACCAAGAAACCCACATCAAGAAATTGGTGTGGGTTTTTTTATGACACCACAAAGAACCGGGGGTTCTTCACAATCTGAATCTTGACTCCTGGGTACAGAGATTCCACCAGCTTTTTCTTCAGCTTGAACACTGCTGTTTCCACGCCCTTGACATCTTCCACCACGGTGTCCCCGTTCTTCAGCTGGTAGCGGAAGTCGGCGATGTAAGTGCAGATCTTCTTGCCGTTGACCTCGCATGGATACTTCGGTTGCAGCTCCAGGTGCGAGAGTTCACCGGCGCTTTCCATGAGTTTCAGCTGTTTGTATCTGGCGGCTTCGAGTTTGCTGTCAAATTTGTGGCCGTCGTATTGGACCTTGATGGCCCCGTATTTGTTTTTGCGTCGGCGCACTAAAAGATTCCGGTCAGTTTCCTTTCTTCAATCTCCCGCAAGACCTGTTCGGCCATGCTTTGCGGCGCCTGCTGCGGCGGGGTTGGCGGCGTTGGTGGGGTTACTTGGGCCGGTGGCTGCGGCACCTGGAGCTCTTTGATGTTTTCCTGCGGGATAAATTCTCTGCCGTATTGTCCGGCTGCGAGTTCCGTAATCTCGCCAAGCGGCACAGGGTTGGAAACCTTGTCGTGGTCTTCCCTGATTGCATCCGCAATAACGTCTCCGCTTGGGAAGAACGGTATGTAAGTGTTGGCCAGTAGCGCTTCCGGGTTGGCAACCTTGGCTGCCTTTAATTCTTTGATGATCTCATAGTCGGCCAGTCCCAGAATTTTTGCGTCCTCGACAGTCAGTTTAGCATCACGCAATGCACGATACCTGGCTTCATTGGCAATCAGGTACGCACTTACCAGTTCCTGTGCCTCCACCTTATCCCGACGCCTGGCTTCCCGATTAAAAAGGTTGGACGCTTCACGGATCTGGTCGTTAGCTTCAAAGCCACGGTATCTCAATGTTCTGTTTATCTGCGGGCGTGTCACCTTAAAGCCGGTGAAGGCCTGTACCAATCCTTCGGCCAAATCAACAGGCTTGCCCTGGCGGTTTATCTTCTTGTCCTCCCCGAGCAATCCGGTTCCGGTCATGACCGAGCGTGGAAAATCTTTGAACTCAGGCGAGAGGTAAAGTGGAAACTTTGATCCGGGACTTGTTTTCATTTCAAAAGGCATGATTCCAGGGCTGAAACTTTCGATCATGTGGGCAAATGCCGACCCCCACTTGTAGCCTTCAGGATCTCCCTCGTTCCAGAGCACACGCCCGGTTTCGGTTCTGCCCCTGGCCACATCCATGACCGCCTGGGTGGCAATCGCTGGCGCGAAGAATGGTTCTGCAAATTGCGTGAGGCCATCAGCGAAACTGTTGAAAGCAACCTTTTTCAAATCCTCTTCCTTGGTAATCCCTTCGTTAAAGCTCAGGGCAACCGCACGGAATGGCCGCTGAATGTACTCATAAGGATTGGTGTAGGTGAAGTTGTAAAGTTGGGTAATGTTACCGTCGCTGTCGGAAGCAATCGGAACCAGGGTTCCGGCGCGTTCCCAAGGAGCCGCGAACGAACGTTTGTAAGCATCGATCTGTTCTTGGTTGGTCCCGGTCATGTTCATGCCGAGCGCGGTTATCGCCCCGGGTAATCCGGCTGTCGTGAAAAGCCCACCGGTCAATCGTTTCATGCCGATACGCATGAGCTCTGGGTGACCGCTTGCCAACTCCTGGATTGCGCGTCCCAAAACATTTCCCGAAGTCCTGATAATTTCAGCCGGGAAGGCAACGAAGTTTCCGATCGGCAACAGCCTCAGCCCTCGGATGAACGCAGGCACCCTGAGATAATTGGGAACGTTGTTTGCCACCACTTCGGCAGATTCACGTTTGATAAACTGTTCCGCAAAATCGTCTCCGAGGCTTCTTATCTGGTTGGAGGTAACGGTGCCGTTGGGTCCCAGCAATCCGCGTGCCTGCAATTCTACGATGTTGTCCACCTGGGTAACCGGCAGCGGCACATTGGCGCCGTTCTTGGCCATGATGACCTTCCCCAGTTTGTCTCTTTCAAAATGCCAATTGTAAAATTTCCAGCCATCATCCGTGGCAATGTAGGTTTTCGCCATGACATTATTCTGTGCCTTACGTGACAGGTTGCCGATGCCCTTCCCTATTTTTCCACTAACCCTGCCGGACATCTGTTCGTACATGGGTGTTGCCAAATTCATCAGTGTCTCAATTTCCTTGAATGCCGGCGATCCGCTTTGGATAACGTTGAGCTCGGTTGCTTCCGCAAGTTCCTGCACCATTTTTTCCGGAGCTATCCCAAGCCTGCCGAAAGCCTTGATAAAAGAGTCCGAAAGCTGCCCCGCCTTACCAACATTCCCGTTCATTGTTGAAAAGAAGACACCGCCGCTGGCATTTCGCACCTGTGTCAGTGGCGTGTAGACGGTTTTGGCGAGCTGTGATGCTCCCTTCGCCCCGAGCAGAGCCTTATAAGCCTGGCGAAAGCCCCATGGGATAGTTTCAACCCATACTTTGACAGTGCCGGCCAAGGCATCGTACATTTCTGACGGCACAAAATGATCGCCTATGGCACCGAATGTTTTACGGTCGAGGTAACGCATCTTCACCCCGTTTATGATTTGTTCATCCCCAGACCCGAGCCTTGTCCCCGCCTTGGCTGCTACCAAAAACGGGTCTCTGCCAAGCTGGGCTGCGTTGTCGTTCAGTATTTTTATTTTCTGGAATGCGGATGCGCGTCCTGCCAGTTCGGAAACCTTTTGGCCGGTGATGCTGGTGGCAAGACGGGTGTTTTCCATAGCCTCCTTGGCTGTGGCCTGCTCAAATCCGGTTACTTCTCCAAGGGCTTTACGAACGGCTGGAAAGCTGTCCAGGGTCAGGCCTTTCAATAAGCCGGGACGTATCGTGGCTGTCAGTATTTCGGGAATGTCCCAATCGTATCCGGTAAAATTTCCGGCCAGCATGTTGTCCAATGCCTGGGACGCCTCGTCCGTTGTGGTAATGGTTGCTATCTTTTCCCGAAGCTCCCTCTCCGCTGCCTCACGCATTGCCGGAGTGAGCTCGTATTCTATTCCACGCATGGACTTGAACGCACGGGTACCGTACAAGCCGATGTTTCCAGCCATCGCTTCAGCCAGGTTTGGTGGGACGAACAGGGCATCCAATGCTTTTGGATCAGCGCCGAGCTCCCGGAAGTCGTCTCCCATTTTCAAGTAGGAAGATGTTTGTTCGTCGATAGTATTGCGCATTGTTTTCAAACGGCTTGATATCAAATCGCCTTCGGTAAATCGTGCCAGCCTTCCCTTTTCAAAACTTTGCACGGTACTCATCGCCGAAGCCTGGATTTTTTTTGCGTGGTCATTAAGCGTTTTCAGATTTTTTTCGAGCAAGTTCTTGGTGGCTCCCGCTTTCATTCTAATATCGTATTCGCTGGGCTTGCCTGGGGCACCGCTTTTTAGTCTTGCTAACGACCTCTTAAGCCACGCCTTACTCAAGTCCGGATCATCTTTGAACGCCTGATTTAGAGCCTTTACTTCCTTGTTCATTGCCATCGCATCTTCGGCATATTGCGCCAGATCGGTTCGCCCTTGTTCAATGGCTTCCACCAACGGCTGGTTGGCGTTTTTAGCTTTGTCCATAGGCCTTAAATAATCCTGTATCGACCTCGCTATTTCTTTCTCGTTTTCCAAAGTCAGCTTTCCTTTCTTTGCCGCTTTGTTAATGGTGTTGACGATCGGCCTAAAACTTTCTTCAATGATAAGATTGGATGCATGAACACGATTTGCGGATTGCATCATGGCTTGTTGGACAGTCTGTGTTGGCAACGCGCCCTTGGACAACAGTCCGCGTGACGCCAGTCCTATTATGCCGTCGCGTTTACCCATTGATTTGGCCATGTTGCGGTATCCTTTCTGTATCGCTCTCGCGCCTGCACCGACTCCGGGAATACTTGCTGCCGCACCGACGGTTCCGCTGATCGCTTTTGCCCCGGCGCCCAAGACATAGGGCGCGGTCATCAACAGGGTAGCGGTTTCAGCACCTAGTTTAAGCCGGTCCTGCAACTGGAAGGCGGCGCGTTCCGATCCTTCAAGTCTTTCCAGCATGACCTCATCGGGAACGGTGTCCAGAAACATGTCGTTGATGGCTTCAATGTCGTCGGTGGCTACCGCAAAGTCAGCCGCAGCGGCTCCGAATGCCGCCGATACCTTGTTCATTTTTCCAGCCTTGGACAATACCGAGAACGTTCCCATGCCGGGAATGCCGAACTGGGTGATGTACTTGGTCACCATTGCGGTGGTGGAATCTGTTTTTGGGGTGTATGGCTCAAAGAAATCGGTTACCTGTTTGGTTACGTTTTCATCAACAAGATAATCGTATCCCTGGGTGCCCAGAGTTGCCAAACCTTCAACTATGCCTACGAGCCCGGCGCCTACGCCACGGCCAACCTCACCAAGCACACTGGTTTCAGTGGCTCCGTATTTTTGTTTGTCTATTTGTTCTGCGAGTTTTCGGGCTTCTTCTGGATTATCGAGGGGAACTTTGTAAACCCTGCCTGAACGTACTTTGACTTCTATCATCTGGCATTATCCTAAACCATTATCGTTTGTAAGCATCCATCTGTTCCTGCTCTGGAGTACGAGTAAAGGCTTTTTTGATTCTCTGCCCCAAACTTTCTTCGGGCCCTTCTCCGCCTGTCGTTTTCTGAGTTACGCCGTAAGTGGATTGTATATATCCCTTCTTCAGTAGATAGTCGACCAAATCGAACTCGGTTTCTATTCCCAAACGATCCATGCTATTCAAAATTCTATTCAATGTATTGACATCCAGTTTTTCTTCGCCGCCCTCTTCCACCAATACAAAATTGTCTCCTAAAATTTGAGTCTTTAAAAGACTCTCGTTTACTGATCCTTTGCCTATGTCTGTTGCGTTTTCCCTCATTTGCAGCAGCAAATTAGGTTCGCCGTAAGAAGAGCGTGGTGACATCAGTTTCAATATTGATTCAGGAGTCATTCCTGGATACATTTCTGTCAGCATTTCAATTGTCTTAACCAACTCCGGTTTAGCCGCAGCCTGGCGCGTTTGTTCCTCACCAAAGCCCCTCATGAACTGTCCGCCCAGAGAAACCGGCGCCGGTCCTTCTGCGCCCTCTCCCATTCTCGCAGCACCTGCTATGAAAGCACGCCTGAATTCTGGATCTTCTTTAAGCCTGGTGTTCAAATTTCCAAACCATGTACCCACACGACCGGCAAATCTTTCCGGATCGTCTGGAATGACCTCTTCCGCAGCATCTTTTTCTATTGATCTTGCCATCCTTGCTGCTTCCGCTTCAACATCAATATCAGCAGCTGCCGCACCATATCCATACGGGTCTTCAGGTCCTCCCTCCGGCCTCGTATCAGTCAAAATTTCTGCTTCAATCTGTTCTTTCGTAGCAGTGGCAACAGGAGGCTGTGGTATTTGTCCTAGCTCTTTTCCCCTAATTGAATCTATAACACCAGGAATCGCACCAAGGTACGGCCTTTCTCTCAAGTCACCAGGCGAAATAGTTCTTATCCATGGAATAAAGCCACCGGCAT
>Ga0208029_1000533_pt1 | contig 22860 bp, 55 predicted proteins | sample MalvireepMed_s12_FD_184242 | JGI IMG/M metagenome (GOLD analysis project Ga0208029, IMG submission 184242) | Marine viral communities from the Global Malaspina Expedition - Malaspina viral metaG DeepMed_s12 (SPAdes) (version 2) | ecosystem: Environmental > Aquatic > Marine > Oceanic | place... | reverse complement strand
GAATAATGGTAACTGACCTCTTGACATGGCAGAACATCCTTGGTATAATAGTGGCATTGGGAGTCGTTTGCTGGCTCGCTGACAAGTTTGATTGGTGGAAATAATGACTTACAAAGCAATGCGTATCTGTGACAACAAGGGATTCCAACTGGACCTGCCCAACGGCATTACGGTTTCCGTCCAGTGGGGACCGGGGAACTACTGCGACCCGGATGTGCAGCATCAACCATTCGACGCCCCAAAGGACGCTTGCTGCGGGGATGATGGTTTTCATTGGGGTTCCAACACCGCCGAGTGTGCCGCCTACGTTACTGGTAGCCAACTGACGTGGGTTGCCGTGCCGGGATTCACCGGGCCTATCGGTGACGATGACAGCGACACGTTCTACGATGACGTGGTTGGATTCATGGACGTTCGGGGCGTGCTGGACTTCATCATTATGGCCTCGCAACTGACCGGCAATGAGGCACTGGCAAACCCGAAAAGCCTCGGCAACCGGCTGCTTGAGCGTCTGAACGCGGCTGACAAGTACAAACACGAAAATGAACGAAAGATTATGGAGGAAGACGATGAAGATTCTGCGTAAAGGCGACAAGTTCCAAAAGCGTAAGGAAGCCACGGCGGAAGAGCGTAAGGCCATCAGGGAATTGGTCAACGCTGGTTGGTCATACTGTGACCGCGCAACGTGGAAGCGCGAAGTGCGGGACAAGGGCAAGGCCGATGCCTAAAGCAATTGGTTTTGAGATTGTCCACAAAATTCCTGAGAACAAGTGGATGACTGTTCGCACAACCCCGCAAGCTATGTTCGACCTTATCTCCCAGTATAACAGGGGGAAGTTTGGTTGGTCGCAGTTTCGGGTAAAGATAAAGAAACACAAGGATGGCTGTAGCGTAAAAAGGAGTAAGAGGGGTGAAAAACATGGGATTGTGGGCTGAAAGGGTTGCGTTGTGGGGGTGGCTTGTTTTTAGTGGAACAATAATTATTGTAACGAGTTAAAGAAGGCCAAAATCGCCCCGCCCATTTTGACCTAACCTCTTGCTACACAAAGACTTATGACTATTCTAGAATTATTTCAGAATGTGTGGAGATGGGGGTTGCATAATGTCGATAATATACTATAATGGGGGATAACAAGGGCAAACGAAGGGGATAGACAATGGCTATCAGAACTCATCACGGCGAGTTGGTTTGGAATCAGGACGGGGTCGAGATTGTTTGGGAACCCCGGTACAGCGTGTACGAGGTGTGGGCGCCGATTGCGGATGGCCCGGATGATTTCAACATGGACATGATTGCCGACTGCCCGGATGAGGCGGATGCAATCTTCTACGCAGAACAATTCTTGAGTGAAGGGGTAACGGTATGATTATGGCAAAACTGAAAACGACGATGTGGACGACCTGCAACCGCTGCAAGAATCAGGTCGAGATGAAAGTGTATGTTGAGGATGTTACGGCGTGGGAGAATGGTGAACTGATTCAGAACGCCATGCCGTACCTGTCAGCGGATGAGCGGGAAGTCCTCATCAGTGGGGTGTGCGGGACGTGCTTCGACAAAATGTTCGGCAGCGAGGAATAGTTGGATTTTCCCCTTGACACGGGCCTATTCCGTGCTATAATTGGGGTAGAGAGGCGAGAGGGGTGATTACTGACGTGACTTCCACTCAAACTTCTCACAAGAACGGCTGTCCAGTAAAAGCCTTCTTTGCACAACCGGCGACAACGCAAGTTGTCAACGAACGTGACAGGATTGGTAAGACAGTTTAGGATTTACGGGGACAGGCTTGCCCCGCAGTCGTTTTTCTGTTCTTTTACAATACAAACATACTAGCAGGGTAGCTCCCTGTTAGTTGGACGGTGGCTGAACACCAAAGCTAGGCAGAGGTGGTAAAGCACACATCTAACAGAGTATGACCGAATGGTTGAGGCTGTTAGAGGTGGTACAAAGTAGGGAAGCGGGTCATCCCCGTGGACATATCTGTCCCTGAAACGTTGTGGGTAATACATAAATCCCACCCGTCCGCATACAAAAAAGCAGGTTTGGAGTTAGCCCTTTCCTCAACCTGCCTCAAAACCTCATCAAGTAGTACGATGCTAACGCATGGATGCACTTGGTGGGGTTTTTTACTTGACAAAGGCAACCAAAATGGGCGGGGGGATTTTGACCTAAGTGCTTACCACATAACGACTTACAGCTAATTTGAAAATATGCTCAAGGTGGGGTGGACATTCTGCCGATATATAGTATAATGGGGGGCGTTGGGGACGTAACTCAATTGGCAGAGTGCCGGATTGTCTATCCGGTGGTTGCGGGTTCAAATCCCGCCGTCCTCGCTTTAGTCTCAGCCAAACGGCTCGGATTGAGGTTCGTGAGATAGTCAGCGGATTTCTGGATTCTGGGCTTGACAGCGGTTGATTTTGTGCTATAATTGAGAGATTGAAAAGGGAGATTGAGATGCCGATGCCAAAGGTGAAAGCGGCGTGTGTTGCGGCGGTCATGCAAAAGGCTGTCCACAGCGGTTCGATGGGCGAATTCGCAATCGACTGGCTCAAAGAGTTCTGCCAAGAGCAGCCATCGTTAGCGTCCCATGTGTGTATGTGGATTGAACACTTCGACAATGAGAACGAAGAAGTGTTGACCAGCATGACGGCCATGATTGGTATTCTGGTCAAGAGTATTGAATCACAGATTGAAGCCGACCAATTGATTGAGGAGTTGGGAGAATGACGCTTGACCAACTTTACAAGAAGGTAGCAGTCAATTTCCCGTTGGGGCATATCGTTCAGGATATGGATGGGGAGGTTGTCATCTACACTGGTTTGATGTACGAAGCTCCATTGGGATATGCCGGAAGCGGACCACAAAACATTCCGCCCCTCAACCGATGTGATGTTGACCTACGACCAATGAACGCAAAGGACTTGCCAGATGCTAAGATTTGAAGACGTTGCACGGGTTGCTAGTAGCATGAAGCTGGTGCTTGAGAAGCGGCAGCATACTGATAGCGACGGTATTGTTTACAGGTATAGCCTGTATGATAACAATGACTTTGTGGAGGACTTTTTCGAGACGTTGGCACAGGCGTGGAGTTACATTTACTATTACGATGAGGAACGAGAGTATGAGAATTACAGGACAAACATTGAACCAGCTTAGACCACTCTTGACTAAGGCGTTGGAGGATGGTGCGGAAGTTTCTTTCATGTACCACGGCAAACGACGCAATGGCCCACTCAAGGATTTTGGTTGGGGTCCGCAAGGCCCGTTCATCACGATTGAACACAGAAAGTATATCGACGGCGTGGCCGACTTTGATGCCGACCTCGACGACAGATACAAAACCGAAATCAAGAGCTTCTCACTTGCTAAGATGAGCGAGTTGCGGGTTGAGCAGTTTGTGGTGGCAGAATGATGGACGCATCATTCCATAGCATTGGGGTACAGCCCAAATCTACCTACATCAGCAAAGGCACTCCAAGAGGGGTTGGGGCTGGTGAGAAAAAAGACCCCAACAAAGAATATGTAAAGGCCAAGAACCCTACCGTGGAACTATATGCTGAACGGTGGGAGCAGGGCTTGGACATATGGACGGGTGAACCGCTGGAAGGTGGCGCACTCAAAGACTGGCAAAACCAGAGAAAGGATAAGCGGCGTAGGGGTTGATGGGGTCGAGGAGCGAACATCGGGACCAAAATCCCCCCGCCCATTTTGCCCTAAGCGCTTACCACCAAAGGAGTTATGGCTATTCCGCCATAATTTCTTTTTTTTGTGAAGTATAGGGTGGACAAACGCCGATAATACACTATAATGGGGGAGTAACAAAACGAGAGAGGGCAGAAGAATGTTGAAGTGGTCGAAAGCAAACGCGAAAACGGAACGACTGAACGAGAGTTGCTGGGCAATCGCCAAGCACCTTGACGGTGGGCGAAAAGTCTATAGTCTGGACCTGTTGTCGGGATACTCGTGCCCGTTTGCGGAGCAATGCCTGTCGAAAGCTGTCGAGGTTGACGGCAAGCGGACAATCAAGGACGGGCCGAAAACGGAATTCCGTTGTTTCTCGGCAAGTCAGGAAGTCCAGTACACCAACGTGTACAATCTCCGCAAGCACAATTATGACACTCTGAAACAACATTCTGACGACTGGCCGTTGATGTATCAAGAATTGTGGAAGTCGATTCCCCCGGATGCCGGGATTGTTCGGATTCACGTCGCCGGGGATTTCTTCAACGAGAATTATCTCAGGGCGTGGATTCAACTGGCACTCGAACATCACGACGTGTTGTTCTACGCCTACACCAAAAGTCTCCAGTATTGGGATAGTCTCAGAAACGAGATTCCCGAGAATCTGGTGCTGACGGCATCCTACGGTGGGCGTGACGACTGGATGATTGACCACTGTGACTTCCGGTCTGCTAAGGTGGTATTCTCAGAAGCGGAAGCGGAAGAACTCGACCTGATTATCGACCACGACGATTCCCACGCTGCGAATCCGACGTGGCGAGACGATGACTTCGCACTGTTGATTCACGGAACACAGCCAAAGGGCAGCGAGGCCAGCGAGGCGTTGAAGGCTCTCAAGGGCAAGGGTAGTTATTCTAGAAAACAAAGGGCGACGGTATGAGTGTTGATTATATCGAATACGACAAACGACTGTACGTTTACTGGAATCTCCACCGAAAGTGCTGGAGTGTGAAGCAGAGCGGGAAGGTGAAGGGCCACGCAACCCTTATCTTTCTGAAAGACTGTCGGTTCTTGGTTGGCAAGGCTGGACAGGCGCGTGTCCGGGCAGAAAAGAAAAAGAACGTACACGCTGGCGTGTCGGGATACCTTGCCATGAATGCGGAATTCCACAGACAACAGGTGGACCGCGATTGTTGGGTGATGTACAACCCGTACAAGCACGACACGTTTGTGCAGCGGACTGGTGTGTGCGACGACAAGTATCCTATCCCGGTGACGGAATCGGAATTCGTCAAGATGTATATTCTGGATGGTAAGCCAACGGTGTACGTCGTAAATCACAAGGTAAATGATAGAATATATGACGGGGTGGCAAAATGAAGCGCGATACAATGCTAGTGCTGGCTGCGTGGGTATATGTTGCCGGTTATATCTTCGAGCTATATATGAGATACTTCTCATAAAACTCAAAATCGCCCCCCCCATTTTGCCCTAACCCGTTGATATGAAAGGACTTACGTCGTCTCAGCCCAACTGGGCTGATTGGCGTTCATGGCGAAGTCAGCGAAATTTCCAATCGTAAGGAAAAAAAGTGGAGAAACCGTCTTGACTTTGCCGATATATAGAGTAGAATGGGACATAAGTTGAGAGGGCATTGGTTGTCCTCAATTTCAGTAGGACTCAGAACGGGAGAACCAAAATGAGTCAAGAGCAAGAGTCGATGGAGCAGTCGGAAAAGCGGACCCGGATTCCTGTTGAGGATTTCGTGTCGGCGTGGTTGGACACTCACCGCGAGGGTGGGAACATTGGCGACGTTGCCGCGAAACTCGGATTGGCCGAGGGCAGCGTGAGCGTCCGCGCTTCGACGCTCAAGAAGAAGTTGAACGAGGAGTTCGGCGTTGCGTTGCCGAAGCTCGCTCGTCGCGCCTCGTCCCGGCAGAAGCAGGACTTGACCGCAATCGCGGCACAGTTGGAGCAGTACGCTGCCGACAGTCCTGATTCCGATGAGGAGCAGGACGAGGAGTAACCGCGCCACGGGGCGTGTGACAGGACGGTGGCGGGTATTCCCCTGTGGGATGCCCGTTCCCGTCCTTTTTTTTAGCCCGCGAAACTTAAAATTGGGGTTGACATGGATGTCAAAATAGGCCCCCCCATTTTGGCCTAAACCCTTACCACACAACGAGTTACGTCTATTCTGACAAATTTCTCGTTTTCTGTGAAGTTTGGGGTTGATTTTGGACGATAATACCTTATACTGGGAGAGTTGAGTTTCACTTCTTTTTTGGGAAAGGGTCAGAACATGACCGACTACGAAATGCTGCGACCGAGTGCGGAAACCAAGGACGAGGGCAATTTCGTGAGGACTCTGCAAGGGCAGACCGGCACGGGATTCCAACAGGGTACGCACGTCCACAAAGACTGGTATGCGAAAACCCAGTCCTACGATGAGGGCATGGAAGTTCTGGAACAGGGTGTTGCCGAGCGCGAGGACGTTATGGTTCCCCGTGGCGAAATCAATCCCGGCGTGAATCTGCAAGGCGAGTTCGTCATGCGGTTGGCAGACGGACGCGAGTTCAAGCCGACGCAACACGCCGTCAACCAGTTTGGGGTGGCTACTTTCACAAGTACGTTCTACCTCAACTCGCTCATGGAAAACCCGACGAAGCAAAACGGGCAGGAGCGATTCCAGCGTGATGAGCAGGATGCCGAGACGCTGGTCGCCGTTTGCGAGAACGCGCTGCGACGGGTGGATGCGGACAAGAAGTTCCGTCTCCGCACCTATCAGGACGGAACGCTCCGTGCTTTCCTGACTGAGAAGTATGCCCCGATTGACAACCGCTGGTATCTTGAGCAGTTGAGCAACATCCTTCCGGGTGGCCGACTCTCGCACTGGCGCGGTGACGCTGACACCATTTTCGGCAACGTCCTTCTGCCTGATACGATTATCGACTATGGGCAGGATGACGATAGCGATTACGGTGGGATGCTCTCCATCGGCAATTGTGAAATCGGCAAGCGGCGTATCTCACAGATGCCAAGCATCTTCCGTTCCATCTGCCTGAACGGTTGCATTTGGGGACAGACCAAAGGCAAAGGTATCTCCAAGGTTCACCGTGGCACGATTGACCTTGACGGACTGGCGACACAGATTCGCCAGAACATCGAAGCTCAGTTGCCGCTCCTGCCGGATGGTATCGAGCGGTTCCTCGGTATCAAGATTCATACCGCTGACGAGGTTCCGATGAAGAATCTTATCGGTGCGGTTTGCTCTGATAAGAAACTGGGCAAGAAGGAAAGCATCGAAGTGCTTACCCAGTGGATTCAGCATGAGCGAACTGACCGAAACCTGTTCGGCATCGTGAACGCTGTTACCCGTGCCGGTCAAACTTTCGACAACACGGGTTGGGTCAAGTTCGATGAGTTGGGCGGTAGCCTTCTCGACATGACTGAGAACCGATGGGACGCTATCAAAAAGCGTGCCGACACTTATGACGAAAAGGAGGTTGTGGCAATCTTCGGCACTGACTTTGAATAAGGAGTGCCGACATGGATGCCGGAAAAGTTTTCTGGGCATGCGTGTTGTTTATCGCCTGCCTAGCTGGATGGGCCAATCGAGACTAACCCTAACCCCAGCGGGGAGCCGAATGGCTCCTCGCTTTTTTTTGGGGTTGACAAAAATCCAAAATCGGCCCCCCCATTTTGACGTAAACCCTTGCCACGTAAGGACTTACGACAACACTTGACACAGGGTGGCACAATATGCTACAATAAAGTGCTAACTTGTTACTATACATAGACTTACGACTCTTAGCTTCATATAAACGTACATTGATACGTCGCACATCTCAAACCTTAGCATCTTGAATCTTAGTTAGTAGTCTGAACCAGCAGGGACCGTGTGTCTCACTTCAACTTACCCGCTTTCGCTACCATGAGTAAAGTCAGCCAAATTAGCCATCAGAGGTCGCACCTAACCTCACCCAATCGGCAATTATGGTAAAGTCAGCGAGATTCAGCAGCACGTAAAAAACCCCAGCCCCCAAATTAATGAGGACCGGGGCCGGAGGATAGGTTAGTCAGCTTAGTTTAGTTAGCGGCCAATAATATGACGATGAACACGGAAGATACTGTAGCGTCGATAGGGACTTCTACAGGTATGGCACGGGCATAACACACCATGTACGAACTCAGGTGTCTGCCTAATACCATAAGTCAGACCACTAACGCCATCAGCCACGGCGTGCGTAACACCACAAGTAAGTCGCCGCATTACACACAGGCCGTTAATAGTCTCGAATCTAATTGGACCTTTACGCCACGAGATGGTACAATTAGGATTATAACGCATGAACGTGGGACTCTCTACGAGAACCCATTGTTGGTTATAACAAGGAACACATGGTTGAGCAGCATCAACAGACGCGGCCATACCACCCAAAATAACTGCCATCGCTAAGAAAGTTCGCTTAAGCATACTACATCTCCTTTGTTTCTGCTAAACTTACCCTATTCCGCCCTCATCCGCCCAGTTAGCGAACTATCTAATTATAGCCTAAAGTCGCCCCCTGTCAAGCATCGAAATTTTTTCGGTTTTTTCAAAAAAAGGTCATTGACTTCCAGCCATGTGCCGATATACTGGTAGTAGAGGCCCGTATGTCAAGGGAGAATCCAGAAAGATGCACCAGCCCGTTAATCCTGAGAATAAGGCCCGCAGCAAGGTTCGAGCGAAGATATTGAGTCGATTAGGACGACCTTCGGACCTGTTTAAAGTCGATGTGAAGAACGTATACTCCAATAAATGGCGAATCAATGTATGGTGTGAGAGAAAACCCGAGGACGGGTCTGATTGTACCGTGAAAAGTAAAGAATTAAGGCATTCTTTCTTCTGCACCATGACTGAAGGAGGTACACTAAGGTGTAAACCTAAGATTGAGAAGCTCTACAGACAAACAGATAAGGAACAATAGGTGCTTTTTGGGTCAATATCCCACAATTTGAAGCAGTAAACGCTAAATTTGGGCAATGTATATACTTATTGTGTACGGAAGAGGTTGACATGACTAAATATGTGATGCACATTGAGAACGACCATTCCTTTAAAGGTATTGTTGGTATATCCTTATTGGAGAAAGAGGATGAATTGATTGCTAAAATGAAGAAAGAAGAAGCGGAAGACGACGTTTGTTGGAATACACCGCTCAAAAGGCTGGAATTTGAGATAAACGAGGAAGGATATGCTATTGTGGATGAAAAGAACATGACATTTCCTAACGAACCCTGTCCTGATGGTAGAGGACATGGTAAGAGCTTTATGTGAGGGTAAATCTATGACAAAAGAGTTTTATAATCCAGAAGGGGAGAAAAAGGAAGAAAAAAAGAGAAAGGGTGTAGAACCTGAAGACCTAGTGAGTGACGAGTTGATAAGATGGATGACAGAGGGTACTAGCCCTAATAATGTACCCCGTTCAGATTGCGGTTAAGGAAGACCAATGCCAGTACCACCTACAGCAGACAATCCTCATGGTTGGGGATACGTTGAAAAACGAACCATTGTAGAGCATTACCAGTTAAGTCCTAGAATCAAGATAGTGGTTGGAGACGAAATTAAAGTCAGCAAAGGACCGTATTGGCTAAATAAGGACGGCGTTAAAGTTAGCATGGACAAGATGAAGGGAAAGTGGCAGGTTAAGGGTATATTTGAAAACCTATCTGGTGAACTTGAAATGGACTTAATACACATTTGGCCGGGAGGTTTGTTTGGGTCTACTTCTACTATTAGAATCACTGGAGACGAGTACGCTAGCCCTATCGTTGATAACATAATGAGGCGACCATACAAAGTAAGGTTGGCGACCCCGAGGTTTAAAAGGAAGCGTAAACAAACTAAGGAGAGTTAGAGATGAAGTCACTACCTAAACAACTGTCTCTGTTTGTTAATCCGACTAGAAAAGTAGAGGATATTCTTGGGGAGTATGTTGATTACTCAGACCTTGGAAAAACACAGGCTATGGAGAGGGACTTGGACATACTAACAGACTTTATTAACGAATACGGAGAAACCATGTTTCCATTACTGGAGAGATATGTGAAGGAGCAAACTAATGGCTGAATGTATCAGTGCTATTGAACCATTCCCATGTATTAGTATATTGAAACCTTGGGGTGGTTATACCGATATATTCAGAAGCAGGGAAGTTGTCTTTAAGAAAATTGTAGTAAGTCCCGGCGAGGAAATATCATATCAGCAACATCACAAAAGAAGTGAGTTCTGGTATGTAACAGAGGGTGAGGGTATCTTTAGATACAACAATACCAACTGGAAAGTTAAGCCGGGGTTCACTATAGAGGTAAAGAAGAACGACTCACATCAAGTTATTAACACAGGAGAGAGCGACCTAGTTGTTTTTGAGATGCAGTTTGGTGAATGTTCCGAAGATGACATTACAAGATTGGAAGATAAGTATGACCGTTAAGACAGTTGACCGTTACATTAAAGTTACTCGTAGATTCGATAGTAGTCAGAAACCCTACTACGAAGTTACTCTCTTTAGTGAGAACCCTGACGATAACCCCAAGTTCAGGACTCATATGTCATTCCCCTTGGCTTACGAGACTGGTAATAAGACACAGGCCGACCTGTACGCTTACAAGTTGGCTAAACGTCTGGAGTGTAGAGTGGTAGAGTGAACGTAGAATACTATCGAATGGACCCCGCTTTTGAGGGACGTAATTATCCTGAATACGGTACTACTGGATACGATGGTCGTGGATGGTACTATTTCTACGGTGGTCAATTGTGGGGTCCGTTTGATAGTGAAGAAGAAGCTAAAAAAGGAGAGGTTAAGCAGTCTACTGAAATAGACGAGTGGGAAAACGAAGGAGGAAGTTAACAATGCCATACACTCAAGTTATTTGCATGGAATGTACCGCAGAGTATGCCCAAAGGCTAGACCCTTGGGGAAACTACTACCATATTAACGCATATATGTGTGGACATTGTGGGTCTAGAGAAATCTACAAGAAGGAATTGACCGATGAAGAAGCCGATGAGCTTGCTAAAGTATCATTACGAGAAAGCAAAGAACTCCCTGTACGGTAAGAATCAATTTATCGTAGTCAACGGAAACCCCGTTGATGGTTATAAGTTTGTAGGACCGTTTAATCACTTCGATGACGCCCTTAATAAAAGAGGAGATGGTTATGTCGCTGAACTTTCTAAGGAAGATTGCAATGAGTGAGCCATTGTTTGATAATTGGGATGACTTTGTTAGTTCTGTTGATGGATTAGTGGAGAAAGGTATTGTTGAGAGATATACTAATGAAGATGGTGAGGTCTCTGTTAAACTAACCGAGTTGGGCCGTGAGATGGCTGAGATGTTGAAGATTAAGGAGTTGGCTAAAGAGAATATGGGTGTAGAGAAGTATCGTAAGTCTGAGAACAACAGAAAGCCGAGTTGGGGATAATGGGTAATCCATATTTCTTTCCACATTTGACTAAAGGAAGATTGAAGATGAGTGAGCGTATTAAAAACGCACTTGTTAAACAAATGATTGATATTCACGGTTCTAATCACGAAGGATGGTGGACTGACCCTAAAACGCTTGACAAAGTAGTGGGCGCAATCGCTAACTCCTGTATGGATTTATTCGACAACGACGAGTGGGAGACTTAAGATGAGTGACACTCCAATGTGTACATGGTGTGGAAGTACGGGACATACTTTAGTTGACTGTATATTAGCACCTAAACCAGACGAAATGTCTGCGGAAGGGTTGAAGTTGGTAGATAGATTTAGAAAGATGGAAAAAGGGGAGATGGTTGAAGATGAGTAAGTATTACAAGGTTCCCTGTGGTTGGGAAGTTTATGGATATATTGAGGTTACTGCTAACAGCATTGATGAAGCAATTAAAACGGTGGAGATGGATGACTACTTCCCCCTTCCTAATCGTACCATATTTGGGAAGGTCAGAGAAGACGAACCGAATAGGGCAAAGTTTAGTTATGTTGATGGTAGCTTTGAAGTTGATAGAGATATTGCAGAGGAGATGAATAAAGATGAGTAGCGTAACAGAAAGAATGGCTAAGTGTGAAGTATGCAAAACAGAAATGCACGAGGGTAGAACTGTAGTCATTAGTGTTCCCGGTATACCTTGGTCTGCTAGATTTTGTCACTCATGTAGAAGGTCTGGTGCTATTCCATACTGGATGTTAGTGGCTAACACTAATGCTATTGGTGGTTATGACCAGTCTGCTGATTGGTGGAGAGATATTATTGACATTACTCTGACCCGTTTAGATATTACAATGGAACAGTTTTTGAAGGAAGTTGAAGATGAGTAAAACATACGTTATGAAGGCGGGTAGCTTATACAAAATTGGTAAAAGCAACGCTCCCCATGCAAGGCTTAAGTCATTTCAAACATCAAACCCTGATATTAAACTACTCTTAGTTTGTGATGAGAAGGCTATGCCTGAGAAGAAGCTGCATAGTATGTTTAAGCATAGAAAACATAAGAATGAGTGGTTTAAGTTAACAGATGATGACTTATCTGTGTTATCTAACTTTATGGAAAAGCCAAACCAAACAACAAAAAAGACTTATGTCGGCCAAGCGGAGGGGAAGGTGTCTGTCACATTTTTTATAGCCGAAAGTGTTAGAGAAAAGCTACAATCTGCTTCTTTTATGACAAAAGAGCCACAAAACCATATAGCTGAGAAAGCCCTCTCTTCGTATATTGATAATCTTGGAATAAATCTTCCAGAAAGACAGGATATTGAAGATGAGTAAGAAGGGTAAGTCTAAAATCTATTATAGACAAGGCACAGACGTTTTTTTAGAAGGTAAAAGCCAACCGAAGTTTATTTGTAGTTGTCAGAACATTGAAATGGCAGATTTTATTGTTAAGTGTTTGATGGGAGATTGAAGATGGCTGAAGATGTTAACAAAGAAATTACCTCGACGGCCTATGCGTACTTCCTAAACGAGCTAGGTTTGAACGACGAGCAGAAGAAACTTGTGAAGGCTTTAATTAGGCATTTATATATTGATGGGTGGACTGACGGCAATGCACACGGCAATTTCCTTATCCCCAAAAAGTTTGCTGAAATGATTTGTAAAGACCTAGAGAATAGTTGGGCTAGTCTTATAATCGAGGAAATGGAATGACTAAGTGTAATGTTTGTGGTGACAATCACGATGAAGAATCCCACATCCCAGAAGGGTTGTATTGCTACAATGTAAACGATAAGGGAGAGTATCGTGTTTGTCCATTCTGGTCAATAGACCCTAATGAGCCTTTCCAAAGCAACGGTTATTGTAACTTCTTAAAGAAGGGTGATTGGGAAGAAGGGTTTGGACTGATTTGGGATAAAGTTAAGGAGTGTGGAATATGAGTGACAAACCAAGAGGCCCAAAAAAGGGTGAGGCGGCTGGGGTAGTAATTAAGCTAACTAAACTTGATGATGGTCAATACCTTCTTCCCCTTCCTGATAAAATTACTGATGGGTTAGGCTGGAAGGTTGGTGACGAGCTAGACCTAGAGTTTACAGAGTTATGTGAAACTTGGGGGGAAACCCAAGGATGTGTTATTCGCAATCTAACTAAGGAAAGAAAAGACGTACTAGATGAACTAACAGAGCAGGCACAAGAGCTAGACATGGGGTATGAGAACAATGTATGAAGTCTGGGACAGCCGTGGCCAGAAGTTCGAGGCGAATTCCAATACGACAGATTATAAAATGGTAGAACATTTCTTTACCTGTGACTGTATGTCTCACGGATTACGAATAGTCTCGTATGATTGGAATGGAGACTGGCCGCAAGATGAAGACATTAATATAGAACTGTGGAAGTGCGTAGGTACTGGCCGTAAGGGTGTGTGGCATAGAATTAAGATGTGCTGGAATATAATGTGGCATGGCAGGGATTATGTTGACGATATTGTGTTAAAGAGAGAGGACGCTAAACGTCTAGCGGAAGTTATAATCGAGTTAACAGGGGAAAACTAATGGAAAGAGGATTGAAGATGAGTAAGCCAGAGCATAATGATAAGAACATTGACCTGTTAGCCAGTGAGCTTACGGACAATATGGATATGGCCGTTCTGGTACAGTATTTCTATGAAGGGCAATACGACTACTATAAGAATGACAGGGAAGCGTTTGAAACAGATTGGCGAGACACGTTTGATACAGTAGGGGAAAAAGATGAGTAAGGAAGCTGTTTATGGTTTGTCTGTATGTGAAGACTGTAACGAAAGTACAGAAGTTGTTTATAAATGTTATGTCGCCGCACCAGTTGAAGACTACAAAGCGTTTATACCAGTAGGTAACGTAGTCTACAAGTGTTACCAGTGTGCATTTGGGGATGAAGTATAATGCTGCCAGATAACTTTTCCGATACTTTTGTTGGTGCTTACCAAACCAAGGTTATGTTGGAGTCTATCCATACTCTTGTCTATGACGCACTAAAGGAGGCTGAAATGCTCCCAACTTCCAGAAAAACAATAGTGGGTCTTAAGGACGCTCTGTATTTCGTTAACCAGATTGAATGCAAGTATGCCCATGTTGAATGTCCACAGATAGGGTTCTCAGATGAAGATTATAATGAAATGCAGGGCGCTGATGATAACCGTCCATAGAGGAAGACAGTAATGGATTCTACTATATTAGTCGTGGCGTTGGTAGGGCTAGGTATTTTCTCATTGTTAGCCGATGGTGGCGATTGGTGGATGAAGAAATGATGTTACACAAAGGCGACATGATTGAGAACTTTCAAACATGGTCACATCAAGGTGTGTATCATATCGCTTTCAACCACATGAAGCGACCATACAATATTCTAGATATGAAAACTCTTGATGAGTTGAATTATCTGCTTGATACTATGATAGCGGCTAATAAACATAAGGGGCTGGTGCTTAGAAGTTCTAAGGGTTCATTTGTAGTCGGGGCAAATGTTAAGGATTTTGTTGAGGCTCATGGTGCTACCGATGAGGATATTGATAAAATCCTGAAGAAAGGTCAGGATGTCTTTAACAAGATAGAAGACCTTAAAATTCCAACTGTAGCTATGATGGGTGGAATAACTATGGGTGGGGGTTTAGAGTTAGCTCTAGCCTGTACCTCTAGAATTCTAATTAAGAATCCCGTACCAGAAGACACTAAGTATACAACGTATCAACTAACCAAGCTGGCCTTGCCAGAGGTCAAGCTAGGCATCCTGCCCTCATGGGGCGGTACTACACGTCTGCCTCGTATCATTGACCCTGTTAAAGCTATGGAGCTTATTTGTTCGGGAAGAAATGTTGGTGAGTCAGAGGCTCTTAAGATTGGCTTAGTAGATGAAATAGTAGAAAGCCACAAAGCCGAAGAACGTGCGCACAATATAATAAATACAATTGACCATAGGAGTATTCAGGCTTGTAAGTGTGTCCCTCCCAATGTATCCAAGTTTAAGATGATGCTGGCTGGAATGTATACGAAGTGGCTTATCGGTAGAAAGCAAAAGAAGATGTTTGGAGATAAAAACAAATATCCCTCACCGTATAAAGCATTAGACACTTTTAAGTATTGTCTCACCTTGCACAGATACATGTCTCAAAAAGAAGAACGTAAGGCTTTCATACCGCTGGTTAAGTCTGACCAATGTAAAGAGTTAGTGGGAAGATTCCTTAAAGGAGAAAGATGATGAGTTACAAAAGAGTAAATGATGTTGTCAAAGAACTGCGCGTTATGATTGCGGAAGCACCCATCCCTGATAAGGCACGAGGTCAACTAGCTGATGTAGTCTGGGAACTCAACAACCCCTCTGTTATAAAGATTAACGGTCAGGAAATGCGTGACTGCTTGGCGTTACATCACGACGACTAACTTAAGAGTGGGAAATGAAGCAGCTTAGGAAAGAAAATGCTGTTGGCTACTTCAGGTCTATAGCCCTCACTAATGACTTCATCCGCAACAGGATGAAAGAGATAAAGAATGGTAGACCTTTATGCGGATGCGGAGCGTGTCATGAATGTTACTATGTGTATCTGATAGATAGTCTATCTGAGAGCTATGGAAATAAACAACATAGAATACCAAATCAGAAAACTTGAGCGCGGCATTAAGGTAGCTCACAGGTGTCGTCTTAAAGCAAGAGGAACCAGCGTAGATTACGATTCAATGATTGAGCAGTATGTGGAGGACATTAGAAGGCTCAGAGACAGGCTTGAGGAATTAACAGGACGGAGACAACCGAAAATTCCTAAATGGCCTATATAAAGAATGGAGCAACCATGTTTAACTTAAAACTAACGCAGATTAGCCAGTGGGCAATAAATAGTCTATCAGACTCATTCGACAGGCTACCAAAAACAGACCACAGAGACGGAAACTACAGGCTTAGAAGATACTCCTCAGTCCAATTATCCAACTCAGACAACTCCAAATACGAAAAGCTAGAGTCTGCACCATTTAATCAGTCAGTGCAGTTCAACAAATACCAAGGCGGCGTTGATAGGAATTTTGAAGAAGTAGAAGACGGCGTAATAGAAAGTGGCGGGATGTTGGAAATTTGTGATACATTCTTGGAATCATGTGGCTTTACAGATGAACATATAATTGACATACATCAAATGAGAATATCGACAGGTGGTGAGACGGTTCCAGTTTCACCAGAGGGTGTCCATCAGGATGGCTACAGGTACATAGCTATGGTCGGAGTCAATAGACATAATATAGAGGGCGGCGACCTTTTGGTGTACAAAGAACAAACCGGATACCCATTTCTAGGCATGGTAATGCAACCGGGAGAAATGGTAATGGTGAACGATAAAATATTATGGCATAGCGCTAAACCTATACGAACTATAGATGCAGAGCGCGACGGTTACATGGACGCTTTCATACTGACTGCGGGGTAGTCATGGAAAAACATAAAGTCGGTTTCACCTGCTCTTGTTTTGACTTGCTTCATGCCGGTCATGTTGCTATGCTGGAGGAAGTAAAAAATTACTGTGAACACTTAATAGTCGGGTTGCAAGTAGACCCGAGCATGGAAAGGGAAGAAAAAAACAAGCCTATTCAAAGCCTATTAGAAAGACAGATTCAGCTAAGAGCGTGTAAATACGTGGACGAAATTATAGTATATGAAACAGAGCAGGACTTGAAGACTATACTGAAAACCCTGCCTATCAATGTGCGATTTCTAGGAAAAGAATACTCAATAGACGGTTTTACTGGAAGGGGTGTCTGTAAGAAGAAGGGAATAAGGATACATTTTAATCACAGGTTGCATGACTTTTCGTCATCCGAATTGAGAGAGAGAATTAAAAATGTCTAATTTGTTTGACGCTCCAGTTGAGGAAAGAACGCTTCAAAGCTACCTCAAAGAAGCTAGGGCTATGGTCGGTAGGTGGGGAACTCCGTGGATGAGGTCAGATGAAGACGTAATTACTAATGTAGCCAATGCAATCGCTAGGGCTGAAATAGATTTCGACCCGACAAGAGGGTGCAAAAGAGTTACCCTAAGATGTACATATGGAAGAAGGCAGATTTGGGCGGAAGTCAGCAAAAGGATGACTATTGCCAAAAGACCGACACATTATAGTGTGAGCGCGGACGACAAAAGCGGCAAGAAGGCTTTTGAGATACCAGATGATTCTGAGACTGTGCTGGAGACAATGATTAAAAAAGAACGGGCAGAGAGGATGATGTCCCAGCTTAGAAGCCTGTTAGACAGAAGGCGAATTAATCCCCCGCTAACTAGGAACCAAAAGGATTGTCTAAGGATGAGGTTCTTTGATAATATGAGCGTGAGCGATATTGCAAAACACAAAAAATGCACCAAGCAAGCAGTTGACCAGCTTCTCAGGCATGGAATAAAAAATATGCAGGGGGAGTTAATAAGCGTATGAAGATAACTTTTCTGGACAAGCAGAATAAAAAGAAAAGCAAAAAGTTTGGCCCATACAAGGGTATAGTTTTGATGTATGAGTCCCTAACAGCAGACGGTGAAGAAATAGCTGTGTTCGACAGGAATAATTCCGGCTTTTGGCAAATAAAAGAAGATGGCACAAAGTGGAGCGAGGTTTCTATTGATTAAGGGATATAATCCTGTAGTAACATTAAACTTCAGGAGGATGTCCTATGAAAACAACTCAGATTATTTTCACAACGGCGCTGGCAGTGGTTGTGGCTATTCTATTAACCTTAAGAGTTTCAAACACGATTTGGGAACAGGAGGCAATAGATAGCGGAGTGGCTAGGTATCATCCAGATACAGGAAAGTTTGAGTGGACGAATGTAAAGATTCTTCCACAGTGGAATAAAATTAAACAACTAATGGAGTTTTTAGATGAGCAAAGAAAAAGAGCAAGGTTCAACGGACAAATCCCATCAATCGTCCCACAGCAACCAAGTATGCCGCAAGACTACCAAGCAAACTCCTACCAGACGTTATGATATTATAGACCTCTTAATCGTCAGCCTGTATAACGCAATTATATTTGGTGCTGGTTTTGGGTTGGGATGGTTATTGTGGGTTTATGCTGCTATATGAATCTAAGCATACAGAGGGAAAGTTAGAAATAGTTACGAGAGCTTACCTAGATGAAGAAGGTGAGACAACTATGCTAACCCTCTACCAGTATTTATTTAAAGGTGGGGAAGTTGTATCTTCCAGTGAAGTCTCTTTGTTTCCAGAACAAGTGGGAAAAATCGTCAACGTATTTTTAGCAACGGAATCAAAACGGATTCTTGATAAATATAAAATCGAGTAGGAGGAGTTGGGATGAAGGGCTTGACAGGTTATCTAAAAGAGGCTCAAGGCATCATAGTCAAGTGGGGGCCAATCGGATTGTTGTATGACGATGAGTGCATCGGTTATGTGGCGGGAAAACTAATGGAAGCCGATTGGAAATACGACCCTGAGAAGGGGGCTAGTAAAACAACTTGGAGGATATTGTGTGGCCGGTGGGCTATCTACAACTGGCTAAGAGATAAAAAAAGGGACGCGCGAAGAAGCCCGATGTCGCTGAACAGTCTAAGTGCAGGAGGGGAATCAGAGTTATGGGAAACTATAGAAGATGAAAGAAACTCCTCAGAACGACCCCTTGACTTCAATATCAACGGTGTATTGTCCACGCTAACTAAAACTCAGAAAGAATATGTGATAAAACATTTCAAAGAAGGAATCTCTATGTCTGAGATAGGCAAAGAGAAGAAAGTCAGCCGACAGGCTGTAAGTATTGCAATTAAGTCTGCTGTTGAAAAAATCAAGAGCGAAATTAAGAAAGAGAGAATTAAAAATGAAGCGAAGAGGACGACCCGCAGATAAAAAACTATACGTTAATGCTGTAATGAGAGGACTACCATCGTGCGGAGAAGCGGAAGGAGTCAAAGAAGAAGAATTGTCAATTCTTAGAGGTAGCCTAACAAAGTTGACTTGTGTGGAGTTGACGATTCTGGCAAAGAGTTTATCAATCGAATCTGAGTGTCTACTTCCCAACAAAACTGACGCCCAAAAAAATCGCCTAAAAATTCTAGAAACAACTTGACCAACCCCGGCCCGAGGGGTAGAATAACATAGGGCTTTTTAGTCGGACCCAACCAGAGGGGATAGCACTTTGCCAAACAGGAGAGAGTGGGCATTAATATTGATGTGCGCTGGCTTCGTCTATAAGTTGCTATCATCTTTCGAGCCGAGTCATTTCGAGCTTATCTGTGTTTGGGGTGCTTGCTACCTATTATGGATAGAGGGAATTAAATATGCCTACAGTTCAAGAAATGGCCCGTGAGTATGTACAACAGTGCGAAAATAAGGTGCAAGAGTTGCTCAATCAAACTGACGCTATTGCAAAACAAATTCAAGCACTGAGAAATCATATCCAAGAGTGTACAGATGAATTAAATGATAACGACCCTTTGGATGGGGTTGAAACTTGTGAGGTTAGTAAGGAGAGTGTATCGTGACGGAAATTCAATTTCTACTGGAACTGTCTAAGACAACTAGTGCCTATAGTTGGACTGTGGATGGCAAGCAAATTGTAGGCACAGCTAGGAATGGCAAGACTAGGGGTAAGAAGTTTGACCCTATCACCGCTGTTTGTCGCTCCACTGGTAAGGGAACATATGCTTCCACCTGCCGTGGTAAGTCTAAGGCGGCTACAAAGCTAGGAGTCACTCAAACTCTGGCAAAGAACGTCTCAAACGCAACCCAAGCCACCTCTAATAGAGGTAACGGTCAGGTTCTGCGGGGAAAGATTCGACAAGTTCTTGAGGTGTAGGTGCAGAGATGCCGAAAAGCCTGAGAGCCATACATAATGATATGGCGAATGTCTCGTCTGAGAGAAGTAAGATTGCTCGTCGTGAAAAAGTTTTGTTGAATAGGGAGCAGAAGCTATTGATGGAATTGAAAAAGTATTCAACAAAGAAAAGTTCTACATAAAGAAGCTAAAGGATTAAGAGATGACAGAGTGCGAGAGTAGCGACAAGGATTGTGAAAATACTTGCGAAAGTGAAAATACTTGCGAAAGTGAAAACACTACTTCTTCGTCCAGTAAAACGAAGAAGGAACAATTGGAAACCGCAGCCGAAATGGTGAAGCGGTACAACGAGAAGGAGAATGTTGATGAGTAACTTCAATCATGTGGTATTGGTTGGAAACTTGGTACAAGACCCAAACGTAAGGGAATTGCCGAGTGGACAAACCGTGTGTGATATGCGAATTGCAGTAAACACACAGCGTAAGGATACAGAAGAAACCTTGTTTATTGATGTAACCACTTGGGGTACTACCGCTAAGACTTGCGCTAAGTATATGAGCAAGGGTCGAAGCATCATCGCCGCCGGTCGTTTAAAGACTGACGAGTGGGAAGATAAAGAGGGAAATCGTAGAAGTAAGACCTATGTTGTTGCAACAACGGTCCAGTTCAACGACAAGAAGTCTGATTCTCCTACCGAGTTTGCTACCACGTCTGCCACTAGTGATTCTATTGGCGACCAAGCAACGAAGACTGACGAAGAAGCCCCCTTCTAGTCTGCTGAACCCGTTTCCGTGTTTTCGGGTTGCATATTGTTAAACACGGCGCTCTGGTAATCGTGCGTGGTAATAATCTCCGCAGTAAAGAGCGTTCAACGGCTATATAACTAGGCAGTCTAGTCCTGAGCAGTCAGGTTCAACACATATAGCTATTTACCAGAGTGTATTTTTTAGAGGAAACTCTAAAATCCTCTGAGCGTGTCTGTATAGAAACCGTTTGAATCTAAGGAAAGGGTTTATTCACCTTTAAGTGGTGTAGTAGCCTTATCAGGGTATTTAAATTGTTTCTGCTAAATAAGAAAAAGAGTTGTCTTTCAACATTGGAGAGAGTGATGGAAAAGGTTAATCGTCGTATCGTTGCTGTTAGTGCAATCCTCTTGGCTACACTGGTAAATTATACAATTTACCTAACTTCAGAGAACTCAAGGCTTGCTCATATGGTTCAGCTTTCTGATACCCGAAGTGACATCAATCAGGAGTGGGCTAACGAGATTACGCACGTCATGCTTAATAAACTGAGACAAGATAACGAAGAAGGGCTTAGAACTCAGGGTAGGCTTGAGGGTATCGTCGAATACGTTACCAACCCCAAGGATTTTCATTCCGTATGGCATGAAGGATACCAGCGTGGCCTTAATCAGAGCGTAGAGATGGCTAGAATGGAAAAGGAAGCTGATGATAATGCTCCTTTTGATAGACCAATTAAGCCAAACGTTATTAAGAAACCTGACTTTGACAAGAAAATCGAAAAAGCTCAGGCCGGGGGTGGTGAATAAGGTATAATATATAAGGGTTCAGTAGGGTGGCATATTGGATGCTACAACGGGTTCGACTCCCGCCCCTATTGCTTAGATGTGCGGGGGAATTTAAATGCAAGATATAATCAATAAAATAGCAGCCACAGGGAAAGGTATACTTGCAGCAGACGAAAGTACCCCTACGATTACTAAACGGCTTGAGTCTGTGGGTATTGAATCAACCCCTGAGAATAGACATTATTACAGACACGCACTGTTTTCTGCTACCGATATAGAAAAATACATCAGCGGAGTTATTCTCTTTGATGAAACTATTAAGAACGGGGATACCATCTGCCCACTAATAGACAAGAACGTTTGTCTTGGAATCAAGGTTGACAAAGGTGCTAAGGACTATTATTCTTTTGGAGCAAACGAGAAGCTCACAGAAGGTTTGGACGGACTTGACGACAGGCTAAAGGAATACAAAGACCTTGGGGCAGAGTTTGCAAAGTGGAGGGCTGTGTTAAATATTGACAGCCCAATGGGGAGCATAGTTGCCAACGCTTATGTTATGGCTAGGTATGCAAAGAAGTGTCAGCTTGCGGGGGTTGTTCCTATAGTTGAGCCAGAAATATTAATGGAAGGCTCACACACTATATACAGAACATTTGAAGTTACTGAGAATGTATTGCGTTATGTTTTCGAGGCTTTGTATTACGAAAAGGTAGTATTAGAACATATGATACTAAAACCAAACATGGTTCTATCTGGATATCAAAATCATACATCAGAGCCTGATGACGTAGCCGATATGACACTCAGGTGTTTCAGGCGTGTCGTTCCGGCAGCAGTTCCAATGGTTGCGTTCTTGAGTGGTGGACAACCGGATGGCAACGCTGTGCAAAACCTTAATGCTATGAATCGAGAAGATACTGAACTACATAGCCCTTGGTATCTTTCATTCTCTTTTGGTAGAGAACTGCAACAAAAAGCACTTTCGGAATGGGCTTCGGGAAATGAGCAGGGAGCAAAAGAAGTATTAATAAAAAGAGCCAAGGAATGTAGCTTGGCAGCGTGGGGTGAACTCAGTGAGCCGGTTAATATATAAAAGCAACGAAAGCATGGGAACGTTTCACTGGGAAACATCTTTCTATACATCTGAATCTGAAAAAGAGATTTCTATAACGCAAACTTGGTTTGATGACACAAAGACCTTATTAAAGAGTAACGTGATTGTGACCAAGGAAGAACTGGAGGGGGTACTACGGAGGATTAGCTAAACTTGGCTGGTTGCCCCCGTAGTTCAACGGTTAGAACGCCGTTCTTATAAAGCGGTAACGTGAGTTCGACTCTCACCGGGGGTACTACATGGGGCCGATTGGTTTCGACTGGTAGTGGAGGTAGTAGCTGCAT
>Ga0208029_1000531_pt1 | contig 22935 bp, 13 predicted proteins | sample MalvireepMed_s12_FD_184242 | JGI IMG/M metagenome (GOLD analysis project Ga0208029, IMG submission 184242) | Marine viral communities from the Global Malaspina Expedition - Malaspina viral metaG DeepMed_s12 (SPAdes) (version 2) | ecosystem: Environmental > Aquatic > Marine > Oceanic | place... | reverse complement strand
GCCGTGGTATCTGTTGGCCTTTCCACCTCGCCCTGTCACCGTCATCAAATGGTGTCATCGGCAGTTACGTTTAATTTGGTATTGCAAGTCAGTCGCGGGAAAGTGTCGTGGTCGCCCCCCCCCCCCACGCCCGTTTATGTAGAAGACTGGATATTGACGATTCATCGGGAGAATCCTGGATATTCCTGTCGACGTATCGCTGCCTTGCTACGGCATGATTTGAAGTGCCCTATCGACAAGAACACCGTAGCCCGCATTCTCAAGAAACATGGTTTTTCTCCGCCCCCATCTGATCGCTCGCGACGATATCAACAGGAGCCGACATGGCCAACTTTTTCGAATAACCACAACGTGTGCGGTATGGACTTCAAAACCACCTTCGATATCTATTGTCGGCAGGTGTTCATCTTGAACATTGTCGATCACCACCGGCGTCGTTTGATCTGGTCACGCGCTACCTATAACCCCACTGCCCAGCGGATCGCTCAGCAACTACGGGAAGCCTTTCCGTTCGATGATGCCCAAGGTCGGGTCATGGTAATGGATCGTGATACGGCATTTTCCCACGTTGCAAAACACACGTTGCCAGGTTTTGGCATGCAGGTAAGGCGAACGAGTTACCGGTGTCCTTGGCAGAATGGCGTGGTCGAACGCTTTAATCGGACATTGCAGGAGGAATTGCTGGATTACCTTGTGCCATTAGGCTTGCGTCACTTGAATCATCGATTAACTGAATATCGACACTTTTACAACACGGCACGCCCCCACATGACCAATGGCGGAGACCCTCCCGTAATTGCTGATGGTAATGCAGCCAACGACAGCGATATGTCACAGGAACCAGAACACTATCGTTTGGAATCAGTGAAATGGGTAGGCGGACTGCATCATAGCTACCGGCTAAACGCCGCCTGATATCCACCACCTTACACATGCAAAGCTTTCTATTGGCAGTCGCCAAGGATGACGCCTGTCTGAATGGTGTGGTTTAGCGCTCTATTTCTTCCTCCACGTTATTTTCCAGCCCACATACCCTTTTCGTTCCCGACTTTTCCCAGCCCAAAAGAAGAAAACCATCAACAAGATGGTCATTTTTTGATCAATTTATAGGTCATAGAATTTTTCACCACCACAGGTGAGGGATCGTACTTTTATTTACCTACACCGCCTACCGGGGTAGGCGGTGCCTCCGGGGAGGATCAGGGGCCTACTACATCGTTAAAAATCATACCTACAGTGAGCGTACCGGTAATCGCGATCTCAACCAGAGTATCAGTAGCGGCATCATAGCCAACCGTCCCGTTATCAATCAGCAGATAGTTTTTCCCATCAAAAGTGAACGTGTAGGCTTCCAAAGCGGCAGTTTCGTTATGACCGTTTGCCGCGAAGGAGGCTAAAACAGCATCCAAGTCAGCAAACTCGTCTGATTGGGAACCTACGGTAAAGTCGCCTTTAGCAGTCAGTCCGAGAGCCGCTTTGTCTGCCGTTGCCGATGTCTTGATGACGTCGCCATCAGCGACTGCGAAGTCCCTGATGATGTCAATGCCAGCACCGGTCACCGATCCCAGCACAAAGGTATCTGCACCAGCACCACCTATGATGATGTCGTCACCCTTACCACCAAGTAACATGTCATTTCCCGCTCCGCCATTGAGGGTTTGACTGCCGTCGCCGCCGACCAGGATTTCGCCTTCGTCGCTGGCTGTAATGATGCCGCCTTCGTGGACGTTGACTTTCAACGATGTGTACCCGCTGTCCTGATTTGCCAAAGGAACGTCCGTAACATCGAACGCGATGGTTTCTTTTCTGGTGCCAGCTCCCTTGAGCAGCAGGTTCGCACCTGAGCCTCCTGCAAACTGCACGACGATGTCCTCGGTGTTGTCCGAATCGTACTGTTGGGGGGTGAGGAAGGTGGCGGTTCGTACCTCCAATGTTCCAAGATCAAGCCCGGTGACCTGGGTAGCATCGATAATGTCACCGTCTTCAAATGAGTAATCCTCGACGGTAGTCAATGAGCTCGGGCCAACCGCCTCAGCAATGATGAAGCGGTCGGCGCCAGTGCCGCCAGAGGCCGTGTTGCCATTTTTCAGCGTAATCGTATCGTCACCCGCTTGGCCCATCAGCAATACATTTCCAGCCACTCCAATCAGGGACTGACTACCGTCGCCGCCAACCAAGACTTCACCGTCACCGTTGGCCGTGATGGAGCCGTTAGCGTGGATGTTGACTTTCAACGATGTGTAACCGCTGGTCTGGCCTCCCAAAGGAACGCTTTCGACATCGAATGCTATGGTTTCGCTTCGTGTGCCAGCTCCTTTGAGTAGCAGGTTCGCGCCTGAGCCTCCTGCAAATTGCACAACGATGTCCTCGGTGTTGGTCGCATCGTAGACACCAGAATTGAAGGTGGCTGTTCGCACTTCCAGCGTCGAAAGGTCAAGTCCTGCTACCTCGGTGGCGTCGATAATGTCGCCGTCGGAGAAAGAATAGTCCGCAATGGTGATCAACGAGCTTGGGCCCACAGGCTCTTCGATCACAAATCGATCCGCGCCCGCTCCGCCAGATGCTGTGTTGCCATTTTTCAGCGTAATCGTATCGTTACCCTCTAACCCAAAAATCGAGAGCTTCGTGCTTGCGGCAATAGCGGTGATTTCATCGGCACCGCTAGTTCCATTGGCTTTGATAGCCGCAGCATTGTCCAAGATCGCTCCAGGACCATTCCCGTTTCCCATTGCCGTTGCGATGATGTCTGCGCTGTCGCTCACCGTGTAGCTGGTTGCTCCATCAACTAGTTCGGCATCCGCGTTCGCTAAATTAGCGAGGGTGTCGAGAAGACTGTAAGCATCCACATCAGTCAGTGTCGCATCAACTGCAGCATTCTGTGCTGTTACATTCCCGGAGTAGTTCGTAGCTATCACCCCCTTTAGATCTGGGCTGCCTGTAACGGTCACGGGGTTGCCCGCACGCGTCACCGTATTTGCGAACAGATCAACCACCACCGCATCCGTTGCTGTGCCTTCTACGGTCAGAACACCGTCACTTTCAGTCACCGTAAAAGTTGGATTGGTGTCACCGCCACCACCGCCACCGCCAGTACTCGGAGGTGGTGTTGGTTCGGGTGTTGGTTCGGGTGTTGGTTCGGGTGTTGGTTCGGGTGTTGGCTCGGGTGTGGGCGTGGGGGGTAGCTGAAATACCGGGGACAGCGTGACACTGGGCGGCACGGTCACTTCTGGTGGAACGACTAACTGAATGCCGGAACCCGCAGGCGGTACAAAATCAACGGGGATAGGAGTGTTGTCGGGGGGGCGTCCACCCCACAGGACGCTCAAAGGTAGGGATGAAAGGAGCAACAGACTCTACCCGCATAAGCGCAGGCAAGGGATTACCGTTGCTAAGAGACTGGGTAAACCCTGGATCATCGTTGAAGTCGCTCAGCGAAATACCATTTCCTAAATTACGACCTTCGTTGACACCGAACTGCAACAAATGGTCGAACGCGTTGATCAGGCCATTGCTCGCGGCTTGCGCAATATCCGGGTTGGCGTTTATGTATTGGCCTAGATTGATCGCGGGGTTAATGGCCCGCGGTTCGCTTTGCCCAAAGAGCGCAAAATGTTGGGCAGCGGAGGAAATAATGCCCTGCTCGATGGCGGCAGCCACATCAGGATTCTGCTGTAAATAAAATGCCTCATTAAACAACGGCGTGGGGGAACGCCCCTCGTCGCCCCCAAATAACTCAAAGTGATCCCAGGCGGTGATGAGGCCTTGTGCCACCGCTTCTGCAACGTCAGGGTTGTTGGTCAAATACTGCTCGGGATCAAACAGTGGCGACGCTGAGCGATTTTCGGCACGCCCATAAAGCGAAAAATGCTCAAACGCGTTGAACGGTGCCCCAGCTTCAATAGCCGCCGCTACATCGGGGTTCTGCGATAAGTACCAGTTGGCATTAAATGAAAGTGGAGTTGGCATAACGATCATTCCCTGCTGTTTTTGTGGTTATCAGTAGCCAAGCGGCAGATATACGTCACCTGCCCGAATCAGCGACGTATGGCAGAGCACCTGAGTCGCTATCTCTCATTGAGATTAGCACACTTATCACTCTTTCCAACCGATGAGACTCACTATTTAGTCGTAAGCGCTAGCAAGCCAAGGCTACCTTTAAAGAATGAGCTGATGCCATACCTGCAACACCACCGCCTCGCCTACCCGATGGCAGCTACGCATCATATTTTACACCCGCAGCTGCCATACCGCCTGAACGCGCTACTCGCTCAGCATAGTCATCACCGGCACCGCCTCTACCGCCTCGAACAACCGCTCCCGGCTTAAGTGGGCATAGCGGGCCGTGGTGCGAATATCCGCATGGCCTAACAGCTCCTGCACCTCATATAGGCTACGCCCAGCGTTGACCAAAAAACTAGCAAAGCTATGGCGTAAATCGTGCAGGCGCAGCTCAGGCAGCCCGGCCCGCTGGCGGGCGGCATCCCAACTGTGGAAGATAGAGACAAAGGGCAGCCCCGTGTGGGGGTTGGCAAATACAAACCCGCCCAGCGGTGGGTGCTCTGCCCGTAACGCTGCCAATAACTGTAACGCGCCCGCCGAGAGCGGCACATAGCGCACCTTGCCCGATTTGGTTTTGGGAATACGCCACAGCTTGCGCGCCATATCCACATCACCCCAACGGGCATCCAGCACCTCGCGCCTGCGTGCCCCCGTATAAATTAAAAAAGCCACGATAGACGTGAGCAGCGGGTTCTGGCTTTCGCGCACAGCCACCAGTAAACGCTGGGTTTGTTCCGGGGTTAAATAGCGCTCAATACGGTTATCTTCTTTTAAATTCTTCAGCTCTTTGGCGGGATTTTGCTCGACACCCTCAATTCTCCACCGAAGCGCCAAGGTGTAGCCGTAACGCAGAAGCACCAAGGCACGGTTACAGGTACCTGCGGCATAACCACGCCCGCGCATGGCCTCTACCAGCCGTGCGATATCCGGCGGTATCACGCTGCCCATCGCCCGCTCGCCCAAAGCGGGCATTAAGTGAAGGCGGATCATGGTTTCATCGGTGTTCCAACTGCGTTTGTAGCTTTTAACGTAGGGCAAATACTGCTCAAGATAAAACGCCGCCAAAGTGGGGCCAAGCTCGGGTAACGGTTCATGCCGAGGGTCGTCTCCCACCATTGCCCTGCGTAAAGCCAAACGTGCGGCGGCTCTTGCTTCTTCCACCGTGAGCAAGCGAGCATCCCCCAGGGTAAATACCCGCTGTTTACCCTGTAAGCGATAGCGCACCCGGTATGCCAATCGCCCATTAGCCATCACGTCCACATACAGGCCGCGCATCAAGGTATCGAATACCTCACAGTGGCTGCGCCCTTCTGGGCAACGTAGCGCTAACACACCAGCATCGGTTAATTTTTGTACAGGCATGGTTTCGTCTCCGAGGGTAGGAAACGAACACTTTGGCGGCTAAATCCAGCGAGCAAAACAACGAAAAAGCAACGAACGGGAAAAGCTAGCGTCGTTGTGGAATCGAAGTGAGTAGCGAAAAGACCATCAATTATTTGTTTAATCAGATGCTTAAGTGACAGATAAAACGACGCTCACTACAGGTGTCGACAACCTGACAGGTACTGACGGCGACGACACCTTCAATGCATCTTGGAATACGGCTGCGAATAATCCGCTGGGCGGCCTTGATGTGATCGATGGTGGCGCTGGTACAGATACCCTGAATATCGCTGATTCCGTTACAGCTGCTACTGATCCTTTTGCGCTTCCGGCTGGTTTTTCCGTCCAGAACGTAGAAAATATGAACGTCACCACTAATGGCAACATCGGCGCTACTGGCGCAGGTAATAGCTTTGACGTTTCTAGTAATGCTGCTGTCACCTCTATTAAAGGTGTTGCTGCTGGTTCAGTAGGTAGTTTTGTTACTGCTTCTTCTAATACCAACGTCGACCTGACTGTCGCAGGTGTTGCTACTGCTACTATCGCTGGCGGTAAAGCTGTATCTGTAACCGCTGGAACAGGTGCTGTTAGCGTTGTTGGTAATGCACTGACTGACGTTACAGTTAAGGGTGGTGATTTGTCAGCGGGTAGTGCTATTGACAATAGCGCTACTGGTACCACTTTGAAGTCTGTAACCCTGAATCAGGTTGATGGTATTGCAAACCTCCGTGGTAATGGCATCGAAACAGTAGCAATTAAAGGCGCTACTGCTGGCGTTTCTACAGTGAACGTTGCTAACACCACTGCCAATCACACATTAAATGTCAATGTTGAAGGCACTGGTTATACAACTGCTACCCCATCTGTTGAAGCACAAACAGTTGTTGCTGATGCAGCTGCGACCACCATTAATGTAAATGGAAGTGGTAGCAAGAGTAGCTTGGCTTTGACTGGCTCAAACGCAGTTACTACAGTAAACGTAACTGGCGCCGCTGAGCTCAAGTTGGGTGTTGATTTAGGCACCATCAAAACTATCGACGGATCTACTGCCACTGGTAGTTTGAACCTTCAAAATATCAATGCCGCAACTACGACTGTTAAGACTGGTGCAGGTAACGATCAGTTCACCCTAGCTGCATCGAAAGTTACTGCAGAAACGGGTGCTGGTAACGATTCTGTAACGTTAAACGGTGCTATTGCTGCTGGTTCAAGCATCAATCTGGGTGCTGGCAATGACAAGCTGCTGGCAACTAGTACAGGTTCTGTAGCAGCATCTACCCCGACAGCTACTACCGTTATTGACGGTGGTGAAGGCCGTGACACCGTTTCTGCCTCACTGATCAATGCTGGTAACGCTGCGCAGTTCGTTAACTTCGAAGCACTTGACCTGTCTGCTGCTGTTACAAACCTAGATGTAGAGCTGATGACTGGCTCAACTATTGAAGGTCTGACCCTTACGGGTGGTGCTTCTACAAACGCAACAGTATCTAACGTAGCTGCTGGAGTTGGCTTGGCTGTATCAGGTGACAACTCAGGCGGTGTTACTACTATCGGTGTCAAAGGCGCAACTGCCGCTGCATCCACCAACGACTCTTTTGCTATCGATTTTGTTGGTAGTGCGGCTTCTACCGCTACCGCTACTGCGAAGACTGCAGTTGAAGCAGGCACTGTTGCTCTTGCTGGTGTCGAGAACGTAAGCATCGCTTCTTCTGGTGAAGGTTTTGTTGCCAACAATGCTGTTATTACGGCAACTTCCCTCCAGAGCCTCACCATCACTGGCGACAAAGATCTGGATCTAGACTTTGGTAATGGTACTGGTAATGCTACGACTCCGGACGCTCAAAATGGTTTAGGGGTAGCTTCTATTGATGGCTCTTCTGCAACAGGTGTGCTGAACATCAATACCACTAACGTCACGGCTGCCACTGCTGGCTTGACTGTCAAAACTGGTTCTGCTAATGACGTTATTACGCTAGGCCAGAAAGCAACTGTCGAAGCTGGTGCTGGTAACGACACCATCATTTCTTCTGTAGACGGTGGTACATTCACCGGTGGTACTGGCAATGATACTTTCGACATTTCTGCTGCGGTTGCTGGTACTAATACAGAGGCGACAGCTGTAATTGCAAATGTCGTCGACTTTGCGTCTGGCGATAGTATTCGTTTTGATGCGACTGCTGCTAGCTTTGATAGCACAAAAGTTGATCTTGATAATTCTGTTCAAGACCTCGACGGCGCACTGGCACTTGCGCTGAACAACGCCACGGCTGGCCAGATCAACTGGTTCCAGTATGGTGCTGACACTTATGCAGTCCAGAACGTAGACGGCGCTGCTGGCCTTGGTGGTACGGATATTGTTGTGAAACTGACTGGCCAAGTCGACCTTTCAGAAGCAACTCTGTCAACTGCTGATCTGTCTCTTGCTTAATCCCTCTCCCTGAGAAGGATGCCTATCTCTAGATAGGTTAAGGTACCTAAACCCCCGGCCTCGGCTGGGGGTTTTCTTTGATAATGAGGATTGCATGACCATTAAAGAATTCGAAGAGACCGTTTGGCACCTGGAAGGCATCCGCCTGGTGGTGCGCGAGACCGTGGATGTACAGGTGGACGACTATGACTACCAGAACGCCGCCAATCGCTCCTGGTCGATTGCCGAATGGCTGCGTAACCGGGTCGAACCGCGCCTACCGGGTAGCGAGATCGTGGTACTCGACGGCCAGGGCGAGCAGCCCAACCGCCGCACACGGCTGGATACCCTACGTGGAAGCTACGCGGCGGAGTGATGGGGTGCCAGCGTCTCACGGTGATTGTGAATGAACACGGCCACGGTTCGGTTAAAAAAACTGCCGAATCACCCAGCCCGTCAGCGACGTGGCCAATTACGATGTGATCGTCGAAACCAAGCGTTCCCAGAAGAACCGCGCTCGCCGTTTGCAACGCGCCTAATGCCACTGTTTTCATGCACAAGGACGTGCGCCCTTTTAAAATGATTCAAATTGACGCTTTTCGACCCAAAAATCCTGTCACTAAATAGTCGAACGGTGACAAATTGTAACCAACACTAAGTTTGATGGGTTAATCGCCTAAGTTCTTGAGTTACTTGCCAAAAAACACAAAGCCTCTGTCAATCGTTCGACAGAGGCTTTTTTGATGGTCAAAAGACGAAAAACCCCCAGCCAAGGCCAGGGGTTTAGGTGCGCTACCTATCTAACGATAGGCATCCTTCTCAGAGAGAGGGATTAAACCAGTACGAATGCAGCTTCGTCGATGGTGGTAACACCCTGCAACTGGATGAAGAAGTCGGCCACACCATCGTTGGTGTTATCGACGTACAGGTTGCCAGTGCTGGAATCTAGCGCTGCTACCAAACCTTCGGCAGAGCCAGCGTTGTTGGACAAGAAAGTTGTTGCATCAGCAGCACTTCCCAGAACGTCAGCTTTAACACCGGCAGCTGCGCCATTAGCATCTGCGTTAAAGCGCAGTACATCGCCAGTCCACTTGGTAGTGTCTGCACCGGCAGTATTGCCGTCTGCTGCTGCACCATCAGTACCAGAACCAAAAGTGTTGGCACTAAAGTCGGTAATGGTATCGAACGCGCCAGTACCGATGGAAGAATCACCTGCAACGAATACGAATGTATCGTTGCCGCCGTTACCGGTTAGCGTATCACCCTTTGCACCACCAGTGATGATGTCGTTACCAGCACCACCAACAATAATATCTGCATTGCCAGAACCAGTCAGGCTGTTAGCTGCAGTAGCAGAACCTGTGATGGTTAGAGCTGAGGCAGTACCGTCAGTTGCGGCTGCGGCTACAGAGATCGTTGCACCAGCAGTATTGGCAGATGCATCGATCGTCGCTAGCTTGGTCATGCCTGCTGTTGAAGTGAAGGTGAATGCCTGATCACCATCAACATTCAGAGTGACCAAGTCATCGTTGGTCAACGCTAAAGTGTTGTTCACCCCATCAGCGACGGTACCAGTAGCGCCCAAGAACGGAGTGCTTGCCGTACCCGTGCTGGTGACGTTCAGCGTTTCAACGCCCGAAGCAGTTACAGTTTCGGTTACGGCAGCAATAGTTGCCGGACCTGCATTGTTGTCTTCGGTGTAGTCAGCGTTCAGCGTCAGGTTCAGCACATCGCTGCTACCAGTCGCATCTTTCAGACTAACGGTCAAAGCACCAGTATTGGTAGCCAAGTCGCCTTTCAGGATAACAGCTGCATCAGCGCCTACGTTTGAAACAGTAGCACCACCAGCGGCAACACCTTTTGCTTGGAAGCTAGTCAAGCCTGCAATCTTGGAAAGATCAGTCGTGCCAGTTGCACCACCTGCATCTGTCAAGCTCAACACTTCAAAGCCAGTAATCTTGGCCAGGTTAGCTGCGGAGTATCCAGCAGTAGTGGCGTAATCTGCAGCAGCAACTGCCAAGGTGTCGGTTCCTTCACCACCGGTCAGCGTGGCACCAGCAGTGGGAGCAGCGGACAGCGTTAGAGTGTCGTTACCAGCGCCCAGATCGACTACGGAAGTAGCAGTTAAAGCGGAAGTCACAATGCTGACTGTGTCATCACCAGCACCGGTGCTGATGTTCTTAACGTTAGCACCGACAGCCGTAATGGTGTCTTTGCCAGCACCAGTTGTGGCAGTTTCTAGCACGCCGGCCGCTGCATCAACGGTTACACCGCCATCCGCAGCGGTCAGTGTTTTGACAGCAGTCAATGCAACGCCATTGGTTACGAAGTCAACAGAACCTTCGCCTGTAACATTTACTGTTGTCGCTGTACCAGCGGCATCGTTAAGACCCAGTTCGTTAGCGCCAGTTGCCGCTACGTTCACTGTAGTAACAACACCTTGCTGTGTAGAATTAACATTAGCGTTGGCATTGTTCGCGGTAATATCGAGAGTAGTTGCCTTAGCTGCAGCAACCAGACCCAAATCAACGTCAGTGTGAGTACCAGTAGCGCCACCGGTGCCGACATTTTCAAGGGTCAGACCAAGCGTGGTCGCAGTGGAACCATCAAAAGAAACAGCCGTGTTCTGGTTTTTAACACCCAGGTTTGCTGCGCCTACTGAACTGACGGTGCCAGTTGCAGCAGTAGAAGCGACAGTGCTGTTTTGAACAGTTACACCAGTAACACCGGTCGCACCCGCAAGACTCAAAGAGCTAGCGGCATCAGTAATCCGGAGATTAACTTGTTCAACGCTGCTAAGAGACGGTGAAACAACAACACCCTGATTCAGTGTAACGTTTAGGGTGTCGTTTCCTGCACCACCATCAATTGAATCTACACTTTGCAGACTATCTTGAAGACCGGCACTTGCAGTCTGCACAACACCAGAAGTGAAGGTATCGTTACCAGCTGTACCAGTCAGAGTGTCCTGATCTGCAGTGAGCGTGAAAACTTGGCCCGGTACAGAAGTATCAACATTCACTTGCTCATCTGCCGGTACGGCCGGAGCAGAGAGACCTTCGTTTTGACCGTAAGCAGTGAAGTGCCCAAGCGCAGTGATGCCTGCATCTTTAAAGGCAGCGGCTACGTCGGCTACGCTTTTGCCAGCCCACTCTGCTGCAGTCGCTTCTTCTGCCTGCAGGTCTGCCAGCTTGGCTTCGAGGTAAGCAGAAACGTCGAAGCTGTTAGACGGGTTGATACCCTCTTCTTCACCGTACTGCAGGTAGTGGTTGTATACGTTACCGTTCCAGATAGCGACGAAGTCTGCAGCGGCTTCGTCAATGGTCAGGTAGGTAGATGCCGGGTCGTTGAACATGTCCGTAGCTTTAGCACGGATGTACTCAGCCGGGTTGAAGAAGGCGTTAGGGGCCAGGTCTTCCTGGTAGCCGTACTGCTCGTAGTGTGCTTCTGCCGTTAAGCCGAAGCCGTTCAGCAAGCGTGCTTCCAGGAACGCTGCGTCTTTACCTGCCCAGTCAGCGGCAGTAGCGGAATCGCTTTGCAGCTGTGCCAGCTTGGCGTTCAGGTAAAATTCTTTATCAAAGCCTTGAATTGCCATGTAGGTACTCTCCTTACATATGCATATGTTCGGGTGCCTGGCTGGCACCCAATGTTATTGCTTAGCCGCCCCTCAACCCCTGGGGGATCCCTTGCTGAGGTTCGGTGCAAAGCAAGCAGGCTACCCAAGTTGGAGTTTTGCCTTGGCGGAGACAATAGCGCCTCCACCATGACAAAATCAAGACCACTGTGGGCACCTACTGTGAATCGCGCGATTCACGCGGGTCGATAATAGCAGCCCAACTTAGGGTCTACCACATAATCACCATCTTTTTTAATGAGTTTACTAAGTGGCAACGTTACGACCTCAATTACTTTAACCGCCGTTTTAGGGTGTGGTAAAGAGTTTTCGCACGCCGTTCGATTACTTTGGTCGCATGGGGCGGTGCTATCGCCGTTGCCTGTGGTGGCTGGCCACGCAAGTGCGGGCTGGGCTTGGCAAAGGGGTAGTGCGCTTCAAAAGCGGGCTCTTCTACCGCAGCGGGCGTGCGCGTGTCGGTAACCCGATACCCGGCGGCCTGGGCGGCAGCGGCGAAAATACGCTCTAAGGCGTGGGCCAGAGTGCCGTCGGTTTGGCCCTCCTCCGGCTCAAAGTCGTCATCGGTGATATTGAGCAGCGGGTCCATCGCTTCTGGGCGGCACCAGAACATGGAGCCGGCAAAAAAGCCTAGCTCATCCAAACTGATGCGAATACCTTGGCTTTCCAGCAGGGCTTGGGTGCGGACGGGGCTATCGGGGCTGCCCCAGTAGTGCACGTAGTCTAGCCAGTGGCCTGCGGGGCCTACCATGCCCAAATCCGGGTGACGGTTGAAGGCATCAATAACACTAGCCACCTGCTTTTTGGAGCCTAACAACTGGCCCAAAAACTCTTGGCGCCATAGGTCGCCATCCTGGCGGTGCAGGGAGCGCTTGGCATGAATTTTACATACTTGGCCGTACCCCAGCGGACGAATGGCGCTGAGCATGGTTAAGAATGGCAGCACATCACGCCCTTTGTTGGGCAGCGTGGCGCAGCGTGCGTCGGGCACGGTTTGCTGTATGCGAGCAACGGTGTCTTCTGGGGCATGTTCGGGCAGCGAGATATAGAGGTCGTATTGGCCTTCCAGGTGCGCCAAATGGGAGGCCATTTCGTCCCATAGTTCGGTGTGGTAAAGGTGCAGTATCACCGCCGTTTCGTGGCGTTTTTCCCAGTTGGGCAGTTGGGTGGTGGGGGCAGAATTCGCTGGTGCTGTGTAGTGCTTCACCACTTGTTTGGTGGCTTCCAGGTAGGCGTAGCCGTAGCGGCGGTCTGGCTCTAGGTAGGCGCCTTCGGCCCACTCGTTCCAGGCGTTAATAAACACTAGCTTTTCATCGCCGGGTAGCTGGTCGGCTTCGCGGGCGGCTCCGGCTAGCCACTGCTGGTAGCGGCCTGGGGTGACGTTGGCAAAGGTGTGGCCACGCCCTGGTTTGCGGGCGTCGTTGTCCCAGCCGGGGGAAACGGTGCGATAGCGGGTGTACTCCGTGGCGGGTTTAGCCAGTTGGGTAAATACGAGATCCGCGAAGTCGTACACGCAACCTTCAAACGCCGGGTTGAGCAGCGTGAGCTGGTGGTCTATGCGCTTGGCGTGGGTTTGGTGCGGGGGAAACTCAACCGACGCATCAAACCCGTGGGGGCGCGGGTCGCCGTTATTGAAGCTTTGGGCAGATACCAAGTGAATCTCGCCAATACCGTTTTCGCGGCAGTAGGTACGCCATACCTCGGCGGTTTTGTTGGCATCCGGTAGAATATCCACGCGGTAAACAATCAGCAGCGGCTTGCCGTTTACGCGTAGGTAGTTGGGCTTTTGCAGGAGCGGGGCGATGTCTTCGATAAATTCGAGGTCATCTTCCGGCAGGTGCTTTTGCTCCATGAGAATATCGCTTTCTTTGCCATCCCAGCGGCGGGTCCAGTTCTCATTGGCCCAGCACAGGCAGAAGGGAAAATCGATATTCGGGTTGTTGGCGAACTGGTCAATCGGGCGCTCTAGCAGGCGCTTGCGGCCACTGAACCAGTAGTAGTGGAAGCAGAAAGCTTCTATGCCGTAGTGGCGGGCCAGCTCGGCTTGGCGCTCTTGCACTTCGGGTAGGCGCAGGTCGTAGTAGCCTAACTCTCCGGGGTGGCGTGGCTGGTAATGCCCGGCAAACTGCGGTACGGCTTTGCCAACGTTGGTCCACTCGGTAAAGCCTTTGCCCCACCAGCGGTCATTTTCCGCAATGGGATGGTACTGGGGCAGGTAGAAGGCTATCGGGCGCAGGCGCGAAGGCTCTTCCAGTGGCTTTTCGGCCAGGGGTACGTAGTCGTCATCGCTGCCGACGGTTTGGGCGAACATTTCCCCAAACATGAGGTTAGTGCCCGCACTGCCCTGCCCTTCTGGCTGTTCGCTTTCTGCCCCAGGGCGCGGCTGGTTAAGGTAGTGAATCAGCGGGTGCTGGCGGGTGCTGAACAGCCAGGGGTGCTGCTGTAGGTAACTCAGCGTATCGAAATTGGCCGAGGGGTCGCGGCCTTCATAACCGCCAAAGCGCTGGTAGTGCTTGAGGGGGTCTTTGCCGGTGGTCTGTACGTCGGGGTTGTGCTGCAGATACCAGTTGGCATCGAATAACCCAGAGGCAGCAATTTGGTAGCGCTCGGCTCTGGCGCGTTTCATTTCACGGGGTAGTTGCTTTAAGCGTTTTAGCAGCTGCTTCGCTAGCCATACGGGGTTGTTGGCGTGGCTAATAGTGCCTGCATGGGCTTTAAGCAGTTGGCGGTGGTGGTACGTTTCCTGCTCTAGCGCTTGTTCTGCTTTTTGAATTGCGTCATCCGCTTGTTGTAGCTTTTCAACGTGCTTTTGATGAGCTTCTTCTGCGTTGCGTTTTAACGTGGCGATGCGCTCTTCATGGTTTACCTTTAACTCGGCAATGTAGTCGCCGCGCTGCGCTAGCTCCATGTCGCGGGCTTGTACCAGCGTGCGCTGTTGGTTGACGGCATCGCTTTGTTGAATGTCGTGCTGAAAGAAGGAGCTACGGTGGCTTGGCAGAGTTTTCTGGCTGGCAAGGGCCACCCAGTAAACAGGGTCGGGCGTGCCAGGTTGGCCAGCGGGTTGGGTTTCGCTGTAGTTAATCAGCGTTTTGTTGCGGGTGTCCCACATGGCAGAGCCATACACTACCCGCTGGCCCAATAATGTGCTGTGTTCAAAGTGCTTGCTTAGCAGCTGCTCGAACTCTTCTTTATATAGCTCTTTAACGTGATAAGGGTTGTCATAGCCGGGTTTTTCGCTGTATTCGTGTTTGTCGGGGCTGGAGATGATCAGCAGGCCATCGGGGCGCAGTACGCGCTTGATCTCTGCCATCATGGCGTCGTGCTGGTCGTGGTGTTCGATGGTCTCGAAGCTCACCACCACATCAACACTGTTGTCTTCTAACGGAATCGCCGCACAGTCGCCCTGTCGGTAGCTAAGCCCTGGGTGGCGGTAGGTGGCTTGTGCGTGTTCTACGGTTTTAGCATCTACATCCACTCCGACCACACTGGCGGCTTGCTGGGCGAGGTAGTGGCTGCCGTAACCTTCGCCACAGGCGATGTCGAGCACCTCTTTGCCTTTTACATAACCTTGGGCAAAGTAGTACCGGTGCAGGTGTTCAGCGACGATATCGCCCGTGAGTACGTTAGGTAAAAAGCGTTCGCCCGTTGGGTCTAGGTGGTGTTCGTTCGTTGTGCTCATGCGCGTTGGTCTACCTGTAATTCAATATGGTGCATGGGAATACCCACCAGGCCATGGCTTTGGCTGCTGGAGTGCGATTTGAAAAAAAGCGCATCGTGCAGCCAGTGATGCTGTACGTGGTTATCCTGGGTGCCATCAGCAATCGCCGTGCTAATACTGTAGTCGCCTTGGGGAAGTATCGGCATGCGGAAGGTGAAGCTAGCTTCCAGAGTACTTCCGGGCATTGCGCTCACGGGGTCGCTTTGGTAGGTCACAAAGGTGTTATCACCAAACAGCGTTTGCCCCAGCCGGTCTTTAATGTAGAACCCCATAATGGGTTGTAGCATGGGCTGCTCTTGATGAACGCGAGCTTTAACCGTGAGTATGACCTCTTCACCACCCACTACCCAGGTAAGGGGGTGCCCTTCACGGTCGTGGAGCACCACTTCTTCGATAATGGCGCCCTTTTTGCCAAAGCCTTCGGCATGAGGGTCGAAGGCGAATATTTCCAGGTCGTTGCGGTGGGGGCTGGCGTTAATAATGTCTTGGCGCATATCGCGGGGCACGGGGCGCTTGCGCTGCTCTTCGTGCCACTCTTCATTGCGCTTGGTGGTGTCACTGGCCCCTTGGTTAGACTCGAAAAAGGCTTTTAGGTAGGCATCTGCCACCTCTTTTGGGGCGCCTTCTGCAGCCACTTTGCCTTTATCTAGCCAGATGGCGCGCTCGCAGAGGTTAAGCACGGCGGCGGTATCGTGGCTCACAAACAGTACCGTGCCGTGCTCCATAAAGCGGCGCAAAAAGCGCATGCATTTTTGTACAAAGAAGGCATCGCCCACCGCGAGGGCTTCGTCAATCACTAGAATATCAGCGTCGACGTGGGCAATGACGGCAAACGCCAAGCGGACGTACATGCCGCTGGAGTAGGTTTTTACCGGTTGGTCAATAAAATCGCCTATTTCGGCAAAGGCGAGAATATCTTCCAGGCGGTCGTCAATCTCTGGCTTGCTTAGCCCCAGCACCGAGGCATTCATGTAGACGTTTTCGCGCCCTGTGAACTCGGGGTCAAACCCTGCGCCTAACTCAAGTAGCGCGGCAATGCGGCCTTCTGTACCGATGGTGCCCAGCGTTGGCGTTAGCGTGCCGCAGATCATTTGCAGTAAGGTGGATTTGCCCGAACCATTACGGCCAATAATGCCTACCGTTTCACCTCGGTTAACCTGGAAGCTAATACCATCCAAAGCACGGAATTCACGCCCGTAGGTTTTAGGAGGTTTGCCTGTGAACCGGCTTAGGCGCGGCATCACAAACTGCTTTAAGCGGTCGCTGGGCTGTTCATATATTTGATAGTACTTGGCGACATTGTCGACGGTGATCGCCGTACTGGACTGCTCAGAGGACATCAGCAAACCCCTTGCGTGTTTTCTGGAACCAAGCAAACCCTAACCAAGCTACGATGAGCGAGACCATCAGGTATTTCACGAGGCCAACCCCATCGGGCAGTTGCCCTTCTAGTAGTACAAGCCGTACTTGTTCAATAATGAAGGTCAGCGGGTTGGCTTGGATTAAGCCGTGAAAGCTTTCTGGCAGCGCGGAGATAGGGTAAAAAATCGGCGATAAAAACAGCAGCATAGTGGCAATAAGCCCCATAGTTTGGCCAATATCGCGCAGAAATACGCCTAGCGATGCCAGTAGCCAGCTAATACCCATTGCCAGCACCAATAGCGGCAGTAGTACAAACGGGAGGATCCAAAATGTCCAGGGAATGCTGCCAAGGACTATTAGTTGGGCCAGCAGTAGTACCAAAGTGCTGATAGCAGCATGAAACACTGCAGAGCCAAGTGGTACGATCGGCAGAATGGCCAGCGGGAATACTACTTTTTTGACGTAGTTGGTATTGGTCAAAATCAGGCTGGGTGCGCGGGTTAACACTTCCGCAAAAATGCCATGCACAATAAGTCCTGCAAAGAGCTGTAGGGCAAAAACGCTTTTGCTCTCTTCTCCACCTACTCCCCAGCGGGCATTGAACACCACTGTAAATACGAATGTGTAAATCACCAGCATGATGATGGGGGTGACAAACGACCATGCCAGCCCGAGTAGTGAGCCTTTATAACGGCCAATAACATCACGCTTAATGAGACGCGCGATAAGCTCTCGGTAGCGCCACAAATGCGCGGCCATAGCGCGCGGGGCTACCGAATTTAAAGCATGTGGGTTCATTGGTTCTCTTTACACCGTTCGATGTGTTGTGAAGCAAGGGCTCACGTTACGTCGTTTATTGCCCGTAGCTGCAGGAAAAAATAAGGGCGCAAATGGTACCTCACTCACCCTTTGTTAAGAAGTGCCGCCACTAGCATGGCCAGGTTACCCTGCCAGGTTTGGCGGTAAACACGGGCTTGCCATAGGCCCGCTAGGCGTTGCCAGGGGCTGCCAATGCGCGAGTCGCGGTAGCGCTGGTAGCAGGCGTGATGCTGCGGCGTTAGCCAATCTTGGTGGACTGCTAACGCGTTTAGGTTGCGCTCGATTTGTTCACGGTGGCCTCCTTGCCATAGGTGGGTAAAACGGGACAGCAGGCTTTTTAGCCCGCGTTTCATGCCTATCAGGTTGTGGTCGTGCTGGCGGTAATCCAGGCTGGGGGTGCTGTCATAGATGACGCGCCCGCCACAGCCACTCACCAGTAGGTAGCACCACCAGTCGTGCAACCCGGTGTCTTCGCCGTGGGGCGAGCGCATTAGGTAGTCGCGGGCGGCTTGGTTAAACACCATCGTGTTACCGCTGGCGATATTTTGCACCAGGGCGTTTTGGAAGGCGGGTGGCCTTGTGTATAGCGCCGAGTAGCCGGTTGGCTGGCCCTGCTCATCCACCAGCCGCGTTCTGGCGGTATAGAGTAGTGGCTGGTTGGGCTCTTCAAGCGCCAGTTGTTCAACTGCCCGCTGGAGTTTTTCCGGGTGCCAGCGGTCATCCTGGTCGGCAAAGGCATAGTAGTGGCTGTGTATGGCGGTATTGCGCACTAACGACATAAAGTTGGTAGCAAATCCTTGCTGCTTTCCTTGATAGATGATCAGCTTTGTTGCGCCCCAGCGCTGTTGGTACACTTTCAGTAGCTTTTGGGTGCCTGGGGTTGGGCTGTCATCGGAAACGTGTAGCGTCCAGTGGGGGTAGTGCTGCTGCTCGATCGAATCTAGCTGCTCTGATAGATACGCTTCACCGTTATAGGTTCCCATCAGGATGGCAATGTGGGGGCTGGGGCGATGATTACTGGTATCCATACGTCGTCTCAAATGCGGTGGTTCCGTGTCAGTCAGCTGATCAGCGGGTAGTATACGCGTATGCTAGATGCTTTTTTATCGCCGTCTTCCTTCTGCCACTTGAGCCTGGTTGATTTATGCCCGTTGCTGTTGCTGCCTTTTCCGTTGGTGTGTGCGTACTTACTCTGAATGCTGGTGCTATGTGGCATGAGTGGCTAACACGCACGCTGCCTGCTGCTGCCTCTTTTCGGTTGCTGGTGATCGATTCTTCTTCTGACGATGAGACGGCTAACGCGGCGCGCCAAGCTGGGCTTGAGGTGGTGGTGATTGAGCGCCGTGATTTCGACCACGGCGGCACGCGCCAGCGCGCTTTATGGCTGCTAGACGATTGCGATATTGTCATTTTTCTTACCCAGGATGCCTTGGTAGTGGGTGCTGATGCGCTCACTAGGCTGGTCGCTGCCTTTGAAGACCCACAGGTAGGCGCCGCCTTTGGCCGCCAACTCCCCCACCAGGACGCCACTCCAGTTGCGGCACATGCACGCTATTTCAACTACCCTCCCCGGTCACGCGTGGTGGGCAGTGAGGATGTACCACGCTTAGGGATTAAAACTGCCTTTTTGTCTAATTCATTTGCGGCTTACCGGCGTGAGGCGTTGCTGGCAGCAGGTGGCTTTCCTGAAGGTACTATCCTTAGCGAGGATATGATGGCGGGCGCGCGCTTGCTGCAGCAGGGTTGGAAGCTGGCCTACTGTGCGGATGCCTGCGTGCAGCACTCCCATAACTACTCCTTGGCGGCGGAGTTCAAACGCTATTTTGATATTGGGGTATTTCACCATCGGGAGCAGTGGCTGTTGGCATGGCTGGGTAAGGCCGAGGGGGAAGGCAAACGCTTCGTGCTTTCGGAGATACGCTATTTATGGCGCCATGCGGCTTGGCGCCTGCCCGAGGCGGCTATACGCACGCTGCTTAAATACGCGGGTTATCGGTTGGGTAAGGCGGAAGCCCGCTTGCCGCTGGCGCTAAAGCGCCGGCTTTCGATGCATCGCGGCTATTGGGGGTAATACTCGTTAGGGCTGATACCACTAGGGCTGATAGTTGATAAAGCCGCGGGTGAGCGTCATGGCGAGTATCTTTAAATCAAACCCTAGCGACCAGTTGTCGATATAGTAGAGGTCGAACTCTACCCGCTTTTGCATTTGCTCTAGGGTATCGGTGTTGCCTCGGTATCCATTTACCTGCGCCCAGCCGGTCATACCGGGTTTTACCCGGTGGCGTTGCATGTAGTTTTGTATGACCCCTTGGTAGTACTGGTTATGGTCTAGGGCATGCGGGCGCGGCCCCACCAGCGACATACGCCCTTGCAGTACGTTATAGAGCTGGGGTAGCTCATCCAAGCTGGTGCGGCGTAGCAGCGCCCCGAGCGGGGTAATGCGGGGGTCACCGTGGGTGGCCTGCTGTGTATGCTTGGCTTGGTGATTTGCCATAGTGCGGAATTTATAAATGCGGAAGCACTTGCCATCAATGCCATGACGGTGCTGCTTGAACAGTACCGGCCCGCCCATTTTCCATTTTACCAGCGCAGCAATCAGCAGCATCACCGGTAAAAACACGATAAATAGCAGCCCCCCTAGCAGGCGGTCTTCCACGTTTTTGACAAAACGTAGCGGGCCGCTATCCAGCGGGCTGTAGTTTAGCTCTAGGGAGTAAAGCCCGACGACCTGGGCCATACGGTGATTTAATAGGCGGATATCGGAGAGATCGGGGAAGTAGCGGACATTCACAGGAATGCCGATAAGGCTGGTTGAAACCAACCGCACTTTGTCGCCATCGCTTAGCGGGTAGGTGAGCCAAATTTCATCGAAATCCCTTTCAAACGCGCTCTCTTGCACCAGTTTGTGCAGTATGCGGTGAAAGTGGTCGGAGTCGTCGTCGATATAGGCATTTTGCAGCGAATAGCCTGCATACGCCATGCTGTTGAGGTGTTCTGCTAAACGGCTGAGATTCTCTTCCCGGCCGATGATAACGATACGCTTGCGGTTTTTGCCCTTAGAGCGCAGGTGGCGTAAATAAAGATACAGCACAGCCCGCATGGCGCTGCCAGTAGTTAGCACGGCCAGCGATGCCGAGCCCATCCATAACCTTGAGAAATTGGCGGTATTTTGTGTAGCCACTAGCAACAAACTGAGCAATACGATAGTAGCTAGCCAACTTAACCAGTACGCCCCTAACATGCTGTAGAGACTTCGGCCGCGCCAAGGCTGGTACAGGTCGAGGAATTCGCCCACGGCCGGTAACAGCAACCCACCAATCACCATCAAGAAGAGATAATATTCATTGCTGAAGGTAATATGGGGCATCAGCAATAACACCAGGGAAGAGACCCCCATGGCGATGGCCGCATCGAAACAGCGCATAATTCGACGCAGCCATTCGTTGCTTTGTGCAGCTTTTAATGAGGACATGCCGTAAATAGTGCCTTTAACTCGCTGAAGCGAGGTCAGTAAGCGAGACTAGCAGTGTCATCACATCATTTAAATCCTGGCTGCCTAACTCCCCTATTGCGGACTGCAGTGCCAGGCTATCCAGGGCATACTCGCCAATGGTGTCTACGTACTGTATGCGCTGGTCAAACAGGCTTGCGCGGGCATCCAGTACGTCTACTAAATCGCGCAGGCCAAGCTGTTCGCCACGTTCGGCAGCTTCCAGGAATAGCTCGCTCGAAGCAATCGCTTGCTTCAGCGCTTCTATACGGCGTACGTGGCCGTTTAATGAGCGTAGCCGCTGGCGCACTTCTTGTACCGCTAAATTGCGCTGGTTATCAAACGCTGCTTGGCTGGCATCAATGCGTCGTTCGCCCTGGCGCACGTTGGCGGTGGTGTAGCCGCCCCGGTAAATGGGCACGCTCATTTCTACACTGGCGCGGTAATCTTCGCTCTCCCTTAGCTCATCGTCACTTTGGCGGTCGGAGTAGCTGAGGTTGAGGTTTAGCTCGGGGTAGTAGCCTGCCCGGCGGGTGCTGGCATCGGCTTCAGAAATGCGCTGCTCTTGGCGGGCAAGCAGCACGTCTAAATTTTGGCCGGTGCGGGAGATCCAGTCATCCTGGCTGCCCCATTCGTTTTGCAGGGTCACTTCTGATAGCTCCCCTACTGCTAGGCCACGAAACTCGGGCAGCGTGCCGGTCAGCCGTTCCAGGGTGCTTAGGGCGTTATCCAGCTCGTTTTCTGCCAGCACGGCATCCGATATTGCTTGGTCTAGGCGCGATTGAGCTTCCAGCAGGTTAATGCGGTCGCCTACGCCTAAATCATAGGCACGCTGTGCTTGGCGCACCTGCAGCTCTAACGACTCCTGCTGTGACTCCAACAACCCCAGACGCTGGGAGGCGAGATACGCTTGTATATAGGCTTCGCTTACTTGCAGAGCGAGATCACGCTCTACCACAGCAAGCTGGAGTTCTGCCGCCTCTACCTGGGCGTTAGCAACATCCATACCGCGCCAGCGCTCTAGGCTGAACAGCGGTTGCTGTAGCTGCAGCTGCCAATACTCTTCATTTATCTCACCTGGGCGCTGGGCAGGCTGGTCGAGGCCAAAATCATCCGGCGAGGTTTGAATATTGGTGGAGTCTTGCCATAGGTAGCCGCCGGTGGCGCTGACTTGCGGCAGCAGCTGCGAGCGCGCCATAGGGACTTCTTCCCGCGTGGCGGCTAGCTCATAGCGCTGGCGAGAGAGGTCGGCGTCGTTCTCTAGCGCGCGGGCAAACAGCCCAGGCAGCGAGGGTAGCACTGCGGGCAGCTCGCTGTTTTGCTCTAGGGCGGCTAGCTCTGCCATGGCCTCGTTGCCTGCGGGCGGGTCTTGCTGCGCGTGGGCATAAGGTGCCGCAAGCATGCCGATAGCCAGTGCCAACGGCGTGAGGCGTGTTAGCGTCCGTGTCATTAGTCCTCCCGTAGGGCGCGTGCCAGCATATCGGTGATCGGCTTGGCAATGTAGCTGGCGAAGGTGCGTTCACCGGTGCGGATCATCACTTCAGCCGGCATACCCGAGAGCAGTTGCATGTGTTCGTTCATTTGCGTGTAGCCCTCTTCGGTCACGCGTACACGCGCTCGGTAGTACTGCTGGCCGGTGGCTTCATCTTCAAAGCTATCGGCACTGACGTGGATCACTTCGCCGTCAATCACATCGGTCAGCCGCTGGTTGAAGGCGCTAAAGCGGATCTCAGCAAACTGGCCCATGTAGATGTTGTCGATGTCGCGGGTGGGAATGCGGGCTTCCACCACAAAGCCATCGTTAGAGGGCACCACATCCATAATGGTATCGCCGCCGCGAATGACTGCGCCTACCGTATGCACTTGGCGGCCTACTACGGTGCCGGATACCGGGGCGGTAATCACGGTGCGCTCTACTTGGTCGCTCAGCGAGACGATTTGCTCTTCGGCTTGGGCAATTTGCGCCTGAGCTTCCCGCAACTGTTCGCCCACCTCTTTCTGGAACTCTTGCTGCTGAATCTCTTTCTGCATGCGGTTTTCGCTGATTTGCGAACGCAGCTGGGCGA
>Ga0208029_1000530_pt1:17500-22956 | contig 22956 bp, 10 predicted proteins | sample MalvireepMed_s12_FD_184242 | JGI IMG/M metagenome (GOLD analysis project Ga0208029, IMG submission 184242) | Marine viral communities from the Global Malaspina Expedition - Malaspina viral metaG DeepMed_s12 (SPAdes) (version 2) | ecosystem: Environmental > Aquatic > Marine > Oceanic... | reverse complement strand
ATCAGTTTGAGCCCATCTCAGCTGTCGATGCTGCTCGAAGGGATCGACTGGCGGACCCCACAAAAAACCTGGCGACCGCTGGTCACGGGATAGGGGCGAACCCCAATAAAACATGGATTCTGACGCTGTTTTGCGTTCCCTCCTATGGGGCGATCTGGTATGGATTTCGCCATGCTGGACGCCTTCAAATCCCTACCCGAAGACCCCGACGAGCTGCGCTCTGTCAGCGCGCAAATGCTCCAACATATCCAGTCACAAGCTTACCAAATCGAGAAGTTGAAGGCCGAACTTCACGGCCATCGTAAGGCGCGCTTCGGTTCGAAGGCAGAGGGCATGGATCAACTTGCTCTCGACCTGCCGGAAGACGGCGAGATCGCGCAGGCTGCAGAAGATCAACACACCAAGCAGTCGCTCGGCGATGAAGATGTCCCAACCAACAAGCGCCAGCACAGCCGCAAGCCGCTGCCAGATCACCTTGATCGGGAAGATGAGGTCCTGTCACCTAGTGATGCATGCGCTGGATGCGGCGGCACCCTGCGCCAGGTGGGTGAGGACGTGACCGAAGAACTGGATTACATCCCCGGTCACTTCGTGGTGCGGCGGTTCATCCGCCCCCGCATGGCCTGCACTTGCTGCGAAGCCTTCACCCAAGCTCCGCTGCCCTCCCGCCTAATCGAACGCGGCCGGCCCGGTCCCGGCCTCGTGTCGCACATGCTGGTCGGCAAATATTGCGACCACCTGCCGCTTGAACGGCAATCCAAAATCTACGCCCGCGAAGGGGTCGATTTGCATCGCTCCACGCTGAGCGACTGGGTCGGGCGCACGACGGCCCTGCTGGCACCTCTGGCCGAGCACATCGGCAAACTGGTTCGGGCGGGGCCAGCCTTGTTTGCAGACGACACCCCTGTCAAACTACAGGTGCGCGCCAACACCACGAAGACCAAAACTGCCCGGTTCTGGAGTTATGTCCGGGACGAACGCCCGTGGTGCGGGGTGGCACCCCCCTGCGCCTGGTATCAGTTCAGCGTCGACCGGAAGGGGGAGCACCCCGCCAATCATCTTTCGGGCTATACCGGCACCGTCCATGCCGATGGCTTTGCCGGCTTCAATGGCCTGTTTGGCGAAGGCAAGGCTGACGAACAGGCCTGCATGGTCCATGTGCGCCGCAAATTTGTCGACGAGGTCGAGCGCACCGGCTCTCCCATTGCACAGCATGCGATCAAACAGATCGCGCAGCTTTACGCTGTCGAGACGGAGGCACGGGGAAAACCCCCGGAAGAGCGCATGGCCCTGCGGCAGGCGAAGGCTAAGCCCGTCTTCGACGAATTAGAGCTTTGGCTGCAGGCGCAGCTGCGCAAAATATCTGGAAAAACAAAACTCGCCGAAGCCATCCGCTATGCGCTGAACCGTATGCCAAAGGCCCGTGGCTATCTCAGCGACGGGCGCCTCGAGCTGGACAACAACACTTGTGAGCGGACAATGCGCCCTGTTGCATTGGGCAGAAAAAACTATCTGTTCATGGGCTCCGTCGGTGGCGGAAACGCGGCTGCGATCGCCTACACACTCATGGAAACCTGCAAGCTGAACAACGTCGATCCCCAAGCCTGGCTTACATGGGTGCTCCAGCGTCTACCCGATCACAAGATCAATCGCATCGACGAACTCATGCCATGGAATTGGCAGGCCGAAATCGCCTGAAACCGCGCCTCAACCGGACGGATACGCAGGCGATGCGAGCGGTTGGCGCTAGTTAAAGTTTGTTAAAGCTGGTTGCGGGAGTAGGATTTGAACCTACGACCTTCAGGTTATGAGCCTGACGAGCTACCGGGCTGCTCCATCCCGCGCCGGGTGCCAATGTTTTTGTATTGGCTTATTAATTGTCATCGTTTGAGAGATACGTAGAGGTTTTGCTAGGTTTGGCGGTGACCTACTCTCCCACGTCTTAAGACGCAGTACCATTGGCGCAGTAGCACTTAACTGCCGAGTTCGGGATGGGATCGGGTGTTTTGCTTACGCTATGACCACCAAACCGAGTAAAACCTCTATGTTGCTGCTTTTGCCATTGGCAAAAGAGCAACAAGCGGGAGAGAGCGTATCCGAAGGATGCGCGTTCCCGCCACCTCACCATTCTGGGTAAGGATTTGTCCAAGTCAGTACGACTGATTGTATGTGTATGCTTTTGTCCGAGTAGAAAGTCTTTCTTCTACTGGATCAAATCAAGCCTATCGAGCAATTAGTACCAGTCAACTGAACGTATTACTACGCTTACATCTCTGGCCTATCGACGAGATGGTCTATCTCGGCTCTCAGGGATACCTTGTTTTGAGGGGGGCTTCCCGCTTAGATGCCTTCAGCGGTTATCCTGTCCGATCATAGCTACCCAGCACTGCTATTGGCATAACAACTGGTCCACCAGTGGATCGTTCACCCCGGTCCTCTCGTACTAGGGGCAACTCCTCTCAAGTATCCTACACCCACGGAAGATAGGGACCGAACTGTCTCACGACGTTCTAAACCCAGCTCACGTACCTCTTTAAACGGCGAACAGCCGTACCCTTGGGACCTGCTCCAGCCCCAGGATGAGATGAGCCGACATCGAGGTGCCAAACACTGCCGTCGATATGGACTCTTGGGCAGTATCAGCCTGTTATCCCCGGCGTACCTTTTATCCGTTGAGCGATGGCCCTCCCACTTGGGACCACCGGATCACTATGGCCGTCTTTCGACTCTGCTCGACTTGTCAGTCTCGCAGTCAGGCTGGCTTCTGCCATTGCACTCAACGAGCGATTTCCGACCGCTCTGAGCCAACCTTCGCGCGCCTCCGTTACGATTTAGGAGGCGACCGCCCCAGTCAAACTACCCACCACACAGGGTCCCGGATCCGGATAACGGACCGCGGTTAGACATCAAGCAGAACAAGGGTGGTATCTCAAGGGAGGCTCCACGCAGACTGGCGTCCACGCTTCAAAGCCCACCACCTATCCTGCACATGTTCGGCCTAATGCCAGTGTGAAGTTGTAGTAAAGGTGCACGGGGTCTTTCCGTCTAACCGCGGGTAACCGGCATCTTGACCGGTAATTCAATTTCGCTGAGTCTATGTTGGAGACAGCGGGGAAGTCGTTACGCCATTCGTGCAGGTCGGAACTTACCCGACAAGGAATTTCGCTACCTTAGGACCGTTATAGTTACGGCCGCCGTTTACCTGGGCTTCAATTCAGAGCTCTCACTCCTCCTTTTAACCTTCAGGCACCGGGCAGGCGTCAGACCCTATACGTCGTCTTACGACTTCGCAGAGCCCTGTGTTTTTAATAAACAGTCGCCACCCCCTGGTTTGTGCCCCCAGCCCCTAGTTGCCTAGGAACCGGGCCTCCTTCTCGCGAACTTACGGAGGTATTTTGCCGAGTTCCTTCAACATAGTTCTCTCAAGCGCCTTGGTATTCTCTACCTATCCACCTGTGTCGGTTTAGGGTACGATCTAGCGATGGAGCTATTTCCAGGGACCTCTAAGCAGCCCATTCAATCCGATAAGGATGAACTACCCTCGAGATCCGTCACTTCCATCTGGCCCAGGAATATTAACCTGGTTCCCATCGACTACGCCTTTCGGCCTCGCCTTAGGGGTCGGCTTACCCTGCTCAGATTAGCTTTAAGCAGGAACCCTTGGATTTTCGGCGAGAGTGTCTCTCACACTCTTTGTCGCTACTCATGTCATCATTCTCACTAGTGATCTCTCCACCGGATCGCTCACGCGCCGGCTTCACAGAAAGCTCCGCGTCTCCAATACCCCGAAGGGCTAAGGAGACATGGAACTATGTCACACTACGCTCTGCTACCATGCAATTAATGCATCCTAAGCTTCGGCTCATGGCTTGAGCCCCGTTACATCTTCGCCGCAAGACAACTTATTTAGACCAGTGAGCTGTTACGCTATCTTTAAAGGATGGCTGCTTCTAAGCCAACCTCCTGGTTGTTTTGGTCGTCTCACCTGCTTTCCCACTTAGCCATGAATTAGGGGCCTTAGCTGTAGGTCAGGGTTGTTTCCCTCTTCACAACGGACGTTAGCATCCGCTGTGTGTCTGCCATCTAGTACTCCTCGGTATTCGGAGTTTGGTTAGGATCAGTAAGCCTGTGGGGCCCCATTACCCATCCAGTGCTCTACCCCCGAGGGTATTCGGATGACGCTCTACCTAAATAGATTTCGCAGAGAACCAGCTATCTCCGAGTTTGATTGGCCTTTCACCCCTAGGCACAGCTCATCCCGATCCTTTTCAACGGATGTGGGTTCGGTCCTCCAATAAGTGTTACCTTATCTTCAACCTGGCCATGCCTAGATCACTCGGTTTCGGGTCTGATCCCACAAACTCAACGCCCTATTAAGACTCGCTTTCGCTACGCCTACACCTAACGGCTTAAGCTTGCTTGTGAGACCAAGTCGATGACCCATTATACAAAAGGTACGCTGTCAGGCCGTAAAGACCCTCCAACTGATTGTAGGCGTTCGGTTTCAGGTACTGTTTCACTCCCCTCGTCGGGGTGCTTTTCACCTTTCCCTCACGGTACTGGTTCACTATCGGTCAGTAAGGAGTACTTAGCCTTCGAAGGTGGTCCTCCGATCTTCAGACAGAATTTCACGTGTTCCGCCCTACTTAATACGTCCAATCATGCTTCTTATACGGGACTATCACCCACTTTGGTTGCGCATTCCAACGCATTCTAACCACACTCATGGCTCGGCTGGTCCCCGTTCGCTCGCCGCTACTAGGGGAGTATCAATTGATTTCCTTTCCTCCGGGTACTTAGATGTTTCAGTTCCCCGGGTTTGCTTTTATAAACCTATGTATTCAGTCTATAAATACCTGGTTCTGCTTACTGATGAACCCACCGTCTGCACCTTGCGAACTTACGTCCTCAAGTAGCAAAGCGGTAGGACAACAATAAACAATCAGGTGGGTTGCCCCATTCAGAAATCCATGGATCAAAGCTTATTCTCAGCTCCCCATGGCTTATCGCAGAGTATCACGTCTTTCATCGCCTCTTACTGCCAAGGCATTCACCAAACGCCCTTTTCGCGCTTGATTTGATCCAGAAAAAGAAAGACTGATTTAATGTCCTACCGCCTATTCGGCTACTTGAGGACAATTTAGACCCTCAAACGGCCGGTAGAGTGCAGGACGTCAGTCCAACGCGGGAGACAGAAGCTGGTAAGAAACTGTCTTCCCTTATTCCAGATCAAAAGCATACTTTTACCCGCCCACTCTCTCAGAGTGGACAGCGAGCAGTGCATCTAGCCTACCTTCCGTGCAGGAAGCAGGCGTCACTACTCTGGTTAGTGTACTTGACTTGGACAACACGTCGCTTTCAGTCGCGATACGTTCAAAAGACCGAGGAAACAGTCAAGTAAACGCCGGCTCCAAAAGGAGCAGCAACCGAGATCATCACCTAACGCGGTGCGATCA
>Ga0208029_1000530_pt1:0-15000 | contig 22956 bp, 10 predicted proteins | sample MalvireepMed_s12_FD_184242 | JGI IMG/M metagenome (GOLD analysis project Ga0208029, IMG submission 184242) | Marine viral communities from the Global Malaspina Expedition - Malaspina viral metaG DeepMed_s12 (SPAdes) (version 2) | ecosystem: Environmental > Aquatic > Marine > Oceanic... | reverse complement strand
GACCCGAACCGTAACCCGTCGTCCCCGTCTAGCGCCCCGTGTCTGCATCTCTGCGTCTCCGGTAAGGGGCGTTCTAAGGTTTGTTCCAAATGCCCGCAACCCCTTTTTTCGGATTTTATCCTTTTCGTCAAAAAACCTTCACAAACGCCTGTTTTATTGACTTTCTGAGCGTCGGAAATTTGTAGCACCAAGTCCCCTCAGGGTATCTCTCTCCGCTTATACGGGGCTTTTCGCGCCTCGACCCAACCACAGGTAGGGCATTGCAGTGGAATCGCCGACTCGCGGGCCGGATAATCGCGAATCCATATGGGGCGTTACAGCCGGTGCACGGTCACATCTGTGCCGCAGGCCTCTTGTGCAAGATCGACCACATGCTGGTGGTGGGTGAGATAGATGGCCTGCCCGCGCTTTCCGACCCGTTGCATCAATCGACAGGCCGCGCGGGTGCGGTCTTCGTCGAAGGTTTCAAACACATCGTCACAGAAGAACGGCAGCACGGTTCCTGTCGACGCCATTTGCTCGTAGGCCGCCGCGCGCAGGGCAAGGTAAAGCTGGAACCGCGTCCCTTTGGACATTGCGGCGGCTTCCTTAGATACCCCATCCTCCGCACGCACGGCCATTAACACATCCCCCTGAGCGGCAGGCTGCGTGGTCAGTGTATTGTATGCCCCTTGGGTCAGATCGCTGAAGGCCTGTTCGGTCGCGGCCAGCATCGTGCTGCGGTGGGTGTCGCGATACCGGCGGATGGCATCCTCGGCCAAAGTATGGCCAAAGCGCCCCGTCAGATAGCGCAGCATCACGGCCTGCATCTGTTCTTCGACCGTGCGCTTTTGCGAGGTGAGCGCCGCAATATCACCATCCCCCCCAACCGCATCCAGCGCCGCTTGCGCCCGAGCGCGCGCAGCAATCGCGCTGTCGAGCTCTGCTTCAAGTCGCGACAGGTCTTCGCAGAGCTCGGCATGCTCCACTTGCGCCTGTGCGAGGGGCGCGGCGCTGAGGCGTTCCTGCGCCTGCTCCCAGGCATCAACCCCCAGGATCGAAAGCAGACGGGTACGCAAATCCGCACTTTGCTGGCGCAGGGCAATTGCCCGTTGCGCGGTCGCCGTCGCCTGACGCAATGCATCGAGGGTAGAGGTGTCTATCTGGTCATCAAACGCACGGGCCAGAAGTTGGACCTGATCATCTAGCACGGCAATCTCGCGCAGCGCCTCAGCCGCGGCGTCCTCCGCCATGGCAAGGCGCGCGTCCAGATCGTTGCGGCGCGCTTGGGCCTGACGGGCACGCTCCACCGCGGTTTGTAAAGCGGCGTAGCGCGCCAAGGGCTGTTCCTGCGCGTCTGCCCCGCCATCCAGTGCATCCAACTGTGCGATGAAACCGGCGCGGTCCTGTTTGATGCCTGCAATCTGGCGCCGGACACCCGCCATGCGGGCGTCGACCTCTCGGATACTGCGCAGGCCGGTCAGCCCGTTCCACATGTCTATGCCAGACTGCAGCGCCGGAAGATGCGTTGCGACGGCACCGCGCCACTGGTCACGCGCCTCGGTCACGGCCGTGCGTGCCTTGTCCGCTACGGCTGCTCGGCGATCCCGCTCTGCCGTGGCCTGCCGCACTGTGGCCTGTGCGAGCTTTTGGGCGTTCTGATGCTCGCGCGACGCCGCGATCTGGGTTTTGGCCATGAGCACGACAGTCCGCAAAGGCGCATCCCCTGCCTCCAACCGTGCCGCCAGATCGTCGCGCATCTGCTCTGCCGCGCGCAATAACTCTGCGTGGGCCTGTTCAGATGTCTTTAAGGTCTCGGCTGCAGTTTGCGCCGCCTCTGCGTCGCGCACCCATTCGACAAAATCCTCGGCGGAAAGGGTTTCGGGCAAGCCAAGTGTATCGAGGTGGGACCGCAGTTCACCCGTCACATGATCAAACGCCGCCTCGGTCTCGGTACGTTTATTCTGCGCCCTCTCATGATCCTGCCGCGCCTCGATCAACTGTCGTTCCGCCTGCCGCATTTCCGCCAGCGATTGGCTTTGCCCGGCGCGTAATGCGGCCTGCGCGTCATCCGCGCGCATGGCGGCCTCGAACGCAAAGGCAGAGGCTATGTCCAACACATCTTTATGCAGCGCCCATAACTCGTCTCGGGTTTGTCGCCCTTTCGCGGCGGCATCATCGCTGATCAAGTCTGGGGCCGACGCGGCCATCGCATGTTTTGTCTCGGCACCCGCCAAACGATCGGCTGCCGTGGTTTCCGCCTGCACGGCAGCACGCAGGGCAAGCCGCGCTTCGCCATGGGCCTGCATCAATTCCTGCGCGCGCCGGCTGCTGAGCGGAAGTGCCGGAACCGCGTCGAACGCCACATTTTGCCGCGCCAGCCCGCGCAAGGCTGTGGCCACCCCCTGACGATCCGCCGCGAGCCGGCGCAGCGCGTCATTATATCGACTGACCAGATCCTCCGCTTCGGCCTGCATGAACAGGCGTTCGACGTCCGCGTCGACGGCGGTCTCTTCTTCGGTATCGCGCAGGGCCCGTGCCGCGTCATCGTATTTGTCGCGCGCGACCTCTGCCTCCGCCTGAGTGGTTTGCAGATGCTTGCGCGCATCATCCAGAGTGGCGCGCGCCTGTTCAAGCGCCGCAAGGGCGGGATCGCTTAAGATGAATTGCGCAAGCGCGCCATCGGCGGGCAGCCCCAGAGCATCAAGCCGCGCTCGCATATCAGCGGTATCCTGCATCAACTGTGCTTCGCGTTTGGGCAGGTCGGATTGCCCCGCCTCTACCTGACTTTTCTTGAAGGCAAGCGCATCAACATCAGCCCCTCGCGCCAAATCATCCGCGTTGACGGCGACCTCGTCTCGCGCGGCCCGCAAGGTGTCCACCTCGACGACGGACCGTTCCCTTTCGGCAACAAGTGCGATCCGTTTCGTCATCATTTTAATCAAGTCTTCGCTGTCGAACTCCAGCGTCATGGGATAATGCGCGATAGGGGTAAGCTGCGCCTCTAACGTTTTCCATTCTGTCGCCAATGGATGCGCATCAAGTATAGCCTCCAGCCGCGTTATCTGAACGGAAAGCTCGGACTTGGCGGCGCGCAGACGCTGCTCTTCGGTTTGGGCGGCATCCCGCGCAAGACGCAACTCGCGAAATGCGGCGGCGCTGACGTCATGATCCTTGATCTGCTGGACCAGTTCTGCATGCGCAGCCTTCAGCGCCGCGAACTCTGATTTTGTACCGCTTTTTAGATAAAGGTCACGATTGCCCTGCTCCACCCGCCCCAAGACCTGCGACAGATCGCTGATACCCGCCGCGGCAGAGAACAGCAGCTTCCCGATATCCCCCTCGCTTTTGGTAATCTCTTCGCCGCCGGCTTCGATCGTTTCATCGTCGAGACACAGCAAGCTTTGGTATTCCTTTTGCGACACACCCCGCAGCGCCGCAGACAGCAAAGCATCGGGCACAGGTTGGCCCGCCCCGTCCACAAGATTGCCCGAGCGTTTGGGCAATCGGGACAGCTGGTGGATCTGCCCGTCAATATCGACGGTACCGCTGACGCGCAGGTTCGCGCGGGGGTGTTTGAAGGCATAGGGTTCACGCGCTGCAAAACCGTAAAGCAGCCGCAGATACCCCTCCATCAGGGTGGTTTTGCCCGCTTCATTCCGGCCAAAGACGATATGAAAGTCCGATCCGTTTGCGGGGCGCGCGCCGAAATCCAGCACGCGGTCGGTAAAGTGACCAAATCGGTCCAGCGCAAGCTGCTGCAGCCGCATCATTCGCCCGCTCCTCGCATCTGCGCGGCCATGGTCAACACCGCCTCGTCAGTCAGCTGCCGCAACAACGCCTCTTGCGCCTCTGCATCCGGTGCGAGGGCGCGGCGCTGATCAGCAGGCAATAGGCCAAGGATCTGGCTCAACTCTTGCTGCAACCTGTCCCGAGTGGCGGGTTCCTTGGCTATGTCAGTCATCAACTGCTGTACCTCGGCCACAGCACCATCCACCGCATCCTCTGATACAGCAGTCACATCCACCGACATCTTCTCGATCCACAGATCACCGATGCTTTCTGCGATTTCGTCGGCTTGGGCGCGCCAAATATCCGCCAACTGGCGTATCTGCCACGCCAGCGCCGTTTGCCCCGTCAACCGCAACCGCAAGATCGCAGCCCCCCGTCCGGCCTGTGCCTGCAACGCCGACCGCAGTTTGCGGCGCAGATCTTCGTCAGCCTCCGCCCCCGTCACATCGCAATCACAGCGGCGGAATTCCACGACCGAGGTCGCCACTTCCGAAACCGAGATCTTGCCATCCTCGATCGTCAGCAGGCTAGCGGACTTTGGCCCCGCCTCCCCGATATCGCGCCCTTGCGGCATGCCCGGCATCACGATCCAGGGGTCTTCGCTGTGCACGGCGCGTTTGTGAACATGCCCCAACGCCCAATAATCAAACCCAGCCCCCGCCAGTTCGCCGACCGACACAGGCGCATAAAGATCATGCCCCTCCGCCCCCGCGAGAGAGGTATGCATCATCGCAATATTAACCGCCCCCTGCTCTGGCGCGGTATACTTCGGCAGCAGGCTTTCCGGCGCGTGACGGTCGCGAAAGCTGACACCGTGAATATAGACGGGATGGTCTGTCAGTTGTACTTTCTCGCCCCGCCCATCGAATACATGCACGTTTGGCGGCAGGTCGATCTCCCCCGCGATGGGGTTTTCCGCGTCGTGGTTCCCCTTGATATAGAACACCCGCACGTCAGCCTGCGCCAAACGATGCATCTGCGCGGCGAGATACGCGGCGGTTTTCGCGCTACGTTCTTGCCCGTCATAAAGATCGCCCGAGATCAGAAAAGCGCTGAGCCTCTCGTCGATGCAATATTGCACCATCGTCTCAAGCGCTTGACGGCTGGCACCGCGCACCTGCGCGGCCAGACGGTCATCCTTCATCGCCAAACTACGAAGCGGTGAATCGAGGTGAAGATCGGCAGTGTGCAGAATACGAAGGGTCACGGACGGAGGCCACCTTGTTCACGGAAAACGCTGCGGTCTTTGTCACGTAGTTCACATTCCGTTGCAACGGGCCGCAGTTGTGTCTTGCGGCTTTGATCCGCTGATCCCGCGGGCTAAGACTGTCACACCCGCCTGATAGAAAGTCATTCGATGCATCGACACGATATCCCGCTGACCCAAGACCTGGTGCTGATCGGCGGCGGGCATGCCCATGCGTTGGTGCTACGCAAATGGGGGATGAACCCGCTACCGGGCGCGCGGTTAACCGTCATCAATCCCGGCCCCACGGCCCCATATACAGGTATGCTGCCGGGCTATATCGCGGGCCACTATTCACGTGAAACACTCGAGATTGACCTTGTCCGACTGTGCCGCTTTGCGGGCGCGCGTCTGATCCTGTCCCACGCCACAGATATCGATCGCACTGCCCGTCTGGTTCATGTCGAAGACCGCGCTCCTATTGCATATGATGTTGCCTCCTTTGATATCGGGATCACCGCTAAAATGGGTATCCCGGGGTTTGATGGCTTTGCTGTCGGTGCAAAGCCACTTGATGTCTACGCCAAACGCTGGCGCGATTTCCTTGCCGCGGTGACGAGCGGGGACATAGAGCCCGAAATCGCCGTGATCGGCGGCGGTGTCGCCGGTTGCGAGCTTTCCCTCGCGATGGCCCATGCCGTACGCAGCGCGGGGATCGAGCCTCGGGTCACCTTGCTACAGTCCGACCCGACGCTTTCGGGCCTTGGCAACCGCGCGCGCCACACGGTCGAGGCCAAGCTTCGCGGCGCCAAGGTCACCCTACGCACCGGCATACGCGTCACGGAAATCGCCGCCGATCATGTCGTTCTGGGCAGCGGCGACAAAATCCGTTCTCAATTGACGGTCGGCGCTGCCGGTGCTTTCCCGCATGAATGGCTGGCGCAAACGGACCTTCCCTTGCGTGATGGGTTCATCGAAACCACGCCCGACCTGTCACTTCCCGGTGACCCAACTGTATTTGCCGTCGGCGACTGCGCAGCAATGCCCTTTGCCCCACGCCCCAAGGCTGGCGTGTTTGCCGTTCGCGCAGCACCTGTCCTGTATCACAACCTTCGCGCCGCCCTCACCAATGGGCCCCGCAAGCCTTTCAAACCACAAAAACGTTACCTAAAGCTTATCTCCCTGGGGGAAAAATCGGCTTTGGCGGAAAAATTCGATCTTGCATTCTCGGGGCCTGCGTTATGGCGCTGGAAAGACCGGATCGACCGCGCCTTCATGGATAAACTTGACGATTTGCCGCCGATGCAACCGCCAGCTTTGCCCGAAACGCTGGCGCAGGGTGCCCGCGATATACTGGCCGCGAAACCCTTATGTGGCGGCTGTGGCGCTAAGGTCGGAAACACAGTGCTTCGTGACGGGCTATCGTCGCTTCATGATCCGACGGATGCGGCCATTCTTTCTGTGCTCGGCGATGATGCTGCGGTGCTAAAGCAACCCGGTGGCGGTTTTCAGGTCATCAGCGCCGATCACTTGCGCGCTTTGATCCACGACCCCGCCTTGATGACGCGCATCGCAGCAGTGCACGCCTTAGGCGACATTTGGGCCATGGGAGCGCAGCCCCAAGTGGCCCTTTCCAGCATCGTACTTCCCCATATGTCTCAGGCACTTCAGTCCCGGACACTGCAAGAAATCACCGACGCAGCCCGTTCGATATTCGACCACGCGGACGCGACGATTGTCGGGGGGCACACATCGATGGGTGCCGAAATGACCATCGGATTCACCGTCACCGGCACACGCGAAGCGCCACCAATCACCCTGTCGGGCGCTCAAGCCGGCGATTGCCTTGTGCTGACCCGGCCCATCGGATCAGGAATTATCATGGCTGCGCATATGGAGGGCACAGCACGGGGAGCCGACGTCGCCCAGGCCCTAAACGAGATGGCAGAACCGCAGGACCGTCAAGCCTTCCACCTGCGTCGCGCCAATGCCATGACAGATGTCACCGGCTTTGGCCTTGCGGGTCACATCGCCGCCATCTGCCGCGCATCGCGCCTGAGCGCGGAAATCTCGGCGGACGCCATTCCCGTCTACTCCGGCGCCCGAGACCTATCAGATCGCGGCGTGCACTCGTCGCTGTATCACCCCAACGTCGACAACGCGCCCACGCGAGGACGCAGCGACCCGCTTTTGCACGACCCTCAAACCGCAGGCGGCTTGCTGGCTGCTCTACCCCCAGCCGAGGCAGAGATTGCGATCCGAGACATGGCCGCCGAAGGTAAAAAATCCTGTATTATCGGGCATTTGACCGACGGCGAAGGACCAATCACTGTGCTGTAGCTACACTCGGTGCGCCTGGCGATCCCGGGAGGACTCGAACCCCCAACATCCTGATTAGAAGTCAGGTGCTCTATCCAGTTGAGCTACGGGACCACTCAGGTCATCTCATAGCTAGTTTGCGTGGGATGAGCAAAGCAAAATCTATCCGCAATCCCCATGATATTGTCATCAAGTATCTCCTCTTCCGATAGTGTAAATCACCAATGGCTCCGCACAGGGACCCAATACTTATTGATCTTTGGGGCTTAGCCGTCGGCGATCCCAAGTGATACCGGCACGCACAACACGCGCCGGCGCGCCCACGGCCAAGCTATGTGCGGGGATAACCCCAAGAACCATGGAGCGGCTACCGATCACTGAATGCTGCCCTATCTGCGCGCCTTTCATGATCCTGACACCATGGGCCAACCAGACGTGATCCCCGATTTCGATATCTTGGGGCGGGTTGACCCGTTCCCCCGTTTCTACGTCAAGGATCGAATGCATATCACTGACATCCATGGTGATATCCCCGGACAGCATGCAGTCCTCGCCAATCGTAATCGCGCCCGCTTCGTGCAGACTGAGATGCGCCATCATGATCGTGGTGCGATCGCCAATGCGAATATGCGTATCACGCGCGCGGCATCGAAATGACCCCGCCAAACGACAATCTGCGCCAATATAGACGGCGCTCTCGTGATTCCTGAGCTCAATCAAGCCACCGGAGATCACAGTACCCTCGCCGATCACCACGTGGTTATTGCGCCCGTATATATTAATCTGCACCCCTTCGGCGCAGGTGGCTGTTGGCGATATATCTACCTGATTGTTCTGACCATTATCCGTCACCAAAACGCCAAGTTGCGTTTTGCTCACCTATGTCACCTCCCGTAAAATCCGAACAAAAATTCTGTTGTAATGCTGAGTAAACTTAACCTCCCCTTAAGAGTGAGCGTGCTGATCTAGAGATCTATCAACGCAACATAGAATCGAAATGATTGATTTTGTATAAACAGCTCAAAGCTCTCTTTGCCCGCTATATCGCCGCCCACCTAAGGGCCGTGGGGCGTCCAATGCACATCACGGATCCGTCCGGTGCCACGGTGGGTGCCGTTGATGTATTTGCCGTAAATGACGGGAACTTGAGGCTGGCGGGCTGGACGTTCGCGGATGATATCGTGCTGCATATGAACGGCGTCAAAGTAAGCGCTAAAGCCGACTTGATCCGTGACGACGTGGCCGAAGCCTATGGTGGCCCGCGACGGGTCGGGTTCGACCTGACCACGCCGCTTGGCCCGACAGGCTTGCAAGAAATCGGGCGGTTTGGGGTCGAATTTCACCGTGTCCGCAATGGCACCTGGACAATTGCGCGAAGTCTAGAACTCCCTCACCTTTGGTGGATTCAAGCGCGATTGGTAATCAAATTCGTCATCGCGCTGGTGCTGCAGTTGCCTGCCTATGCCGGCTGGCGCGTCAGACGAGACCCCGCTTTTCGCACGCGGATCAAACGCGGGCTGGGGCTATGCCCCATCCACTATGCGCGCGAACTTGACCCTGACCTTTTCCGCGCCAATGCGCCTCCCGTCACAACGGCATCGGTGACGATAATACTGCCGGTATTCAACGCGCATGACCTACTGAAAGAGGCGCTGCGGCGCGTCGTCGACAATACCGATCTTCAGTGGCGCATTGTTCTGATCGAAGATTGCTCAACCGATAAACGGATTCTACCGTTGCTGCGCGCGTGGTCCTTGGCCCACAATGACCGTGCGACACTGCTTGAGAATGATCAAAACCTTGGGTTTGTAAAAAGCGTAAACAAAGGCTTGCGCTATGCACAACGCTGGCACGACACGGTTATTTTACTGAATTCTGACGCCTTAGTCCCGGCGAACTGGGCGAGCCGCCTTATCCGCCCCCTCGCTGAATATCCACGCGCCGCAACTGTAACCCCAATGTCCAACGACGCGGAAATTTTCACCGCCCCCCTCATATGTGCGCCCCAAAAACTTGCCGCCGGACAGGGGGATCTTATAGATGTGACCGCCGCGCAGCTTAACTCGAAAAGCTATCGCGTGGCCACGCCGACCGGGGTGGGATTTTGCATGGCGATCAATCCCAGCTATCTCAGAACTGAACCGCAATTGGATGTCAGTTTTGGTCGGGGATACGGCGAAGAGGTCGATTGGTGCCAGCGCATCAGAGCAGCGGGCGGACAGCATTATTGCGCCGTTAACCTTTTCGTAGAGCATCGCGGTGGACAAAGTTTCGGATCGGAAGAGAAGACGCGTCTTATCGCGAAAAACAACGCTCTAATTTCAAAACGTTATCCCGAATACGATAGAGATGTGCAGCAGTTCATTGCCTCTGACCCATTGAAATCGCCCCGCCTCGCCTTGGCATTGGCTTGGCTCGGGGCACAAGACACGTATCCGGTCTCGATATACATCGCACACAGTATGGGTGGCGGTGCTGAATCGTATCTGCAACATCGGATGAAATCAAAACATCACGCGTTGGGCCGCGCCGCTGTCGTAATCAGGGTCGGCGGTGCCATGCGATGGCAAATCGAATTGCATTGCCATGACGGAATAATCGCCGGCGGGACCAACAACCTCGACTACGTCAAACAACTTCTACACCCCATAAAACGGCGACGATTAATCTATTCCTGCGCGGTTGGGGATCAAGATCCGCTGACTATTCCAAGTGCAGTTCTAGAATTGAGCCAAACCGGCCAACAGGTGATAGAGTTTCTCTTTCATGACTACTTCGCAATCTCGCCCAACTACACTCTTCTGAACGATCAAGGAGTGTACGATGGCCTACCCCCACCTCACCTAAATGCCCCAGCAACCAAATGTGCACCGATAAGCATGATTCGATGGCAAAGCGAGTGGGGAAAACTCCTGACCGCATCCCAAGAGATCGTGGTATTTTCTAAAAATAGCAAAGAAATTGTGCGCGCAGCATTCCCCAACTGCGCCAATAAAATTCAAGTTACACCGCATAGTATTTCAGACGCCGTGCCCCGTATCCCTCGGCCCCTCAGCCCAAAGCGCCCGGTGATCGGTGTATTGGGCGACATTGGTCTTCAGAAAGGCGCACAGATCATCAGCCGAACCGCTGATGCGATAGATGCGCAAGGTGTCGGTCTGGTCATCGTCGGGAATTTCGATCCCGCCATTCCCCTCCCCCCCTCGGTGCCTATCCATGGAAGATATACCATATCAGATCTGGGCAAAATTGCCGCCCGATACGGCGTGACAGATTGGTTAATACCTTCCGTGTGGCCGGAGACATTCTCGTTTACCACGCACGAAGCTCTGACATCCGGTTTGCCCACCCATGCGTTCGCAATTGGTGCTCAGGGCGAGGCGGTTACGAAAGCTGAAAACGGTTTCCCTATTCCCTACTCAACCCAACAGGATTTGGCGGATATTCTGCTGTCTCACATTAAAAATCACATCACCAAAACCTGGGCGGTGGCCTCATGAGCCAGATCTCAGTTCCCCTAAAATTTTTGCGAAACAATGGCATCGAAGTACTGAACCGGGGTGCTACGTCGATCAACTTGCCCAGACATACCGTGCTCGAAGCCCCGGGGAGCCTGAAATGGACACAGTATGAACACTCGTTAGAGATGGGAACGTTCTCGTATCAAGTCTCGGGATACTGTTTTGCCGCACGCATCGGCCGATATTGTTCATTCGGCGAATCCGTCCAAATAGGTCGGCAAAACCACCCGTTGGACTGGGTATCCACAAGCCCCGCTTTCTATCTTGGGGACCGGGTATTCGAACTTGGCGACGGTTTTGAGGCAGCCGAACATTACCACAATTATAGGACAGCTCACAGCAAGCCTCCCACCAAGGTAAAAATCACTACAATTGGAAATGATGTATGGATCGGGCACGGGGCGTATATCGCCGCCGGGGTCACCATTGGCGACGGCGCAATAATCGGTGCGCATTCGGTCGTGACCCGTGACATTGCCCCTTATTCAGTCGTCGCGGGGAATCCGGCCACTCTCAAACGAATGCGCCTACCGCCGAACTTCATCAGTCTCATGTTAAAGTGCCGCTGGTGGCAGTTTGCGCCGTGGCAAATGGACCACCTTGATCCGTCGGATGTGCTGGAATTCTGTAGAGGGATAAACTCAATGCTCAAAGATGTCGCGCCTTTCGCACCCCCGACGCTGAATCTGAGATCGGAAACCATTCAGTGAAAAAAGTCGCATTTTTACACATACCCAAAACCGCGGGCCAATCTGTTCACTCGGAGCTCACTAAAATTTATAGCAGCGCTCGAACCTCTCCTGTTCGCGTTCACCACCAAGCTTCTTCAGACGGTCAATTCCCCAACGGGTATGACCTTTACTCGGGTCACCTAGATTGGTGCCGCCTTCGTGAGACCCAGACAGATGCCTTTGCGTTCACGGTACTTCGCGATCCATTTGAAAGGATCGCTTCTTTCTATTTTTATTTAAGAAATAAGGCCTCGCGCCTCACGGACAGCCTACTCTCGTCGCCTGGGCATATGGGGTTGTACAAAGTAAAAAATTGCTCCCCCGCCGCATATTTCTTTGGCGGAAGTCCCGCTTGGCAACAGTTCATTAAGGATCACTACGACAATTTTTACTGTAGCTATCTCGCCACCGGGAAAGTTCGCGGGGCGGCCGAGGTCTGCCATTTCTCGAAAGATATGCTTGTTGGTCAAGCGATAGGCGGCGCGCGGAAACTAGATAGAGTTTATCGCATAAGCAGTTTAAATCTGCTTGAGAATGACATTCAAAACCTAACGGGGCATCGTCCTTCGATTGTAAAAACGCGCATCAATGTTGGGCCAAAAGGCGTTCAGACAAGCCGTTGGCAAGATCTAATGACTCTGATCAACGATAAACCAGCACAGGAAAGACTGGCTGCGTTTGCTGAGGCTGACATAGCCCTGCTTGATCGCCTCAATGACGAGGGTTTGTTAAGTTAACACCGATTCAGAACCGTTTGAGTTGTGCAAGCGCGCGCAGGGCTAGATCCCCCGCCTGTGTTTGCCGGTAGATCCCGAGCGAAGTAAGTGCCGCGCGACCCTTAGTATGACTTTGGGATCGCCAATCGAGAAACCTCAGTAATTGCTCGCGAGCGGCCGCCGTCAGAACGGGAGCAATTCGGTACATCGCGGCCGCATTTGCATCGATCCAATTCACCAACGTACCATCCGCCATGCATCGAGCCCTGCGCCGTAAATGACGAACAGGCGCGCCCACAAGATTTTCACCGTGTTGCCTGTATAATACCCCAGGTTTCTGATCATGAAGAATACCAAACCCGGCGCCCGTGATCGCTTGATACATCCACCAATCATGAAAAGGAGTTTCCGCAACGTCGGTAGTACTTAAAATGCTACGCAGATAGTTGGTGACGATAGGTGGAATCACAATCGTATTCCCGCGCAAAACATTCTGTACGATTGCATTTCCAAACCGATAAGGGCGATTCAGCGTCGGGGACGTTCCCAACCGCCCCCCCGTTTGGTCCACATAGTAACTTCTACTACTGTAAACACATCTACCACCCAGCCGCCCGACGAGCGCGACAGCACGGGATAGTTTGTGAGGCAGCCAGACATCATCCTGATCGGAAAACGCCACCCACTTCCCATCTAACTCGTGGTTTTTCAACAATTTATAATAATTGGCGGCAACGCCCCTCTGGGGCCCTTTGAGCAAGTGAATATCATGGTGCGGAGTTTCCGCTTTGAAATTTTCAAGCGCCTCCCAGGTGCCATCGGTCGAGCCGTCATCGCTTGCCCAAAGGCTCCAATCCTGATGCGATTGCCCGCGGATTGAGGCCAGCTGATCTGCCAAAAACATGCCACCGTTCTTCGTCCCCATTAAAATGTGAACATGCGGTTCCGCCATCCCAAAGTCCTTCGTAGTTTAATCGACTTTCTCTGAACTACTTCGCGCGAATTAATAAACTGTGAGGACTATTGAATTAGGGTATCCGTCCGGTTGAGGCGCGGTTTCAGGCGATTTCGGCCTGCCAATTCCATGGCATGAGTTCGTCGATGCGATTGATCTTGTGATCGGGTAGACGCTGGAGCACCCATGTAAGCCAGGCTTGGGGATCGACGTTGTTCAGCTTGCAGGTTTCCATGAGTGTGTAGGCGATCGCAGCCGCGTTTCCGCCACCGACGGAGCCCATGAACAGATAGTTTTTTCTGCCCAATGCAACAGGGCGCATTGTCCGCTCACAAGTGTTGTTGTCCAGCTCGAGGCGCCCGTCGCTGAGATAGCCACGGGCCTTTGGCATACGGTTCAGCGCATAGCGGATGGCTTCGGCGAGTTTTGTTTTTCCAGATATTTTGCGCAGCTGCGCCTGCAGCCAAAGCTCTAATTCGTCGAAGACGGGCTTAGCCTTCGCCTGCCGCAGGGCCATGCGCTCTTCCGGGGGTTTTCCCCGTGCCTCCGTCTCGACAGCGTAAAGCTGCGCGATCTGTTTGATCGCATGCTGTGCAATGGGAGAGCCGGTGCGCTCGACCTCGTCGACAAATTTGCGGCGCACATGGACCATGCAGGCCTGTTCGTCAGCCTTGCCTTCGCCAAACAGGCCATTGAAGCCGGCAAAGCCATCGGCATGGACGGTGCCGGTATAGCCCGAAAGATGATTGGCGGGGTGCTCCCCCTTCCGGTCGACGCTGAACTGATACCAGGCGCAGGGGGGTGCCACCCCGCACCACGGGCGTTCGTCCCGGACATAACTCCAGAACCGGGCAGTTTTGGTCTTCGTGGTGTTGGCGCGCACCTGTAGTTTGACAGGGGTGTCGTCTGCAAACAAGGCTGGCCCCGCCCGAACCAGTTTGCCGATGTGCTCGGCCAGAGGTGCCAGCAGGGCCGTCGTGCGCCCGACCCAGTCGCTCAGCGTGGAGCGATGCAAATCGACCCCTTCGCGGGCGTAGATTTTGGATTGCCGTTCAAGCGGCAGGTGGTCGCAATATTTGCCGACCAGCATGTGCGACACGAGGCCGGGACCGGGCCGGCCGCGTTCGATTAGGCGGGAGGGCAGCGGAGCTTGGGTGAAGGCTTCGCAGCAAGTGCAGGCCATGCGGGGGCGGATGAACCGCCGCACCACGAAGTGACCGGGGATGTAATCCAGTTCTTCGGTCACGTCCTCACCCACCTGGCGCAGGGTGCCGCCGCATCCAGCGCATGCATCACTAGGTGACAGGACCTCATCTTCCCGATCAAGGTGATCTGGCAGCGGCTTGCGGCTGTGCTGGCGCTTGTTGGTTGGGACATCTTCATCGCCGAGCGACTGCTTGGTGTGTTGATCTTCTGCAGCCTGCGCGATCTCGCCGTCTTCCGGCAGGTCGAGAGCAAGTTGATCCATGCCCTCTGCCTTCGAACCGAAGCGCGCCTTACGATGGCCGTGAAGTTCGGCCTTCAACTTCTCGATTTGGTAAGCTTGTGACTGGATATGTTGGAGCATTTGCGCGCTGACAGAGCGCAGCTCGTCGGGGTCTTCGGGTAGGGATTTGAAGGCGTCCAGCATGGCGAAATCCATACCAGATCGCCCCATAGGAGGGAACGCAAAACAGCGTCAGAATCCATGTTTTATTGGGGTTCGCCCCTATCCCGTGACCAGCGGTCGCCAGGTTTTTTGTGGGGTCCGCCAGTCGATCCCTTCGAGCAGCATCGACAGCTGAGATGGGCTCAAACTGAT
>Ga0208029_1000529_pt1 | contig 23016 bp, 4 predicted proteins | sample MalvireepMed_s12_FD_184242 | JGI IMG/M metagenome (GOLD analysis project Ga0208029, IMG submission 184242) | Marine viral communities from the Global Malaspina Expedition - Malaspina viral metaG DeepMed_s12 (SPAdes) (version 2) | ecosystem: Environmental > Aquatic > Marine > Oceanic | place... | reverse complement strand
AGGCAGAAAAAGTCCAAAAGCAAATTGAAGATAAAAAGCTGGAAGCCTTCAAGAAGTTTGTCCATAAGAAGCGACTCGCCGCCATTAAGAGGGAAATATTCCACTTAGAGAAAAAATGGCAAAGACTGTATCTAAAAAAGAATTCTCTAGACCATATAACGTGCGCGGGGTGTGCAGAGCTAACTAGAAACCAATGGCTTGTTGAGAAGACAACGAAATTTCCTGATGGCTCTTCCTATGATTGGAAAGAAACCTCTGTCCCTAGCGCTACTAACTATAGGGCCGCCAATGCTATTTCACAGGAGATGTATAGGTCTGTTGCTAGGTCTGATAGTTGGCGAGGAATTTGGGGTGCGGGCAAGGGGACAGAAATATTTGGAGTACCCTTTTCTGAAATTACGCAGGAGCAGGCTAGGCTTTGTATGTATGCTAGAATGTATGATAATGTGGCAGAAAGCCCAGAAGCCCCACCAGAAGAGGTTATAGAAGATGATATTTGCCTTGACGGATGGTTTATAGAGCAGAAGAAAAAACAAGACAAACAGAAGAAGCAAAATCAAGTTGACGGAATGATATCTAATGATAAGATTAGAAACTCCGGCGAGGTATTTGTTATGGCTCAAGATAAGGGCGAGGCCCAAGAAATATATGACCTTAATGATGACTTCGCTAGGGGGACGGTGCAGCAACGACAGGCCCAAATAGAAGGGCAAGAGGATATGAATTTTAAAGATCTTGCAGATATCCAGCAAGATATAGCAATGCAAAGACAACAACAGTTTAGTCAATCACTTAAAAATAGGAGATAAAGGAATGAAAAATGGATGATTACAATGCTTTACTGAAGCAGTCTCTTGACCTAAAAGGTAAGAGGCAGGAAAAGTATAGAGAGCTATCGAAGGATAGACTGTATAAAATAGCTAAGAAAAAAATACAGACAACCATGATCGGTGCTTTAGATACAATAGAGAAAAGCTTTGGTTTTTTGTGGGAATCCGACGAAGAATTAACTAATGAGCAAGTTCAACTTAAGGCTATTTTTGAAGATGCTCGCTCACAAATTCTAGATCGGGGAAATACCCAAATGAGAAACCTAGAGGCGGAAATGACACAGTACGACATTTCTTGGAACAGACATACAATTAATTTACCAGTAGTAGAAAAAGGAGAAGATAATGAGTGATAAGAAGGATAAAGATTTTGTAGAGGTTAACGCTAAAGACAAGAACGACAATGACGTTACTGTCTGGGTTAAAAGACCTTCTACGGCAGAGTATAAGGATTCTCAGATTGAGTATAATAAGGCTTTTCGCGAAGCGTTAGAAGGCGGAGCTATTCTCAAGAAAAAGCTTGGCGAATACATGAGATCTCAGGGGCTTTGGGATGATGCTAAAGATTCTGAAGAAAAGAAACTTCTTGCGGCAGTAGCAAAAGAAGAGAGCAAACTCAAAAAGGGTGGTATCCCTCTTGAAGATGCTAAAGAGATCGCGCTTGACTTGAGAAAGACACGCGCTAAATTTAGAACCCTAATCGCGGAGAGAACTTTGTTGGACTCTAATACCGTTGAGGGCCAATCTGACAATGCTCGCTTTAATGCTCTAGTAACACTCTGTGTTTTGGATACAGACAAGGTTACGCCAGTGTTTGAAGACTTGGCTCAGTATGATAAAAAGGGTGACGAGCCTTGGGCTATTGAAGCCGCTAGTGAGTTAGCTTCTTTGATTTATGAGTTAGATCCTAATTATGATAATACTCTTGAAGAAAACAAATTCCTCAAGAATTATAACTTTGCTAATAAAGAAAATGAGCTGATTAATTCTGACGGGCATGCAATTTTTCTAGATCAGGAAACAGGCAAAGAGCACCTGATCGAAACAGAGGGTATGCGATTTGTTGCTTATCGCACAGAAGAAGGTTATCAAAAGCAGGATGAAGAAGACAGGTATTACGTCAATAAAGACGGAGTTGAAATTGACGAAGATGGCAATCCTGTTGTAGATGATTTTGTTCCATTCTTGGACGATTCTGGTAAACCTATCCCTGTGCCTATTAGCGCAGAAGAGGCAGAAAAAGCTGCGGAAGAAGCCGAAACCGCTGAAGAAGAGGCTGAGACAGCTGAGGGCGAAGAAACCACACCAAAAAAGCGTGGTAGACCAAAAAAGACTGAAGAAGTTACATAATTTTGTGTATATAGACGTGGACAGTCTTAAAGGGGTAGCAAACGATACATATGTGTATTTCGAGCTGCCCCTTTTTTATATCAAGCAGAGCATGAGAGGAGAATATGGCATCTAAATTCAATTTAACAGCGCAGTTGAGCTTGGCGCCTCCTACAAATGTTCCTCAGATAGTTAGGCAGGTCAATAGCCAGCTTCAGGGCATTACGATGCAGATTAACCCTAACGTTAATGCCAAATCTCTTAACCAAGCAAATACTGCTGTTCAGAAAGTTGGAGTAAGTGCAAAGGTTACTTCTAAAAACCTAAATACTGCTGCCGGTTCGGCAAACAGCTTGGGTTCTGCATTAGGTGCGGCGGCTAGAAGGTTCGCCTCTATTACGTTAGCTACGGGTTTCTTCTTGGCCCTGACTAGAGCCTTAGGTTCTGCTGTTGGTAGATCTATTGAGTTTGAGAGAGAAATGCTGAAAATTTCTCAGGTTACTGGCAAAACAATACGGGGGCTTAGGGATCTCAGCGGTGAGGTCACAAGACTGTCTACTACGTTAGGGGTTTCCTCGGAAGAATTATTAAATGCTGCGAGAACTTTATCTCAAGCAGGTTTCTCTGCCGAGAAGGTAACTGGCGCCCTGAAGATTTTAGCTCAGACTGATTTAGCTGCTACGTTTGATAATATTAAAGATACGACAGAAGGCGCGATTGCTATCCTCAGTCAATTTAGAGCAGAAGTTCGTGCGGCGGGTGGAGAGGTTCAGTTCTTAGAAAGGGCTATGGATGCCATTAACTCAGTTTCTAAGAATTTTGCTGTTGAGTCTGCCGACCTTATCTCTGTGGTTAGAAGGACTGGTGGTGTGTTTGAGGCTGCCGGTGGTAAACTAAACGAATTGATTGCTTTGTTTACATCTGTTCGTGCAACAACCCGTGAAACCGCAGATACTATCGCCACTGGTTTTAGAACTATCTTTACTCGTATTCAACGTACTGAGACAATTGACAGTCTTAGGGAGCTAGGTATTGTTCTTCAAGACACAGAGGGTAGGTTTGTTGGCCCGATGGAGGCTATAGCAAGACTGTCTGCCGGATTAAAAGCTCTTGACCCGCGAGACTTTAGGTTTACTGAGATTGTAGAACAGCTTGGTGGGTTTAGGCAGATTGGTAAGGTTATCCCTCTTATTAAACAGTACCAGACATCTACTGAGGCTTTAGCGGTAGCAAATAATTCGCTAGGGTCTACAGCTTCGGATGCGGCAATCGCCCAACAAGGTCTTGGAAACCAGTTTGCCCAGCTGAAAGAAAAGTTTGATGCCACTGTTCGTTCTTTGGCTGGTAGTGATACATTCCAAACTCTAGCTACGTCGGCAATCAAAATGGCGGAAGCTATTCTTAAGATTGTTGAAGCGCTTGAGCCATTGCTTCCTATGCTCACCGCGTTAGCCGCTTTTAAGCTTGGATCGATAGCAGTACCCGCTTTTGGTAGGTTTGCTGGTGTTGGGGGAAGACATGAGGGTGGCAAGGTGCATGGCTTCGCTGGTGGTGGTATGGTTCCCGGTCGAGGAAATAGAGATACAGTTCCGGCAATGTTGCAGCCCGGTGAGTTCGTTATGCGCAAGTCTGCCGTCAAAAAAATTGGCGCGAACAATATGGCGGAGATGAATAATGGTTATGCTGCGGGTGGTACTGTTACTGCGAGACGAAGTAATTATGGAACTCCTGCAAGCTCGGGACAGATTTCCGGCGTAGCGGCGATGGGGGCGGCATTGAACCAACGAGCAGCAGACGAGACTACAGAAAGGGCATCGGCTCTAAGTCTGATAGAGAAAGCTAACGTTAAATTTGCCCCTGCTACAAAATCCCCGGGAGGATTTTCTCTTCAAAAAAGAGGCACAGGATCAGCGGGCGCAAAAACTGCTGCGGGCGATTTTCCTCTTGGTCAAATCCCTTTTAACAAATTTTCTGGTAAAGCTCAAACATTGATTTCCCAAGAAATTGCGGCAAAATCTACAGAAGAGCTTCCTGAGGTATTGAAGCTCCTTAAAAGTGGAGCCATGACAGCTTCTATGATTGCTGGGGCGGGTTTTCCCACTAGGTCTTTGCAGCCAGAGGGGCTGAGGAGGGCGTCGGAAGACGAAATTACTCGGGCGGCGCAGAAAGGCCTCCAGAAGGGGGTGGAAGAGTCGCTCACAGCTATGGAACAAGATGAAAGGCTAGGCATTAAAGTTAATGGCCCGCAAGCCGGTAAGAATCTAGCTAATGACCCAAACGCCAGTAACACGCTTGAGGGTTTTCTGTTCGAGGGGGTTATAGGAGGTTTTACTGGGGCCGTGCCTTCTGGGGATCAGGCAGATTTTGATCTCTCTATAGCGGAAGTTGCCGCAAACAGGGCTAATATAGCTGAAATATTTGGCGGGGCCGACGATATATTAATGGCCGAGCTGAAACGGTCAACACAAGCCCTCCCCGAAATTAAGAGCAAGCTTAGGAATCACGTAGCTAAGCAATCAAGCGTTTCTGCCCAAAGCTCAGGGATAACGTTTGCGGATGTTCAGGGCTTTGCGAGTGGAGGTAAACCAAAAGGCACAGACACTGTTCCTGCAATGCTCACGCCCGGCGAATATGTTATAAAGAAAAGCGCCGCTCAGGGCATAGGTTACGCCAACCTTCATAGAATGAATCAATCTAACGGTGTTAATGGATATGCCGCTGGCGGTATTGTTGCGGGGACAAGAGGTAATTACGGGACAATGCCCGGTGGAGGCGGAGGAGCGTCTATGGGGACTATTCCCGGCATAGAAAGCGCATCTAAAGGCTTTACAAAGCTTGCCCAACAAATAGGGGCGCTTGTTGGACAGCTGATGCAGGCTGGAGAAACTATTACGCTGGGCGCAAACTCAGCGGCTGAAAAGCTGGTTCAGGGTGCGGGGACACTTGGGGGAGAGCTCAGCGCGACAGGTAATAGGTTTATAAGTTTGCCCGAAACGATTTTGAACCTACTAGATGATGGAGCTGTTCAGTTCTCCGCCGCTATAGCAGATGCCTCTCAGGGAATTAGCACCGTTGATAACCTGCTGAGAGAGGCTATCGATGGTTCTCTTACACAGTTCAGGGTAGCTATGGCAGATGCTTCCAAGGGGATTAGTACCGTTGACAACATAATGGGTACCGCTATGACAGCAGCGATGTCGCCATTAAAGCCAGCGATGACAGGGCTTGATGCAGAGCTTAAGAGGTTCGGTAAACAGCTAATGCTTAAACTCAAATATTTTGATGTTTTAAAGAAGGCGAACACCGATCTAGTTGTTGTTATGGAGAACCTCGGCAAAGCCCTTATGGAAAAGGTCGATGACTTTAACATATTGAAAGCACCCCTTACTTCTGTTGAGGCGTCGCTAGTGGCTTTATCCACTATCGTTCGGGCTCAGGATCAACTTTTTGTGCCGTTAAGATCAGCGGTTTGGAACCTTTCTTCCGCCTTACAAAATCAGGCGACGCAGATGGTCGGTAAAGGTGGCGGCATGAACATGGCGGCAATATCTGGCCCCATGCAACAGATGGCGTTCAATACGTCTCTAGTAGCCAAAGCCATGAATAATATCGTAATCGTCAGTAGTAGCCTTCAGATTGCGATGACTACAATGATACAAGCTCTTAATACGGCGGCTCAAAACGTTGGGAAATTGGGTGGTGGTAATACATCTTCGCTGTTGGCAAGGATCGCCGCGCTGGAAGCCAAAGTGACAAAACTTATTCTCGCATTTGCTAAACTTCAAGACGGAGCGGGTAAGGCGACCACCCAGTTGGCGGCTACTAAAGCGCCAGTAGTGGCTACTGGTGCTGCTGGTGCTGCTGGTGGTGCTGGAATGTCTAATATGGCTAATCAGGCGATGATGGCAGCCATGATGATAGGCATGATGGTTACTCAGATGGGCAGTTTCGATAAAGCCACAGAGGTCGCAATTAATGCCTCTGTAATGCTGGGTTCGATTTTTGGTATGATAGCTTTAGAGGTAGCCAATGTTATATCGGCTAAAATAGCGGAGGTAACTGCGTCTCTTCAGGCAGCAGGGTCGCTTAACGCGATGTCAATGAGCGCAATGAAGGCGTCTATCGCGAGTGCTGGTCTCTCCGTAGCGATGATAGGTCTTTCTGTTGCGGTTGCGGTTGTAACTTTCTGGTATATGAAAGCTTCCGAAGAGGCTAAAGAGATGTCATCAAAGATGGCCGAAGCTATAAAGGATATAGCTGCGGGGACGTCAACGATGGGCGCAGGAGAGGTAGAGTCTGGAATCGGTGCCGCTATGCAGAAAGAAGCTGAAGCATCGGTGGGGGTTTGGACAGCCATAAAGGCCGCAGGAATTGCTGCTGCTGTTGTGATTGCTACTGTTATGATTGGACTTGTCACCTTGGGTACGGGGCTTGTCCTAGCGGCTGGCGCCGCTGCGGCAGCAGGAGCTGCTGGGTATAGCTTGGGAGAATCGATGGCTACGGTTGATGAAAAGCTTTTACTCTTATCCGTAACATTGGGTTTAGCGGCGAGGGAAGCATCCGTAGGGCTTAACGAACTTGCGCAGAGCAGAAAGAGAGTAGAGACGGTTGGACTAGAAGGGGGAGATAAGCTTAAAGAGCAAATATCTGGAGGTGCAGCCGTTGTGACGGGTGGTGACGCAGCGTTTAACGCTATGGTATTGAATGAACAGGCGCTAATAGCAATGACCGATGCCGAGAGAGAGGCTGCTGCCAACAGCGAGACGCACACAAAAATGATGGAGGCAAACGCAGAAGCGCTGCAAGCAACCACTAAGGCGGGTTACGAACAAGCTGCGGCAATGAAACAGACCACGAGTCAAATGGCTAGCGATATGATATCGTCTGGCAAAACAATAGATGAAGTAATGAATGACCCGCAGATGGTTGCGGGATTTAAACAGATAAAGGATAGCGTATTTGCTGCCGCGAAGGCGGCAGAGATGAATACAGCTTCTACCGAAGCGGAAGCAAAAGCACGACTTGGTTTAGAAAATGTTACCGCAGACGAGCTGACCCAGCGTGACAAATCTAGGATATTAGCAATGAAAGCAAGGGTTGCAGCAGAAAAGGCAGAGAAGCAGAGCAACGAAGTCACTGAGGCGCATAAAAACCGAATACGAGCAGATGATGCGGCAGATAAAAAAGCCAAGGCTGCTGCCGCAGTGTCGCTCGCCGCGAACATGAAGCTAGCAGAGGAGGCCAACAAAGCCGCTGTAGCTATTAATAATTTCTCAGTTGCAATGATTTCTGTAGGACAGTCTTTCTCAATGTTCGATATGGAATTAGCCTCTCTTACAGGGTCGATAAAAGAATACAAGAGTGTTAATGCCGCCCTTATTGGCACACTTAAGTCTGGGAGTGTTACGACTGAATCTGCCGCTGCTGCGAGAGACACAGGAACGCAGTTTGGTCTAGATAACGAAGTCAATGCCCTTCTTAGAAATATGGAAGAGAACGAGAGAATCCGAACCGTTCTTTTAGATAAGGGTCTTGATGATCTCAAAGGGGGTCTCGATGAGAAAGCCGCCAATTTACAGTTAGACCAATTTTTTAAGGATAATAATATTGACCTTTCTGGTGTTTCTCAGGAGATTAGGGATGAAATAAGACTTATGCTTGAGGATGGCTTGCAGGCTGACGAGGTTCAAAAAATCACAGACTTGCTAAACGCACAAAACGAAGGTCAAATTAAAGTTCTCCAAGATTTAGCAAAAGCGCAAGAAAAATACCTGAGCGGGCTCTTCAAGTTTGGTGGCGCTGTGGTTAAAGCCCAAAACGCATATGCTAGCTCTTTGAGGTTCTTGACCGATGTTCAACTTAAGGGTGCAGAAAGAATGGCCAAAGCCGAGGGGCGAGAGCTTAGTGTTCGAGAGGTGAGGGCGGCGGGAGTGAGAAAAAGAGGGGCTGGCATGGGTGCCGTAGGCCTTGTCGGGGCGGGTGTTCAGGGCACAGTTGTTCAACTTCAAGGAGTGACTAAAAAGCTAAGACAAGCCGAGGAGGATGTTAACAATCTGATCAAAATAGGATCTAGCGATGAGAACATTATAAAACTTCAGAATGAACAGAAACAACTCGCGAACCAGTCTAAGGTGCTAAGGGAAAACCTTAAGAAGCTTGCCGACCAAGCTGATTTAGCCGCAGCTATTATGGGTGAGATAGATAAAGAAAGGGGAAAACGGGATACAATAAGAGGTTTAATCTCCGAGTTTACCTTTGCTAGTAATCAGGGCCGGAAGGATATGGATAGGAATTTCATGGCTCTCCAGAGGGTGATGCAGACTGGGAATCTAAATAGTATTCCAGACGAGATGAGATCTGCTGTTGGGGGGCTGTTGAGCACCCTTGAGGATATAGCAATTGGGCCTCAAGGTCAAACGGGTGGACAGATTAAGAAGATGTTAGAGATGCAGATGGCTAACCAGTTAAAAATTAGAGCGACGGGCAGACCCCTTACTGCGGAAGAGATGCAGAAAATATTTAATAAAACGACAAAAGAAGAAAAGCTTATCAATGATCTTCGAGATCTAAATGCGGTCGAGCAAGCGGCGGCGCAGGCTTTAGCTAATCAGGAAGCCGCAGACATGCAAACCTTGATCGCGGCGCTGAATAGGCTTGTTACGGCCTTGGAAAATGCTAAACTAGAAGCGGGTCAAGCTGCGGGACCCGCCATGGCAGCGAGGGGTGGCTGGATTGGATTTGACGAGGGGGGCGGAGCCACTTCTACTCAAGCCGGTGCTGCCACAACGACATTTACACCTCAAGGAACTGATACGGTTCCTGCGATGTTGACCCCGGGTGAGTTTGTGGTTAATAGAAAAGCGGCTCAGAGAAATGCTGGAGCCCTTCAGTCGATTAACAGCGGGAAAGTTCAATACCTTCAGGCTGGTGGATGGGCTGATCAGCAGGGGTATGATCCTAAAGCAAAGCAAAATCCGAGGCCTCATGTGAATCAATTCTGGGCAGACATGGCGACTGGAAGTGAATTAGGAAGAACTGGTGGGGACATTTTCATTAGCAAAGAAGGTATAGAAAAAGACCTCGGTCCTGAGGCTGCTGCGCATTTTGAAAACTTAAAAACTCCCGGGGATTTGCAGTATATTTTTATGCCCGGTCTTCAAAGATTAGGTGTTAAGGAAGATAAAGAACTCTTTAATAGGTTAAGTGAGATCCATCATCTTGGGCCAAGGCAAACAATTTTAACAGCAGGGGCAGGAGGGGTGAACGAGGGAAATGTGGCGGCCAAAGCGACGGTTTCGGTTGCGAGAAATAAACAAGACTCCCTTAATTACCTGATGGGTCATGAGCTTATGCAAAGCCATGGCAACGAAGGTGATACAAATACAAGTTCAATTTTGAGTAAATTCTACTCAGTTGGGGGCGGTTTTACGGGCTTTACAGATAAGCCTATGCTTGCTAGCATAGCGGATTGGGATAAATATTTAAACGAAACAGACAGAGAAAAATTTGATGCTCACTTTGATGACAGGTATTCTTGGACCAACAAAGCTGCGAGGGATCGGACAGGCGTCGGGATGATAGGAACGTGGGGAGAGGGGGTCCTTCCGGGAACAGACATCAGTGGCTCAACGCAGGAAAAAAATGAGACAAGATTCTGGACGACTTCCAATCTAATACGGGAAAACATTAAGAAAGCTATAGAGGCTGGTAAGGGGCAAGGGGGTGTAGCGACCCAATATTGGGGCGATATTGCTGGTTTTAAACATCCTCGATATAACCAAGGTTTCAATGGGATACATGGCGACTTTATTAGGCCACGGCAAGGTAACTTTATAGAAGATTTTGTCACTATGAAAGAGAACGATGCCTCATTTCAGCAGTTTTTTGTTAAACCGGATGGCTATAAATGGAAGGAGATGCTAGAGGGAGACCCTATGAGCTATATAGGTAGGGGTTTTGCTACTCACTATAATAGGAATACTGGGTATAAGGAGATAGGTCTTATAAAAGATAATGTGATGGGAAGTCTGCGTAATACGTATGCTAAATATAGTTATGACTTAAAGAAAAACGTGACACAAGAGGGGTCTGCCGGATACAAGGATCTTGAGAATTTTTATAAGAACTTTGCTTCAGATGATGTCGTGAAGAAGGATGGAGCTAAGGCGTCATTAAATAAAGTAATTGCTAGCATTGCGGCAATGCCGCAGGTCGCACCTCAAAAGCCATTTATGGAGGTGCCCGGAGTCTTTTTCGACATAATGCGTGCGGCGCAAGCTTCTGTAGATGGAGGAAAAGGTCCCGACATAGCAAAGTATGGCGAGGATATTAGAGCGAGGATTGGGTATGTGCCTTGGGACACGGATGGCCTTAAAGAGATGGTTGGGCTTAACCCTGATTCAGATGCCAAAGCAGACATAGCGCGTGCCGCAATTGATAATGCTTCTGGTGTTCTTAAGAGGATAGCGGGTGATTCTACTCCCGACAAAGTCGCCGCAGCGCTAGATAAGGCCTCAACAATACTGAGGGGTGCGCCAGCACAGGGCGGCCTGAAATTGCTAGCTGCGATTAAGGCTCTTCAGGCGGCGGACCCGGCGCAGGCACCAGAGGTTGTAGAGGAAGTACAGAACATCAACGCGGCAGAAGTTATAGAAAAGATAAAGAGCCCGTTTATGACAGACGAGGCAAAAGCGGCAACTATAGAGGCTGCCCATACAGCCAACCTCAAGTGGCGAGTCCCAAACTATGCTCGGGATACAGGTGTTATACCAGAGAGCGCCAAGTCTATTAGGCAGCTTCAGGTTGACCCGAAGAATTTTGATGCGATATTCCCTTATTTTAAAGGGCTTGGAGAGCAGGTGAAGTATCTGATTAACCGTGGCGCTATCGTTGGCGCCGATGCAGATGGCATTAGCATTGATCCGGCAGCCCTGTCGTTTGGTGTCAAGGCTCTTGGAGCGGCGGTTCCCGGCGGACGTCAAATATTGAGCGTGCCTCCGGGTGTAAAGGAATCGCTGTTCGGACTTAATCATTGGTCTTCAAATAGTCCGCCATTCTGGATTCCGGGACATGAAGTATCTAGAGATGAAAAAATGCTGATGCATCAGTTCTTTGGTATGGGTAATGTGGAACACACACTTGCTGCCATGCAGGCAGACGCTCGAATAGCCCTGACAGAGCTTGCGATGAGAGATTTCGGTGATTATAATGGATTTGATATATTGGAGGCAGCAGGACTCGACATCCTTGATATTGGTCACCTCGATCCGGCAGGTAGGGGAGATGCTCTCAAAGCGCAACTGAAAAAGCTACAAGGCTTTAAAGCCGGTTTAGTACAACAGAGGGCTGATGCGCAAAAACCCCAGCAGAGAGCTTCTGGTGGTCCCATTGACTGGTCTCCAAGAGGAACTGATACCGTTCCCGCGATGCTAACACCCGGCGAGTTTGTTATGAGAAAATCCGCCGTAGACAAGTACGGAATGGGCTTTATGACTGCTATTAATGAAGGCAGAGGAGGTTCTGGAGGATATATGCACGAAGGTGGTGTTGCTAGTGTTTCACAGTTTGGCCCACAAGAAGACTTGCGTATCGATAGAGTGTTAAGCAACACGCAAACAACCTCCAAAACCGTTAAGAAGATAGCGGGCATGATAACCAATGTGGACAGTAAAACCACTAATCAGGAAGACCTATTAAATAGTTTTAACACAATGAGTGAAGCTGATTCGGCACTTTCCTCCCAAATCCAGTCGGGACTCTCCGCCATATTCAATCAGCGAATAGAACTCCCCGCAGATCTTGGTGCGGGTATTGTTGGTGATATAACAGGTGAATTTTTGGCTCAGCTTGGCAACCTCAGGCAGTTTCTCGCAGGAGACCATCAGTTTATAAAGGGACAAAATGTCTTTTTGCGCGGGCAATCGTTTAACAATTTCAGTAGGTTGGCAAACGCCATACCAGCAATGGTGAGACCTTTTAATCCGGCGGGACCCCCTCAGTTTATGGCCACGGGAGGTATGGCTAGAGGAACCGACACTGTTCCCGCAATGTTAACTCCCGGCGAATTTGTAATGAAGAAAAGTGTTGTTGATAAATATGGCGTAGGCTTTATGAGAAGTCTTAATAATGGCGCCTCTCCTACATCAAGGTCAAGAGGTGTACAATACCTTCAAGATGGAGGTTCTGCGGTGGGTGGTGGCGGAGGCCTCTTTGCAGGGGTCGGAGATATTGTTTCTTCAATTAGTGACTCTTTATCCGCCTTTACGCAAGCTTTTAGCTTATTTAGTGGGCTTTCTAACCTGCTAAGCAATACAATTAATAGTATGGCAGACATGAATATAACCCATACAATTAACATTAATGGAAGTCTAAACATTCCCGGATTCTCGCAAACAGCAGTTAATAATATAATTAACACAATATCAAATGAGGTTGTTGATGGGGTAGATGCGAAGATAAAGCAAGCTTTTGATCAGCGAGACCAAGACAACGAGAACAGAATATAATGGCAAATATAAAATCCACAAAATCATTACATATACAGAATGATCAGACCGATGCTGCGGGTGTATACCAGCGCAATCGGGGTATGGATTTATTTCTAGAAGCTCCCGGCGGAATTCAGCAGTTTACAAACTTTGACGCCAAGGTTGCGTCTTATAATAACAATGACGCAGAGGTTAGAGCGGGACTCTTTGATAGTCCGTATAGATATCTTGAGCTGGAAAGACAGTATGATGGTACTGCCACTATGCCTTTCGAGTATGATAATGGCCAGTACTACCCAAGTGACATAAAGATTCTTGATGATATAGCTGTCGTTTCCTATAAAGAGCATAGCCAGAGAGTTTATCTTATCAATGAGACTATGAAAACTGGACATGTCATCGTAAAAGTTACATATGATAAGGTGGGCGAAGATGAAGTTTTTAATGATGTTGACCTTAATAGTGGGTTGGTTTTTGCGAATGTTGGAACTGCGGCTAGAAACTTAACAGAGTTTGCCGGTGCAAGCAATATAGTGGGGAGTAATTCTGGTGTAGAGTCTGGATATAGTATTAGCCCCACCGGAGATGTCGCTGTAGACTTAGGGATAGGCTGTACTACCACAACATCTGATGAAGATTGCACCGTGTTTGGTGGTGATACATGGACATGGAGTGGGGGAACATGGGTTCAACAAACATTTACAGGATGTGGAGCATGTTTGGACCCATCGTCCGCGACCAGCTGTGGGTGTGATTCTATGCCACCAGTCGCTCCCGGCACATACGATGGTGAGGGTGGAACCGGAACATGTGCTGCCAAAACAGAAGTAGTTTGCGACCCATTTGTAGAAGATGATGATGGTACTGATGTCAAGAAGAGGGTTAATGAGGGGGTTCAAGATTGCGCAGGCCCAACAATGCCCGCAGATGCGCTAGAGAATAAAGAAGGGGGTATATTCTTTAGTCAGGTAAAGAACAAAAAGGGCGAAATCATTGACGTTCTTCAGGGGCTTGTAGTTGATTTTAGCGAGAAGTCAACACCTAGCGATGCAACACTGTTAAGTCTTAGGTCAAGGCATGACTCTAATTTGATATGGGTAGATGAGTGCGCCGAGGATACAGTGACTTATTATTATAAGGTTCCCTGCCAAGTGGTTGATTCTTTTTACTGGCAGATAGGACAGAAGACCCAGTGTGGAAGAGTGGATATCTTTGAGCGTCGTAGCGGGACTATAACAGCTGTTGACGGAAATAAGATTACGGTAACAGGCCCCACTGGAGACAGTGATGGTTTTGACGCTAATCTACTGAATGACTACGATAGAATTAAAATTGTTTCGGGGGTAAACGAAACCCCAAAAGATCACGTCCATCCTATTAACGGAATCAAATATGTTAAACGAACAGCTAGTAGTGATACTGAATATTATATATATGATGATGAAAACTTAACACAGGAAACAGACACCTCCTCTCTTAAAAGCACCGATGGTTTACTATGGGCTTTTCATCCCGATGACTCTGACTTTGGGGTTTGGAGATATAAGACCACATTATTTTCCCCTAACGGTCTCAATGGAGACGGAGTGACGAGTCGCGGAAGAACACCCTACGTAAATCAGGGCGGCGTAGGCCAAATAGCAGACTACACAGGAGGGTATTACAGTGGGGGAAATGACACCGATATTCGCAACGCTTTAGATTTAATGGCGTGGGGATATAGGTTTGGTCAAGCAATAGATATTATAAAACAGCCCGGCACTGATTATTACTGGCTTGCTATTAGTGAGTTGGGGAATATAGCTAATTCAGATAGTGGAATGGATTATTTTGGGCGGGTTCAAGGGTCTCAGGATAGCCTCGTTCTCACAAGGTCAGTTATAGTCCGCGATAAAGATGGCGACCCTGTTTTAAATGAGAACGGTACCACTAAAACAGAGGTTCGAGGTATTTCTCTAGATGAAGCAATTAAATTCGGTCTAGACCCTAAACTTCCCGGACTGGCTGGAATGTTTATAAATCACATTACTGGTAAATATGATGAGCAGATTGATTGGAACCACACAGAATACTATTCTTATGGCGGGGTAGAGCAAGAACGGAGCAAAAGGGCTTCTGGTAAAATCACCTCTATTTTGTCTCCCTATGGGTATCAAGTTCTAAAGCCTAAACATTTAGGGTATGGAAGGGTTTGGCTTTATAAGATAAATATGAATAGTGCTGACTCTGCTATTTCCTCAATAGGAACCGCTGAGGAGATTAACGCAGCTACAAGAAATGGTCACATTTCAGAGCCACCATTATGCATGGGTGATTACCTTGCTGGTTTAACGGATGTCGATTTTCCTACCAATGTTGAGGGATTGGATGGCTATGGTTATTCCATCTTTTCAAAGTTGGGGTATTTGTACTGGTTTAGAGCGTGGATTTCTAACCTTAAATCTGGAACGGTTGGGGGTTTTGAGGGGCATGCTAGGGCGCACGGACGGGGGTCGTGGGATAAATGGAACTATAATTCTGGATATCCCAAAAAGTGGGCGCCTTCATGGTCTTCCGAGGAAGACACAGACGAATATGGAAATCCGGGCGGGTTTGATTCGGGTATGGATATTGATCTGCCCGATGGCGGAACGATGGGCGGCATGATGGATGATATGGGTGGCGGCGGTATGGGCGACATGGGCGGCGGCGGTGGTGACGGCGGTGAAACCAAGACCATCGGCCGTGGCGGTAGCACAAACCTGTTCTTTATTGAATCGCAGGAGTTCATCAATGAGCTAATTACGTATAAAGGCGAGTTCGGTTCGATATTTGGCACGGGCAATGTTAATTTTTTTCCAGATGATATACTACAATATTTTAGGACTAACGAGGTTCCGTATGCCCCCTATGCAACATCTACTGATATCCTAACTAACGGTTTTAAGTTTGCTGACGGGTTTGGTTTTAATATATGCATGAAGGTTGACGACGTTACAAACGGAAGTAAGCCAATAATAGCTATTTCAAATACCGCATTCCCATATCTACCCTCTGTTAGTAGATCTACAGACGGCGCTCTTGATTCATTGCAGAAAGATTTAGACAGGCTTAAAAGAAAGGGGTATGAAGACGCAAACACTCAGGATTTTATAGACAGGCACACTAAGACGAATGAGTTTATTATAGATTTTCTTAGCGATGGAAGTGGAGAAGCTATAGATCTTGGTAGCCTTTCTAGAAATGGCTCAATTTTTATACATAATTGCAACCAGCAGATAAACACTCAGGAGTTAGATCATACACTGAGAGTCTCTCGACGCGACTTTAATCTCCCCGAAGACCCTCGAAAGGGTTGGTGGAGCGGGAAGTCTACCCTGTATAACAAATATTTTTATGAGTACAATTATTGGTATGGGAATCCCCCATCGATGATGTTTAGGGATGGATCGCTTCTTGCTGGCACAGATGAGGGACGCATTAAAGTATTTAAAGAGGGGTCTCTATCAACACATAGATATAAGAACATAACGCCAAAGTCATACTATACTTTACATAGTAGATTTATTACCATTGGTGATGTCGATTACCTTCTGCCAAAGCCGGGGTATGCTGGAACATTCGCCGGTGATCCTAAACAGCCCGTAGAATCTTCAGGATATAGGTATTTTACCGACGAAGATAAAAAACACATGAGAAAAGGCGTTTTTTCAAATAGGGGAATGGTTGGCGATAGTGGTACCTTCGAGGGGGGTGTGGATTATCTCGATACGTGGGTGTGGAACGCAAGCTCTAAATCACCACAGATATATGATATTGAGGATGGTCGTGAGTGGAGAATAACTAATCGTCAGTCGATATACCAGTTTATACCCATGATAGTGGAAGATGATAAACCGGCAGATTCGGTTTCTGTTTATCGTAACTATTCCCACTACTATATTAATCCTACTAGCGATATTCTCACAACCCCCATTATGCCAGTATTGGGAGATAACACATCTGGGCAATCAGCAACAAGTCCTTATGCCATAAGTAACCAGACAGATCCAAGGGTTCAAGACAAAGACCAAAGAAATATATTGCTTGGTCAGCCTTTTGGGTATACATTTAGGTGTGATAATAGACTTCTTATAGTTCATGGAGCTTCTTATACTAATGAGTTTGATATTGTAGGTAATGATATAGCCCATAGGTTATATCTATACGAGGTGAATAAGAATGGGTTTTTTGACTTCTTTCAGAAGATAACTCCAGCGACCAGTAATTTGGCCAACGGGACTATTCCTAAAGATGGTGTTCAGAATGTTCGCCGTAGAGTTGATTATGGGTCAACCACAAAGGACACTCCAGAGGAATCTACACCAGAATATGTCAATGTCTTTCCCGAAGGAGCTATGACTTTTGAGGAGAAGAACGAAGAAAGCAGGACAATAGCATACCTAATGACAAATATGTATGATGTCCTATCTGGGATGTTGGTATTGATGACCCCTTACGGGAAGGCGGTATTTGACGATAGTGGGGCAGCCAAGAGCTATGAATTTGTCGGCGACCAGAGGAGCGTTCAGATATCCCCCTATTTCTCATTTACAGAAGAGTTTAATGCAAAAAATCCATATAACCTTAACAATATGTACTCATATCGTGAGGGTCTTGGCATTGATTACCCTGCAAATATTTATGATATAAATGATGAACATGGCGGTTTATGCGCTTTCTACAACATAGAAACTAACTCATCACAATACAACTCAATTAGAATATTAAAAAGTGTAAAATTTACAGTTGATGTAGCAGAAAATGTTACCATTAAGGGTGCGGATGACACTGACGTTACTCAAGTTTTGCCGATTTTAACATTCTATAAAGACGACCCTAGAAAGACAATAACACAAACGGGAGTTGCCGGAATGATAGGGGGCGGAAGTAAGTTGGACTATGGGGCTTATTCCTCGAACGCTGTTAATTCTCGACATAATCCTCTCTACGCTGATGGACTTCAAGATAGCGCAGCCCTAATAAAATATCCTACTTATGCCAGAACCAGTGTGGCTGGAGATCAGGGTTGGCGCGGAACAGTAATTATAGATGGGCCCGAAATATCTGTTTTTGCTGCAAATGGATCATTAATTAAGGGTTCTAGTGACAACAAGACTATTCTTTATAATGATGGAAATGGATATACAGATGGGTCTTACAGTCAAACGTTTGATGATGTAAACAAGGCTAGCTTTGATTCTAGAGCTCAGGTTGAAAGCACTTTAGTTGTAGGTCTGATGTCTCACAATACTCAAACTTCAGACTTTGACGGAACCTATAGAACGAAGTGGGTAGCTGGGGACGAGGATACTGGAACATGGGGTCAAGAACTTAACTATATTCCATACAGTAAGCCATTTGATATTTCCTCCAACGTGCACTCATTTATAAATAAAGCTAAAATATCATCTGTTGAGTTTACTTATAAGGACTATGATCTTGGAGATTTAAGGAGGTTTCGGTGTGCGACTTTCAGAGAGAGTCAACACGGCCCCCTAACCAGACCTTTTGCTGATGGCTTCAGGCAGCCGGGCACTGAAGGGTTTTTAAGAATGGGAAAATCTAAAACCCCTGCGCTTTTTGATACAGAGGGCACAGTTCTTAGTGGGACAAATAGCGAATCTATACAGATAGTAGAATCTGTTAGTTATGATTATTGGGGCCCTAACTATATTCAATACGTTTCGGACCCGATTAGTCATACTTCAGATATTCAAAAACCAGAGTTCTTGAGTCTCTCAATATTTTCTGCACCCCAAAGCTCTGGAAGCTTTAATATGTCAACATCTGGTCATGTTGTTTCTAGTGGATTGGCTCCTACTTATATAGGTGGTGTTGCGAGTCATTCTGATAGTATGCCTCTTAAAATCGGATCTACTCCAGTTGTGAATTATTTAGGACTATCCCTTCCTGTGCCACTTGGGTTTAAGTGTGACGGAATGTCTCTGTTTACCCCAACAGCGTTTGGTACAAGCATAGTTAGCGGCATGTCGGCTCAATTCCCGGGCGGAACTGGCATAAATAAAGGTGTATCACTAGCTATGGGTATGCCGCATAACAGCGGTGGAATGAAGCTTGCAATGGGTCAGGCAGCTTTGGGTAGTGGCAATATGAATGTTGCAATGTCTGGAGTGTATGGCTCTTACAATAGTATACCATGCATAGAGGGTAATCTATACCTCAACGCTACCTATGTCAATAACGGCAATATGCCTTTAAACTTAGGTAGGCTTTCAGACAGCGGAAATATGCCACTATATATGAGAACACCAGATCCGGCTTCTGGGGTGGTGAATTTGGCTATCAATACAGAGCCATTTAATAGTAATAATACTTCATACCCCTCTGGGCTTCATCTTCGTCAAAAGGGGTTTGCAGAAAAGACAGCAAATACAAACCTGTATATTGGTGAGCAGGCTAGCGCGAGCTCTGCACCTCTGTTCTTAATGCAACCACACAGGATTCCGTTTATAGACCCGCAATCTCCGGCGACCTATGAGGGAGACGACACATCTCAAATACCAACACTTTACGTTTCTGGAGCCGCTGTTCCTACTGCTAATAGTTTAGATGATAATTTTCATCATCAAAAACAGATGGTTCAGGAAAACTCACAATTTGACTATAGCTCTAACGCAGAGACTATTATTTCTTACAATAGCTCGAACTCTCTGTCTAGAAACACTTTAAGCCCGAGCAACACGGCAGACTATGGGGTAAAAAGAATATCCAAAGTCGGAAGCAGTCTGGAGAATTACAATGGGTTGGGTACAAACTCTTTCTATAACAATGAAATGTCTAGACAGGCAATAGATTCAAATGGAACATATTTAGCGGTTGGTACGAATTCTAGTGTTCTATCCGACGATCCATCTTTGCAGATTTTCGACGTTTTAAATGAAAGCTCTGTCAGGTTAGCGTATACATACACTGAGTTTGAGGAAGACCTTTTAGATTTGGGAATCTCTGATGCTGGTCAGATTATGTTCTATTATAAAGATGTTAAGGTCTCACCAGAAAATAAAATAGCCGTTTCTATAAGAGCTCAGTTTGATCAACATGTTTCTGATATGATATTCATATTAGAGGAAAAAGCGTTCGATAGGATATCAACAACAAAAACTGATTTTGATGAGTGCGCAATAAAACCTCAAAAACGACTTAATGTTAGCGTTGAATCTTTTGAGAGGTGGAAAATCACATCAGTATTTACTTCTAGCTCTTGGAAAGAAACGACCAGTGCAGATAAGATTCTGAATAGGGTTATGGGCGAGTCTATATCTTGGAAGGATGAAGACTTATACTACGGAAAACAAAGTACTAGGTTTGGTTCTATTTACGCTAGGTATGAATCGGATGATTACGCGACAGAAAACAAAGCGTTTGGGTTTGGTGACACGAGCGATGCTACGAACTACAACAAAAATATAAACAACATACCGACAGGAACAAAGACTGGGTTTGGAGCAAAAATTCAGCTTGCGGGAGACTTCGCTTTTGTTGGTGCTCCATTGCTCGACCCATATATTGCAAACAATAATCTTTCTGCTGTTAATGCCGCATCGCCAGATGGAGCTGTTTATATATTCAAATATGATAGTGGATGGTCGTATGTTGATGCAATTTATAGTGGCGGATTAATCTCTTCTGCTATTGCAGGGGTGGATAGCTGTGCTTATGATGCAAAACTGTTTGGGTATGATTTAGATTATGATTCCACATCCGGATACCTATCTGTGGGCGAACCAATGTCTAACACGGTATATCAGTTTAATATTAGCTCTACGGGAACGCCTTCGCTATTGAACTCTTACTCTAGTTCAGATAGTAAGTTTGGAACTTTTGTTAATTCTGTATCGGCAGGACTGATAACAAATACAAAGTCTAAAATACAAGATGTAGTATACTCTCAAGATTTTGAGTTCTCAACAGAAGAAATAGAATCCGAAATCCAGCAATATGTGCCCGGCGTCAATGCTATAAACAGCGTTTCTCACGAGATAGTGTCAGTCCAGAGGGCCACCCTTGCTGGCAAAGAAAAGCTGTTGGTGGCGCGAGATTTTGAGGTCAATTACGGCGCTGGGAGGGTCAAGAAAATACAAAAGATATCACTCTTGAACCTGCACGATATAAACGGCACGCTGTATATCTCTGGCCCGGGACCTGTTTCTGATTCACTAAACCTAAGTATGCCCATTCCTTCAGGAGGAGCTACTGGAGACTTAGGTATAACATTCGGGTCAATCGGGACTGGCGTTGCGATGCCGTTACATCTAACTAACTATATTGGTAGTGGAGAAGCTCCTCTATATATGAGGGGACCATTACAGCGTCCTCACACACTCTATATGAGCGCTGACTTTACACCGGCCACATCAGGGGCTTCATTAGTTACGGAAGGGCCAGTTTATGCTAGTGGTACTTCTGACCTTAGCATTGAGGGTAAAGTTGTTGGGGACTTGTCTTCCTCAATGTTTGTTCTTGGGGGAACAGAGGCGGGTGGAGGAATGGCGCAAATGGGAGTGTCTATGAGGATTGCTCAGGTTGACCTTTATCCTACGTCTGGCCAGCAAGATGTTCTAATTGCCGGAATCGGAGACGGAATCGGAAGCGCTACGGCTACCCCTTCTCTTTATCTTGGTGCTGGAGATTATGGGCCTGCTAGCGGCACAAGCCTTCTAAGAATGGAAGGGCCTCCATCAGCAACCGTTAGCGCCTCCAAAGGCTTGGCAATCATTACAGATCCCGCGTCGGGAGTGTTTGAGACCGTAGCTACCCTGATGATACCTAACACTCAAACCACAGACGTGAATGGTAGAATACTTAAAGCATCAGAGTCGTTATACTTGAGTTCTACTGCTCCAAATTCTGGAAATATGAACTTGGTTGTATGGAGAGAGGGTATTGGTGGCGGAAAAGAGCTGGATGCAAACACCAGCCTGATGTTAACTAGCATTACATCGACATCAGACATAAATGTGTATATGTCAGGGGGATATATATCTACAGGCACAGCAAGTCTTGCAATTCCATCCGGTATATCGTTACCTAGTGGAAATCCAGAGTTGTTCATAAGAGGTTATAGCGAGTAAGGAGTTAATTTATGGCGGTTACATTTAATCCAGTTGGGGGAGACTCAATCACAATCGGCGGTACAGCCGCTACGGGGCCTTTTCCTAAATATTCAGTTTCTACCGAAAGGGTAGAGGCGTCGGACGGCACCCTTATAGATATGATATACAGCATATCTGTAACTGGTCAGGTTATAGCTAGTGGAGACATGACAACTGCTGGTGCCAGACAGGATAGTTTACATGCTGCAATGATAGCTAAATTAGCAGCTATGGAAAACGAGGTTCCCGTTGGAACTCTGGAGATTGTTGCTTATGGTGGGCTTTCTAATGTTTTGCAGTTTAATGACGCAACACTCACAGGTATAAGCTTTGGCGAGCAAGATGATGATACCGCCGGAACCCAAGTTGGGGATTATACTTTTGAGTTCACCGCCCATAAAAGAAGCTCTACTAAAACTGGTAGTTCGTATAGCCTAGCTAGCGCGGAAGAGAGTTGGGATATATCTGAAAACGCTGAGCGATATTATGTAAGTAATGATTTCACCAACCTTCCTAGCAAGACTTATACTATAACCCACACAGTAAGTGCTACCGGATATAACAAAGTTACAGATACTACGTTTAATGATTCTGGATGGGCTCAAGCTAAAGACTGGGTTCTCAGTAGGTTGGTTACTACTCCCGCAACAGCTATTACACAAAACGTCGCAGGTAAAGAAAGGTTCACTGATTTTCAGGGGATCTACATGGGCGAAAGCTCTAGCGACTTCATTGATCTAGGCACAGATAGCGCATACAACCATAGTCGAGTGGCTCAGTCAGATCTTCCCGGCGGCTCATACTCTATTACGGAAACATGGTATATATCTAAGCTGGCAGTCACGCATGATTTTGACATGTCGCTAGATACGGGAGAAGACGGAATAACCAATATTACGGTAAACGGATCTATACAGGGACTTAACACATCTTCTTTTGCTACAAGATCTGAAGATAAAATTACACAAGCAGAAGGTGTTCTTGATAATTGTTTAACTCAGGCTTATGGGCTGGCAAATACCTTCTATCAAGCAACCATTACGTCTGCTACACCTCTTAACACCTCGGAAATGTCTAAAAGTGTATCTAAAAATAGAACAACTGGTGTAATTACCTACAGTTTAAGCTATAATGATAATGAGTCAACATCACCCGACACAATAACTGAAAGTCTTCAAATTTCAGATGACAATGAAGATCGGTCAAACAATGTTGTTGCCATAATACAAATTATAG
>Ga0208029_1000526_pt1 | contig 23102 bp, 33 predicted proteins | sample MalvireepMed_s12_FD_184242 | JGI IMG/M metagenome (GOLD analysis project Ga0208029, IMG submission 184242) | Marine viral communities from the Global Malaspina Expedition - Malaspina viral metaG DeepMed_s12 (SPAdes) (version 2) | ecosystem: Environmental > Aquatic > Marine > Oceanic | place... | reverse complement strand
CTCTATTTTTTAAAACACCATTAGGGTATTTCAAAAAACATGAGACTAACAACCAGTCAGCCTTGCTCAAGATATTAGGCAATTCTCCAATAGGAGTTTTACCTGATATCCCATACTTGCTTTTCATTTCTGAAAAGACTTTCTCTATATCTTTATTCATAATTTACCTCCAAAGTAATTTGAATAAGTCAGTTTCTGATTTCATCCTTTTGGAATCATTCAGGCTAGATACACATCTAACTATCAGAAAAACAGCGAGGTGGAAGAAATATATTACTAGTAAATAATATATTTCTTGCCACCCAGTTGCCCAGTTAATCTCCTTGCTTTGATAAAAAAGTCTGCCCATTAAAATGAGTTTCACTTATACCATTATCGGAAATTTCAGCACGATATCTAAAACCACAAGGCAAATCCATTCCTTTAGGAAAAACCCAAAGGTGATATTGATTAGCAGTGTTTACCAAGAAACAGTCAGGAGGATATATCTCAATCGCAAACCTTTCTTTTCCATCTTCGCAGATAACATTTTTTATCTCTTGCAAATCAGACCATGATCTAATGATTTCTTTATCATGTCTTTTTATGCTCAAATAATCCATGCAGTTTTTTAAAGGTTCATGCCAAATATCAACGATATCTTTACCTACATATTGTCTAACTTGATAAGTATCATTTACATAAATTTTTGCCTTTCTCTCATTGTTCAAAAATTCCTTGGCTTTGCTCCTAGATATATCAACGCCACTATCTTTACCCATTTGCTGAATTAGTTTAATTTGATCTTTAAATTTCAAATTATCCCAATTAGTTTTATCTTCTCTAACAAATCTATCCATAGTTTAAATCTCCTCTAAAGATAGTTTGCAAAGAGAAAGAGTGGGGAAAACATCACCCCCATTTTTAACTCCTTTTGGTTTATAGAAAAATCCATCTGAACATTCAAGAATTTCTCCAATTATTTTTCCACCTTTATTAAACCTAACAAGAATTTTGGTTTCGTAGTTAAGTGGAATTGTATTTTTTTTATTCATAATCTACCTCCATAGTAATTTGAATAAGTCAGTTTCTGTTTCGACTCTTTTGAGTCTACCTACCTATAAATAGATAAGTACCACTTTCGTGGTCATCAGGGAAAATACGCATTTTCCGACAGAAATTGCCATAATTGGCTTCACCTCCTCGCTTGTGAGAACGAATCAGGGGAGGGTCAAGGGTCTAATGACCCCTGAAATACCCCCCTCTTAAATCGCATCCTAGTAGAAACTCGAAGTGTCTACATAGATTTTCTCGCCAAATGCCAGTTCTTCTGATTGATATGACTTGTAAGTCACACACCAAAAGACTGGAACATCAGGTTCTACATCAGGACTAACATATCCCTCGCCATCAGTGAAGTAGATGAATGCTTGAACATCGTCTACATCGTCTGAAAAATCGTTGAATAAATTAAAGGGAGGGTCGAAGTTAGTTCCACCCCCACCCCTAACAGTCAGTTCTAAATCATCGCCTTGATCTAATTCATAGATATCCCACCACTCGCCCTGTTCATTCTTACGAACAACAGTATCGCAGTAGCACACCCTGATTTTTTCAAGACGACACTCTTCAGCCATTGCCTGTATCTCGGTAGCAAACATATTAAGTTCGTGTTGAGAAACAGACCCTGAAGTATCAATTGCAATAGCCAGTTCGCCACCTTGAGGTGAACGAACCTTACTTGGCAAATTAATACCTCTCCAAGAATGATTTCGATTTAGCCTTGACCATGAATAGTCACTTGCTACGACAGACTGCAAAAGATTACTTAATTCTTCTTTCCAGTCTACTGAAACATCTTGATTAGCTTCAGCCAAACCTTGACCTGAAGAAGTTCCACCCTCGCTCATTCCATGTAGCTTGTCAGCCATTGAAACTGCTCGTTGAATTTCGCCTTTGAGTTCTTGCATTTCTGCATCATTCATTGGCTCACCATCTTCAGTTGTAGCATCCCAAACTTCACCAATTGCAGATGGGATTGAATCAAATGTTGTTTCACCAGTATCGCTACCAGTAGCTTCGCCATTTGCTTCGCCATCTTGGTCAGATTCGTCAGAATCAGATTCGTCAGAATCATCAGAAATATTATTTCCTTGACCAGTATCAGAAGTTTCTTCGTCATCATCAGAATTTTCACCTTGAGGATTTTGTTGATTAATCTGATCGATGGCATCTTGCAACGCATCTTCATCTTTAACCAATATTTGATAAACCTCTTCAGCATTCATTCCATGATATTTATAATCAAGACATCCCCCATTAGGAAGTGTGTAGCCAAGATCATAAACGAGATAAGCATTGATCACATAGTCACAAGCAATATTCCAAACTTTTGGATGCCTGTTTCCACGCCTGATCATATGTTCATAAACCACATGAAGCGATTCATGAACAAGTACCCCTTGCAATTCTTCTTCATTGCAACCCAAGACCCATTCAGGAAAATAAAATATATTTTTTCCGTCAGTTGCCATAGTATCGCAACGAGATTGACTAACCTCCACTGGTTTAAGATGTAGGAGGATGGAAGCCATCCCCACATTACCTTTCATCAGTTTTGATCTAGCTTTAATGATATTGTCTAACGCATCAGTCATTTTTTCCACCTCTATAAATTTGACCTAAAAGGTCATCGACAGAAATAGATTCGACAGACTCTTTCATTTCTTTTGAAAAGTCTTTTCTACGCTTGTCAGCAATGTCATCGTCATCTTTTAAAGAATCAATGCCATTGTTCAAACCATTAATACGAGCAACCAGTGTGACCAGTTTTTGATGCGAATCATTAACCAATTCACTATCGCCTAATATGTCCTTATTCCAAACTTCAAGTTGTTCAGGGTAAGTTTCTAGCTTATCGAAGCTAGACTTATTCCAAAACCCTTTTTGTTTGTTTTTAGGGTCATAGTTATGCAATTTATCTGCTAGATCATTCACATCACCAACAATATTGCCGACACATTTATCGACCACCTGTTTAATGTTGTTTCTTGTTCTAGTGATAGCTTGTTGCTCTATCTTTTTTGCAAGTTTCTCGGAAACTCCTAGGCGTATGTCACTGCTATTCCAAGATGGAACAGTAGTGATTTCAAATTCAAATCTGAATTTTCTTTCAATGTCCTCGACTTGAGGAATGTTCCAAGCATCAAATAACTCGCCAAGATTTCTCCTAGCTGTTTCATACTTTTTAGGATAGCTTTTAAGAAAAGCATCAACCTCTTTATCCCACACTTGCTTCGCTTTATCTATTTCAGATTGAAGCTGTTCAAGGTTAGTGTTTGGACATAATCTCCAACCACTCGCAGAATTGCCCTCGCTATCCCTAGAATTATCACTCCAAGGAAGAGTCAATCTGTAATAAAAATCATTTCTAATTCCATTTAAGATTGAACGAAAATATTTATTAATATCTTCACCAAAGACATGAAGTTGAGGATTAACTAATTTTTCATCAGCCAATCCATGCTCTTCAGCCAGTTTGCTTCTGAGTTCTTTATTGACCTTGATGCCACTAGGATGTTTCGCTGTTAGGCGAACCAGTGTGGCATTTTGGTGCAATGTTGTACTCAAATTGTCATCTTCATTTTTCATAATAGACCTCCATCTAATTGTGAAAATTGCTGTTTCGATCTTACGATCAGTTCATCTACAACCTAGTAAATGAACCCCACTTTCGTGGTCATCAGGTGAGAAAAAAAATCTCACGACAGCAGAACAGAAAATATATTTAACTAGTAAATATAAATTCTGTTCCATCCCCTATGCCTAGACTTCTAGGTCTTGATGCTTGATTTTGAATTTGCTATATCTAGCAGATTCAACCACATCAGGTCTAGCACCTACTATCGATCTAACAAAGAAAATTCCAAATTCAGGAGTAGGAAGTTTCTCTACATAATCAACAGCATTAGAAAACCATTTATTAAGCACATTATTTTTGCACTCTTTAATGGAGCTCATTAGTGAAACACAAGTCGCATATTGCAGACCTAGTGAATCAGGGATTTCTACATCTTCGCCATTTAGTATTTTAGGAATGCTTGGAAGCACTTCTTTAGCTAAAGATAGAAAAGACATAAATTCAACACTCGCAGTTTCACCCACATCACCATTGATAAGTTCCTGAAGAATTTCTTCAGGAGGGTTAGTTTTTAAAGTGTCACTCAATCTAGTCCATGCTCTTGGATTAGTTTGAGGGGTTAAGACTTTAGGGTCAAAGTCATAGAGAAAATCAGGCTGAAAATTAATGAACCCCAAAATGTCGTGATGCACATCATTTTTCACAGCCCAAGATAACCAGTCATTAACATTAGACTCAACATTAATCATGGTGCATCGACCAACAACATGACTTGGAAGTTTATTGCTTCCAGCACGATCAGTTGATCTATTTCCAGCAACGACTATCTGCCAACCTTTTGGCAAGTGATATTCGCCTATCCTTTTCTCATAAAGCAATTGACCACATATCGCCTGAAGAGAGGGATGGCATTGAGCATATTCATCTAGAAAGAGAATACCCTCGCCACTTTCAGGAAGATTACCTAAAAAGGCTCTCTTCTGCTTCTTCGCTTCGATAAATGGCAACCCTGATAAGTCATGCGACTCATACAGGCTTAATCGAAAATCCATAAATCCAAATTCATTCTTTTTTGGACTCACTTCATCTTCAACCAGTTTTCGACCATCAGCTAAATCTTCAGCTAGTGATCGAACAATTGCAGATTTTCCAATACCAGTTCCTCCTAAAAGGAATGGAGTATTGAAACCCTTTAATACAGATTTAGTTATCTGTATAGCTATACTTGTTTTCATAATAAGACCTCCATCTTTTGTATGTACAAGTTAGTTTCGTTGACTGGTAAATAAAAATATTTATCCACCATTCAACACCAAGACTAGATAACAAAATGCTATCTAGTTTCGCCAAAATCTCATTGGCTCATCGGTTGGTTTATCCTGTATTTTTTACAGGGTCATCAAGGAAAACATCTCCATGTACAGAACGAATAACATAATTAAGATTTTCATTTATCTTTATTTGTTTATCGTTAATGAATAAGTCTCCCTTGATCTGTTTAAGATAAACAGAATCAGATTTAGGGAAAAAAACATAGGAAAAAATAGCATTTAATCTCTCCCTCGTTGTAGATGTTCCCCACCCACATAGACAGAAACTTAAATGAATATTCCCATGTTTGTTTTTGTATGGATGATTGTTCTCCCACCATGCAATTTTATTGTCATGCAAATAAACTCCCATTTCTCCATTGCTTACCCAATCTGATACTGGGCAAATTCTAGTATTGCTCATCACTTTATTTTTGTTTTCAATAAATGCTTCTGCAATTTCTTTTGATACTTTTCTCATAATTTTAGACCCTCCAGTCTTTTTAATTACCAAGATTCCCTCGAAAGGGTCAGGGCATCACTGCTACCTGTTTTAAAATTTCGACTGGAGTCTCGCCAGTCATCATCAGTTGGTTTAAGGTTTTAGGATGTTACTTCACTTAAGACATAACAGATGTTTCTGAACTTGCATTGTTACAAAATCTCCTGTAATTATAGTGCAACCTAAACCCTCTAAATGCTCTAGTAGTTGGGATGTAAATTCAGGCGTATCTTCTATCCCCTCACACACCACAACCCCATCGTCATTTATAACTTTAGTTATAGTTATTTTATTTTCATCCATAATTTTAGACCCTCCAAGGTCATATTTAATTACCAAGAACAGACAGCAAATTGCTATCTGTTTTCGACTGGATTTCACAGTCTCGTCAGTTGGTTTCGTCTCTCCAAAAATAAGTTAAATAGTCAGTTTTTTCCCAATAGCCTTTTACTGGCTCACTTTGGCAAATTTCCCAATTTAACCATGCAGTAGCTTTAGCTTTTGCAAGTCTTATGTCATTGCATTTTAAAACCAAATAACCACCACATAATGCAATAGCATCAAAATAAATATGATGTCCTCTAGGAGTCACACCAGTTTTATCTTTAACGATAACTACATCTAATTTTTCTTTTCTCATAATTTCGACCCTCCAAGGTCAGTTAATTACCAAGAACCCCTTGAAAGGGTAAGGGCATTACTGCTACCTAGTTTAAGTTTTCGACCTTATCTAAAGGTCATCATCAGTTGGTTTAAATGAGTGAACGAATTTCATTATCAATTGCAGTCTCAAAAGCTAAACTTATTTGAGTTGGTTTAACAAATTTTGAATTGTTTATCCAAGCAATTGGTTTCAAAATTGAAACACCATAATTAATAATGTCAGTGACTTTTCCCTTGATGATTTTTCTATATTCATAGCCACCTTGGTAGCCACCAATAATAGTTTCTTCACCATTGAAATTGTCTACGACAAATTCGTCATTCTCTTTATTCAATAAATACATAATTACCTCCAAGTAATTAAAGTTATTCGCTACATTGCGAACACCAAGAAGAACCTTTTTACAGGCTCGACTATAAATCGATTTAATCTTTTCGCTAGAATCTCACTAGCACATCAGTTGGTTTATCTCATTCCTATTATGCGCTCCAATATTATGGCAATTCTTTGCCTAATATCTTTTCTAACAAAAGGAAATTGTCTTGGATTAGCTTTCACTATTTCAAGAAGATCATCTAAATCATTTGGAATGACTTCATCAATCAATGCTGATTTAGATTTATAAGATTTAAGTTTTAATCTCAAATCTGCTTCCAAGTTTTTTATACTCATAATTCATACCTCCAAGTATGTTTCTTGAACCCCATAATAGGATTCTCATTCAGGCTGTTAATTCAGCGACAGTTGGAGGACTGTCCCCAAGGTTTCAAAATTTAAGTCTAGCTCTTACCCTCGACAATGCACCTATTTATATCTCTAGACGAGAAACCTAAAATCAAAATAGGTCGATACAATTTATCCCAGTTGGGATTTAGTCCTCTCGTTTAAACTCTCGTAGCCTTGCTTCCCTTGAAGTCTGCCCTCTCGACACCTAGCACATTTTTTTAAAAGGCGATTGTCACTGGCTTCTCACTTAATGGTTATCTTTACCAGTCATTCTAGAACCTTTATAGCTTCTGCTATTTAACCCTCGTGGGCTAATTTACCTTTACTCTTTTCAGAACCCTCGTAGGTAGGTAGCGAATCTTTTAAAGACTTAATCCGTTTGGTCTATGTACGAAGTATATATTACTGGTAGAAAATTGCATCAATTAAATCATCATCCATCTCACTTTATTAGATAGCAGAATGAGGGCATTACGAAACTCTCCATACTGGTAGATAATATTTCTATGGATAAAGATAAATTTCAGGACAAAAAACCCACGCTTAAACTGGTCAAAGATAAGACCAAATTAACCATGAAACAAAAAGCCTTTTGCGACCTCATCATCAAGGGCAAGTTGGGAAGTCAGATCGAATGTTATATGGAGGTCTATGATGTGGCTCTAACCAAGGAGGGCAAGATACCTAAACACGCCCATGTGGATTGCAGTAGGTTAATGGCTCATCCTAATTGTTCCCTATATATAGCTAACGCCCTGAAGCGTAAGGAGACCAATGCAGTGGCTTCCACTACTCGAACGAGGAGTTATGTTCTTGAACAGCTTATGAAAGAGTCTAGGGAAGCAGACAGTGACAGTACGAGAGTCAGGGCATTGGAATTGTTAGGCAAGACAGTGAACCTATTCAGCGACACCTTGGAGATCAAGGAGAGCAGAACCAGTGATGATATTGAGCAAGAGATAGAGAGCAAAATAGAACAGCTATTAATAGAAGCAGACCAACCCCAATAAGTAGACCCCCCATTTAAAGAATTGTTTCCCACACACATGAATGACCCCCACCCCCCAATATATAATGGAATAACTGACTAACATATATACATAGTGTTTTACTCATAATATGACCTAATTTCATAGACCCCCCCTATTATATATTGCATTTTGCTATCTTTTTTTGCCATATACCCCCTTTTTCAGGTAAAAAGGCTAGGAATCCTACCCCCCCCATAATATTTTTTAAAATTAAAGGTTGATTTTTATGTGAAGCCATGCAATATTGTATAATCTGTAGATATATATACCTACTACCCAGTGACTACTTATTAAGTGCCTACCTATATGTACCTATTAAGTTCTTTTATTTAAGAGTCATTACCTATTAGGTATATACTAGATAGTAAGTATGAATAAGAATCTACTAAGTAAAGTTAAAAACTTATCTGCTAATCAAAAGCAAGAACTTCTTTCCCTGTTAGAAGAATTAGATAAAGCCAAAGCAAGAGAAAAGTGTCATAACGACTTTATGCCATTTGTTAGGGAGATGTGGTCAGCTTTTATCCATGGTAAACACCATGAGATTATGGCGGATGCTTTCAAAAGAGTTGTTAAAGGTGATCTCAAGCGTTTAATTATCAATATGCCACCTCGACATACCAAGAGTGAGTTCGCTTCTTACCTATTACCTGCATGGTTTTTAGGTAAATACCCAGATAAGAAGATCATTCAGACTGCCCATACTGCTGAATTGGCTGTGGGTTTTGGTAGAAAGGTTAGAAACCTAGTTAATAGTACCGATTTTAAAGATATTTTTCCTGATGTTAGTTTGCAATCTGATAGCAAAGCTGCAGGAAGGTGGAATACAAACAAAGGTGGAGAGTATTTTGCGATAGGTGTAGGTGGTGCAGTTACTGGTAAAGGTGCTGATCTACTTATTATTGACGATCCCCATTCCGAGCAAGAGGGAGCTTCTGCAGACATCAATGTATTCAATCGTACCTATGAATGGTACACATCTGGTCCGAGACAGCGTTTACAACCGAATGGTTCTATCGTTGTGGTGATGACAAGATGGCACAATAAAGATTTAACAGGTCAAGTAGTCGATGCTAGTATAAAGCGTGGCGGTGCTGACCAGTGGGAAGTTATAGAACTTCCTGCCATTATGCCTTCTGGAAACCCCCTGTGGGCAGAGTTCTGGAAGATGGAAGAATTACAGGCTTTGAAAGCCGAGCTACCCAACAGTAAGTGGATGGCTCAATATCAACAAGACCCAACCTCTGAGGAGGGAGCTTTAGTTAAGCGTAATTGGTGGCAAATATGGGAAAACAGAGAACCACCTGACTGTGAATTTATTATCCAGTCATGGGACACAGCTTTTATGAAAAATCAAAGAGCTGACTATTCTGCGTGTACTACATGGGGAGTCTTTTATAAAGAAGATGATGAGGGGATGGTTTCTCCTTTTGTTATTATGCTAGATGCTTATAAAGAACGACTAGAGTTTCCTGATCTTAAAAAGAGAGCAATGGAAAAATACCAAGCCTATAAGCCAGATGCATTTATTGTAGAAGCTAAAGCTGCTGGTATGCCGTTAATATTTGAATTACGAGCTATGGGTATACCTGTACAAGAATATACTCCTAGCAGAGGCAACGATAAGATATCAAGAGTCAATGCAGTTTCTGATTTGTTCGCTTCAGGAGTTATTTATGCTCCTGCAACTAGATGGGCAGAAGAAGTTATTGAAGAATTTGCTGGTTTCCCCAATATGGAACATGACGATTTAGTTGATAGCACTACGCAAGCTCTGTTAAGATTCAGACAAGGTGGTTTTATTCCATTACATTCAGATGAAGAAGATGAACCTTTGGAACATAATCGTATCGCAAACTATTACTAGGAGATTTAATTGGCTATAGAAAGACAACCAGCTACACCTGTAGAAGGAACAATAGAGCAAGAGCCTCAAGCAGAAGAGCTTACCATTGCTATAGAAAATCCAGACTCATTAGCCATCGAAACTGAAGATGGTGGCATGATCATTGACTTTGATCCTAATGCTAAAGAAATAGGCGATGTAGAATTTGATTCTAATTTAGCAGAACATATAGATGATGACATCTTACAAGAGTTAGGCTCTAAACTTATTGGAGATTATACTGGCGATAAAGATTCACGATCAGAATGGGAAGAAACCTATACTAAAGGTTTAGATCAGCTTGGACTCAAGATAGAAGAAAGAACAACACCTTGGTCAGGAGCTTGTGGTGTATTCCATCCAATGCTTAGTGAAGCAGTAATACGCTTTCAATCTCAATCAATTACAGAAATGTTTCCTGCTGCTGGACCAGTCAGAACTAAGATAGTAGGAAAAATAACTGAAGAAAAAGAAAAACAATCACAAAGAGTAGAAGATTACTTAAATTATTTACTGACATATGAAATGTCAGAATACAGAACTGAAACAGAAAAGATGTTATTTTCTTTACCTTTGGCAGGTTCTGCGTTTAGAAAAGTTTATTTTGATCCTAGCTTAGATAGACCTAGTTCTATCTTTGTACCAGCAGAAGATGTTATCGTGAACTATGGAGCAAGTGATTTAGAAACTTGTGAAAGAGCTACCCATGTTATGCGTAAATCTTCTAATACAGTTAGAAAAATGCAAGTTAATGGGTTCTATAGGGATGTAAATATACCTGATGGTTCACAGAAAGACTCTGATATTACCAAGAAATATAACGAAATTACTGGTGAATCAGACACTTTTAACTACGATCAAAGCCATACAATACTAGAAATGCAGGTAGATTTAGACCTAGAAGGGTTTGAAGATACTGATGATTCAGGAGAAGAAACAGGTATCGCTATACCTTATGTTGTCACTATCGATTATCCAAGTGGCATTATTCTTAGTATACGCAGAAACTATTATGAAGATGACTCTGCAAAAATAAGAAGGATGCATTTTGTACATTACCAATACTTACCAGGATTAGGTTTCTATGGGTTTGGTTTAATACATATGGTGGGTGGATTAGCTAAATCAGCTACATCCATATTGAGACAATTAGTTGATGCAGGTACTTTAAGCAATCTACCTGGTGGTTTAAAAGCTAGAGGACTTAGAATCAAGGGAGATGATACTCCTATCATGCCTGGTGAATTTAGAGATGTTGATGTACCAGGTGGTGCTATTAGAGACAACATTACATTCTTACCATACAAAGAACCATCAGGAACTCTTTACCAGTTATTAGGAAATATAGTAGAAGAAGGTAGACGATTTGCCAGTATGAATGATATGAAAATATCTGACATGAACAATCAAGCACCTGTTGGAACTACACTAGCATTACTAGAAAGAAATCAAAAAGTTATGAGTGCTGTGCAATCTAGACTCCATGCTTCTATGCGTAAAGAATTTGATATTTTGGTTGGCATTGTAAAAGACTTTACAGAACCTGCTTATCCATATGAAACAGATGAAGGAGAAAGCATTAAAGCAGAAGATTTTGATAATAGAGTAGATGTATTACCAGTATCTGATCCTAATGCAGCGACAATGGCTCAAAGAATTATGCAGTATCAAGCTGCTATGCAATTGGCTCAGTCATCTCCTGATATGTATAACTTACCTGAATTACACAGACAGATGCTTAATGTATTAGGCATTGAAGATGTAGAAGATATTATTCCAGATGTAGATGATGTTAATCCAGTTGATCCAGTTACTGCGGTGCAAAACATTATTACTGGTAAACCAGTTAAAGCATTTATAGATCAAGATCATGAAGCACATATTGCAGTTATTACATCAGCACAGCAAGACCCACAAATACAACAACTTGTAGGTCAAAGTCCAAATGCTGCAAGAATACTTGCTGCAGGTTCAGCTTATATAAATGAGCATTTATCAATGCAATATAGAAAAGAAGTTGAAAGAGAGATGGGTATAGAACTTCCACCAGAAGGTGAGCCAATACCAGCAGATGTTCAGAAGCGTATATCAAGTCTTGTAGCAGAAGCAGCTAAACGAGTCTTAGGGACTTCACAAGCAGAAGCTGAACAACAACGAGTACAAGAACAACTTAAAGACCCACTGATTCAAGCTAAAGAAAAAGAAGTAGCAATTAAAGAAGCACAAGCAAAAGCTAAAATGGATATAGATGAAGGCAGATTAATGCTTGATGCTACCAAAGCTAAAACAAATGCACAGTTACAAGAAGCTAGATTACAACAAGAAGGCGAAATAGCTGGTGCTAAAATAGGACAGCAAGTTGCTAGTGATTTGCTATCACAAGAGGCTGAAAAAGAAAAAAAAGCTGTAAAAGATTTTAAAACAGGTGTTGACATAGTTAAGGATATGATTAAAGATAGCAAATAGTATGGGTAAAGATATCACCGAGCTATCACTATCAGAACATCTGAAGTTAAAGTATCGTAGTTTGATGAATGAACACGCTGATCATATTGCTACAGGAGCTTGTAAAAATTTTCCTGATTATCAAAAAATGGTTGGTGTTATCGAGGGAATTGCCCTTGCAGAACGAGAACTATTAGATTATATCGAAAGAGTTCTCGAACAATAGGAAACTCGACTCCTAAAGTCGTGCAAAAAATATGAGTAAAAAAGAAGCAGTAAACATTATAGAACCAGAAAGTGTTGATACTCCAATTGTAGATGAAGATGTAAAGAGTCAACTGCCTGAACCAAAAGGTTGGAAGATTCTTATAGCTATGCCTAGAATTGATGAAAAAACCGATGGTGGTATTATCAAAGCAACCACTACTTTAAAAGATGAAGAAGTTAGTAATATCTGTGGATATGTTTTAAAGCTAGGTGATGAATGTTATAACGACACTAAAAGATTTCCAAGTGGACCTTGGTGCAAACAAGGTGACTGGGTTGTATTTCGTGCTTACTCAGGAACTCGCATGAAAATGTATGGACAAGAATTTCGTTTAATTAATGATGACACTGTGGAAGCAGTAGTCGATGATCCAACAGGAGTAGTAAGAGCATGAGTAAAACAGAAATAATTAATGAAGAACCTAATTTTGACGAACCTGCAGTTCAAACAAAAGAAGATCAATTCTTTGGTAAACAAACTGAAATTGATAATAAAATTCCAGATAACTTAGAAGTTGAAATCATAGATGATACTCCTAAAAAAGATCAAGGGAAAAAACCTAGAGCAGAAGATGTACCAGTAGAAGTCGATGACGATGAAGTTGATAAAGAAATAGCTGATTACAGCAAAAGAGCTGCAGATCGTATAGCTAAAATTAAATACGAGTATCACGAAGAACGCAGAGCAAAAGAAGCAGCAGCAAGAGAATCTAAAGAAGCTGTACAAAGATTGCAAATCTTGATGTCTGAAAATAAAAAGCTACAAACTATGCTTAATCAAGGTGGAGAAGTCTTAAACAAACAAGCACATAACAATGCTTTATGGGCAAAACAAAATGCTCAAGCAGAATTTAAGAAAGCCTATGATGAAGGCGATGCTGATGCCATGTCTAAAGCACAAGAGATGGTAACTAAAGCTACTCTTGCAGAACAGCAATCTATGAATATGGCAGAAAATGTTCAAGCAGAAATAGCAAAAAAATTACCTGCAGAACAACCAGTACAACAAACACAAGAACTAGACCCTGAAATGAAAGCATGGTCAAGTAAAAATCCTTGGTTTATGAGCACAGTACCTGAACATCAAGAAATGACTTCATATGCTTTAACCATTGATCAAAGACTTCGCAATCAGGGAATACTTCCTGAACAAGATGCACAAAAATATTACGCAGAAGTAGATAAAAATATGCGTAATGAATATCCAAATTTCTTTGGTGTTCAAGTAGAACAGACTCAAGAAGTAGTCCATGAAACAGAAACACCAAAACGACAACCTTCAACAGTTGTTGCATCCGCCACTAGGGATAGCGGAAATAAAAAACCCTCGCAAGTTCGTCTGACTCAGACCCAAGTTCGTTTAGCACGACAACTTGGTATAACACCTGAGCAGTATGCAAACCAATTATTACAGGAGAAAGTATAATGTCAGATAAAACTAACAATGAAGAAACTCATAAATCAGAAGAAGTTAAAGCTGACTCTCCTGAAGAACAAGTGCGTACTCCAAGGAGTTTAGAAAGTCGAGAAATCGATCAAAAACCAATGAATTGGGATAACATAGGTAATCTTCCAGAGCCTGATCCACAAGATGGATGGGTATTTAGATGGGTCAGAACAGCCTTATTAGGGCAAACTGATAATCCAAATGTTTCTAGAAGAATGAGAGAAGGGTGGCAACCAGTCCGACTTGAAGATCATCCAGAGCTTCAAATACATATGATGGATCACAATTCAGAATGGGCAAAAAAAGGTCATGTTGAAATAGGCGGACAATTATTATGCAAAATGCCGAAAGAAAGAGCAGATGCTAGAGATAAACACTTTAGTGATTTAGCTAAATCTCAGTCAGAAACTGTAGATAATGCTTATTTTAAAGACCAAGATAATCGAATGGCGACCAAACAAGTGTTTGAACGCAAATCGAGGACAACTTTTGGGAAAGATTCTTAGAATCTTTTGTAATTTTATTTTAACAAGGAGACAATTATGTCAACTACAGCAGCTCCATATGGAGCAAGACCTGTAGGTACTGTTGTTGGAAGCCCTTACCAAGGAAAAATTACCCATTATAAAATCAAAAATGCATATGGAACTTCTATATTTTATGGCGATTTTGTGAAATGGGGTGATGATAATCCTAATACCACTATCCAAAAAGATTCTGGTACTACAGCTTGTACACCTATTGGTGTATTTCTTGGTTGTGCTTACACTGACCCTACCACAAGTCAATTCACACCAAATCAATATTTCCCAGCATCAACTGCTGCGGATGATATTGTTGCGTATGTTGCTACCGATCCTTTTATTATCATGCAAATGCAAGGCGATGAAACTCTTGGTCAAGATGACTTGGGCAAGAATTGTGCAGTCGTGCAAACTGCTGGTAGTACAACTATCGGAAATAGCAAAAACGCAGTTGATGGGAGCACAGCAGCTACCACCAATACACTACCTGTAAAGATTATCGACTTTGTCGATGGTCCTGATAGTGCTATAGGTGATACTTATACTGATGTGCTAGTAATGTTTAATGTAGGGCATCAAATGCTCAACACCACTGGCGTAGGCTAGGAGTAAATAATGGCAGCTATATCAAGAGCTAATGAGCTCAAGCAACTGTTACCTGGACTTAACGCCTTGTTTGGTGAAGAGTATGGTAACTACGAAAACGAGCACGAAGAAATTTATGTTTCAGAAAATTCCGAGAGATCATTTGAGGAAGAACTAAAACTATCTGGATTCGGTGCAGCACCAGTAAAAGATGAGGGAGCAACCATTAGTTGGGACACTGCTCAAGAAACTTTTGTGGCTCGTTACACACACGAAACTATTGCAATGGGATTTGCAGTTACTGAAGAGGCTATGGAAGATAATCTATATGTTTCTTTAAGTGCTAGATATACCAAAGCATTGGCTCGTGCAATGGCTTACACAAAACAAGTGAAAGGAGCTTATCCATTAAATAATGGATTCTCAACTACTTTCTCTTCAGGTGATGGTGTTGCATTATTCAGCACATCTCACCCACTTGTAAGTGGCGGAACTAACAGCAATAGACCTTCTACAGGAGCTGACTTGAATGAAACATCGTTAGAAAATGCGATCATTCAAATTGGCAAATGGACTGATGAAAGAGGTCTTAAAATTGCAGCTAGAACCAAAAAGTTAATAGTACCTGCTGATCTTCAGTTTGTTGCTACTAGACTTTTACAGAGTGACTATAGAGTTGGCACTGCTGACAATGACATCAACGCTATCAAAACTAATGGAGTAATTCCAGAAGGTTATTCAGTTAATCATTATTTAACTGATACTAATGCTTTCTTTATTACTACTGATGTTCCAGATGGCATGAAGCATTTTGTCAGAGCACCTATGACAACATCTATGGATGGTGATTTTGAAACTGGTAATGTTAGATACAAAGCTAGAGAAAGATATTCCTTTGGAGTATCTGATCCGCTTGGTATCTTTGGTTCACCAGGTAGTTCGTAAGAACATTTAAGGGGGAGCTTATGTTCCCCCTTTTTTTATTCTAGGGAATTTTTTTAATTTATCTATTGACTGCCCTAGCAGACTTGCCAAGACAATAGATTCTTTTCCTTTAGGAGGAAAATATGGCGAATACAACTTTTAATGGACCAGTTAGGTCCGAAAATGGTTTTGAACAAATCAGTATAAATTCAACTACTGGTGCTGTTACAACCAATTTAGATGTTGATACAAGTGGTAATATTACTACTACAGGATATGTTTCTTCATATTCTAATATAGAAAGTATTACAAGTGCTACACATAGCGTTGAGTCAACTGACTCTGGTAAAGTGTATACTTTAAACAGAGCAGCAGGTATTGTAGTAACACTACCTACCGCAGCAGCAGGACTTAATTATACATTTATAGTGGGCACAACCTTTACAGGTGCAGGACAAATTAATACGGATAATGCCAGTGACTTATTTTCTGGTTTTGCTCATATTTTTGATCCAGCAACTGCAACAGATATGAATACATTTATTCCTGATGCTAGTGATGACGATACCATTGATTTAGGTACGGCAGCACAGGGTTGGCTTGTAGGCGGAATTATTCGTTTAAAAGCAACTACAGCAGCAGTATGGCACTGTGAAGCCTTTCTTCATGGTGATGGTACACTAGCTACTCCATTCGAGTAAGGAGTAAATTATGGCTGATGCAGTAACTTCACAAACCATCCAAGATGGTGAAAGAAACTGTATTATGAAGTTTACCAATGTCAGCGATGGTACTGGCGAATCCGCAGTAGCTAAAGTAGATGTATCTGCTTTAGCTACTAACTCTGAAGGTGTTTCATGTTCAGAAGTTAGAGTGATGCGTGTAAGCCATGCCATTGTTGGTATGTCAGTCCAAATGTTTCTTAATGCTACATCTAATGTTCTACTTATGGAACTAGCTGAAAGTAGTAATGGACATATGGACTTTCAAGATTTTGATGGACTTCCAAATAATGCAGGAAGTGGTAAGAATGGAGATATTCTTTTTACCACTATAGGTCATAGCTCAGGAGATACTTATTCTATTGTTTTAGAAATGGTTAAAGTATATTCTGATTAATCGGAGATATTATGAAATATATTATTTCAGAAACAGGTGAATTTCCACCTCAATATAAAGTTCTTCAAGAAGGTCAAGATGGAATATGGAAACCAATTTTTGGTCCTGATCCTGATCTTGAAGATGCTCAACGAAAAGTTGCAGAATTACAACCTGTTAAAAAGGCTGTAAAAAAAGCAGCAGAGCCAAAAAAGGAAACACCTAAGAAAGCTCCAGCTAAAAGAGGTAGACCAAAAAAAACTGCTACTAAAAAGTAGCGTAACTCACTTTGTTTATAGTACCCTTATATAGGGTACTATAACTATTTAATTTAAAAGGTAACAATATGCCAAGAAAAAATACAGGAATGTGGAGAAATAAAAATTCTTCTACTAGAAAAAAAGCTACACCTTACAGAAATACAGGCGTAACAGAAGTTGGGAAAGAAGCCAAAACCCAATCGTACAAAGAATATGTACAAAAAAAGTTTGGTGGTGGAATGACTAAAGGAATGTGGGCAGGTGGTCCAACATACCCTACTACTGGTGGTAGACCTCCTAGCACTCCTGGAGTTATTGGTAAAATCAAAAAGTGGCGTGATCGAAATCCAGACCCTGTATTACCAAGAGGTAAAAGAGATAAACAGTTTAAAGGTCCTGGTGTTTAATAATGCCATTAAGTGTAGGTAGGTCTAGAAAATGTATAAGCAATAATATAAAAACGCTTAAAAAAGAAGGCAAACCACATAAACAGGCTATAGCTATTGCTTTGCAAAAAGCTGGTAAAAAATAAAGGTAATTGAATGGCAACAAGTGGTACAACAACATTTAATCTAGACATGAGTGAAATCATGGAAGAGGCTTATGATCTTTGTGGTTTAGAGCTTCGTTCAGGTTATAGCTATAGAAGTGCAAAAAGAGCACTTAATCTTGTATTTTTAGAATGGCAAAACAAAGGTCTTAACTTATGGACCATAGAACAAGGTTCAGCAACCCTTACTGCAGGTACAAGTAGTTATACAGTAGATTCAAGTGCATTAGATATTGTAGATGTTTTTATCAGAACTGATGCAGCAGATACTGATAAACAATTTGATCAAAGATTAAATCGTATATCTAGAACAGAATATGCACATCAAGCCAGTAAATTAACACAATCAAAGCCTACACAATTTTTTGTAGATAAAGATAATGATGCAGTAAAGATAGTTCTTTGGGCAACACCAGACTCTGCACAAACATATACCCTTGTTTATGATTATGTAAAACGCATAGAAGATGTTGGAACAGTAGGTACTAATAATGCAGATGTTCCTTCAAGATATCTTCCTTGTTTAACTTATGCTTTAGCATATAACTTAGCTTGTAAATCACCTGAAGCTCAACAAAGAGTTCCTATGATTAGACAGCGTTACATGGAGTTATGGGAAGAAGTAACTGAAGCCGATAGAGAAAAAGCTCCAGTTAAATTTGTTCCTGATGTTAGTTTTTATCAATAATGTTTGAAAAATTATTACAACTTTATTATAGAATTACTAAAGAAGAGTATGAAATAAGAGTTGTTGAATATGATAAAGAAGGCGACATGAGTAATACTTTTACTATTAGATTAAAAAAAATTATTAAAATTAATAATACTTATATAAAAGGTATAGATGTTAATGGTAATTCATATATTAAATCTTCTATCAATCCATTTAATTATACAATTAGAAAAATATACTAATGTATGCAAAAGGTAAAAAAGCTCTAGGAATATGTGATCGTTGTGGTTTTTCCTATAAGTTAAATAATTTAAGATACGAAATTATAGATAGCAAAAGAAGTGGTTTGCGTGTATGCAATGAATGTTTTGATGAAGATCAACCACAACTTAAACTGGGTGAAATAGACACCAGTGATAATCAAAGTCTTTATAATCCTAGAGTAGATACAGGAGAAAAGGAATCAACTTCATATTTTGCTTTTAATCCAATTGGTGGTGGAGTCACAGAGTTTGGCTCAAGCACAATGGGATTAAGTATTAAAGGCGAAATAGGCAAAATAACAGTGAGCACATCATGAGTTGGACATATACAACATTAAAATCAGCTATACAAGATTATACGCAAAATACAGAATCAACATTTGTTGCTGATTTAGCAACAATTATTACTCAAGCAGAACAAAGAATTATTAAGTCTGTTGAGTTACCAAATTTTAGAAAAAATGTTACTGGAACTTTAACTTCTGGCAATCAGTATTTATCATCTCCAAGTGATTATTTATATCCTTATTCTTTAGCTGTTTTAGATGGCGACAGTAATTATAGCTATCTTTTAAATACAGATGTTAGTTTTATAAGAGAGGCATACCCATTAACTTCTACTACAGGAACTCCAAAACATTACGCACAATTTGATGATGATACATTTATTATCGGTCCAACGCCTAGTTCAGGTTTTACAGTAGAACTACATTATTTTTATATACCTGAATCTATATCAGCTTCTGCTGATGGTACAAGTTGGCTAGGAACAAATGCACCAGAAGTATTACTTTATGCTTGTTTATGTGAAGCCTATACCTTTATGAAAGGTGAGCCAGATATAATGATAAATTATGAAAAAAGATTTCAAGAAGCCTTACAAAGACTTACATTAGAATCAGATGGATATAACAGAAAAGATGCTTACAGAGATGGACAACGAAAAATTAATGCCTAATGAGCCTATAAAAGAATTAGAAGGCAAAGATATTGCAATTGTAGCTATGGGTCAAAGTCAAATAGACTTTCATCTTTCCCAAGTACACAGTGTAGAATTTGATGAAGTTTGGGCAATAAATGCAATGATAGGCATATTACCTAATATAGATAGAGCATTTATTTTAGACCCAATGAGTAGATTTTTAGACACTGAAGATGCTGGAACAATGACAGCTATGATGCGAAAAACTTTGCCTCAATGTGATTTTCCAATTTATACCTGTGAACTAGATGAAAGAGTACCTTCTGTAAGAGAATATCCAATAGAATCAATAATTAAAGACTTAGATTGTGCTTACTTTAACAATACAATAGCTTATGCTATAGCTTTTGCTTTATGGAATAAAGTGAGTAATATCTCTATTTTTGGTGTAGATTTTACTTATAAAACCAATATGCATTTTGCAGAAGCTGGTAGGTCATGTGTAGAATTTTGGTTATCTAAATGTATTAATGCAGGAATAAAATTAGGCATAGCACCACGATCAACTTTATTAGATACTGATATAGGTTTAGAAGAAAAACTATATGGTTATCATAGATTGACTGATCCAAAGGTTGCATATCAAAATGGTGCTGGAATAAAAGTATGTAATTTATCTGATATTGAGTTACAACCAGAATCCAAACCAGTTGGTATAATTAACCGACATGATTTAAAACTAAATCCTGTAGAACCAGGTAAGTATTAAAATGTTTTCATTAGAATCAGAAGCAAAAATTGCTGATTTAGGTGTGAAAACAACGCAGAACAGAGGGCACACTATAGAAGAAATTGCTGAAATGGCAGTTAATAAAATAGTTTCTGTAGGTGATCAAGCTCCTGCACCCATAAGGGCACAAGCTCATGCATTTAAAGATGCGTGTAAGAAAATAATTATGTATTATATGCATGAAGCGGTAAAAAACCACATTTGTACAATATGTAATCAATTAGAACAACAAGGTCATAAAGACCTAGCAAATATAATAAGGAGACTATAATGGCAATATCACAAGCAATGTGTACGAGCTTTAAAAAAGAATTGATGGAAGCAAAACACAATTTCTTACTTTCAGGAGGGAATACCTTTAATTTAGCACTGTATACTAGCAGTGCCACTATGAGTGCTTCTACAACTGCATATTCAAGTTCACAAGAAGCTAGTGGTACTAATTACACTGCAAAAGGAGCTAGTTTAACAAGAATTGATCCGACAACATCTGGTACAACTGCGTTTACTGATTTTGCAGATTTAACTTTTGGAACAGCAACAATAACTGCTAGAGGATGTATGATTTTTAATGACTCTGCATCAGGTGATCCAGCAGTTGCTGTGTTTGATTTTGGTGGAGATAAAACATCTACAGCAGGAAGTTTTACTATAACTTTTCCAACAGCAGATGCATCTAATGCAATTATAAGAATAGCCTAGGAGTTTAAATGGCAACAGGATGGGGTCGAAGCACTTGGGGATCAGGTCCGTGGGGAGCTACGGCTGTTTCTGTAGCTTTAACAGGATTAGCAGGAACTTCAGCTTTAGGTTCTGAAACAGTCACAGGAGATGCAAATGTAACAGAAACTGGTATTAATGCCACAGGAGCAGTAGGAACAGCAATTGCTTCAGGCGTTGCAATTACTGGAGTTAGTGGTAATGCTTCTACCATAGGACTTGGTGATGAAACAGTAATTTGTGATGCTAATGTTTATCCTACAAATGTAGTAGGAACTACAGCATTAAATAGTGTAAGTTTAGTAACTAATAATATATTACCTATAACTCTTGGAGCAGCTACAAGTTCTTTAGGATCAATAAGTATTATTATCGCAGTAAATGTAGATATAAATAATACTGATGTATTGGCTACAGGAGTAATAGCAGATATTTTAGTTTGGGGTTTAATAGATGATTCTCAAACTCCTAATTATTCAACAATAAGCACTTCACAAACACCTAATTATTCAACAGTAAATACTTCACAAACTCCTAATTGGGATGAAGTAGCTTAATAATATATAATTTTTTTAACGAGGAAAATCAATGGCAAGTACATATGTAAACAACCTAAGACTCAATGAAATGGCTACTGGCGATGGTAGTGGAACTTGGGGTACAACAACTAATACTAATTTAGAATTAATTGGTCAAGCACTAGGTTATGGCACTAGAGCCATAGCAAATGCTTCTACTGATAATATCACTATCGCAGATGGAGCTTCTGATTCCGATAGAGCGATGTATCTTAAACTAACAGGTGGTGGTCAGGCTTGTACTGTAACTCTGTTACCAAATACTGCATCTAAAGTATGGATGATGGAAAATGCTACTTCTTATACACTTACATTTACACAAGGGAGTGGAGCAAATGTAGCAATTTTAGCAGGTGAAACAAAAATTATAGCTACTGATGGAGGAGGTTCAGGTGGTATTGTTTATGATGTATTAACAGATACAAATTTAGCAGGAACAACCAAAACAGCAGCATTAACTAACGCAGGAGCTTTATCTAATCAAGGAACTTTAACTGTAGGTGTCGATGATACTGGTTATGATGTTAAATTGTTTGGTGCTACCTCTGGCAATTATATGCTTTGGGATGAAAGTGCTGATTCACTTTTGGTTAATGGCGATATTGATATGGTCACTAATGGCAATCGTATTGATCTTGATACTGATAATGATACTAGCATAAGAGCTTCAGCAGACGATACCATAACAATAGAGGTTGGCGGTTCTGATTTAATTGCTCTTACTAGCACTTCTACATTTTCTTGTCCACTTACAGTTGGCGTTAATGATACAGGACATGATGTAACATTTTTCGGAGCTACTTCAGGTCAAAAAGTTTTTTGGGATGAGTCAGCAGACACCCTCTACCAGACTTGCACAGTTGATATTGATGGTACAGTCACAGTTGGCGTTGATGATACTGGTTACGATGTAAAATTCTTTGGAGCTACTGCTAGTGCTTATATGTTATGGGATGCTTCAGCAGATGATTTAGTATTAGCAGGCGCAGCAGGAATTGATCTTGCAGGCGACTTAGATGTAGATGGCACAACTAACCTAGATGCAGTAGACATTGATGGCAATGTACAACTAGATGGAACTCTTACTGTAGGTGTAGACGATACAGGATTAGATGTTAAATTCTTTGGAGCTTCAGCAGGTGCGTTTATGCACTGGGATGAATCAGCAGATTTACTTGATATAAGAGGAGCAACAGCAGCCGGTCCGGGTTTATTAAAACTTACTACAGGTGAACTAACAGTTGTTGATGGAGATAAATTAGGAAAAATAGATTTCCAAGCTCCATTAGAAAGTGATGGTACAGATGCTATCTTAGTTG
>Ga0208029_1000524_pt1 | contig 23108 bp, 20 predicted proteins | sample MalvireepMed_s12_FD_184242 | JGI IMG/M metagenome (GOLD analysis project Ga0208029, IMG submission 184242) | Marine viral communities from the Global Malaspina Expedition - Malaspina viral metaG DeepMed_s12 (SPAdes) (version 2) | ecosystem: Environmental > Aquatic > Marine > Oceanic | place... | reverse complement strand
CTGCGGCATTTCCTTGTTTTACTACAGATGTAAAAAGTATGCCGGTTTGAACATTTTAATACATTAGAGGAAGACTGCTTCTGCTTTGGCATTCTTTTTCTTCAGTATAACAATAAGGCTCCGTTAAGAATTTTTGAAGCCTTGGAAAAAATTTAGGAGCCTTGTTGTGGTTTGCCTGATAAGGCAAAATACCTAAGAAAAAGGATCTTTTCTTTTGTCACTTTTCTTTGGACAAGACAAACCAAGGATACGAGGTTCACGAGTTCCCGTGAAATAGAAATCACACGAGTAAAGAAAAGTAAAGAACTTAATTAGACGTTAAGTTTACTCAAACAGCGTACCCAAACCATTAACATCGAAGAATTACGAATTGAAAAAACACAATTGAAAGCAAGTGCTTTCAATTGTGTTTATGCAATCTTCAACGACGTCATAGACAACGACCCTCCAACAGGTTCGTCGTTAAACAACTGCACCTCATCTTGATCGTCTTGTAAGGCCAACGCATAGATCAGCGGCAAGTAATGCTCAGGGGTGGGGATCGAAAGATCAAAGGCGGTGCCTTGCTTTCTAAAATCGATAAGGGTTTGATGATCGTGAGTAAGGATCGCGGTGTTCATTTTCTCCCGAGCTTCCAGCGCCCAATCATACGCATAGGGCGCGTTGAGTTTGTCCCAGGCCACGCGGCGCAGGTTATGGATCATATTTCCGCTACCTACGATAAGCACCCCTTTGTGACGAAGTGCTGTCAGTTCTTTAGCCAGATCATAATGGTATTGTGCCGGCTGTGTATAATCGATACTCATCTGGATCACCGGCACCTTAGCATCAGGATACATATGTTTGATCACACTCCACGAGCCGTGGTCCAATCCCCATTTGTCATCCAGATGCACTTCGGTACTTGTTACCAACTTTTGCGTTGCAAGCGCCAGTTCCGGACTACCCGGTGCGGGGTACTGCACGTCAAACAAGGCTTGAGGAAAGCCGCCAAAGTCGTGAATGGTTTGCGGGTGCTCCATCGCCGTGATAAAAGTCCCGCGGGTTTCCCAGTGTGCCGAAATACATAAAATAGCCTGTGGACGGGTGAGCTCCTGTCCCAGTTTTCTGAATTCGGTGACAAATTGATTTTCTTCTATTGCGTTCATTGGACTCCCATGGCCTAAGAACAATACCGGCATTTTTTCGGTATTGGGAAGGGTCTGGTTCCATTTTTCTAAATCTTTAAGTTTCATAGCTGCTCCTATTATCGGCAACATCGCTGCCATTTTTAAAAAATCCAATCGGTTCATAACCTGATTTTGAATATACACCGTCTTAAAAGACGTGTATTTTTTACAAAACAAAGTTCAGCAATACCCCTTGATGTAGTATTGAGCCTATCAGAAAAACTCTTGTAAGATTAAGAAATAAGCTTGGCTTGCATCTCCTTGCGGAAGGCTCCCGGCGATTCGCCGGACTTCTTTTTAAAGACATTAGAAAAATAGGCATTGTCACTGTATCCCAGTTCGTATGCGATCTCACTTACGGTTTTGTCGGTACTGATCAACAGGTTTTTGGCTTCGATCAACTTGCGGGTTTCGATGATCTCTGAAACGCTTTGGCCTAAAATATCCTGACAGATCAAATTGAGGTTACGGCTTGACATAAACAGCTTTTCGGCATAATACTCCACACCTACCGGACGGCGATAATTCTCTTCTAGAACCGCCAGAAAGTTCTTAAACGAAATATGCTTGGTGTTGTGGGCATAGTCCGTTTCCGGATGTATTTTCTTGCGTTCGCCTTCCACCATTGTAAACAAGGCACTCAGCAACTGACGGATGATCGCATAATCTGGAGTTTCCTGTTGCATTTCGGCAGCCATCAGTTCGCACACGGTAAGCAATCGGTCAAAACAAGGTCCGGCTTCCAGACTAAGATCCGCTTGATTATGATACCAGGCATACAGCTGAAAAGTGGTCTCTGCAATAAACTCACTCTTAAAACGAATTACCCAAATGGCACACTGCCCATCGACGGCTTTGGGAAATACGCGGTGCACCTTGCCTTTGGTCACAAAACTCACAAATGGCGCGCGAGTGGTGACCGACTCAAAATCTATAAAATGCTCGAGCGCACCGGCACTGCCTATCATCAGCTCTTCGTAAGTATGCGTGTGCGGCGCATTCGGATTCTCGGCAATACGCGCGGCCTCGTCGGCATCTACCTGATATATGGCAAACAAGTCTTGCATAGGCTAAGGCTAATATTCGTTTTGGTTTCACTAAATTAGGAATCTTAAAGTTACAACCTATGAAACCTTTTGCTCTACTGTGCTTCCTGTTTTTTAACGGACTGGCGTTTGCGCAAGTCACTCCGGAAACGAAAACCTACAGCTTTGAAGATTGTGTGACTACCTATTCTGAAGAGCAGGCGCAGGAAACTAAAGTGGGGCATCAATTCTGGTTTGCCGATAAGGAATTTACCGATGGAAGAACGATCAAAATGAGTGTAGTAGATCCCGGAAAATCTACGCATGCGCCACATCAACATCCACAAGACGAATTCTTCTTTGTGTTAGAAGGCACTGCGGAATTCTATCTGGACGGAAAAACAGTAGAAGTTGGTCCCTACACCAGTTTGTACTGTCCGTCAAACAGTATGCACGGCATTAGCAATGCAGGCGATACGCAGCTGAAGTATCTCGTGATGCAGAAATATGAGCAATAGATAACCTTGGGCGGTGCCCATAAAAAAACGGTCTAAGCCCGGAAAAACTGAACTTAGACCGTTTAGAAAAGCAAACTTACCTCAGGGTAGGCCTGTCTACCGACAAAGGCAGGCTCAAGAGACATTAATTGTAATTTCGAGGCATCCCAATAGCTATCGGGATGGAGTATAAAACCCTCTGGCGGTGCCAGTGTTTAAAATTTATAGGTGATCTTTCCTCTTAAATAGAACGGCGTTCCCGGGGTAAAGTGAATTTCTTCTACCGGTGCCGGTTCGTTAAACAAGCGACTTTCGGTTGCAAATTGGGTTTCATTCCACGAGGTATCCAGCAGGTTTTCTACGATCACGCCCAGCGTCCAGTTCTCTATCGTATAGTTCAGATTAAAATCGGTTACAAAATAGCCTTCAGCAACGATGGAGTTGCCTTCATTGGCTGCACGGTCGCCCAACCAGTGGTAGCCTAAAGATCCTGAAAACCCGGAAAGATTATCTACACTCAAACCACCTGCAGAGGTAAACTTGGGCGCCAACGGAATATAGTCTTCACCATCTGCTTCTTCGGTGCTTCGGGCGTGGGTATAATTGGCGTCTGCAAACACATACAACCAATCGGTTAACTGATAGCGTGCACCGGCTTCTATTCCCATTCGGCGGGTTTTTCCGCTAGGTTCAACAATTCCGGCATCGCCTACATACACAAATTCCTGATCCAGAAACAGCGTCCATAATGTAGCATTCAATGCCAGTCGCGGTATCGGCTTGATGATCGTTCCCAAGTCTGCACTATAGGCTGCAGGCAGAATTTCTTCCCCGCCATTTGCCACCACCACACGTGTGTCGTTAGAATGGAAACCAATACCCGTTTTGAGGAACAGCTGCCAGTTTGGAGACGGCGCAAATACGGTGTTGAACTTAGGACTGAACGCCACTTTGCTTTCGCTCTGATTGTCGTAGGTCTCGGTGAGTTTGTTGTAGTAATCAAACTTAAAATAGTCAAGACGCACCGCCGGATTGAAGGTAAACTTCCCGGTTTTAAATTCGGTATTCAAAAACGCAAAAGCGTTGAGTTCGTCTACATCTCCCAGTGCCAACGGCTCAAGAACCGTCTGCCTGTTTAGGGTATGCGATAAAGAAACATCGTCTATGTTATCGTATCTAAATCCTACACCCGCCTGATAATCTAAACGGGTTTCACCCAATGCGATGTGTTTACACTCATAGGTACTCTGCAAGCCTGCGATAAAGCGTTCTTCCTTTTGCTTGATCTGATCGCCGTTAATGGGATCTTCTAAAAAGAAGGTGAAGTTAGAATACAATTCAAAGTCATACTTAGAAAGATAGGCATTGGTCTTCAACACGGCATTGTGCTCCAAGTTTTTCAAGTGCTGAAGCGTAAGATTGCTACGACTTGTCTGACCACCTTCGGTATCATCAATCGCACCAAAGCGACCTATCAACCCTTGATCTACGGCACGCTGTGGAATTTGTCCTGAAGCGTCCCACTTGCTTTGAAAATGCGAAGCCGTCAAAGTGATCTTGTCTTTGTTTGCATCGGTATAGGTGTATTTCCCTAAAACGTTGATGCGGTTAAAGTCTTGCGGACTCTCAAAAGGACCGTCGGTCAGGTACATTTCTGAAGCCAGATAAGCCGAGTGGTTTTGCTCATCGATCAGGCTGAACATTCCAGTAAGACGCGAAGTATTGAACTGTCCCACTTCTAGCGACAGGCTGCTCGCATCCAGACTTTCTTTAAGTCTAAGATCAACATAACCTGCGGTATTGAAATTTCCTTTGTCGGCATAATACGCGCCTTTTCCAAAGTCGATATTGTCAATCGTTTCCGGGATCACAAAATGTAAGTCGGCATATCCCTGACCGTGCGCGTGAGAGACCATATTTACCGGCATCCCGTCAACGCTGATGGCCACATCGGTACCGTGGTCTACATCAAAGCCACGCAAAAAGATCTGCTCGGCTTTACCGCCCCCGGCGTGCTGCCCAATGAAGAGTCCGGGTACTTTACGCAAGATCTCTTGTGAGGATTTAACGGGATTCAGCTTAAGATCTACAGCGACCACACTGCTCAGGCTGTTCACTTCAGAAGTAAGCACCACCTGATCTAGCGAAGTGCTCGCTTCAGCCAGGCTGATGTTTATTCCATTGCGTTTGTTAACCACCAAATAATGTGTCGCAAAGCCCAGGCGGGAAAAAGCAATAGAATCGTTAACGGCTACTGAAGGAAGCACAAAGCTTCCATTGGCATTGGTATGGGTGTGTTTTCCGTTATTGAGGTTATAGATGTTTACGTTTTCAAGCGCTTGACCGGCTTGAGTGGTTACGGTTCCTGTTAGGTTTTGTGCAGAAAGAGACGCACAGAACAACAGCAACACGATATATATGTTTTTCATAAAAGTGTTTATAAGAATAGTGATTAGGTACCGTAAAGGCAACAAAATCGCATTGCGCAACTTTATAGCTACGGCACCTCAACGTGAACCTGAATGCGGTTGCATTAGGTTTTAAAAAATGTGATTTGAGCTATTCTTAAACTTCGGGAGGTGGTACCGGTTGCAATACAGGCAGGGAGCTGTGTATTGGTGTTCTACAATCAAATTGACGTTTTGTAAAGTGTTGTATAACCACGGGGGTTGCTACAGCATATTCAAAACGCAGGTGCTTATCCACCTTTTTGGGAGTAGGCTTTTCTTTTTCTTGTTCCTTTTTGAGGTCGTCTTCAAAAGGCTCGAGTACTTGCTTGATGTATTCTAAAGTGCGGTGGTCGTGGCCGGCTTCGGCTAGGAGTTCTTCGGCAGAAAAAAAATCGTGTTGATGTTCGCTTTGCGTGATGTGATCAAACTCGTGTTCCAGGTCGTGAGCAGCCTCTAGCAAGAATTGATGCAGTGGCGCCAAAACATAAAGCAAGGCCAGCAGCGCTGTACCACATCTAAGCAAAATTGATCGAAGCGTACTCTTGTTCATAAACCTTAGGCAAACGTCAACAAAGCTAAAACCCTTACTGCGATTTATCTTAGGAAACCTATTAATTTTTAAAACGGCTTTTATGCCACACACTACCTAAAGCATAGTGTTTTAAAATCACTGATTAACCAGTCGTTATAACTACTATTGAAACTTAAGACGTTCTTTATTTTAATTTTTCAAGCACACGCTCGGGATAATCGGTAATGATGGCATCTACTTTAAGCGCAATCACCTGCTCGATATCTTCCGGCTCGTTGACCGTCCACGGAATGACTTTTAAACCGTCTTTATGAATTTGCGCGACTTCAGCAGTATCGAGTAATTTAAAAAACGGACTGTAGATCTCAGGTTGAAATGTAAGATTGGTTTTGTTTTCGGCATAGGTGTTTTCACCAACCAGATACGCCAATTCGATCTCCGGATACTTAGTATGTACCACCTCTAATATTGCGGGATCAAAAGACTGAAGATTAATGTGTTCTTCCATCTGTTTTTCCTGAATTACGCCCATCACCAAATCTACAAAGGCTTCGGGTTGTGGCTGAAACACATCGTATTCTTCAGGTACTGATTTGATCTCGATGTTGAACTTTACCGGCTTCAACCCTTCCTCCTTAATGGTGGCTGAAACCATATCAAAAACTTCGCTTAATAAAGGCTTGTAGGTTTTCATTTTTTGCTGCTGCGGAAAGCGTACATTCCCCTTAGAACCACCGTCAAACTGTTTGATCTCGGCATAATCCATTTGGTACAGATTATAGTTCTTATCCTGAGGAATCGAATCCCCTTCAGGCGTGAGCATATATAAAGGAAGCATCACCGGCTCGTGACTTACCACCACCTGCTGATCTTTAGAGATCACTACATCCAATTCTAATACGTCAACTCCTTTGCGCAAGGCGCCTAAAAAAGCAGGAATCGAATTCTCCGGTAAATTACCGCGTTCGCCTCTGTGTCCTTGCACTTGAATGTTTAAATGGTCTTTTTGTGGTGTATGCATCACTTTTGATTCTTCAGATTTTGATTTGCAGCTGAACAAGGTTGCTACTACAAGACCTGCTAAAAGTAAGGTTTTCATAAAGGTAAGTTACGGGTTATTTGGTATTCCTACGATAAAAAAAGGACCCACCCGTGATTATTGATGAAAGTGGGCAGGCCCTCGAAACAAGCTCTTTATATTAGGCTAATCGGCAGATCGTGCCACCGATACAGTTGTTCAACGCTTAATCTTTGATAGCTAATTCAAGCATAACGTTTTTCTAAACTGAGCGCTATGTATACTGCTTAAATATGTTGAAGTCAGGTTGAGCAAATAAAGTACAAACTGCAGTTTTGTATATATCGTAGAGATTACCTTTGGGTTAAGAAAACACTAACTTTTTTTGGCACCGCCAAAAGGTTTAATACTCCAAAGCTTGCCTCGAAATTGAAAATTCGTTTTCAACCAAGCCTCAAGGACTTACCCTATGATAGTTTACTTACCGCAAATACCAAGCTGTTTACCGCAGACTTTAGGGCTACATCAGTTTTCTTAGTAGTTTTACTTATCTAAAACCATAACCACTTGAACTTACGTACGCCTATTGCTCAGCTTCTCATCGGGATCGTATTACTAAGCATTCCCTTTATCACTTCGCCAGATTTACAGTCGGGTATCGCGTTATTGAGCATCACCCCTTTTCAGTATAATTTCTTTGGTTATTTTTTACTGCTTGTTTTTTACTTTGTAAACTATTATGTGTTTATTCCGAAGTATTATATCCCTAAAAAATACTGGATGTTTGCGGGATTTTTGATGATCTCTTATGTCATCATCACCTACGTTCCAGATTTATTTTTTGACGTCACTAAGCCTGCACCCCCCGGTTCAGGATCTATGCCTCCTCAAGGCATGCGCCCCCCCGAAGGGATTCAGCCGCCCCCGGGAGCACCACCGGTAAACGCAGGAACACAAGGTCCGGGAGCCCCAAACCCTAACCAACCTTCGAGTTTGTTTAGCTTTCGCGAAAGCTATATCATCCAGTTTGCGATCGTAACCTGCTTATCTTTACTTATTCGGCTCAACGAACATTTAAAACAGGTACAAAAAGAGAAGTTGATCGCTGAAGTGTCGTACTTAAAGGCTCAGATCAATCCGCACTTTTTATTCAATACACTCAATAGTTTGTATGCGCTGGCTTTACGTAAGTCAGACGAAGCACCTGAAGCGATCCTTAAGTTATCAGGAATGATGCGCTATGTGGTGACCGAAAGCAACAACACCAAAGTCCCTTTAAAGAAAGAATTAGATTATCTAAAAGACTACGTAGCCCTGCAAAAACTACGTCTGGCACAAGATGTCAAATTAAACTTTACTATAACGGGTGATCCTCAACATCTGGAGATCGCGCCACTGATACTTATAACGTATATTGAAAATGCCTTCAAATACGGTATAAATCCTGATGAAGAGTCTGAAATAAACATCGCTATCGCAGTCAAGACAAAAGGTATTGAGCTGCTTGTGACTAATCGTATTGTGGTTGACAAAAAACTCATCCCTGCCATCTCTGAAGAAGGTCATCGAAATACACGCCAACGTCTGGATCATTTATATCCTTCAAAATATACCTTGGAGATGAATGATGATGGTACAATTTATCGTGTAAAGCTGTATATTGAATTGGTATGATCAAAGCTATTGCTATAGATGACGAGCCGCTGGCCCTCCAGATATTAGAGGCCTTATGCGCTCGTATTGCTTATATTGATCTGCTTAAGACTTTTACCAGCCAGACTGAAGCACAACGCTACATCAATAAATTTGAAGTTGACTTACTCTTTCTCGACATACAAATGCCTCGACAAAACGGGATTGACCTCTACAAGTCGCTAAAGCAAGAAACTAAAGTTATTTTCACTACTGCCTACAGCGAGTATGCTGTAGAAGGCTTTAATGTAAGTGCCAGTGACTATATTTTAAAGCCCATTGCCTTTGACCGCTTTGAAGAAGCCGTGACTAAGGTAAAGCGGGAGTTAGATCTAGAGCAGAACAATACTACCGTGAATACGCACCTCAGCATTCGGGCTGATTATAAGCTTTACAACATACCTCACAAAGACATCATTTTTATTGAAGCGATGGATGATTACATCAAGATCAATCGTGAAAATAAAGGTACGGTTGTGGCTCGCTCAACCATGAAAGGCATTCTTAAAAAGCTTCCGCAAGATGCTTTTACCCGCATTCATAAATCCTTTATTGTAAATAACAGTAAGGTTGAAGCTGTAAAAACCGGAAGCATAGAACTTGCAGGCAGAGCATTTCCTATAGGCAGCACCTATAAAGATCAAGTGCATAAGAACTTTTAGTTCAAACCTCTGTTTACCGCAAACTTTTAGGGCTTCACCGCATCTTTTTTCTTAAGGTCCCTGACTCTTATACATTTGGTCTATAAAATTATTGATTATGGATCGTAAAGAATTTTTAAAAGGAATCGGGCTTATGGGTATCGCCGCCACAGGCGCATCATTTTTTGCTTGCTCCGGAGATAATGACCTGCTCAATTCTGATTCGAGCAGTACTTCTGGCAGTTCAGGAAATTCTGATGTCACCTCGACAAGCTCTGAATGCGCAGTTACTAACTCTGAAACTGCCGGGCCTTTCCCAACTAACAACCCAGAAGATCTGGAGCGCGTAGATATTACAGGAGATCGTACAGGTGTTGACCTCGCGATTAATATTGTGGTGCGTGATGTAAATAACTCTTGTGCCGTTCTTCAAGATGCCATTGTAGATATCTGGCACTGTGATGCAGCCGGTAATTACTCAGAATACGGCGGTAGCGGTATGCAAAGCACCAATTACCAGAGCTATCACTTTTTGAGAGGAAGACAAATTAGCGATGCAGATGGAGTGGTGAAGTTTCAATCTATTTTCCCGGGATGGTATAACGGCCGGTCAACACACATTCATGTACACATCTATAATGCTACCGGCACCTCGCTTTTAGTAACTCAGATTGCTTTTCCTGAAGGTGATGACAGTGCTGTGGTTGAAGTAAATGCAGCTTCTGATTACGGATATACCAAAGGAATGTCTGGCTACACGTATAATGCCAATGATAATGTTTTTGGTGATGGTGTGGCCAACGAGCTTGCTACTATAAGCGGCTCTGTAAGCGAAGGCTATACCCTTGACCATATTATAAATGTAAGAGCTTAAAAATAGTTTTTTGATTGATAGGAACCTTTTGGGGGTACCATTCTACCTAAAACCTCAGCGTATCCCCTTCAGGTTTTTCAAAAGTCCTTTTACTAGTGCCATCAAAAAATAAAAACACCCTGAAGTAGTTCACTAAAACCTAATGTTATGTTTAAAATAGATCAAGCACCTGCTCAATTTTATCGAAAAATCGGCAATCCGGAACATGGTCGCGAAATACGTGCCATTGGGAATCCTAAAGCAGCTACTTCTTTTGAGCTGTTTGCCGATGTCTTTATTAAACCAGCCACAGTTCACAGCAAATGGATTACCACAACCGGTACTTTGCTTATTGTTCCACTATTTGGTGCCATTGAATTAGTACAAGAAGATCGTGATGCTTTTATACATATCAATCAAGTATCTAAATTATGGGTTAAAGCAGGCACCAAACTTCAGTTTAAAAATATATACCCAGATCATAGTGTGCGCTTTTTAATGCTGTTGATAAAAAGCGATACTGCAGAGCCCGTATCTACAATGGATTATAAATTAGATACGCTAAATGATTTACAAGAGGTACATACAAACCGTTCCTGCAGTTTAAATCTTGGTCAGTTTGAAGGCCGTGAAGAAACAGTTTACACTTATAAAAGGAAAAACACCTCTGTCTTTGCTTATGTATTGCAAGGTGCTTTTGAGTTTCAGAACAGACTTTTAGAAACCGGAGAGGGTCTATGTCTTTGGGATCAAAATCCTATCGAACTTGAAGCACTCTCCAATAAAGCATATTTGGCTCTGATTGAATTTTAGTCTGAATAGCTAGGATATATTGAGCCGCTTGAGCACTTCTTCTTTATAAGTTTCCCCTATTGGGATGCGAATGTCCCCTATTAAGATCTTACTCTTTTGTACTGCACGAATCGCATTTACATTTACCACATAACTGCGGTGTACGCGCAAAAAGCTATTTCCTGGTAATTTATCTAACAGCTCTTTAAAGCTACTTAACGTAAGAATGGCTTTGTCTTCTTTGCGGGTATAAATCTTAATATAGTCTTTTAAGCCCTGCATATATTTAATATCTGCCGTATCGATCTTAATGTTTTCATACTCTGATTTTACAAAAATAAAATCAGGTATGGTTTCTACAGGAACAACCGGAGCTGTAGCTTTTTGAGCTGTCAATGGTTTTTGCGCGGCTTCGTGTTTTTCCTTTGCACGTGCCACCGCTTTAAGAAAGCGAGGAAACGGAACCGGTTTTACGAGATAATCTGTTGCATTAAGATCAAAGCCTTCTAAAGCATATTGCGGGTAGGCTGTGGTAAAAATAAACTGTGGTAAGCGATCTAATGATTTAACCAGATCAATACCAGAAAGGTTTGGCATTTCTATATCAAGAAAAACCAGATCGATCTCTTGCTCGCTTAATAGGCGAATTGCCTCAAGCGGGTTGGTACAACGCGCGACCAACTCAATCCCTTCTACTTTCTCTAAGTAAGAAGACAAAACATCAAGGGCTAAAGGCTCATCGTCTACCAGTATGCAACGCATCAATCTAAATTTAGTTTCAAATGTACCACAAATTTTGAGTCTTCTTCAAACACGTTAAGCAGGTGTTTTTCTGCGTACAAAAGTTTGAGTCGATCTGTGGTATTCTTGAGTCCGATCCCAGAATTATGCTGGTCGCGTTTTCGAGCACCTATAAGGTTTCGGCATTCAAACTCAAGTGTGTTTTCCCTAACGGTGATTACAATACGAACTTCGGTGTTTCCTTTATAATCTGTACCATACTTAAATGCATTTTCTATAAATGAAATGAGCAAAAGCGGTCGTATTTTCTGGTGGGTAACCGCACCGTGAATGTTGAGGGTCACATTCTCGTTATTAGCAATACGCAAGCGTTGCAAACGCACATAGTTTTGAGTATAGGCCAGCTCATCTGCCAACGCTACAAACTCGCTGTCTGCTTGATACAGCATATAACGCATCAATTCTGAAAGCATAATCACAGCTTCTGAAGCTTCTTCAGACTTTGCATTGATCAGTGAGTAAATACTATTAAGAGAATTGAACAAAAAATGCGGACTCAACTGATTTTTGAGGTAATGCAGTTCGGTGCGGGTTTTAAAGGCTTCGATCTCCTTTTCTTCGACCAGGCTTCGGTTCCACTCTTCGTAAACTTTTATGGCAGTACCAATAACGATAAAACTTAAGGAAATTAATAGCGGAAAGAGGTATTTAAATCCATTAAAGAACGGAGGTTCCGGTCCCGGTAAATCTTCGGGTCGCTTTAAATGCGGCGGCGGTACATCAACAAATGCTAGTTCGCGAAAGCCTAATACCATCACCAATGCAAGCAGCATACTCAATATATAGGTTTTGGTTTTTTTCTGAAGTAAAAAGCGAGGAACTAAAACTAGATAATTAAGATAAAACAGAAGTATGTTAAGCACTAATGCCGAAGCAGCAAAGACAGGAAAGCGCTCTGCGTTCCAATAGATCTCGACGGTAAGCAGGCTCAAAAAAACCAGCCAAACTCCTGCATGAAGTAGTACTTTTCTAGACATAAGCGCTGCTTGATATATTACTTTAAAAAGGCTTTACAAGCTGTAATTACGAATAAGCTTTTTGCTTGTGACAATCCTTTCAATCGGTTATTGCGTTACAATCAACACGTATCCCCAGACTTTGTAGTTCTTGTCGGGTAATTGAAGGGCTGAGGTTTCGGTTAATTTTTTGAAGCACTAGCTCTCCTACTCGTTCTGCATCAGTTTCTGAACAAAAGCTTTGATGGTTTGCAATTGCCGGTATATGCTCTTGGCGTATCAGAATTTGGCCGTGATCTATGATCGCATATCCAAAGCCACTTTCAGTTTTAAAAACATGCGTATATATAGTTTGCTCTTCAACAATTGACCAGATCACACCTGTTATGAGTACAACACATAAAGCTATTCCTGTATAAAGTATCGTGGTTCTAAAATGCATAGTTTTTAATTTTAAAAAACCCGAGGTGCTAAAACTTCTCTGTACATATAAAAACACCCCGGGGAAACAAAAAAACTCAATAATTAATCTTCATCATCGTATTCTTCCTGCGGAAACAACTCGTAGGCATCATCCAAGTAAAGACTACCAGACCTTCCTAATGCAACAAAACCACGGGTACTGGTAGAAAAGCCTACTGCATCTTGTCTGGCAGTCGCTTCCAGAGCAGTAATATTTTCCCATTCATCGCTAAGCGGATCATACTCCCAAGTACTGGCAATGGCGCCTCCGCTATATCCCGCTACGATATACCCCAAACCATCTACACTAAAACTCACTGCATTAGATCGCGTGATCGCATAATCGTCTTCTTCATCAAGATCTGTCAATCGTGTCCAGCTGTCTGAAGAGGTATCAAAACTCCAGAAGTCGGTAAGGTAAAGACCGTTGCTTACGCCGGTCCCGAAGTAAATCAGTCCATTGATCTCAAAAGCGGTAGCATCACGACGCTTATCGCCACCAAAACCTACCAGCTCCTCCCAGGTATCTGTTTCCGGATCATACTTCCAGAAATCCTTTTTATCATTATCACCGTCATAGCCGGTACCAAAGTACCCATACCCTGAACCGCTAAAGGCTGTTGCTGCGCGTCGTACACCGCCACCAAAATCTGCTTTTTGCGTCCAAACATTGGTATCCGGATTGTATTGCCAGAAATCAGCAAGCTCAAAATCACCATCATAACCCGTACCTACATAGCCCAAACCATCAAGTTCAAATCCCTTTGCCGAACTGCGCGCAGTACCGGGAAAATCTGCTTTTTGCACCCAGTAGTCATTCTCAATATCATATTGCCAGAAATCTGTGAGGTAATCATCTCCATCATAGCCGGTTCCCATATACCCGTAGTTCCCTATTGTGAATGCCGCGACATTACTGCGAGGAACACCATCAAAAACAGAGCGTTCTTTCCAGTTCCCTCGGTCTCCATCATCATCACTACTACAGCTTGAGAAAGCAAGTGCAAGTATTGAGGTAAGCGTTAAAAATATTCGATTGTTAGTCATGCGTTTCATTGTTTATTATTTTGAAAAATTGAATTTAATTCCGGTAGAAAAAACAGGTCCGGTTCCCATATCTAGCGTATAAACCGTGTTGTTCAAACTCTGATATAAGTTGAGTTCGTTCTTAAATAAATAGCCTCCGCTTAAGGAAAATGCCCAGCTGTCGTCTATCGTATACGTATAGTCTAAACCGAGTTTTTGGTTTGCTATACTCGCTTGAGTAGCGGTATGCGTATCTAGTACAGTTGTTTTAGGCAGGTAAAAATAATCTCCATTAAAACTGAACGAAGTTCCTATGCTACTATTGGTATTTAAAGCGTATTTGATGCGCATCTCCGGGAAACCTAAAGTCATATGAAATCGTTTTGTGGAGAAGGCTAATTCTGCCAGTGGTAAAAGCTGTAGATCTCCCAGAGCGGCACCATACTGTATTCCTAGACGTAGGGTCGTAGGAGTTGATTTTTTAAATTTATATTGAAAGGCTGTAGCTCCTGTTACTACAGTTTGATCAGATCGAATACCTGAAGCCCAAGAAGCATTAGCCCTGGCCATAACTGAAACATTTTGATTCCATTGATATTCGGCTTCAACTCCGGCAAATACATTGTGAATATTTTCGACCGGTTGAGTATTGAAGCTTAGATCCTCCCAATATTCAATATCATAATTATGTAAACCTATTACAGGTTTGAGCGCTACCGCTCCCAAAGAAACAGGTACTCCTATATTAAGATCAAATAGCTGTGCTGAAACTCCCGCTGAGGTAGTCGGAACAAGCGCATAATCAAGGCTCGCTTCTAGCGTGCTTTCCTGACCAAAACTCATCTTACTAAAGGCTAACAAAAGAGTCATAATTAAATACCTGTGCATTCTTGAATTCTAATTTTGCTCAAAACTAGAAGCGTCATTTCAGTCTAAAAAAAATAGTAGATGAGCACTGCAAAAGCCTCTACCCACATCTCAATTATACCGATCAACCGGCAACCACCCTATTGATAGATTAAATCACCCTGTTGAGGGTAACTTTTACCCGGTTTGTCTATTGCTTTTGAGCAGCCCAAATCTGCCCTTTAGGTTTGCCCAAAATTCAACAGCCTATGTTTAATAAAATGATACAGTTGGTAGTGCCCATGGGTATACTTCTGCTGTTGTTAAATTCTTGTGCTCAAGACGACTCCAGCTTTCCGGTGGGTGAAGATTGGGTCGCAAGCGATACGCGTGTTCTTTATATAGACACGATGACGGTAAACAGCAGTACTTTTAAGTTTGATTCGATTCAAGTTTCTAACACAGACCGACTTTTACTCGGTGCCTATACAGATCCTATTTTTGGTAAAACAACCAGTAAGATATTCACACAATTATCAAACAGCACCTACACCCTAGACCGAGATGCCGTATTTGATTCTATAGCACTTATCCTCAATTATGACGACTACTTTTATAACGACACGACCCAAATACAAAGTCTCAAAATACACGAGGTCTTACAAGACATAAAAACTACAGATGACGGTTATTTCTACAACACAACCAGTTTTGAATATGATGAGAACGCCATGGGTGAGGTTCAGTTTATCCCACGCCCCATTCGTGAAGATTCACTGCATTTAAGGCTTGATGATGACTACGGAAAGCTTTTATTTACTGAGATTCAAGAAAATGAAATCAACAATACTGATGAATTTTTGCGCTATCACCGCGGACTTTTATTAAACCCCGGAGGTGACAACACCACTATTCTGGGCTTTTTACCTACCAGCACCTTACGCATTTATTACTCGCTGCCCGATGAGGTTGAAGTTGATGAAAGCGAATCTTTTGATATGACATTTAACAGCAGTTATACGTATCATAATATAAGCAGTGATCCTAGCGGTACTTACTTTGAAAATTTGGCCGAACAAGAAGATGAGGTAAGCTCAAGTAATGCCAATGCTATGAGTTATGTTCAAGGCGGGGTCGGTCTAGCCACACGCATCGACATTCCTAATCTTGCCGGTCTTGATTATGTTGAAGGTAAAGGCACACTCTTAAGCGCCAACCTGATGATCTCGCTCAATACGGCAACCGAAAGCACCGCATTACCCGCAAAAGAATCACTAGCTGCTTACATAATAGACCAAAAAAATGTGGCCTTGGGTACGCTTTACGACTATAGTGGCAGTGAAGCTTCTGCAACTATTGCGGCAGAATCTGATGAGTTTGCACAGCGTACTTATTCGCTTCCCATTCATTATTTCTTAGACGAAAAGCGTACGGATTCTAATGGAGAAAATTGGTATTTGGCTCTAATAGATCCAGAAAATACTCAAGCAGTAAACCGATACAGCTTTTACGACAGTCAGGCTGCCGATGATGATCTCAAACTTCAAATCATACTTATTTATGCCGTTTATGACAATGAATAAAATAGTATTAACCGGTTTACTTTTTTTTGCAATAGGCAGTCTTAAGGCACAAACCAATGCACTTTCTAATTCCCCCTACTCCGCATTTGGTATAGGTATCCCTAATACCTTTACCACAGGAAAAACGAATGCATTGGGAGGTGCCGGGATTGCTTTAAAATCAGACGATGCGCTTAATGCGCTTAACCCCGCTTCTTTAGGAGCAATGCCTTTGAATCATTTTTATTTTGATATTGGTTATAAAGCACAACTCTTTAGCCTAAGTCAAGGCTCCGGCAGCTCAAGACAAAGCAACTCAACATTTTCTAATCTGGCTTTGGCTTTTCCCGTGACTCAAAAGTCTGCGGTGAGTATCGTACTAGCGCCTTACAGCAATGTAGGCTATGATATTACCGGTATTTCTAGAAGCATTGAAGGTTCTACGGCATTCTATACTTCTGATATTACCGCAAATGGTTCGGTAAATAGTATTGATCTAAATTATGGTTATAACTTCTTTAACCGGCTGCGTCTTGGGGTTACCGGCTCGTATTACTTCGGAAAAACAGAACAAACAGAATACAACAGCATTATAGGCTATGCATTAGACATTCAAAGGGAAAATCGCTTTAACGGATTTCGTTTGGGCGCAGGTATGCAATTTGATGTAACTGATAAAATCTCCATTGGTTCGACAATAAAGTTACCTACAACGCTAGAAACTACGCAAAATAGTATCATCTCTCAGGATTATGACGATGATATTACTGAAGAAACTTCGGTTAAGAACTTTGAGCTTCCTTTAGAAATGGGTTTTGGTACCGAATTTAAATTTGGAAAAAGCTATGCCGTTTATGCTGATTATACCCGCAAATTATGGTCTCAAACCGAACAAGAACCTTCTTTAAACAGCTATAAAGATCAAGAACGTTTTAAAGCCGGACTCAACTTCATCCCACGTCCCGGTGGATTGTACTATTGGGAAAATGTAGAATACCGGGCAGGAGTAAACTATGACACCGGTTATTTAAACATTGCTGGCAGTGATGTATCAAGCTATTCTTTAAGTTTAGGCTTAGGATTACCTGTAAGTCGTAGTGGGTCGAAGATAAATTTGATGTATTCCTACGGAAGAAATGGAGCAAACACAAACGGACTCCTACTGGAGCATATTCATTCGCTTTCTATAAACTTTAGTTTAGACGGTTTATGGTTCAGAAAGCCAAAATACAACTAGTCTACTTCAACTTCGTGAATATTGGGTGTTCCGCCGCTGGCTTCATTAGAAATAAACAAACGACCTTCCGGACTAAAAGTAATGCCTTCAGGTTGTGCAAAATCATCTTCATCCAGCTCGTAAACTTTCTTGATGGCGTATGCTGTATCGAGAATAATAAGTTTAGGATTCACCCCTTCTAAAATATACAGATCGCCGGTTTTAGGATGAACCGCCAGGTCTGAAGGTCTAAACGTACGATAGCTTTTATGCTTCTCAAACTTTTTAAACGCCTTGTCTTTCATCGCAATCGGAGCGACCAAGTCGGGCAACATCTTATGCTTTTTAAGGTCAAAGGCATAAATCCCTTTGATGTCCTCGTCATTGGGATCCAAATCTTTTGGTGCAAAAAGCAAGCGATGATTTTTGGGGTCAACCGCCAAGGTTTCAATATTATTTTTGTGCGACATCGCTGACTGATAGCTTTTAGTCTTTGGATGCGTTGCTGCATAATCAAGCACTTCATACAGCAAACCATCACTGCGCATCACATAAGCATCTTTACCCACCACAGCGACACCTTCATAATCGCCATCATCACCAAATTCAATAGTGCGTTCGATGCGCTTTTCGGCTAGATCATAGATATAGATCAAACCAGACTCATCTTCTATTGCTGTCAGTTTTTGATCTCCAATCCAAGACAGTCCGGAAACCTCCTCAAGCGCATCAGGAAGTTCCCAGGTCGTTATAATATGCACCGGATTCTTTTTCTTCTTTTTGAAATACTGATCATTATTTCCCACAAAAGCGTGCAAAATTATAAACGCGATCAAGGTACTTGTGTTAAGAAAGTTGGTCATAAAACAATTTTATTAAGAAGGGAGAAAGCGATCTGGTTACCACTGTTCCTAGGTAAAGTTCGTAAGCTTAGCTCTCAATTCTCTTAAAAGGGTGCAAATCTTAAACCTTCATCTTTAGAAATATAAAAAATCAGGGGATTTATGAGCATTACTAACAAGATTGATAAGATGTGTGGTAATTATTTCATTTTCAATAAAAATCTTAAAACGAATGCGTTAAAGCTTTAGTGGCACTATACTCTTGTTTAGATTTGTAATCCGAAGTTAAACAGAACGACTATTTGTGAAAAGCCTCGCTAATTTTTTACGACATAACTTCAAGACGGTAAGTTTTGGTTGGGTGCTCACCTTTCTGTCCAGTTTTGGGCAAACCTTCTTGATCTCGCTCTACGTTCCTGAGATCATCAAAACTTTTTCTATTTCTGAAGGAACCTTTGGAAGCATTTACGCTTTGGGCACTGTGATCGCTTCTGTTGTGCTGATCACGGTTGGGCACACCATAGATCACAAACCGGTAAAGCTTGTGGTTTTTTTCAATTTTCTGGGGTTGATCCTCTCGTGCTTACTGCTTAGTTTTTCTACCTATCATATCAGTTTACTTATTCTAGCAATGATAGGCTTGCGCCTGACTGGTCAAGGCATGTTGAGCCATATCAGTCAGACGGTGATGTCCCGCTATTATGGTCCTAACCGGGGTAAAGCTTTAAGCATTGCTGCTTTAGGATTCCCGATGGGAGAGGCTATTTTTCCTATCTGTATCACCACGCTTATCGTGACCTATGGTTTTGAAGTTGCTGCTCAAGCCAGCGCGGGATTTTTGATCTTATACCTGTTTTTACTCTCCTTTAGAGATTTGAGTTACTTTGATCGGGAGAGCCAAGTGGCTAAAAAACCTTCCTTAAAACTACTCGCTAAAGACTTTGGCGGACTCATCAAAGACCGGCGTTTTGGGATATTGATGCCTTCTACATTTATGCTGAGTTTTACCTCAACCGCAGTATTTCTTTATCAATATACCTTTGTTGAAGAAAAAGGATGGTCGGTTTCTCTGTATGCCGCGTTCTTTACTGGTTATGCGATCACACGCTTTGTGATGTCAGTCATAGGCGGACTCTGGGTAGACAAGTTCACCGCCAAAAAACTCTATCGCTTTTTCCTGATCCCACAGGCTTTGGGATTATTGCCTTTTGCGTTTATGGATAGCATTCTGGGAGCCTTGATCTTTTTGATTATGACCGGAATAACCACCGGAGTTGCAGGCACGGTAAAGTCTGCTGTTTTAGCAGAAGTTTATGGAACCCAAAAACTAGGAGCGGTGAATAGCTTATTCTCTATGTCGATGATCTTGAGCACCGCAGCGGCACCCTTATTGATCGGCTTTTTGATCGACCAAGGCGTTGCTTTTCCGTATTTAATTCTCACGCTTTTTGGTTTATTGCTTCTTGCTATTCTCAATTCACAACGCCTGGGCAGTGTTCCTCCGGCAACCCCATAGATCGATCAACGATATCAAGATAAGCTCTGCCATTAAAGAAGCGCTAAAAAGTGTACCACGTTTTTACATTTTAATAATTTTACCATCTGATACTGAAATTGGTGATTGCAATACTTAAGTGTTGTGTTGAAAATAACCCTTCAGGCATACTTAAAATGCCCGAGCGTAGTTCTAAAATCAATCGATATCGTTATCCTTCAGTCTTTAAAAAATGCTTTTGAAACAACTACATAAATTCGCTTTACTCCTTGCTTTAGTTTTACTGAACAGTGCCGGTTTTGCTCAAAATTTTCTTCCGCCGGTGACCAATTACAGCAGTAAAACCTATAATGCTGCAAGTCAAAACTGGGGGCTCAGCACCGACGGCAACGGTACACTTTACGCCGCTAATAATGAGGGCTTACTCCGTTTTGACGGACAACGCTGGGAGGTGTTTACCTTGCCTAATAAAACAGCCATTCGCTCGGTGTTTTGCGTTAATGACCGCATTTACACCGGCTCCTATGAAGAATTTGGTTATTGGACCGAGGACGCTTATGGAAGCCTCCAATACACTTCTTTATCTAATCTTATAACGACCAGCTTTGCTAATGAAGAGTTCTGGCAAATCACGCTGTGGCAAGGCGCTGTAGTTTTTCGGTCGTTTGGTAATCTTTATTTATACAACGGTAACAGCATCACGACCCACAAACCTAAAACCATCATCACAGCGCTTCATATTGAAGAAAATCGCTTGTTTATAGGCTCTAATTATGGGGAGATCTTTATATTTACTGATGATACTTTTAGTTCCTTTGCAGAAAATACACTCAACGAAAGCTCCATAATCGAATTGAGCACCTATGAAGAAGCATTGCTCGCAGGAACACGCCGGCAGGGTATTTTTGCGCTCCAAAACGGAACCTTCACTTCTTGGGGCACGCCCGAATTAAAAGCCTTTTTAGAAGTAAATGAACTCAATAAAATTCAACCGGTTTCTGAAGAACTGGTGATCATCGGTACGGTTAAAGGCGGGATACTCTATTATAATCCCAAAACAGGTTCTTTAAAGAACCATTTTAGGCAAAACGGTTTGCAAAACAATACCGTGCTTTCCCTTCACAGAGACGAACAAAAAGTGTGGATAGGTCTCGACAACGGGATCGATGTGGTGTTACCGGATACGCCTATTCAATACCTTCTGGACAATACCGGGCAACTGGGAGCGGTCTATGATCTCGCGACATTTAAAGGAAGTTTATACGCCGGAAGTAATACCGGATTGCATAAAGTCACTCAGGAGGGAATCTTTTTTATTCCCGGCTCTCAAGGACAGGTATGGAGCCTCACTAAGGTTGAAGATCGCCTGTTTGTAAACCATAATCTTGGTTTGTTTGAACTGAAGAATGATGCCTTAACGCTGGTTTCTGGCATATCAGGAAGCTATAGCCTTACCGCAATTCCGCGGACCAACTCCTTCTTTAACAACACCTATAATGGCATCAAACAATACGACCTCCAAGCAAACGGACTCGCTAATCAAGCGCTGTTTGAAGGCGGTGGTGCACCGGTAGAAAATGTGATTTTTGAAGATCAAAACTACTTTTGGGCTTCACATCCTTACAAGGGCTTTTACAGGGCGCAACTCAACCTCAACGCGCAACGTATTGAAAATAAAGAACAGTATACCGAGCACGAAGCGCTTGCAGCCTACAAAACAGAAATTCACAAAGTGGAAGGTGAAATTGCATTTTATAATGCCGGGAGTTGGTACCGCTACAACAGCATTAGCGATGACCTTGAAGAATTTACTGATCTAAAACCTTATACCTCGTATGCCCTACTCAGCAATCAAGACAACAGTTACTGGTTTAAAAACCGTAATGGCAACGGACTGATTTATACCGATTTTAAAAACGACAGTATTTTTATTGATGAACCACTGCTTGAAGCGCGCATCATCAAGAACTATGAAAAAATCATCAAGCGTAACGATAGTATTTTCTACATCACACTCAACGAAGGCTTTGCAAAGCTCAATCTAGCCCAATTGCAACGTAACAATACCACGCTAGAATTGAATCAGCCTTTACTCAATGGCTTTACAACTAAGCAAGAGACACTTGCCTTGTCCGGACCCTTTGAGATCCCCTACAAAGAGGCTGCACAGATCGAACTTGCGATCGCAGCACCGCAACTGCATAATCCTAAATTTTATTACACGCTTTCAAACGGTTTAACCGGCCAGTCAGACGGCAGCTTGAGCTTTCAAAATTTACAGGTAGGAAACTACACATTAAAGATTTGGCCTGAACTTGATGGCAAACGCGGCGAGCAACCACTAACAGTCAGCTTCCTGATCAAACGGCCTTGGTTCTTATCAAACCTTATGATCGTGATTTATGTATTGCTGCTATTTGGTGTTATTTTTATCGTAGCCTTCATCAATAAGCGTAAGCTCAATAAGCATCGCAAAGAACTCGAAGAACGCCTGATCAAAGAACAGGAACGCAAAAACCAAATCGCTGAGCGCAACACGCTACTCGAAGAAATAAACACCAAACGTAAAGAACTTGCTAATACCACCTATCTGGCTGCAAAACGTAACAGCAGTTTGATCGATATTAAAAATGATCTGGAAGCTGTAAAAGATAAAAGTGACAATCAGAAGAAAGTGAATTCTATTCAAAATAAGATCAATCACATCATTGATGCAAAAGACAATTGGAAAGTATTTGAGACTACGTTCAAAGAAATAAATAATGATTTCTTTCAGCAATTGTTAGAAGATCATCCTACGTTGAGTTCGAAAGATCTAAAACTATGTGCATACTTGAAGATGAATTTAAGCACTAAAGAAATCGCTCCGTTGATGGCAATTTCTGTTCGCGGAGTAGAGATTCACCGTTACCGATTACGTAAAAAACTAGACCTGAAGAGTGGTAAGAATTTATCAAAATATCTTATTAAAAATTATTAAATTCTCATACTTCAATAGTCAATTTTATCGATTTATACTTTCTCATTACTACATCAAAGGCTTTTACGAAAACGTTATAACTCAAAATTTTAAATCACAAATATCTGTTTTACAGTTAATTGTCAGTTTTTAACAGTTTGATGTATTTGTTATGTACCTATATTAACTTATTGTGATGCTATATTCACCCAAAATTCACATAAAACAAACTCAAACTTTAGTGTATGAAACTTAAAATAACCCTTCTGTTTCT
>Ga0208029_1000521_pt1 | contig 23245 bp, 22 predicted proteins | sample MalvireepMed_s12_FD_184242 | JGI IMG/M metagenome (GOLD analysis project Ga0208029, IMG submission 184242) | Marine viral communities from the Global Malaspina Expedition - Malaspina viral metaG DeepMed_s12 (SPAdes) (version 2) | ecosystem: Environmental > Aquatic > Marine > Oceanic | place... | reverse complement strand
TAACCAGCTTATTGATACCTCAAGGGTTTCGTATTTCATTCAACTCAGTATAATAAGGGGCGCAATCAGAACGTCCCCATAGTTTAATGGATAAAACAAGGCCCTCCTAAGGCTTAGATGTTGGTTCTTATCTACTATAGGGATTAGTGCAATACTAATTCATCTGCCGAGGCGTAGCTCAACTGGATAGAGCATCCCCCTCCTAAGGGGAAGGTTGTGGGATCGTGCCCCACCGCCTCGGCCACTTTTTTACAATAAAATCAATTATATAAGTATTTATAAGGAATATTTTGCCATTTTCTCTGGCTCATATTGTAATTTCTTGCAATAACTTATCCACTAAGCACTGATATTACTTGGACTACGTAGATTATATGTATCGGCGCTAGGCTCAGTGAGACTCTGTTCAATTTAAAATATTCTGTCGTTAATCGTAGCAACACCAATCCAAGAAATAGATTTTGTTTCGGGAATTAGAACTCTTTTAATCTCCGCTCAAATTATACACAACCTTATTTAATACTACTTTTACCACCCCGTCTAAACGCCACTTTTCCTATTTAAATCATTAATATACCTATTTACGAAAAAAACACTTTTTTCATTTTTTTTTCGTGCTTGCTATTGTCGTTTCATATGTGCGCTCACTATAACTTGTGTACAACGTACAAAAAATCATAGTGGAGCAGTCATGATTAAACTAAAGAAAATCTCTTTCAAGAATACTTCATTCGGTATGAAATCATACGACTTACTAGATATTTCAACCGGAGAAAGCGTTCCATCTTATGCAGAATTTCTGCATGAAATTATGGCAAACCAAGTTAGTGAAAATAGACAGGCACAGAATTCAATCAATGCGGTCGCATCAGATTTAAAAGTCTTTCTGGAGTATGTTCTGAATGCTCAAGACCTTCTATTTAAAAATAAGGTGAGTACTGAAACAACCTATCTTTCTGAAATTATCCTTTCCTACCCAAGTTATTTGTCGCTAGCCAAAAATTCGCAGAGCAAATTGGCACGCGAGACAGCCAAATTAACGAATAGAGCTCCAGTAAAAGGAAAAAGTGTAGCTAGAAACCTAAGTACAGTTAATAAATTTCTGAATGCTTCAGCGGCAAATCATGAAAGAAATTCGCAAGCGAACACGCTCGATTTCATTAATATCGATGTAGCATCAAAAAACATTCACAAAGAGCTTCTTAATCGTAGAAAGTTAAGCACTTCTGAACGCATTAGACTGCAAAAAGACTCGGTCATTGGGCAAGTCATTCGAGGTGGAGCTCGTTACACAAATTCCATATTATTCCGTACACCATCTCGCATCAGTTCAACTTCAAGTAAAGATTACAAGCACTTCCCTATCGATTACATCCAGCCTCTGCTTGATAACGCACAGACATACAGAGATCGGGCCCTCTGGTCACTTTTACTCGGAACGGGCTTGAGAATGAGTGAAGCTGGTCAAATATTAGTTCAAGACATTGATTTAGCGAAAGAAGAAGTAAAAATATTAAGTTACCGACATCGTATTGCATGCTTTGAAGGACTTAATGACAAAAGTATTTTCAACCTTTCATTTAAAGGTAGAGCAACTGAGGAAGTATTTTTTATTTATCCATTCAAAACTGTATTTTTTGACTCGATTGAAAAATATTTGAAATTCGAAAGACCTTATGGCTCTAAACACAGCTATCTATTTGTAACAAATGGAAATAAAAGTAAAGGAGAGCCGCTATTTAGCTCTTCGAACACAACTCAAAACTATTCCTTCAAAAAAGTACAGAACAAAATCTCATGCCCATACAAAGATGGTTTAAATAAAAGATATACACTTCATTCACTTAGGCATTTTTATGGCCATTGGCTTATTAACTTCCATCGAACTGAAACAGGTGAAAAACTCAATATCGAAGAAGTGCAATACATGATGGGTCATAAAGAAAGAAAATCGACTGAGCACTACGCAGTCATCAACAAAGAGATTGCAAAAGAAAAAATGAGGCTCGCTAATCTCGTTCTTCAAAATAAATATAGAGAAAACACCAAAGAATTCTTAACAAATCAACAAAACAATGTGCTGACGACATTACTTAAAGGAGTTTCACTATGAGAACAAACACAAAGATTATCACTAGTTCTTCTCAAGTTAAAAAAGCAGCGCAACTGTGGTTGAAAAAGGCTATGTCTGTCGAGAAAAAACCAAACTGGAACAATGAAAGATATGCATACATCGCAAAGCTAATCTCGATCAGTTTGGAAAAATATAATTGGTTCCATGATATCGAGAAAGTATCTCTTTTTTATTCAAAAAAAGACCGCAGTAAAAAGAATATGATTTCGATGTGTAAATTTATCAAAGTACCACTTAAAAATGGAGATCAATGTTCTTCACATATATTCCAGAATATTAGTCTGTTACTGATACACCTTTCATTCGAAGGTCATATTGAACTTCGATTCGGACATCAAATTCACTTACCATCTAGACCGGAAACTTTCGATTGGTATCATAAACATGGTTTGATTACCGAAAGTGTAGCGTTTGTGTACATGACCTCTACTGAGATGCGACTAGATTTCTTTATAAAGCATTTATCAAAAGTGCACGTAGAGTTTTTTAAGAAATCAGGCCCTCAATTTCGTTCAACATGGCAAAGAGCTGCAATGAACTTGATGGAAGCTATTATTTATTCAAAAGTATCAAAAGTTGAAGACGTTACTGTAAACACTCTAACTAGATACTATCTTGCTAATTCAGAAGCTTCAGCATATTTCATCGCAAAAAATAATAAACATAACAAAGTAAGCACCGTAACCTACGCTTTTTATTTAGATTTCTTTAATCAAAACAAAGACAAAAGCTTTAAAAAACAATATCAGAAAATCGTATCATCAGGAGGACTCTCCGCGAAAAACGTATCGAAAGAACCACAAAATAAAAATTTGAAGAAAATTTTTCACACAGAAACAGAAATAAAAAGCATGACCTGCTTCCATTTAGAACATGAAAAATTTGAAATAGAAACAATTTTACGAGAAGTAAATATATTTTCAGTTGGTGATTATTCATTTTCTGCAAGAGACAGCTTCAGAGATTTTACACCTGAAAATATTGATATTGATGACTATTGGAAAAAAACTCAATTAGACTACCTGAATACCAGTAATGAAAAAGGCACGCGGAAATCAAGACAAGGCCGTTTAGCATACTTGAACTCATACTTGTATGATTACTTACCTACATTTTTCAAAAAGTATTCAAATTGTGGTTATAGCTACCCTAAGAGCCCTTCTAAATTCTTAAGTTTTTTATTTGTCAAACCATCAATAACGCTAACAATGGCACATTTTGAAAATAAAAAAAATGTAGCATACCCGGTTAGCTTATTAAATTACATATATACAATAACTGACGAAAAGTCAGCTTTAAGAGGGTACACAAAAACAAATGCAGGAAGAGACACCGTAGCCACAATTCAACGATATTTTGAATTTATTATGGCTCGGTTTTCTAGCATCCCGGAATGTAAAATTGAGACAAACCCTATAACAGATTTTGATAAAGATTCACGAAAGGGCTACAAATATCATCACACTGTTAAAGAAAAAATCTCACTAGACTACTGGGTTTTATTACGCCAATTTCTTTATGAGGTTACGAAGGCGGTGCTTGATAATGCTGAAGCCGTCGTATTCAATAATGCGAGGAATAAAGACGTACTAAAAATCAACAAGAACATTGAATGGTTAGGTTACAAAGTTTATATAGATAACTTCGACGCTACCGGTTTAGGAATGTTTAGCTTCAGTGATTGGAAAAGTCCTATCAAGATCACTGAATACCAAAGTCTAGTAACACTGACGCTATTGGCATGGAGTGGGTTGAGGTATTCCAATGTTGCCTGGCTTGATGTAAATAACTACTCATCAGAATGCCCGCCAAAATATTCAAAAGATGACTTTGTTGACTTATATGTTAATACCGACAAGGCAAAAACGGAACCATACACAAGTCAAATTCCAGGTTTCATTATGAAGCTTTTGGATAGAGTCGCCAAACTTCGTCTAAAAATTGATAGAAACGGTTTTAACGAAGCGATTCCTTATCAAGGAGCTGAATATTCGAAGTGGTCTTCGATTAAACCACTTCTACAAAAAACCGTGAATAATGGTAACACATTCAGCTCCAAAGGCGGGTTTCTAATTTCTGTACTTAAGGAATTTGAAAAGTGCTTAAATGCTCATAATTTAGTAGCATCCAAAAGTTCCAGACCGCAGATCGAATATTCTTCTTCGATATATTATTTGCCTATTTATGCAAACCAAGCAACGTTTCGTAAAATTAGAAACATAATTCATGCTGAGCAAGATTATAAAGCAGTACTCCGTAGCTTAGATAATCAAGAAGAGGCAGAGTTTACGCCTATAAGAGAGGCTGTTAAATGGACACCACATTCACTGAGAGTTACTTTCGATAGCGTTTGTTCTGTCCTTGCAGATATGGAGTCGGTAGGTAAAATATCGACAGGGCAAGGAGCAGCAACTGTCGGTTACTACACTATCAACACCCCTGAAGAAACTGCGACCTTAAAGGAAATTAAAACCGCAAATAGTTTTAAGGGGCAGTTTCCACCTCAACTATCTGACGCTCAAGCTAAAAGGTCAATAGCGTCTGCCAATGACGTGAAGTTAAATGAAGACAAGTTTCTTGAAAAGCATGCAATTAAATCAGCAGCTCATGATTTTGGGTGCATAAGTCTATCGCCAATAAAGATTAACGGCTTAGACACACCAATTAATACGCTAAACAATGCACCAGCAAATAAACTTGCATTCAATCGCACTCATATCTGTCCGTTTGACAACGATTGCCCGAAGGAAGTTTTGTCTGAACTACAAGGCGAGAAGTGTTGTGCTATATGCCCTTACGCAATTATCTGTAAAGACCACGCTATTGGTATAAGTGCTGAACTAAAGAGGTTAGGTGATATAGCGGCAGAAATTAATAAGTCTATAAATAGTGACAACCAACTTTTGAAGACTGAAAAAGCTACATTGACGCAAGAAAGAGATAGAACAATTAAGGCCATAAGTGGCTGGAATGTCAGACATTCTTTTCTATCTAAAGAAATAAATCGTCAAGCTTTTTACGCAGGTCAAAAGAACAAAAAACTCATACGACATATTTCAGGATCAACTGAGGGTCAGAATGTAATTAATAGGTTGATAGAGACAAATGGAATAAGCTCTTTAACTTCACCAAAATTAGAACGTCAGGCGAGAGCTTTAAAGCATAAGATTCGTGCGTTACTAAACAGGTCCCCTGACTTATTTAACAATAGTGAATTCAGTCCAGAAAATGATATAGACGTCACTTTACAATTAATAAAAGTCATTTGTAGAACAAGTAATATAAGCGAACAAGAGCTTTCATCCGTGCTGGAAAATAATGAAATCAAGCTAATTAAACCTGAATGGTTGGAATTGCTATGAGTAAAGAAAACCAAATAGAAAATTCCAATTTCACTTATCGCCAAGTTCCCCTCACTGACAAAAGAACTAAAGCCATCAAGGAAATACTAAACAGACTAAAGGAATATAAAGTCAGCTTTAAAAACAAAACAGCTTTGAGTGAATATGTTGCTGATCAATTATCAGATAAAGAAGTTGGCAAAGTCTGGTCCAGCACTATTAGAAGAAACATTAAGTACAGTTCATTATTAATCGAATACTTAAATGAAGTGTGCCCTGAGGCTTTGGGCAACAAGGCGGACACATTTATTTCCGAGCAACTAAATTCAAGGCGTATTAGTAAAGCTTTAGCTGAGAAAGATGAAAAAATATTGGAACTAGAAAAAAGACTATTAGAAGCAGATAAACTGTTAAAAAACAGGCTCACTCTAGAGTACGCAGAACAGTACTCTCTGCACCTAGCAAGCTCGGATACATTTAACCGTTCTAATGACGAAACTGAGAAGAAGCTGTTTAATTTCTTATACGAAGCAATACGAAAATTAGAAAGTGCAGGAATAGTCGAAACGATAGTTGATAAGGGGTTGGTTTATGACTGGGAGCTAAATAAGCCATTTGTGAATAATAATGAGCTCCCCAAGTTCTTCGACTGGTTAGGGGAGCAGTTATAGATGGCTAATGGGCAGCAACTGGCAAAAATCAACTTCGAGACATTTATATCTTGGAAAGACACACAACGGCTTGATGATTTCAAAAAAATAATAAAAGACGGAAAGTTAAGTCGAACAGAGATTGCTAAAAGCTCAGGATTGGGGAAGTCGTCGCTATATCAAAACCCTTCAATAAGAAATGCTTTATCAGAGCTAGAGGAGCGCTTGAGAGCCTATCAAATCTTACCTGCTTTGAATGAGTCTACTAATCCTTCCCGTTTAAAGCATAGCAAAGAGAATCACTCTAAGAGTGAGACGAAAAAAATATCGGCTCTGGAAACTCAAAATCTTGAGTTAAAAGCACAGGTTCGCTACCTCGAGGAAAGGTTAAACTGCTTTACTGAGCTATCAGAATCAATGATTGAATTGGGAATATTGCCTCGATGACAGAAACTTATTACCAAGAATCTATACGTGTTACGAGCGTCTCATTTTTATCCAAAAATTTAATAGTATTTAAGGGAATACCTTTAAGAAGCGACGCCTTTCATATTGCGAAAGGAAAATACCACGTTACCGTATTGCATAATCCCACCCAACTTCCGGTCCCACCAATTTCTGGACAAGTATGGCAAGTAAGGGGATTAAGAAGAATTAAACACATAAAGATTAGGGATTATTTAGCATGTGAACACGAATACCGCTCACCGGACAGCGTGAAGTGTGTTCTTCCTGAAACAGAAGAGCAGCTAGTTCAGTTCATAACAAAAGAACCGGAGTTTAAAGGAATTGGAGCAAAAAAAGCTAGGGACCTTTGGCTTCTTCTCGGTCCCAGGTTCGACAAAATACTTAGCAAAGACACAAAAAAAAATAGATTATTGCTAAGTGCTATACTTTCAAGTAATTCGATAGACTCCTTATATAAAGGTTATTCCAAGTATCGAAACTTAAAATATTGCAATTGGATGACCTCTCGAGGAATTCCTTCAAACATCCAACTGCGATTACTCAGATATCATAACGAAAAGATTATTGATGCTATCGAAAAGAACCCATATTTACTAATTGGGTTTGGTATGAGTTTCGAAAAAATAGATGCATTGACACAGGTTCATTTTTACATCGACAAATCTGACTTCCGCCGCTTAAACGCGGCGCTTGAATCTGCTATGAAAATAGAGGTCGACAAGGGGCACACATATTCTAATCCTGAAGCCCTTAGGTCAAACCTTTATCGCATAATTAACGACAAACAACTGGTTAATAGAGCGCTAAAAGCAGCCAACGATTCACCTCATTTTGTTGTTAACTCTAGAACAGGTACTTTCCACCCCATTGCACAATATTTAATGGAGTCTGTCGTAAGTAAAAGGCTAATCAAATTAGTCAACTCACCGCACAATATTGATATAAAAGAAAAACAAATCTTTCTCGACTCAACCTCCGAGATACCTCACGATTTAACAAAGATGCAGCGAGAAGCATTTTACTCAGCAGTAAATAGTATGGTTTGCTGCATCACTGGCGGAGCAGGAACAGGAAAGACAACTCTATTGCGCGTTATTGCAAAAGCATTCAATCAACTAGGATTTGAAATCAATGCTGTTGCATTATCGGGAAGAGCTGCTTCGCGATTAAAAGAATCAATTGGGTTTCAAACTAAGACAATAGCTAGCCTGCTTAGAGGTAAAGCAATTACCCCTTCTCGACAGGCGCGTCAAATACTGATCATTGATGAGTCTTCAATGCTAGACTTACCAACATTATATCAATTGATAAACCATACTCATGAATCTGTACGATATATTTTTACTGGCGACCCTGCTCAGCTTCCGCCTATCGGATGCGGTAAAGTACTTTCAGACCTAGTGGAATCTCAAGTAATACCAAATACTCACCTTGATATAGTAAAACGACAAGATAGTGCGTCAGGTATTCCTGAGTATTCCCAGCAAATAAACAAGGGAAAAGTTCCACATGCGCTTAGTCAGAAACGTATTCATTTCCACGATGTACCAATAGAACAAATCGGAGCTACATGCACAAACCTCTATCAGCTAAATCCGGCAAGCAGCCAAGTCGTATGCTCTACTCTAGCTATGGGGCAAGATATAAACAAAAGAATTCAGGCAAAACTGAATCCTCATGGTCAAGCAATTGAGTTTCTTTTTGATAAAGAAAAACAATTTAGGGGCGATTTAAGAAAAGGCGATAAAATTCTATTTACAAAGAATCACTATGAAAAAGGAGTTCAAAATGGTTCCCTTGGTACGATAAGTCTAGTGACTCGAAATAGTGAAGAACTGGGGCTTGTTAGGGTTGATAGTGGGCTGGACATCACTTTGGATCAGGCCCTACTAAGCGATATTGAACTTGGGTACTGCATAACACTACACAAAGCTCAAGGCTCACAGTTTCCTCGGGTCATTGTAGCATTCAATAAAGGACGAATTGTCGACCGTGCTTGGCTTTACACTGCTATCACTCGCGCTGAAACTGAAGTTCACATTGTGGGATCTTCACTAGACTTTAGTGAAATAACCAAATCAACCAGGCAAAGTGACTCTCGAAACAGTCACTTAAAAGAACTCCTGAGGTGTGCTCTCACAAACTACCCACAAGGTGTCAAGGGCTAACACCAAACTTTTAACGTTGGTAAGAACAAATTTGCAACAAACTGAGATTTGCGTAGCCGCCATATTTAGGAAACAAGACAATCACAAGTTTTTTCCTTTAGTACATCCATTAGCGGACGGTGTTAAATATATAGATTAGTGTGATTTAACCTTATTCAGTTAACGAATCATCTATTTTAGCAATGCTTGTTGAACTTAAAAGGTAGCTTGTTACTAAATTACAAAAACTCTCTCCCGTTCATTTTTCACTCTATTCATCTTGCAATCATCGTCACATTTGACGATACTAAAATTCACAGAATAAAAAAGTGATTAATAATGTATCCAGGTGGCAAAGGTAAATCGTATCAGCAGTTAATCAACCTCATGCCTGTACACAAAACGTACATAGAGCCATATCTTGGTGCTGGGGCAGTTTTTAAAAATAAGAAGCCTGCTCAAACAAATATCGGAAATGACCTCGATGTCGCTTGCACAGACGGGTTAAAACATCTAAATTATGCCGCTTTTTTCAACGAGGACGCATTGTCTTTACTGAAGGCGCAAACCCTTTGTAATGAGACGCTAGTTTATTGTGATCCTCCTTACGTCAAAGAGACAAGGCGTAAACATAAAATTTATCGCTTTGAATATTCGGACGCTCAGCACGAAGCATTGTTACGCTTTTTATTAAAGCAAAATTGTATGGTCATGATCTCTGGATATCAGAGTGACCTTTATCAAGATTATTTAAACGGTTGGAACTTCTATAGTTTCAGCAGCCAGACACAGAATGGTATCAGACAGGAATGTGTATGGTTTAATTACGATAAACCCAATGCACTTCATGACTCTCGGTTCGTAGGACAAAACTTTCGTGAAAGACAGACGATTAAGCGAAGGCAAAGTCGTCTAAAGCGAAAATTTCAAGAAATGGACCCAGTGGAACGGTCGGCATTTATGGATTGGTTGAACACAGAGTTCCCTTTACAAGGTGAACAACAAATATGAATACACAAAGAGCTTACTTAACTGTTGGCAAGAGCCTCATACACGTCGATATCCCACATGAGCAAGCGGAAGTCGTTCCGGGTGTCAAATGGGGCAAGATTGTCGCATTTCCTACGGTAGCGTATTGGCTTTACACTGTGTTATCGAAGCGACTCGATAACACCACAATCCAGTATAAGCTTGGCCGCTCTCTTCAAGAAGAAGTCGGTGCCTGTCTGCTGGGTGGACACGGTATTCCGGCAGCAGTGGGTTTAGCCGCATACGAGCACCTCAAGGCTCTTGAAGCCTTTAATGGTGATACGTATCCAGAAGAACAGCTATTTGACTGGCTATCAATGCCTATCCACGTCAATGGGAAGGATATAAAGTACCGATTTGCCAGACAAAAGGCCTGCTACCTACACCATGCGCTTAAGAAACTGAGTGAGGAAAATCCGCCAATTGAAAGCGGCATGGCCTTACGGAATTGGCTAACAGATATCAAAGGTATTGGCTTAAAAACAGCATCTTGGATTGCAAGAAACTGGCTCGACGCTGATGATGTAGCAATTCTGGATATACATATTTATCGAGCAGGCCTCTTGGGCGGTTTTTTCACCGATGATATGACCGTCGAAAAGGATTACCTGGCACTAGAGCAAAAATTCATCGACGTGGCTAATGCAATGGAAGTTCGTACATCAGAGCTAGATGCAGTTATGTGGTTTGAAATGCAGCAAAGCACATCAATTAAGCGGCTTTTGGAGTACAGAGAACAACTTAAAAACGGGTCACTTGATAGCCAAACCGTTATCAGGAGAATTCCCCAAAAGCGCCAAACCAACTCCGAACAATTGGCGCTCATTTGAGAGTGCAGTTGCTTGCTCTCCCCCATTGATACCTAGTTGGCAATAACTGAGTCCCAACGCCTGCGCAACAAGCGCATGCGTTGCACTTACTCCACCTGAGTGTCTAAAGGCCAGAGGCTGTGGGTTCTCATATTTGCTGCTGAGCAGCGATATGTCTGCAACATACCAAATGATCCACGCATTACTCACATCTGGTAACAATTCAAGACACATTAGCTCAACGTAATCTGAACACTGAGCTGAATGTTTCAGTAACCCTAATTTGTGCTTTATTGGAGCGTATACATACCATTGCTTATTGTCCGGATTTCTAAGAAGCACAAAAAGCGCGTTCAACGCTCCAGGAGAGCCGCAATTTGTATATGTGACTTCCTGACCTAATTCATTACAATCGGTCGCTTTGACTCTGTTTGACAGGTATAGAAATGTACTTAATTTTCCCGGTCCCAGCGGGGAAAAATGTCTGGAAGATGTCCTAGCTTCTAGAACATCAACAAAGCGCATATCTGGTGTCTTAACTGAAGGAAGGGCAACTTCACTCACAATGTCGAATTTAAATGGTTCCAGTGCATTTATTTGCGACTTCAGCTTAGGCTCACCTAACTGCACTACGCGTACTCCAGATCATCCAAGGTATTCTGATGCTTGTTACAGCCCCTGCACGCATAACATGGCAGGTTTGCTTTATGACAAGAATGCGTCATTGCCAAGATGTGAAGTGGTAGCTTGGCATACTGGATTAACTCTGATGCGGAGTACTTGATGCCAGGGGCAGTTACCATCAATCCCCCTTCTTGAAAGAAGATCAGATCATTTATTTTTTCAATAAATTCAACTGAACCATCTTTGTGGTATTCATCCGACGCCACCGTACCGATGATCAGTTCTTTGCAACCAAGGGTAAGAGCTTTGGTTGCTGCGAGCGTTATTAGTAGCTGGTTTCGATAAGGCCACCAGTCGCTTTCAGCACCGACATCAAGCTTACCTTTACCAACCAGATCGCCACTGCCTAATGAGGAGCAATCGATATCAATCTCAACAAGTTGAATATTCAGTTCTTGGCACACTTTACGAGCAGCATCACGTTCCGCTTTTGCCGGTAACTGGCCATAGTTAATGTTGAATGCAATATCCGGTGATTCCAAAAACGCTAACGTTGTCGAATCCATGCCGCCAGATAACAAAATTCCCTTCATGCTCTTTCCTTTACATCCACGCGACTCGGTATATTGAAGTGGCAAAATCACGTTCGATCAAACACCCCGTTCCTTCATACATTTTGAGGTGTTCATCTGAACTTTTTTCTGAATAAATGACCACTGGTTTGTTCGCCTTTATCGCGTAACCAATTTCAAACAAGGTGCCTGGATCATGGTCGTCAAACAGTGCATAGACAATATCGCACTCTTCAATCGCTTTGACATCTTCCGGCGCAACCACTTCTGCTGGGCCAATACCTAGTTCATGGTATGGGCTGAAAACATCTAAACCAGCTTCTTCAAGACAGGCTTTGCATTGATTGATAAGCCACATCTGGCCCATGTTAAAAAACGGCCCGGCCAGGTAAACCCGCTTTCGCTCTACCTTAGTGTCAAACTTATGTGGAGTAAGCGTTTCCGCGAAACTAACCAGATTGGTATCTACAGTCATTGTTCCCTTTTGGACATAAAATGCTGTAGCAATGCTAGCCAAGCGTGTTGCTTCGAACACATCCATATCACGAGCCAGACTGTAGTGAGCAAACGCAGCGACAAAAGAGTCGCCTGAACCTATTGGACTTACAACTTGAGTTTGATAAGCGGGGATTCTCTCACTGGTGCCGTCAGCAAGATAGGCAAATGCCCCTTTTGATCCGCATTTCACCACTATGGCGTATGCGTCTTCCTGCTTAAGTAACCAGGAGGCCATTATTTCTAAGTTTGTTATTTGTTCGGCATTGAATCGATTGAATAACAACGTCAACTCAGTGCGGTTGAGAACATAAATCAAGCGTTCAGCTTTCGCCCCTTTTTCTGAATATAGCCTTGGGCAATGCGTATTCTGTGGATCATAGATAACATTTTTGGCACTGACTACAGGTGTCTTTTCGTACATTCCAAATAACAGAACATTGTCATTCTCATAGTCAGTCACCCGAAATACGGGTAGCTCAGTGAAATGCGCAGCATTTGGGTAAATGGATGGCGTTGCCAGTGGGTGATCGTAGAAAAACTCAGTGGTCTGCTCTGCTGGCGAATTAACTATTTTACAGGATGTGAAGGCAAACTTTTCAGTCAACGGCTTTACGTCATTTTCTGAAAACGACGAATGCAGCTCCACTGATGTTTGTTTTGATAGCTGGACTAAACACAACGCGGCACGACCTGCGGAACCGAGCAAGTTTATATGTTTAGGCCAGGCGCAATACTCCCTGTACACACCACCAATAACCTTGATATTCATAAATGTCCCTAGTCATTGGGCTGGATGAAAATTTTCACAATACCGTATTCAATTGAACGAACAATCCCGATATACGAAAAATCCTTTTCCAGGCAGGATTTTAGGCGAGCACCATCTCTACCTATTCCCCCAAGAATTCTGTCACCGTAAAACACAGCAACAGTTTCTACTCCGCCTTCCTGAACTAGTCCGATATCTACCACGAAATCGACATCTATGTCTTCAAGCACATCTGGATTTACATTTGACACCTGCGTCTCGAGCCTCAATTTGCTACAAATGTCATCACTAACTACACCACCGTTACCTGGCGGTGTATATCTTCCGCTGCCCCCTGACATACCTACTCCTTTACTGAAATTGTCTTTCTAATTTTGATTGTTTAATACGCTTACACTTCTGATCTCTTTTTACTCAGCAATGGGTAAATCAATATGAATTGATTTATATGCTCATACTCTCTATTTGCTAATAATTCCAAACAGATGTCAAATCCAAAGACTGACTAATAGATCAATAATAAGTAAGCGAGATAGATGAGTTACACTAGCAGTTGTACTCGGTATTAGTACAGAGTTGAATGTATGCCTCATGACGTCTTCCGGCTATCATCGAACTTTCAGGAACCATTTCGGCGAACAACAGGCAATAGTAGGTACAGTACTTAGTTCAGCAAGCATGGTTGAAATAGTAGTATCTTGAACACCAATGTTAATGCCCTGTTCATTGACAGCATCACATGTGTAAAAATAAAGGCAATAGAATTGATATAATATGGGCTGATCGGTTTTATTTAATAATAGTCGCTTTTTGCACAAGGAATAGTAATGCCGCAAATAAGACATGTAGAAATCAGAAATTTCAGAGTACTAAAAAACTTTATTTGGACACCAAATCCGGGCTTAAATTGTTTAATTGGCTCAGGAGACTCGGGAAAATCGACAATACTTGAGGCAATAGATTTAGCTCTTGGAGCTAGACGCTCTTATTCTTTTTCTGATGCTGATTTTAGCGGACTTAATACAGATAACCCTATTGAAATTTTCGTTACTTTAGGTGGGCTGCTTCCAGAATTACTAAACTATGAAAAGTATGGGAAGTTCCTTAGATCTTTCAACTTACAAACTAAAACGCTATACGACGAACCGGAAAATGGTCTTGAAACTGTATTGACGATTAGGCTGGTTGTAGATAGAGACTTAAATCCTGACTGGCTGTTGTATTCTAACCGCGCATTTGCTGAAGATATTGAAAGAAGACTTCCCTGGAAACTTAGAGAGCTGATATCACCAGCTCGTCTCGGTACAATCTCTTCTCATCATTTAGGTTGGGGTAATAGATCTGTATTAAATAAGCTTTCTGAAGATAGTATTGATGTTTCTAACACCCTGACTGAGCTTGGTAGAACTACACGCGATTCCTTCCAGCAGCAAAAAATTGATGGCATTGATGAAATACTAACCAGAGTAAAAGCGATTGCTAATAGATTAGGGGTTTCAGTTGAGCATGTAAATGCTCAACTGGATGTCGGAAGTATTTCATTTTCCAACGGCGCTATCAGTTTACATGGCGACAATGACACTCCACTTAAGCAATTAGGGACAGGGTCTTCGAGATTACTAATTAGTGGCTTGCAAAAAGAGTCAAGTAGCTCAAGCATATTAATTATTGACGAAGCTGAATATGGCCTTGAGCCGTTCAGAATAACGAGACTTTTAAATGAATTAGGTTCCAAAGAAGCTGAGCCGAAGAAACAAGTATTCATTACTACTCATTCACCATATGTTCTAAGGGAGCTGCAAGCGCAGCAATTATTCGTAGTTAGAAAACTTTCAGTTCCGTTACCACCGCCAGGACCGCAATGCTCACATCTTGTTTATGGGCTGACAAATAGTCATGAAGACCAATCAACACTCAGGGTTTGTGCTGAAGCTTTTTTTAGTAAAGTTGTTATTGTTTGTGAAGGAAAAACTGAGATAGGGCTAGTTAGGGGGATTGATCTATATAGCCAATCTTTAGGTTGCGACAGTATTCAATCAAACGGTGTATTTTGTGCGGATGGAGGCGGTGATTCAATGTTTTCGAGGGCCTCAGTATTTAAAAAGTTGGGGTATTACACCGTTATTCTAAAAGACTCAGACAAAGATGCTGAACATCAACAACATGTCCAAACATGCGCTGCCAATGGCATAAATATTTTCTCTTGGGGCAATGGCTTTGCAACTGAGAATGCCGTTTTTTCTAGTTGTCCATCGCAATGCATCCCGCTGTTACTAAATTATGCAGTGTCACTTAGAGGTGACCAATCAATTAGCCAGGACATATCTAATATATCTCAGAATAGTTACAATTTGCAGACCGCATTAGCAAATGACACTCCCGATTTAAGGAACTATTTAGGGAATGCTGCTAAGAAAAAGGGCTGGTTTAAAGATATTGAGCCAGCAGAAAATATTGCTCGAAATATTATTGGCCCAAACTACGACCATTTTTCATCTCAATTTACTACAACAATTAATCAACTCTTTCATGATGCTAGAAGTTCAAAAGGTTAGTAGATGATTGGAACGGTATTGGGAAAAGGTAATGGTGCGGTAATCGCACCAGCGGGCTGTGGAAAAACTCACCTTTTAACGGAAATTTTAGGGCAAGCGCAAAATTCGCCGTACCTTGTTCTTACTCATACGACTGCGGGCGTAGCTGCTCTTAAAAAGCGCCTAACTAAACTCAAAATTCCGACCAAAAATTGTACAGTTACAACAATTGATGGTTGGTGCATGAAATTCGCCAACTCCTTCAACAATGCATGCCCAATACAATCACGTGCCGATGACCAGAAGAAATTTTACCCTGAGTTAAGAAACTCGGTCCTTAATTATTTATCTTCTGGCGCTGTCAATGAAATTATTAAATTGACTTACTCAAGGCTATTGGTTGACGAGTATCAAGATTGTGACTTTGATCAGCACAACATTATCTGTACTTTGTCGAATATTTTACCAACAACAATATTTGGAGATCCTATGCAAAGGATCTTTAATTTTAAAGGTATGAGGCTCCCAGTCTGGGATACTGAAGTTTTAGGAAAGTTTCCTGTTATCTGTGAGCTTAATACACCTTGGCGCTGGGAAAACGCTGGTACTACTGCCTTAGGGAGATGGTTGTTAGAAGCTCGTTCTCAATTAGCGACCGGCAGAAAAATCGATCTAACGACATGTCCAAGCTATATACATTGGAAACAGTTAACCGGAAATAACAGAGATGACCACCAACAGCAGGTTGATTCTCAATATCAAATTAGAAAAAACAATAATGACTCTCTTCTGATTATTGGAAATCCGTATCGGCCCGAATCTCGCCACAGCTTTGCAAGCTCAGTTAATGGAGTAGATGTTGTTGAGACTGTTGATCTGAAGGACGTAGTCTACTTGGCTAACGTTTTGGATAACTATAAAGGCCAAGCTTGCTTAGAGCAGCTAATGACGGTCATAGCGACAATGATGTCAGGTACTGATAAAAGCAAATTAAAACAAAGAGCAGAATCAATTGTAAATGGTCGTAATAGAACTCCAGCTTCTGCTGTTGAACTAGCCTATACCAGAATGCTAGATTCCTTTTGTCCCGAAGTAGTTTACTCGTTCCTCCAGGCTCTAGAAGGATCAGAAAATACCAGAGTCTTTCGTACATCAGCGTTCAACGCGATGAAAGAAATGTCGCAGCTAAAGATTAGCAATCCTATTCATAGCTTTCTAAAGTCAGCAGAGATAGTTCGCGAAACAAGACGACATAATGGTGAAAATAGGGTGCCGTATAGGGCAATTGGCAGCACACTGTTATTGAAAGGATTAGAAGCAGATCACGTTTTAATTCAAGATGCTGACGATATGAATAGTCAAAATCTTTATGTGGCACTATCAAGAGGCGTCAAATCAATAACCGTATTTTCACGCTCGCCAATCATTGGCTAACTTACTAAGCTAGTACAGCTAACATCTGTTCAACTAAAATCACTTTTCATCTCCGCTGCGCGTTTTACCGGTTTCTTTTGCTAGACTCTCGAATGCCTTAGCAAGCCGTTTCTTGTGAACGAGGGTAGTTCTTTTTGTCCATTTCCCTAACTCAACCTCTAATTGCTTCTGTTCTTCAACATTGCTTCCTTTAGGCGAAATAAATAAAGATAAGTCAGTAACCAATGTTTGCTTTGCAAACTCGTCTTTATATTCATCATCTTTATTTTTGCTCATCGAACTTTCCAAATTGATTAATCTGCGTTCTACGTAAAACTAGTTAGTTGAAAGCTTTGTTAGTGGTCATGAAATATTTACTGCGCAATTCAGCCAACTGCTATCAACTTCGCTCTTCTTGCCGCTTTATGAGTTGAGAAATAAGCTTAATGATATCGGCCGCGTCTTCCGCGTTAGCTGTAACAACACCATCAGTGCCATAAAAATAACTCACTGAGCCATTTATCGAGACAACACAGCCTGCGAGAGGATTATCCAACAAGTTTTTGCACATATCAGCACAAGGATTCTGCTTCTCAGCCATGACCTATTCCTTTATTAACGTGATGCAACTTTATGAATAAATTCATAAAAGTGCCTTTTTGACCTCATCAAACAGGGAAGTTTGATGAAGAAAATAGTCCGCACGTTGATTAATCATTATTATTAATTGAGCTAAGTTTTCCAATTCAGCTTTTGACATTGATTCATCTGAACAAAGCACAGGCGTCGCCAAACGTTTGCAGTCGAGGGCAACTTGTTCAACTACTGTTTTTAGCTGTGTTGGGGTTACATCCACCTCCTCAGCAAATGAGAGTAGATGAAATGCAGTAATGTTGCTCGAATCAAATTCATCACCTATTGCCATAGCTAAATCAGTATCTAGGTTATTGATTCGTCTCGCTTCAAAGACAATCGATAAAATATCGTAAAATGGGGCCAGACTAATACCATTTATATCCATGAAAAAACTGATGTTCTTACCGTGAGCATCGCTATTTCCGACTATAAGATTAAATGCAACCCAGGAAAGCATCTGCATGACATTTTGATGAGAAAACTCATGCTGACGGGCGAAAGCAAAAAGCGCTTTTAAACTCGCGCCATCACGGCAATGAGCTACATCGGGATGGCGGCCAAAAATCTGCTCGTATTTATGTTCAGGCAGCAAATTTAATGCCTGGCAACCGTCGATAATGTGGAGTTTGCGTATAGTGCCATTGGATAACGCCTCTCTATCGAATCTCTCAATTGAAATGGCGCTGTGTTTGGACTTTCCATGTGAATCAAAAACACGAAGTAACTCAACAGTGGCTACTTCAAGGCCTATAGCCTTGGCCAAACGCATACACAAGAGCTCGTTCAATATAATTGTGGAGTGCTCTTCTTCGGCAAATTTAATGATATGAGTAGATGGAAACTCTTTGTTGGCCAACCAAAAAGATCTGTCGCTCTTGTGGTGAACGTTTAGTTTTTTCTGAACCCCTGCCACATTTAATCTGAACTGATTGTTCCAGATGACCACATTCGAAAATGTATCAAGCCTTTTGCTTAGCATTTGGCTGGTTAGTTCAAGGTACGCTGGTGTAACTGATTCTCGAGATTCAAAATGCAGAATACCGGCACTCTCTCCGAGAACGTGGTTTAGCATACCTGAAACGGAAAGACGAGATATGTTGAAAGCGTTCAATAGGCATTTAAAGCCAGTACCTTCTGGCAGAAGGTTTTGGATAAAGCGGTTGATATCGTTTTCTTCAACGTCTCTTCCAACATTAATGTGGGGCGAAATATCAAATCCGTCTAACATCCATTTGTCATCATAGATGAAAGAACAGTGCATTGATGACTTAAATGTCAAAACACCCACTTTGTGTTGTTCAGCAAAAACATCGAGCACATATGGCTCGAAATCTAGAGAAAAATTTCGGATCGTTCTAGTTTCCATTTCAGGGTTAGCCATCAGAATATTTCAAAAAGCTAGATTTATAATTTTTTAATTCTTCTTTCATTTTAACTTTTTCAACTCGTGCCCATTGCGCTCGTACATCGGATAAGGTGCGCTCCATTTCAATTTCTAGATTTCGTTGTACTCTCCCCTCTTTTAGCGCTTCCAAGTAGAGCGAAATTCGCGGGTTATTTTGTAAAATGAAACCGTTTTCAACTACCAATATATTCTTCTTGAGATCAATTCTTTTGGACCAGAAAGTACAATTATTGATGCAACTAAAAATGCGATAATGCAGGTCCCCGACACTGCTGACGAGTTTAAAAGCAGTCCAACTATCAGTATTTAAACTTAACTCATGATTTAATCTTTTCAGCATAACACACACTCCCCTGTCAATTTATAAACCTCCGACATCCTCTCTAACTCATGCCTACCTATCCCAATTTGCCTTTTGCCAGATAACATCATTTCCGAATATTAAGTCGATAATTATCAAAAATTTGGTGGGCTTAACGGCATTGTCCCCGAATTGGGGACTAAAGGCAATAGCCTCATAATAGCCCGATGATTAAGCATATAAACGATCCGCGTTATGAAGCCGTTATACGATGGCTTGTAAATGCGAGGCAGCAGAAAGGACTTACAGTCCGTCAGTTGGCTGCTCTTATTGATGAATCACATCAATTTGTGAACAAAGTAGAAACATGTCAGCGAAGATTGAATGTTTTCGAGTATGTCCAATACTGTGAAGCGTTAGGGCTAACTCCTGGCGATGGGCTAAACCTGTTAAAAACAAAGAAAGGGTAGTTTCTAGAGTTGCATTTGCTTCATTTTGAAGGATAGAAAGGGACTTGTTTCGGCAAATCTAAATCAGTACAAGGTATACTCAGGCTAACTGGATTAAAAGGAAACAACATGGACTTAATTTCAATAGGTTTAATAATAGTGGCTGTTCTAGCAGTGTTGGGGCTTGGTATTAAGGTTGCTATCAGCTTTAAAGGTGGTAGCAAAAGCACTATCAAAAATGTGAAAGCTGGCGGTGACGTCGTGGGTAGAGATAAGGTCCACAAGTAGATGTTGAGTTGGCTCAAAAATATTCGCGCAGGAGGTGATGTTGTAGGAAGGGATAAGATCACAAATATCCTCCCCACACCTACACAGGTTGATTTGCTTTCTCAGAAGTATGTTGAAGAAAAGTCAAATCAGGAAATGACCCATGTGATTATTGATGAACTTACTCACTACAGTAATGAAAGACATGACATTAGAGATTTGACAGAAAAGCTTCATGATGCCGGTTTTGATTATATGATTGAAACGGGTGAGTCGTTAAAAGAAGAAGTCAGTAAATTAATCATTCGGAATCAACATTACAAATCTGCCCAGAAAATAATAACTTATTTATTAGCTGAAGTTGAATCGATATTTAATGCAAAAATCAAAACTGAACTACTTACAGTTAACGAGGAATCAGCTCTCAAACTATTATTTCGAACTCATTTAGAATGTGAGATTCAAACTCATCTTGGAGAAAATGTTTTAGAAATATATAACCGCCAGATCAATGGAATGGTTTATTTCCTTACCGGAAACTGTCACTTGGAGTGGAAATAATGCTTCTTTATAACAAAGCACTAGATGCAAATCACACTTTGTTACGCATGACAGCACTTCTTGCTTCATGGAATACCGAAACGGTTGAATTTGAAGCTCTTCGATTATTTGACTTTTTGATTGCAAATCCCGGCCATATCCACAAACTCTCTGTACCGAAAGGTAAATTTTTAGAGAAGAAAGAGTTTAAAAATTATAGCAATCGATATCAAAACTTTGATCCCAAAAGTCTATTCAATGCAATGAAGGAAATTCACTGTTTAGTTATTGAGCGTCTTGTTGAGATAGGGATTTTAAAGCTCGAATCGAAGATGTCCTATTATCACGTATTACTCGAAAATATACCTGATGAATTGAAATTATTAGCAGAGTCAAAAGATAACAGCATTTCTATACAAGCTATCGATTTTATTGTGAAAAATTTGACAAAGATCTCTGTAACCGGACCTGAAGGATTAAAAAAAATAACAAATTTAATGGATTACAAATACGATGTTAATTAAACCCACTTTGAAGGTAGACAGGCTTCATGTAAAGCGAGGCTCACAAGTTGCCTTTGATGAAACATTCCATTCAGGTGTCAATGTATTATTTGGTCATAATGGCTCGGGGAAGACTTCAGTTATTCAGTTGTTAATGTATGGGTTAGGTTATGAAGTCCCTAATTGGAAAGATGAAGCTGGTCAATGTGACATTGTTTACGTTGGGCTATCAATTAACGGTAGCCCTTTAACCGTAAGACGTAAAAATAACGGTTCAGATAAGCAGTCAATGGATTTTTGTTTTGCGGATATGGAAATAGCTTTGCAAGCTCCTATTACGAACTGGCTTAATTATCCGTACTCAATCGGTACAAAGCCTAGTTTTTCACAGCAAATGTTTGATGTGATGGGGATACCTGAGGCTAAAGCCGATGCAAATAATAATAACGTAACATTACACCAGATATTTCGCCTTATATATGCAGATCAATCCAACAACTCTAGCGCAATTTTCAATAGCGAACCATTTGATTCAGCCTTTAAAAGAGAGTCCGTTGGAAGGTACTTACTAGGCCTGTATGACAATGAATTATATGAGGCCAAAATCAAGTTCGTCGAAGCAGAAAAAAAGCTGCAAAAGGTAGTAGCGAAGCTTCAGGCTATTCAATCTGTAATAGGTAAAACCTCTTTCGGGGAGGAGGTTGGCACATTAGAAGAACAGAAAAAATCTATCTTAACTGAAATAGCCTCAATAAATGTTGAGATATTGAAGGCCAAAGAAGAATCAATCATTTCATACGGCGCAGAAAAGAAAGAAACTGAATCATCAGCTAAAAATAGTGTTGCGATTAAAAATAAGTTATTAGAAGTTGAAACTGAGATACAGCAGTTAAATTACAATATACTTGATTCAGAAGAGTTCGTGTCAGAACTATTAGATAAAAAATGTGCAATAACTGATTCTATTAAAGTTGGGGAATTAATAGATGGATTTAAATTTTCATCCTGCCCAAGTTGCCATAAGCCTGTGAAAGAGAAGGCTAAAGAATGTTGCTCTTTGTGCGGCGAGCCAAGTGATTCAACCGATAGTTCCAATAGTTTATTAAGAATGAAGAATGAAATCGAAATTCAACTTCGAGAGTCAGAAAAGCTTTTGGTTAAAAAGAAAGGTAAATTAGTTGAGCTAGCAAAAAAGCGTAACGAACTAAGGACAGCTTTTAGAAAGCAAGTTACTAAAATAACTGCAACTATAAGTTCTGTTGATTCTAATAGAGAGAAACAAATTTTTGAATTTTATCGGCAAACTGGTGAGCTTGAAGAAAAGCTGCAAACTTTAGATAAAATTGCAGAGTTGCATCAGTCGTTACTTGAATTGCGCTCTGAGAGAGATACTTTTCAGTCTGAATTTAATCTATCAAAAGATAAAATCGAACTAATTGAAAAGCAAAAACTGAAACGTGAGCCCGAAATTAAAGAACTAATCTCTGAGAAGCTTTGTAGTTTGCTGCGTAAAGACAATGGAGCTGAAAAAGAATTTAAAGATGCAAAATATGTTGAGTTTGACTTCGCAGCGAATAGTGTATCTGTTAACGGAAAAACGGCCTTTTCAGAGAGTGGAACGGTTCTGCTAAATAATGCATTCCACGTAGCCTTGCTAATGGCTTCTTTAGAAAAAAATTACGTTCGATTACCAAGAATATTAGTTTTAGATGGAATTGAAAATGGAGGGATGGAAGATGAGCGCTCTCAAAATTTTCAAAAGATTGTAGCTGAAGCTTTGTCGGCATATAAGGCAGACTATCAGCTAATTTTTGCCACAAAGAATATAGATGGAAGCTTGAAGTCGACTACATACATGATTGGTGAAGAATATAGCGAAACAAACCAGACGTTAAAATCATTCGATTAGTAACACTTATGCACTAAGTGCAGTAATAATGATTTTGCATACATGTTCTAAAGGTCCTTTTAATATGAGCTTTCACTCACTCACACAGTGTTTTAATATGTGTTTCTATAGGATATAACAGTTCGATTCCAGCTGGGGACGCCATAGGCACACTCGCTTTATCCCTGCTAAGTCAAAAAATACTGGCGTAATAGCCGCGTGCTCCAGGAAACACACTGGCCACAGAGAAATACATCACAAAAATTGG
>Ga0208029_1000516_pt1 | contig 23311 bp, 29 predicted proteins | sample MalvireepMed_s12_FD_184242 | JGI IMG/M metagenome (GOLD analysis project Ga0208029, IMG submission 184242) | Marine viral communities from the Global Malaspina Expedition - Malaspina viral metaG DeepMed_s12 (SPAdes) (version 2) | ecosystem: Environmental > Aquatic > Marine > Oceanic | place... | reverse complement strand
TCAGTAGCCATTTACTTCTCCTTTCCTTATGACATTTATTAAGAACAAAAAAAATGGTACTAGAATTAACTAGTACCATCTATAGTTTAGTGAGGATTAAATTAGATATTCTTTTCTAATTTCTATAAAAGAAAAGTCTGTCCTTTTACTGTCCTCAAAGTGACGGGTAACAATCCAGCTTGTCGCCTTGGCAATTGCTAAGTTGACACTATCCTCATTAAAATCTTTTTGCTCATGGACGTTTCCATATAATCTAACTCTGGCGACTACACTTCCATCATCCTGTCCGACTATGGCACTATTGCCTATCGTGTCTTCAATTTTAAATTTCATAGACTGTTCTCCTTTTTTTAATTATTAAGTATACTCTCCTATCTATGTATACCCCATCTCTTAGGGCTAGTCTCTCTCTTAGGTTCATATCTTATACGAGTATGATAAGGTGTGCAAGACTTATCTAATATTGTCTCCCACTCATACGACATAAGCTTACTCATACATTCAAAAAAAGTACCGCTCATTTTAAACTTGTAGGTACTCATCTCATACTCATTAGGATTTATTTTTATAAATGTGCCTAGCAATCTCTTATCGAGTAGCATCTTATCACCTACTCTTTCAATTTTCATACTCATTCTCCTCTCACTCATACTTTCATTTAGTGTCACTAAATGGAAACACTAAACGAAAATACAGGCAAGCGGAAACCCTCCCCGAATTGAGAGGGTTTCGTTTATCTGATAAATTAGGTTAGGCTAGGCGTTTTCTAGTCTATCGGTAATTGATTTTAGAGTTATAACCAATGCGGCAACTTCTTCTGCATTATCCTCAATTGATTTAGCAGCCTTTACGATTTCTTTAACTTGACTTTTTATGTCAACCAATTTGTCAACTTTCTTCCCGCCTTCTACTACTTTCTGCCAATTGATTGCATTAACAAAACGTAAACCATTATCTTCATATGCCTTGGCTTGGCTAAACATGACAGAAACTACCGAAGGAGCCGTGCAACCCTTACCGAAATTATGAATAACTTGTTTACCGGTAGTTGCGTCCTCTTCCTTGTAATTCCATTTGTTCGCCTCAAAAATGGCTACCTTAACAGTTGATAATGAAACGTTTGCACGTTCCATATCCTGCAATTCTGTTAGTGCTTCCAACATTAAACCTTTTTTAGCTTTATTGGCGTCTTTTGAAATATTTGCTTCGTCAGCCAATTGATCGACAATGTAAGTGAACTTGTCATTCAGATCGAATGTGAAAGTAGTTTCGGAAGTAATTTCAGTGTTATCTAGCATTTTGATAAACTCCTAAAAGCCTTCCATCTAATGCCTTCTATTTAGTGTCACTAAATGAAAGGCGGGTTGTGGGCAGTTCTCGGTTTGTTCTATTTTGCCCGTTTGTGTGTTCTTTAGTAAAGACAGATTGACACATATTTATTAACAAGTAGTTAACAAATATTAATTATTTTCGCTACCATATAAAGATTAATAAATAGTTAAGATATTGTAATCGTCAAATTGTATGCAAGAACCATGCCAAGAATGCCAAAAAAGGCTAAATCTGCGAGATTAATTTTTAGGTAGTAGAGTACCGAAAAACGCTAAAACGCACCAGTGACGCTTAAAATGGCGTACAGAGCATGTTGCTAGTTTGTTCTCTTTTGTTGCGAATAGTTCGCATCTAGGACGATTTCAAATAGGGATTGATAGTGATAATCATTCGCAACTAGAAATATTGAGAATAATAATGAGAATCATTCGCAATTGGGATACCTCCTATTTAGTGACACTAAATGGTAATGAGAATCATTCGCAATAAGGTATCTGTTTTCCAAAATATCCTAAATGAGAATGAGTATCAATTGCATCCGGCCTAAAAAATCTGTGGCTCCGGCTAGTCATCATTATATTAGGAAGCTCATATAAAATTAGCAAAATACATGGGTCTAAAATTCTACCAATGTCGGCCTACTTAAGTACTAATTATATTATACTTTAGTATATTTTATTATTTTTTTTATTTTAGTACTTGTGTAATTAGATATTATAGTGTATAATAGTACTATGTATAATTTAGAAGAAAATTTATTAGAGTCTTTTATAAACCTTAAGGGACTCCTCTCACAAAAAGTAGAACAACAATCTAAATCAGACTTCCTTACGTTTGTCCGACTGATGGCTCCTTCCCTTGTGTCTGACTTCATGATGGGTAATCACATTAAATTAATCTCTAATAAACTTAAGGATCTTGAAGAAGGAAAAATAAAAAGACTAATGGTCTTCCTACCTCCTCGTTCCTCTAAGTCAGTCATCTGTTCTAAATTATTTCCTGCATGGTATATAGGTAGAAATCCCACTCATGAAATACTAACTGTATCTCACAGTGATCAGTTGTCTTCTGACTTCGGCAGGTCTGTCAGAGATGTCGTCAACACAGAAGACTTCAATAAAATATTCAGAGGTGTCCAACTCAGGAGTGATGTCAGGGCAGCAGGTAAATGGAAGACGAACCAAGGCGGTACTTACTATGCTGCTGGTGTCAGATCACAGATAGCAGGTCGAGGAGCGCACATAGCTATCCTAGATGACGTAATGTCTGAAGAAGATGCCTTCTCTGATGCAGGTAGAAGGTATATTAAAGAATGGTATCCAGCAGGATTAAGAACAAGACTTATGCCGAATGGATCTATCGTCATTATCAATACCAGATTTCACTACGATGATCTTTGTGGATGGCTCCTGAAACAACAGGAAGACATGAGCGAGTATGAGACAACTCCTTGGGAAGTTATAAAGATACCTGCATGGCTTGATGAAAAGGCAGCAGACTTACTGGAATTACCTGTAGGAGGAAGTTACTTCCCTGAATGGAAACCAGATAAAGTCTTGCAAACAGATGAGAACGAAATAAAAGCAAGTAACGGAAGCCGCTACTGGAACTCTCTCTACATGCAAGATCCCACTCCTGAAGAAGGAGGATTAATAAAAAAGAGATGGATACAGTTCTGGGAAGAAGATAACCCTCCTAACTGTGATTTTCTAATACAAACTTATGATACTGCCTTCTCTACCAGAACGACAGCAGACTTCAGTGTGATCCAGACATGGGGTATCTTCAATATGTATGATCAGGATGAACAAGGCTATGAAAGTTTTGTTCCCCAACTAATACTACTAGGAAATATCAAGGGAAGATTTGAATATCCTGAACTTAGAAGGCTTGCACAGAAACTCTACAACGACCATAGACCTGATGTCTGTATGGTAGAGAAGAAAGCCAGTGGGCAATCTCTGATACAGGACATGAGGAGAGCAGGACTGCCAGTAATGGAATATAATCCTGACAGAGACAAAGTTGCCAGAGTATATGCAGCTTCACCTATTATGGAAGCAGGGCGTGTCTGGATACCAAAGGGAAAGAAGTGGTCTGATGATCTGGTAGAAGAACTTATCAGATTTCCCAATGCTGCTCATGATGATCAGGTAGACGCAATGACAATGGCAATCCACTACATGAAGGAGTCTTGGCACTTAACCCATCCTGATGATCCTGAGTGGGAAGATGAACCAAGATCAGAAAAAAATACATATTGGACATTTTAACTTGTGAAATAGTTAATTTTATGTTATAATAGTGTAGGGACTAAAAGGGGAATAATATGGTAGCATCATCACTATTTAAATTAGCTGGTCGGATAGCATCTAGAATGGCTGATAGATCAGTTGACTCTGGTCTTCCCAGAATTGAAAAGCTATTTGGAACACCTCCCAGAACTCCCTTTCCAACCACAGTAGAAAAAATTGCTTTTGGTGACGAAGCCTTCGCTAGAGGTCCGTATGAGTTTGGAGGACCGCCAAAAAAATATACAGGACCAATGGAAATAAAAGAAGTAGACGAAGTAATACTAGATGCTCCTCTTAGCAGATCTGAAAGAGATTACTTTGCAGGTTTGTCCAGAGAGCAACGTCCCGGTATAGGTCATAATAGACCGCCTGTAGAAGAAGTTATTGATACAGAAGACATTTTAAAAAGAACAAGAAAATTTTATCCCGAAGCTAGAATTGAGGAAGGAACACTTCAATATAATACTCATAATTATTGGGATAAGAATTTAGAATATAATGCACTTAGGAAAAGTCCTAAAGAAACTAGTACACATGCTGATCTTGCTTATCAACTTGAAGCAGCAGGAGATAATTTAAGAGAACTTACAAAAGGTAGACCCGAACATCCTATATCTGGAAACAAGGGTTATATAGTAGAGAAAATAAATAGGCTTGAACGATCAGCAAAAAATAGGCATCCAGACGATGCATTTGGAAATCGTGAAAAATTATCTAAAGATGATAAAATAAAATTAGACAAAATAAGAGAAGATGCTAGTAAAATTCCTGTTTATTCAGAAGAGACAAAACTAGCTAAAGCTATTATCATGAATGTAATCGAGAATCGTCCTGATTCTTTACTTAAAAACATAAAAAAATATAGAGATATAATGGGATTACCAGATATAGTAGAACCATTTAAACATGGTGGTGGTCTTTCCAGTATTAATAAACCTATTACTATAAATGGACAAGAACACAATCTAGCATGGATCAGACCAGATGAAGCTTCTGCTCTGAAAGCTATGGGTGGTAGTGGTAAGAAGGTAGGTGGTATCCCTGCTTATTTTGATGCTTGGAGTATGGGAGAAACTCCTACTCCTGAAGAAGTATATTCTGTACCAGAACCTGAGACTGCGGCTGATGTCGAGCAATTTATGGAAACTTATGAACAGCCTACTGCAAAAGACTATGCTGATCTTCCAGAGGCATACACCTATAAAGCAGATATAGAAAAAAGGGATCAAGATGATTTTTGGAATAGACCTTCTGATGATCCTACCGAATACCAAAAAATATATGACAGACCCGAATTAGATATATATAAGACTAAATTAATCGAGAGATTAGGTGTACCGGGAATGGAATCTTATATGAAAGGATTAGGAACATCTGGACTTAGGCAGATGGTAGATAAGTTTCATACAGGATATGATTTCGGTGGTCCTATGGGTACAATGGAAGGACTAACAAGAAATATAGCATTAGACTATGCAAGTAAATTAGGACTTAAAAAATTATCAAAAGAGCTTAAAGAATTAAAAGAAAGAAAGTTATCAGATGAAGAGTTGGAGAAAGAAAAAGAAAATATTTTATCACGATACCAAGGTATAGCTGATGATCTTGGTGGAAAATTTATTCCACAAAAAGAGTTTAAAGGAATGTATGGAGATTTTGATAAAACATTAGAAAAGTCTGGTTTAAAAGGTACACTCGCTGGAACAGCTTTAGATTTTTTTAAACCGGGCTCACTTTTAGATAAAGGTATTTCAGCAGGATTAAATGCTTTAACTAAAGCTTTTGGAGTTGTAGGAGAATTTACAACTCCAGAAGGAAAAACTTTCCGGGTAATGGATGACGGAACTTTAGTTGAACCAGATATGCCTCCTGATCCTAGTAGTGTAGATGAGGGTACTGTAGAAGTTGATAAAACAGTAGAAGCTGTAGTAGCTCCAACTTCTGAAACAGTAGCAGAAGTAGAAGCAGGACCAATGGAGACATTTCAAGCAGGTTTAGAATCAATAGAAAGTAATGAAGGAATTAAGAACAGTATACAAATATTAATGGATCAATATGGAATTTCAGAAGGCGAAGCAAGAGTAATGCTTGGCTTAGATGTTAATATAGCATAGGATAAGATATGGCAACAGAAAGAAATCCCTTCGATAAAATACCACAGGAAGTATCTAATGTAGTTCCTATGGCTCCAGCCGAACAAACTGATATAGATGCTACGTTTGAAGTAGCAGATGATGGTGGAGTTATAGTTGATTTTGCAAGTGAAGATATAGTTATGGAGCCTTCCGAAAGTATTGCAGAATGGTATGGTGATTTATGTGAGACACTTGATGAAAATGAATTATATGAAATATCGAGTGATGTAATAGAAAACTATCAGGCAGATAAAGATTCAAGAGGTGAATGGGAGTCTATGTTTGAAAGAGGTTTTGAATTACTAGGACTTAAACTTCAACCGGGATCAGAACCTTTTGAAGGAGCCTGTACAGCCGTACATCCACTTCTGATTGAGTCGGCAGTTAAGTTTCAGTCTAAAGCTTCAGGAGAACTCTTTCCTAGTTCTGGCCCTGTCAAAGCTAACATTATGGGTAAGCATACACCCGAAAAACAAATGCAAGCTAATCGGGTACAGAACTTTATGAACTATCAGTTGACTGAGCAGATGCCAGAATATTTTGATGAGTTTGAAAGAATGCTGTTCCATCTTCCTCTGATAGGATCTGCTTTCAAAAAGATATACTATGATTCAACTTTGAAACGTCCTGTCTCAGAGTTTATACCGATAGATCAGTTCTATGTATCTTACTTCGCAACTGATCTTAGGAATGCAGATAGATATACCCATGTTATTTATCGTAGTCCTGTAGAAATAGAAAGAGATATAAGAGCAGGAGTTTACAAAGACGTAGAACTACCTGAACCTAATCAGACAAATATAACATCCTTTACAGCAAAGATGGATACAATACTAGGTATATCTCCTAGTTCAGATAAAGATCCCCAATATATATTACTTGAGCAACACTGTTATCTGGATATAGAAGGTAAAGATCAGTCATTGCCTTATATCGTAACAGTAGAAGAACAAAGTAGAATAGTATTAAGTATTCGCAGGAACTATGAACAAGATGATCCTAATATGGAAAAGAGAAGTCACTTTGTTCATTACAGGTTTGTACCCGGATTTGGTTTTTATGGATTGGGCTTGATACACTTCCTTGGTAATTTAACAATGAGTGCAACCGCTGCAATGAGATCCCTGATTGATGCAGGACAATTTGCTAATTTACCCGGAGGTTTCAAGGCTAAGGGAATTAGAATCGTTGGTGACAATGAACCTATTTCCCCCGGTGAGTTCAAGGAGGTTGAAGCAACTGGAGTAGATCTTGCAAAGGCTATTATTCCTCTCCCCTATAAAGAGCCTTCCTCTACTCTATTCCAGATGTTACAATTTGTAGCTTCTGCTGGTCAGAAGTTTGCAGACAGTACAGAGCAGATTGTTTCTGATGCTGCCTCCTATGGACCCGTTGGAACAACGATGGCCCTCCTTGAAGCCAGTAGCAAGTTCTTCACAGCTATTCATAAACGAATACATAAATCTCAGAGAGATGAGTTTAGAGTTCTTGCCAAAATAGATTATGATTATCTTCCAGAAGAATATCCTTATGATGTTCCTTTTGAAGACCGTAGTATATTTAAAAATGATTTTGATGGCAGAGTAGATATTGTTCCTGTATCAGATCCTAACATACCTAGCAATGCCCATCGTATGATGATGGCTAATATGGCTATGCAAATGGCACAGCAATCACCTCCCGGTATGTTTAATCTGGAAGCCCTGAACAGAACAATTCTTAATGCAGCAAATATGCCTAACCTTGAAGAAATTCTACCTCCCAAGATAAAACCGAAGCCTATGGACCCGGTTTCTGATATAATGGCTGCTACAAAGGGAATACCCATAGCAGCCTTTCCGGGGCAGAACCATGATGCTCACATTCAAACTAAGATGGCATATCTACAAGATCCTGCCAATGGTGCTAATCCTATTATGCAAAGAATACGTCCTATTATAGAAGCTAATATACAAGAACATTCTGTCCTCAAATATCAAGAACAAATGAATGGAGTAGCACAAGGAATATTAGAACAGGCTGGACCAGAGCAAGCACAAAATCCTGCTGTAGTTGAAATGGCTATGGCTCAAGCTGCTCAACAGGTAATGAATGCTAATCAGGCTATGGGCATGGCTCAGTCTCCAGAACAACAGTTAGTAGCTCTTGAACAAGCTAAAGTAGAATTAGAGAAACAAAAGCTACAATCTGATACAATGGTACAAGCTGCTGAAATGGAACTCAAGAATAAAAAACTTGAGCTTGATGAAAACGAACAATTAATAGATATGCTTAAAGATGGTGCAACTGAAAACTTTAAGAAAGAAAAAGCAGAACTTGATAGAGAATCTAAAAAAGAATTAAAGTCTTTAGAAATTCTTGGCAAGATTGGAATAGAAGAAGCTAAAATAAATTCTCAAGATGAACGTGCTAAAGAAAAAATTATGAAAGAAATTTTAGAACAAAATAAAAAAGATAAAAGAGATCTAGATATGAAAGGTCTTGAAGCCTTAGTTAAATTAGCAATAGAAAAATCTAAAGAGGAGTAGTAAAATGGAGAAGACAATAAAGATTCCAGAGATGAAGAAAGGTAAAGGCTATATTAGTTATAATAAAACAAGCTCTGATAAACCAGTAACTTATGGAGATCCTTTCAAAAGTGATTGTATCGGAGATTGGGAAATGGTAGCTGACCTTAATGAGTGGGGTTATGATGAATTTAAATTTCCAAATCCTAAAAAAGGTAAATAAACTTACCTTATGGAAATTTGGGATGAGGTGATTCAGGAGTTTAATGATGAGATTCAAAAACTCAGAATTACATTAGCCAGTGGGAATGCTGAAGATTATGCACATTACAGACAGCTTGTAGGTTCAATACAAGGTCTGGAATGGGCCAGAGGTAATCTCACTGAAATTATTAAAAAACGAACATATGGAGATAATGAGGAGTAAAATGCAACAAGTACAAATGGGTAAAGCAGTTAAAAATAATCTATGGATTACAGATCCAGAAGAAGTAGACGATCCAGAAGTACTACCTGAATTACCGGGATTTCATGTACTGGTACGTCCAGTATCTGTTAAGAGCCAAACAAAAGGCGGTATTCTTTTACCTGACTCAACAAAAGATGATATATCATATCTTACTACAGTAGGTAAAGTTCTAGCTCTTGGTGATTTAGCTTATCTGGATAAAGATAAGTTTCCTGCTGGAGCATGGTGTAGTATAGGAGATTATGTGTGTTACGGTAAACATGCGGGTACAAAGCTTTTTTATAAAGGTGTAAGATTAATTTTACTGTTTGATGATCAAATTACCATGAGAGTTGAAGATCCAAAAGATCTAGATCCTACATTTAATTTGGGAAATCGTTAATTTTATGGTATAATATAGTTACGTTAAATCGTTGAACTCGTAGACAACGGAGGTTATAATGAATGAAGAAAAAGAAGAATGGGGAAATATAGAAATCCCGAATGAAGAGCAGAAAGAAATTGAATTTGAAATAGAAGAGGAAGCTGAACCAGAACAAAAGGCAGAACCTCAGAAAGAAGAGAAGCCACCAGAGTTAGATGGTATCGAAACAAAGGGTGCTGAAAAAAGAATAAGACAATTAATAAGACAAAGAAAAGAAAGAGATGAACAGATTACTGCTCTCATCCAAAAAAATGAGGAACTTTCAGGAAGCCTCAGAACAAAAGATAAGGAAGTAACTCAAGTTAATAAATTAAGTCTTGATGCTTCTGAGAAACAATTAACTGATAAACTTGAGCTTGCCAGAACAGTTTATATGGAAGCTTTTGAAGAAGGAGAAAAAGAAAAGCTTTTAAAAGCACAAGAGATGTTGAATGAGGCACAGACAGATCTGAAGGCAGTATCTTCTGCTAAACGAAATTATGAAGAAATAGAAGAAGTTGCTCCAGTACAACCTCAACATCAACCTCTTCCTCAACAAACTACTGATCCTAGAGCCGAAGAATGGGCTTCAAAGAATAGTTGGTTTGGACAGGATAATATAAAGACTGCTGCTGCATTGGCTATAGATGCAGAACTTAAAAGCGAAGGATATGATCCTACTGACAATGATTTTTATCAGGAAATTGATAATAGATTAAATAAGGCTTTCAATCAAGAAAGTCAGGAACGTGTGCAGGAAAATCCGTCAACACCTGCTCAAGTAGTATCGGGGGCTTCACGTTTGTCTCCATCCAATTCTAGTAAAGTTAAACTATCTAAAGAAGATGTAAGACTTGCACAGAAATGGAATATACCACTTGAACAGTATGCTGCCGAAAAGCTGAAGGTTTCAGATGCTGATGGCAACTATACTAATATCACTTAAACGTGGAGGAATGAAATATGACAACACGAAATGAAACACGTAGTAATACTAATCGGGAAGCTAAAACAAGAGAAGAAGAATATGTCTTTGAGGAGCCAGATGCCCTTTCTGTACCAGATTCGGTACAAGCAAGATTTGACGCAGAGGATATGTCTTTACGTTGGATACGCATATCTGTAAAAGGACAAGATGACATCACTAATGTTGGTAAGAACCAGCAACAGGGATGGGTCTTCGTAACTCCTGATGAAGTTCCTGAAATGGCAATTACATCCTTCGTAAGGGAAGATGGTCGTTACCAAGGTGCAGTCTGTCGTGGAGATGTAGCTTTGGCTAAGAAACCAACTGCCAAGGTAAAGGCCAGACAGAAATTCTATGAGAAGAAGGCCAATGATATGATGGATGCAGTTAATGCACAACTAATGAAAAGCTCTGATTCTCGTATGCCAATTTCTAATTCAAGTAAATCAGTAACAACCAGAGGTCGGCAACCTTCTTTTCAAGACTAGTCGATCTCTAAACTATAAGGAGATGAAACATGTCTACTACAAAAGCATTTCGTGGCTTCATCCCTGCTCGTATGAAAGGTGGTGCTTATAATAATGAGGCAGTGACGGATATGATCACACTAACCTCAACAGGACAAGCACAAACTCCTAGTAATAGTATTTTTACTGGTGATCCAGTAGTATTACCGGGAGCTAACTTTACAACTATATCTCCGTATATAGCAGCAACTCTTAAACCTTCAGGGGTTTTTATGGGTTGTCAGTATGTGGAAAATGGAGAGCAAAAGTTCTCCCGGTATTGGCCGGGTGGGACGAGTGCCACAGACGTTAAATTTTTTGTAATAACAAATCCTGATCAGACTTATTACATCCAATGTTCTTTATCTTTATCGGCTGCTGAAGCTGCTATTGTAAAGAACTACACAGCTACAGTTAGTTCTACTGCCTCTTCAGGTAGTACTGTTACTGGACAATCAAGCTATTACTTGCTTGCTGCTAGTGGTGCAGAAACTGAACTAGCTTGCCGTGTAATTGGTCGTGCTAAGTTTCCTGATGAGGGCAATGACGATGCATACCCAATCGTAGAGGTCTGGTTGAATACACACCGTGATCGTTACGTGACGGCTACGGCATCTACGGCTTAATAGGAGGGATTAATCATGGCTATAAATAGAGCTAGTATTAGCAAAGAACTCCTTCCGGGCCTAAATGCCATATTCGGAATGGAGTATGGAGAGGTAAATAATGAATTAGAACCTCTCTATGAAATTGAAAACTCAGATCGTGCATTTGAAGAAGAAGTACTTTTCACCAGCTTTGGTTCAGCACCAACGAAAGGTGAAGGGGCTGCTGTTTCGTATGATGATGCTCAGGAAAGCTACACAGCACGTTATACTGCTGAAACTGTAGCATTGGCTTTTGCCGTAACTGAAGAAGCAATGGAAGATAATCTTTATGATACCTTTGCTAAACTTCGGGCTAAAGGTCTAGCCAGAGCAATGGCTAATACGAAACAAGTTAAAGCTGCTAATGTTTTCAACAATGGTTTCAGTGATACTATTGGTGATGGACAGGCTTTCTTTTCAGGTTCACATCCAACTGTAGGTGATGGTAATCAGAGCAACTTAATTGCTGCATCTGATCTATCTGAAGCTACACTTGAAACTGCATTAACCAATGTACAGAAGATCAAAGATGATCGAGGTATCCTAATTGGTGCAAGTGCTGTTTCTCTGCATATTCCTGTAGACTCATGGGCAATTGCAGATCGTATTTTATCTAGCCCCGGCAACACTCAAACGAGTCAAGCTGCTGCTAATCCAAATACGAATGCAATTAATGCTACTCGTCACTTGGGTATGCTACCTGACGGCTATCATATCAACCGAAGGTTCTCTGATACAACTTCTTGGTTTATCAAGACTGACGTACCAAACGGAACTAAAATGTTTGTACGTTCACCTCTTCAAACTAAGATGGAACCTGACTTTGATACTGGTAATCTTCGATTTAAGGCAAGGGAACGATATAGTTTCGGTGTCTCAGATTGGAGAGGATGGTTCGGTAGTCAAGGATCATAAGTCTAACTGTGGGGAAGTGGCTCTAGTCACTTCCCTACTACTATAAGGAGCAGATATGACTACAAACGTAAAAGTAGCACAAAATGTAAGTAGTGATGGAGCAATCATAACAGGCTTTCGTTATATTGATACCAACACAACTTTAGGAGATGAGGGAACTGGTTCTGATCCTTCTCCATCTACAACCCGTGTTCTTGCTATTCATACTTATTCAACTCTTGCAGGTGAGATTGTTCTGTCAGGATCAAAACAGATTACAAATAAATCAGCTAAAGGAACAGCTATTCGTTACCGTGTAGGAGCAACTGATTCTAATGATCAGTATATAGGAGATATGGGAGTAGGAGTTTTTGGTATTGTTAGTGTAGCCACTTCTGGAACAGGAACGATGGCTCCAACAATTACATTGTATCTAGGCTAACAATGCCTAATTTTGCATATTTAAAAACAGATTTAATTAATACGACTGAGAACGACTCTACTGAATTTTCCTCTCAAGTTTCGGCTTTTGTAAAGAAAACAGAATTTCGTATGGTTAAAGATCTGGATGACTCTGGACTAGATGAGTATACTAATATATCGGTATCATCTGGCAATGCTGGTACTGTGTCTTTAAATGATAGAGTTCGTATTGTTCGTAATGTAAACTTTAAGGTAAGTACAGGGACAACTGTAACAAACTTACTTCAAAGAACAGTAGAGTATGTTAATGATTACTGGCCTGTTAGTGCATCTACAGGTACACCTAGATACTATACAAGAAAAAATAATTCTAGTATTAAGATAGTACCCACACCAGTTTCAGCACTTACAGTAGAAATACAATCACAATCTCAGCCACTACCTCTAGCTTCTGCTACAGGTACAAGTGTAACAACCCAAAATTATTTTAGTGATTATTGTTATCAAGCTCTCTTTGCAGGATGCATGGTAGAAGCTACAATGTATATGAAAGATTGGAATACACTTCCAGTATGGCAGAACGAATATCAAACAGCTATAGCAACATTACGTAATCAGGCTAGAAGGACTCGACAGGATGATATGGCAGTTGCAGCTTCTCCTGCTGGCGGTCCCGATACAATCACTCAAGGGGCAAGTTAATGGTTAATAGAGCTAGTATTAGACAAGAGATTATGAAGCCGGGATTAAAAAAAGGCGGTAGAATTAAAAAGAAAAAGAAATTAAATATTAAGAAGGCTATTAAAAAACCGGGATCATTACGTAAGTCTCTAGGTATTAAGAAGGGAAAGACTATCCCTAAGTCAGTTTTAAATAAGGCAGCTAAAGCTCCCGGTAAATTAGGACAAAGAGCTAGGTTTGCCAAGAAATTAAAGAAATTAAGATCAAAGAAAAGGAGAGGTTAAAATGGGATTAGGACCACATACATTATTAAAGTATCCACCAGATCTGAAAAAGATACTAGGTAAGCCTACAGGTCAAGGATATGGTGCAGCTAGAAAGGGACCAGATGTTGTAGGTCCACCACAGGATGTTGTTGTTGAGGAGGATTATGAACAAGGAAAAGCTTTTAAAATAGATACCTCTGATAAAGACAGTACATATGGGGAGGCTTAATTATGTCAGTACGACCACCTACTTCACAAAGAAAAACAGGACAATTTAGTTCTAGGGCTGAAAAAATAAAAGCTCTCAAAGAACGATCAAGGAAATTAAATCCTTTATCTCCTACCAGAAAAAAAATAATGCAGCAGATAAAAAAGTTAGAGGCAGCATCTAAACCAGTGCCTAAAAAATTTACATATACTGGAAAAAAAATAGGAGATAAGAAGACAAAAACAGGACAATTTAAAGAAAAAACTCCTAAAGTTAAAACTCCTCTCTTTAAATTAAAGGATGATCCAAGTAAAAGATTAAGAGAAAAAAGATTAGCTGAAGAAAAAGCTAACAGAGAAAAAGTTAGATTAGCTAAAGGAAGAAAGGCTTCTGAGAAATTACAAGATATTCCTCCTATTAAAAAAGTAGACAGAGGTAAACCCGGAAGAACTATAGGAAAGCAAGTAGGAAAAAGTAGAACAGCAGTAAAGGGAAAAGTTGATCCATTAGCTGTTAAAGATAAGTCTATGACTAAAAAGAAAATATCACCTGTAGATAAATCTCCTAAAACCTATGGAGGTAAATTTACTACTAAAACTAAACCAAAAATAGTAGCTGCTAAAAAGAAACCTAAGAATAGATTAGAGATACTTAAAGAGAGAAGTAAAACAACATCTACTCAAAAAACAGATTATATAAATCCTAGAGATCCAAAAAGACTAGAAAAAATACAAAAAAGAAAATTAGGTAGAACAGCAGTAAGTGATATGCTGAAGGCAAGGCAAGCAAAACCTACTAGTAAAGATATTACGTCTGGTAGAGATGCAGAGGCAAAGAGAAAGGCAGCTAAAGCTAAACAACAAGCAAGTCGTGCTAAAACACGTACTGGAACATTTAAAGATCTTTATAAAGGTCAAAAAGATAAAAGACCTGCTACAGCAGTATCTAAAGCTAGAACATTTAAAGATCCTTATAAAGATCAGAAAGATAGAAAACTTGGTACAGCAGTACCTGTAAGGAAAAAGGTAGTTAAAAAGGCAGTTAAACAGAAAGTTCCTTCTAAATTAATAACAACACCTAAAACTAAAACATTTACAGATCCTTATAAAGATCAGAAAGATAGAAAACTTGGTACAGCAGTACCTGTTAAAACACCTGTAAGTAAAGTAGTACCAAAAAAACCTATGGGTAAGGCTATGTCAGATAGACCTGAAGGCCGGAGTCAAAGAAAAGATTACGACCACTTTCTTAAAAGTAGAGGTGGTATAGAAGGATTTCAGTTTAATTTATTTGGTAAAAATAAAACAGTTGCAGAAGCAAGTAAAGCAGCTAAAGAAGCTTATGATGAAGAACAACGGGATCGTAAAAAAATATCACAACAGGATTTCTATCAGTACGGAGAAGGCCGAAGATCTCAACTTAAAAAAGGTGGTATGGTTAAAAGAAATAAAGGTGGGGCTGTAAGAGGCGTAGGTCAGGCTCTTAGAGGATTTGGTAATAATTCTAGATATTCTAATAAAATGTATTAGGGAGGATTAAGATGGCAGGAATGACAAGAGTGGGACTTTATCCAGCAGAAATGGCAAGGGCTGGTACAATGTCCGAAGAAGATCGTCTTCGTTATATGAAGAAGGGTGGTAAAATCGGAAAGAAAAAGAAAAAGAAACAAGGATATAAAGCCCGTAAAGATGAATCGATTGCGATGAGAGTCAAGAAGAAACGAACCAAGAAACAACTCAAGGCAAGTCGAGATGAATCCTACGGTAAGTGGGGTAAAGGTAAAGGTAAAGGAAAGATCAATCGTTCTGGAGATGCTTTAGTTGCTGCTCAATACGATTAATAAAGAACTTTATGAGAAGTCTGTACGAGAAGGTTTTGATGATTATTCATTAATAGATTATAGTATTCCTAAAGTTAATCGAGAAAACTATAAAACTTTTAATGAATATTTTCAAGATCTTTCTAATTATATTTATGTAAAATATAGGTATACTTATGGTAGTAAATATAAGAAAAATAAATGACCAATGAATGTATACATTGTGAGCATCCTTGTCACTGTGATATGATGTGTTCTTTTCATGATGGTGAAGATATGTGTAAATGTGATGAATGTAATTGCAGACCCTCCGATTGGGGAGAACCGACAATAGATATGGAGTAAAAATATGATCATGAATTTTAAACATTTAAGAGATGTAAAATTAAATTATATGAGACATTTAATATTTACATGGGTTGAAAGTATAAGAGGAACACTGGTCATGATTGGATTAATTATACATGGAGTATTTCCTTTTATTTTACCGAATATGTTTTCTTCTTATATAAAAGGGGCTGATATAAGAATTAAAAAGATAGGAACATAATGGCTGTATCAGGCACATATAATTTTAATCTGGATATAGATCAGGTTATTCAAGAAGCTACCGAAATGATTGGTGGTGAGGATACACTTGGACATACCCCAGAATCTGCTAGACGTTCTATTAACCTGATGTTAAGGGATTGGCAGAATAGAGGTATCCTTCTCTGGACTACAAGTACAACGGCTGTTACAGTAGCTGCTTCTGTAGCCGACTATTCTTTAAGTAGCTCTACAATTAATGTTATGGAAGCTACAACTCGCAGAGATAATACGGATATTAAAATTACCAGAATTACTCCTGAAGAATATCTACTTATTCCAGCAAAAACTCAGACAGGAAGAGCTTCCCAGTATAGTATCAGGAGAGGGAGAGATAATCCTGTTATGTCTATATGGCCTATACCAGAAAATTCTACTGATATTCTCAGGATGGAAATTGTAAGTGAAGTTGAGGATGTGGATAAGTCTGCTATACAGAATGCAGATACTCCTAAAAGATTTCTACCTGCACTTACTTGTGGTCTGTCTTACTACTTATCTATGAAAAGACCACTTGTACCAGATACTAAAATTGCAATGTTAAAGGCAAACTATGAGGAGATATTAGGAAGGGCAATGGAAGAAGACAGAGAAAGAGCTAGTATTTATCTTCTGCCCAGACTAACATTTTATAATTAGATATGGCAACACAACGAAGAGCATTAGCAATGTGTGATACATGTGGATTTGTTTATCCGCATAGAGTCATGAGATTGAATAGTTATGGAATGCTGGTATGCCCTCAAGACTTTGAAGGACAATATGATTTAAAGAATAATCCTCAGAATAAAGTACCAAGAGTAAGGGATAATCCTGCTATTAGAAATCCAAGACCTGATACAGGAGGAAGAGGTATAACATGGGATGAAACAGCTACATGGATAACTGTTAATCCTACAACCTTAGCAGAAACAACACATACAACCAAGTATGATGATGCTAATAAAAGTTGGGATGGAATATGACAGACTTAACAGGCAAATTAATATCAGGTACTTATAAACAGTTACTGCAAATTAATGCAAGTACTACCAATAGTGGAATAACATCTTCTATTACGAATGTTCAGACCGGAGATGGAACTAATTCTGCTCTTCAAATAGGCACTGGAGGTGTAAAGGTAGCAGGAAATTTTGGAGTTTCTGGTAATGTCAGTGTTACGGATAAGGTTTGTGCGAGTGCCTTTTACGGAGATGGTTCTAATTTAACTGGTATTACAGCTACAATAGCTGGTAATATATCAGTTAGTAATGTTATAGTTGGTGGAACTTTATCTGTAGTAGGGACTGCTGTATTTAAATCCAGTGTTACAGTAAGTGGTGCTGTTAATCTGGGAAGTACATTGACTGTGGCAGGAGCTACTTCTCTTGCCTCTACATTAGCTGTGGCTGGTAATACTTCCATTGGAGGGACATTCACAGGAACCGGAAATGCAGTTTTTGATGCAGATGTATCTGTTAGTGGAGAACTAAATGTAAATGAGAATGTTTCAGTAGGAGGTACATTTGTAGCTACAGGAACAGGAACTTTCAATTCCAAGACAGAATTTAATGATGCTGTCTCTATAAGTGGAAATCTGGATGTAGCTTCAGCAGCTTCTGTAGGAAGTACTCTCAAGGTAACAGGAGTTGCAAGCTTTCTAACAGATGTGTCTATCAGTGGTAATACTAATGTTGTTGGAAATGTAACGGCTGCTTACTTTTATGGAGATGGTTCTAATCTTACTAATGTAGAAGCAGAATTAGGTGTTACTACAAATATTTCTGTATCTGGTTTTATACATGCAGGAGGAAGTGTTTCTGTATCTGGTCCTTTCAATGTTATAGGAGCAGCTACATTTCAGGATAATGTTTCAGTAAGTGGTAATGTAAATATTACAGGAACAGCTACAATTGCTGGGGCTGCTTCAATAGGAGGTGCTGTAAGTATAGGAGGTGCTGTAAATCTACTAAGTACAGTTACAGTATCTGGTGCTACAGGATTTTTAGGAACAGTCAGAGTAAGTGGAGCTACTTCTCTTGCTTCTACTCTAGACGTAGCTGGTAATACCTCTATTGGAGGGACAGCACAAATAACAGGCAATGCCAATTTTGATGGAGATGTCTCAGTAAGTGGAGATGTGTCAATTGGAACAAATCTATATGTTGGTGGAACTGTTACAATAGTTGGTAATACTACTATGACAGCCAATTTAGGTGTAGGTGGTACTTTCGGTGTTGTAGGGAATGTAAGTCTGGGAGCTAATGTAACGGTTAAAGGAGATGTTCATGTAAGCAGTAAGGTATGTGCTTCTGCTTTCTATGGAGATGGAGCTAATTTAACAAATGTTCCTGTAGATATTACCGGGAATATCTCTGTTGGTAATGCAACTGTAGGTGGAAATCTCTTTGTAGGAGGTACAGTTACTGCTGTTGGTGCTGCTTTATTTAATAGTACTGTAACTGTTTCAGGTAATGCTACATTTAAAACAGATATATCTGTAAGCGGAAATACCAGACTTGGAGGGACTGTAACTGTTGGAGGAGCAGTTAGTCTTGCATCTACTCTAAGTGTAGGAGGAGCAGCTAATTTTGCAAGTACTGTAACAGTTGTTGGTATTGGTACATTTAAAGATGATGTTTCAGTAAGTGGTAATACTAATTTATTAGGAACAGTTACTGTGGGAGGTGCTGTAAGTCTTGCATCTACTCTAAGTGTAGGAGGTGTAACTAATTTTGCTGATACAGTAACCATAGGAGGAGCCGTTAGTATTGCAGGAGCTTTAAGTGTTGGAGGAGCAGCTAATTTTGCTTCTACTGTTACTGTAGTAGGAGCAGGAACATTTAAAGATGATGTATCTGTAAGTGGTAATACTAATTTATTAGGAACAGTTACAGTAGGTGGTGCAGTTAGTTTGGCTTCTACTCTTAGTGTAGGAGGTGTAGCTAATTTTGCTGATACAGTAACTATAGGAGGAGCCGTTAGTATTGCTGGAGCTTTAAGTGTAGGAGGTGCGGTTAATTTACTTAGTACTGCTACGGTTTCAGGTGCTGCTGGTTTTCTTACTACAGTAAGAGTAAGTGGTATTACTTCTCTGGAAGGTAATGTAGTTATGAAAGGAACAGCTACTGTTAGTGGAACTGCTGGATTTTTAGGACAAATTGCTTTAGCTGGTTCTGCTGCTGCTTCTGTCCATGCTACAGCAATTAATGGAATTACATCGGTATCTTTTGGATTTGGATCTGCACAGAATTTTCGGACTACTGTTACTGCTGCCCATACATTGGCTAGACCTACAGGTGCTAGAGTAGGACAAACAGGAAGTATCTTTTTTGCACAATCAGGAGGAAGTGGAACAATATCTTATAATGCTTGTTGGAAATTTCCTGCTGCTGAAGATCCAACTTTTTCTACATCTAATGGAGCAGTAGATAGGCTTGATTATATTGTTCTTTCGGTATCAAGTGATAATACTGGTGAAAGTATACAAGCAATCTTAACACAGGAGTATGGCTAAAAATGTTTCAAAATAATTTATTAATGGCGGCTGGTAAGGCTCCAGCAGTTGTAACATCAGCTTTCACGGCAAATGATGCAACTGCCACAGATCTTGGATCTTATACTTTTTCGTCACAAGCACTTGGTACGGCAGCAGCGGACAGGATTATTGTTGTAGGTGTTCAGACACACGACTACTCAAATTCTTTTGTCAGTGGAACTGTGGCAGGACAAACCCTGTCCCAAATTGCGACCTCTGGTGCTGGAAATCACACACTTTTCTTGCTGCAAGCCTCTGTTGCTTCAGGTACGTCAGGGGATATTTTTGTCGATTGGTCAAGTACATCTACAAATAGTTTCATAGGTGTGTGGGCACTGTACGGAGCCAATTCGACAGTTTCTGATACGGCAGTTGGGACGAATGATGCAAACCCTGCAACCGCTAATATCGACTGTCCCGCTGGCGGGACTATCATTGGAATGGTTAGACACTACGGCAGCCCATCTCACCAGCACACACATACGTGGACAAATCTAACTGAGGATTTTGATGTCTATCAGGAGTACGCTTCGGTATCAGGGGCGCATGATAATTTTACAGCAGCACAGAGTGGTTTAACTATCAGCGCCCAGAAAAGTGGGGGAGGTACTCATCAATCTCGTTTCTGCCTCGCCTCGTATGGCCCAGCCTAAGGAAATAGGAGAATATAAATGGTAATGTTTAAGTATAAAGATAAAGAAATATTTCCGGGTAAAGGATGGAAAGATGATGAAGGAGTCAGACATCCAAGAAATTGGAATATTTGGTCTAGTACTGAAAAAAAAGAAAGAGGAGTAGTAGAAATAATTCCTGATACTCCTCCTGATTCTAGATTATATGATTGGTCTAGGGACGGTGATGGAAAAATAACTTCTACTGCTAAAGATTTAGCTATTGTTAAAACAGACCTAAAAAAAGGGATTCAGTCTCTACAATTTTCTGAATTATGCGGAAGTGATTGGGCATACATACGACATTACGATACTGGAACAGATGTTCCTGCTAATATTGAAACATGGCGCAATGCTATACGTGCCAAAGCTACAGAAATGGAAGATGCTTTAGCTGCTTGTTCTAGTGTTGAAGATATAGCTAAACTTTGGCTTGTTATAGATGAAGATGGTAATAAGTCTGGAATACTTTATGATTGGCCTGAACTGGAGGAATAATGTTTAAAAAAATATTAATTATAAATATCTTACTTTTTTTTCTTTCTGGAGCTGCATATGCTCAAGCACAAAAATCTGAGTTAATTTTAGGAACTATAATGACATCTCTGCAAGGGCATTGCGCTCCATCAGTAGAAATGTTGAAAGTATTTAAAAATGAACAAATAGTATTTACAGGAGTTGTAGATCAGGGTAATATATTTAAAGTATACTTGAAAGAAGATGGGATTTGGACATCTATGTTAACTAATATATCAGGCGTATCCTGTATTTATTTTTCAGGAATGCCGGGAATATTAAATTCTAAGAAGGCTGTTAAAAAGGATACAAGTGCAAGGATATGGGAGTAAGATAAATGGCTAGTACATATACAACAAATCTTCGCCTGACTAAACAAGGGGATGGAGATAATCCAAATACATGGGGCGAAGTACTTAATAATGTTATTAGTCTTGTTGATCAGGCTGTAGCGTCCTATACAACAGTTTCTATAGGATCTGCTGCTACCGTCACGCTTACTGAAAATCTGGGAAATTCAGATCAGTCTCGTTCTGCTATACTGGAATTTAAAGGATCAGTAGGTGGAGTTGCTACTTCGATCTTTGTTCTTATCCCTAATTCACCAAAAACTTATGCCATTAGGAATGTAGTTTCAGCTAATACAACTGCCAGTGATGCAGTAATATTACGAGTAGCTGGTAATGCTGGTGTAACTGTACCTACAGGAGGAACAGGTTATTTTCTTACTAATGGAACATCTGTATTTCCTCTTAATGCTTCTGGTATCCCCGGTTTAGGTACAGTAGCTACAAAAGATGTAGGAGTTTGTGCTACAAATATTCCTGATACATCTCTATCTGATATAAGATATGTACGAGCTTCCGTATCCAGTTCTATTGTAGCAGAGAAAACATTTACAGCTTCAGTTATCTTTACCAGTGCAGTTAGAATGGAAGGATTAGTATCTTTAGCAGGTGCTGTTAAATCTCATATAACAACTCTTACAGATGCGGCTTCAATTACTACAGATTTTAATGATGCTAATACATTTATGGTAACTCTGGCTGGCAACAGAACATTGGCTGCTCCTTCTAATGCTACGGCAGGACAAACAGGAAGTATATATGTAGTACAGGATGGTACTGGAGATAGGACTTTAAGTTATAATGCCGCTTGGAGATTTTCTGAAGGTTCTGTTCCTGTTGCTACAACTGCTGCTTCTGCTGTAGATCTTTTAATTTATAATGCTAGAAGTGCAACTACAATTGATGCAGTAATGTTACTAGACTTTAAGAGATAATATATGACCGCTAAACTTGCAAAATTTGATTTCAATCAAGGGTTTAATAGAGAAACTACTCAGTATGCTGAAGAAGGAAACTGGTTTGATGGTAATCGTGTAAGGTTTCGTGCTGGCAGACCAGAGAATATCAGAGGATACGAAACAAAAGTTTCTGCTTCTTTTGATGGATCAGCTAGAGATCTGATTGCATGGAAAGATAATAGCAATAAGAAGAGGTCTATCTTTGGTACGCCTGATAAGGTATATGAAAATAATGGAGATTCTATTACTGATATTACTCCTATTACTACGATTGTAACCCTGACTAACTGTTTCGGTACAAGTTCAGGAACAACCAGAGTATGCTGTTCTGATGGATCACATGGAAGACAAAAGAATGATTGGGTTTTATTTACTTCAGCAGCTACTTTTGGAAGCGATGTTAGTCTAACAGGAAATATATATCAGATTACTTCTATTGTAGATATAAATGTTTTTACTATATCTATTACGAGTAATGCAGCAGCTACTTCTACTCAGGCAGGTTCAGCTACTTTTAATTACTATATTGCTACAGGAACAAGTGTAGCTACACAAGGAGTAGGATATGGAGCTTCTAACTACAATGCAGCAGACCCTGTATCAGTGGGTCTTAGCAAGATTACAGCTACTAGTGGTAATGCGCTTGTTACTGTTTCCTGTGCTTCTGCTCATGGTGGTGTGGCTAATGATTTTGTAGTCTTTCAAAATACTTCCATAGATTCTGTGGCTGCTACCATAGGCGGTAATCTAAATCTGACTAAGTCAGCAGCAGGAGGTCCAGAATTTACTATTGTATCTGTTAATGGTACACAGGTTATTGTAAGTGCAGCAGCGAATGCAAGTTCCAGTGGAGATGTAACATCAGGGTTTAATATGACAGCCCTGATTTATAAGCAGACAGATGGAGGAGGATCAGGAAGAGAATGGGATACTGAAGCTTCAGCGGATGCTACTGATCTGGCTTTGGATATAGCGCAATGGAGTATGGATAACTGGGGAGAAGATGTCTTATTAAATCGTAGAGGAAGTAATATATTTTATTTTGAGACTGATCTTTCCACTACGCCTATGAGAGCAACGACTGTAACAACATCTCCTCTTAGTGTAAACTCTGTGATTGTTTCCCCAAATGACAGGCATGTAGTTGCACTAGGAGCTAATG
>Ga0208029_1000508_pt1 | contig 23512 bp, 20 predicted proteins | sample MalvireepMed_s12_FD_184242 | JGI IMG/M metagenome (GOLD analysis project Ga0208029, IMG submission 184242) | Marine viral communities from the Global Malaspina Expedition - Malaspina viral metaG DeepMed_s12 (SPAdes) (version 2) | ecosystem: Environmental > Aquatic > Marine > Oceanic | place... | reverse complement strand
GAATAAATAAAACCAAGTTTCTTCACGGAAAAATAGATTCTTTATCAAATGAAATAGTTTTAGGTATCAATGAAATTCCAAATGATGATTTAGACAAAAGGTTCTTTTTACCTTTTACTAAATATTTTCAAAAATTAAATAATAGCACTGATTTTGAATTTATCACGGAATATGAAAAAAGAAAAAATTCTAACTTTTATTTTTTCTTTTTTGGTCATTCATTAGATAGTTCTGATGCTGATTATATTAATGAAGTTTTTGATTTTATTAATCAATCAAAATCGAAACGAAAAAAGATAATTATTATATATCATTGTAAAAAGTCTAAATCTCAACTTTTAATTAATCTTTTAAATATTAGAGGTAAAAAAGACATTCAGACATTAATGAGAAATAAGTTTTTAGATTTCCACCATATTGATTCAAAAGAATTGAAAACTGAATTAAAAAGAGATATATCACCACCTTCACCAAGTATTTCGGTTATATAAAAACGTTGCACAACAACGATAACCAATTGCACAAGCCTCTAGCTTTCAAAAAAATGAATGCACTAATGTAATTCTACTTTTGATTGTAAATATAAATAATTGTGAAAAATTGATTTACCATAGTCCTCTGTATGTTTATCCCTAGAAAAATTCAAATGCTATTTACTGAATTACAACCACTTAATTTATCAGTTACAAAAAACTAATTTATTTTATTGTTTTATCCAAAAACCTCATTATATTTGCACCGCTTTACAGATAAAGCAATACAAAAAGAAAGTTCTTTATTAGATGAGTTACTTATTCGGTTACCTGAATATATAAAATTAGGACAACTCATTGATTTTAAATAATATACTGTTGGGTAAAGGCAAGCTGCCACCCCGACTAACCTAGAAATAGGTCACAATAAAACACTGTTAATCGTATGATTTTCAGTGTTTTTTATTTTTATACATTTATTTGATTTCATTTAAAATCATATAATAGGTGTGCAATTCGGTGTGCAATGTTTCATCAAAATTGTACTATCTTTAAAGGGCTTTCGGGTATGATTTGACTTTCGATTTAACAATATTGTTTAACTCAAAGTCATTGAAAATGAAAACAAAACACACTTTTACGGTAATTTTCTTTACTAGAAAATCAAGAAGTAATCCCAAACAACTTTCTATTTATGTACGGATTACGATTAACGGAAAACGATCAGAAATCAGTTTAAAAAGAAGCATTCCTTCCAAAGATTGGGACAACAACAAAAGCCGAGGCAGAGGCAGTTCGCAAAAGGTAAGAACCCTAAACACTTATTTAGACGAGGTATATAACAAGCTTTTGGAATGTCATAAAGAACTTTTGGCAGAAGATAAGTTTATATCTTCAGAAGCTATCAAAGCGCGGTATTTGGAAGAGGATGATAATAGTAAAACCTTACGGGAACTTATTGCATACCATCACGGTAATATGGCATTTGTCCTGAAAAAGGGTACAATGAAAAATTATTACACTACCGAGAAATACTTGTACAAATTCCTGCTAAAGAAAAGAAGATTAAAGGACATCTACCTGAAACAATTGAACTACGAATTTGTAACTGATTTTGAACATTTTCTTCGTAATTACAAGAATTCCAAGAAACAACTCATGTTGAGTAATAATGGGGTTATGAAACATTTGGAACGTTTCAAAAAAATGGTAAACCTTGCCGTTAAACTAGAATGGATGCACAAAAACCCGTTTAACCAATTCCAATTAAAGTATCAGAAATACGATAGGGCTTACTTAAATGAAAGGGAACTAAACCTATTAGAAAGTACAGAGTTTACAAGTGAACGGTTACAGCGAGTAAAGGATTGCTTTGTATTTTCCTGCTATACAGGCTTGTCTTATGTGGATGTAAAGGAACTTACCGAAGACAATATCGTAAAGGGTATCGATGGCAGGTATTGGATATATACCAAAAGAGAAAAAACTGATGAGCGTGTTAAAGTGCCATTACTGCCAAAAGCCTTGGAAATCATTGAAAAGTATAGAGAGTTGCAGGATAAGAACTTTTTGGGTGGCCTGTTGCCTGTAAGCTCCAACCAAAAGACCAATAAATATTTGAAAGAAATAGCGGGAATGTGTAACATACATAAGAATATTACTTTTCATGTAGCTCGGCACACTTTTGCCACGACAGTAATGCTTTCCAATGGTGTACCCATTGAAACAGTATCAAAATTGCTGGGGCATTCCAAGCTTACAACAACTCAATTGTATGCGAGGGTTGTGGAGACTAAGATTAGTGAGGACATCTCTAATTTATTAGATCGATTTAAAATAAGAGATAAAAATTTAAAGGTTAAAAGTTGAGTTAATTAGAGTTTTGAATTGTTTAGTTTTAAGGGAAGCTTACAATTTCATCAAAGCAATAAAAGGAAATGTTATAGCTATTAGAATACTAATGACATTAAAAAACTGAAATCTTTTACATTGGCTGTAAGCAATCCTCCGTGCCTTTAGTAGCTGAATTATTTTGTTCAGTTATAATGTTGTTCATAGTTGAGTTCTAATTGGTACTAACGGTGTAATGTGCTTTTATTAAATATTTTTTCTTGTGTATCAAAGGCTATTTTGAATAAGTCTGTATCAGTTGAATCATCATATTCTTGAAAATTGTCGGTTAAAAAGTTTACACACCAGATATAAAATTCAAAAGAACAACCCGCATGATGCTGTAAGACAACAAAACTATTTTCTTGAAATTCAGGGTATAATACAGTATATGTTTTGTCATCAATATCTTTACTACCCAAAAGTTGCATTATTTCTGGACTGGCAGAATGTGCAATTTCTGAATAATCAGAATAAAATCTTCTAATTTCACTTTTCAGATTCTTAAGATTTGGTGTTTTTTTAATTAACTTTTCAACTTCAACTCCTTTTGAAAGTTCATTTAATCTACTTAATAATTCCATCTGCTTTCTGATTAAGGTTCCTGCTTCTACTAATTCACCTCCTACTAATAAGTCAGAAATGATAAAGTGTGAGCGACAATATGAAACAACTAAATCTCCATAGTATAAACCATTTTCTATTTTTCTTAAATTTTTACCAGAAAAAAACAAAGTTAAACTTGCCACCAATTCATTAATATGTATAACTAGATTATTAGTTTCACCATCGTAACTTAGAAAATCATGCTCATGCTTTTTTCTATAAGTATCTCTTGAATAAATATACTTTTCTGCTTTACTATTAAACTTCATTAGCTATAATTGTTTTTTTGACGGTGCTGTTTAATTACACACGGGGGTCTCGTATAAGAATAGTTGCGGATTTTAAACACTAACCTTTTTTAGATTTTACTTACTTTCGTTTTAGCATTTAAGCCGCTATTATTTTTATACATCTTTGTTGGTAACTGACTTTATTTAAACTGTTTATTCATTTCTGCAAATACTTTTTCAAAATTGTCTAAAGTTTGAGCAGAAAAATAGTCCTTATTTACTCCGAGTTTTACCAATTCATTTGCTGGGCGATAATGATTAAATCTATCTTTTCCTATCTGTTTATTAACCTGTTGGATGATAGTTGGAATATTAGAATCTAAATCAGAACTTTTAATGTCTGTATGTTCATTAAATGCAGAATTAAAAAGCTTTAAATAATCTTCTTTTACGAACAAATCTTCTAAATCTGCTCTAGAATAATTATCTAAAAACTCATCAAAAAAGCGGATTTTACTTTTATGAATAATTTTACCTGTAATCATTTTTTCCAATTTTGCTTTTCCTTTTTGGTCTGTATAAGAATCTAATAAACAAGCAATTTCTAATTTCGAACCTCTTAAAAGCGAAATAAATGTTGCAACTTTTTCAAGACCACCAGTCGGAACGATAGTAATATCACTTCTCAAAAATGTTCTGTTTTCCGTTTCTAGAATTCCAGAAATCGCTGTTAGTATTATTAAGTCAGAAACACCCTCAACTAGAAGATTCTTATTGCTAATAAATAGATTTTGTGCAATGTCATAACCTAGTGCAGCTTGCAAAGGGAAAAGAGTATTTGGGTCTTTTTCTTGAATACTATCAGATATTATAGAACCATCTACAGTTTCCAATACTGTTCTAACTCTTTCAAGTTTGTCAGAAGGAATTGAAAAGGGTGAATGAGTAGTATATAATATTTGATAATTGTCTGATAAATCCTCAATGAATTTTAGCATATCATTTTGAGCAGATGCGTGTAAATTCAAACCTGGTTCATCAAGCAATAAAATATATTGTGAGTTCTTATCTTCTTGAATTTTTTTAAACCAAACTAAAAATGAAAAAAACCAATTGAAACCTTTACTTCTGTTTTTTAATGGTAATGAAACCCTTGTTCGTTGATTTTTAACTCTAATATCTAAAATATGCTCAACTATTTTTACGTCTAATATTTCTTCTTGCTGTCTATTGTTTATTATTGTTCTTTTCTCAACATCTTCTTTAGCCTCTATTTTGAATTCTATACTTAAATTATCATTAGTAGACCAATACTTAAAAAGCTCATCACTTATAATGGCTTCTGTTGCTTCTAATTCTGCAACGTAGTCTTCAAAAGTGGTTGCTTCTAATATATCTTCAGCATTTAGGTCAGCTAATTCTAATAATGCTTTTGCTGTTTTAAATTCTTCTTCTTCAATATCTTCATCTTCTAAATTCTCTATAACAATACGAGAAGGTAAAGCATAATATTCATCATAATAAAGAAATTTCGGCATTACAGGTTGCAAAATCACTCTAGCAATATATTCTTGTATTGGATTTGACCAATCCCAAGAATTTTTTAAATATGGCTTAAGTTTTTCTAGATTTGAAACAATTCCCTCATCTTTATACTCTTTGATAACAGCTTCTAACTCTTCAACGTTTTTTACTTTAACTAATTTTTCATTTAGTGTTTTACTACTTATTCCAAGTTCTTTGGTTTTATTTTCAATGAAAGCTGTATAATCAGCATCCATATTATTCCAAGTACCTTTATTATTATATTTTGTTGTAACGTTTAATTCATTTAAAGAAAACACGTTTTTCCCAACCCTTAATTCAATCCTCTTTTTTAGTTCTTCATCAATGGAATAAATGCAAGTAATGGCTTTTGGTATAATTCCGCTTTTGTCAATTTTCTTTTTTTCACGTCTAGGATAGTCGTGGGTTTTATTAAACTTGAACTTTTTATCATTTTGGAAGTAGTTGGTTTTTGCAATAGATTCAAGTACAGATGTTTTTCCAGATTCATTCATTCCAACTAAAATGGTTACATCATCTTGGACTTCAAAAGTTTGGTCTGTTTCGAAGCTTTTATATTTATGTACAGTTACTTTCGTTAATTTCATATTTTTCAATTTTGGTTATATGTTCTGGTTTTATTTAGCTTATTGCCAAAGGTCTTGTATATGAAAAGTAGCGGATTTTATGAACTAACTATTCGGATTATAACTGACCTTTATTTTATTATTTATCTTTCGTTTAAACACTAAAACCGCTATTTTTTATATGGGGTATTAGCCACAGTTTTCATTTACAATTCAATTTCTTTTTATATAAAAATTCAGTTTTGTCTGCAGTAATTATGAGTGTATCTATTTCCCCACCAACTGATGGTACGGCTGGTTCAAATCTCATTTGGTCAATGGTTGCACGGATTAAATGTCTTGAAAAATCCACACCATCTTGTAAATTCATTGCCTGAAAAATTGGTAATCTTTGTGGGTTGTTTAACAATCTATCAATTACGTCAGTATCTCCGCCACGAACAATTCCGTAATCCAAACGATTTTGAGCTTGGATAAAATTGTGTCGCTGTCTTGAATTATTAAAAGTATCAACTCCATAAACGAAAGGTTTATTGTTGTCATATCCACCAACAACAAATCCAGTTCTCGGAATTGGGTTAAATTGTCTAAAATAATTTAGGAGTTTCGTTACTATATCATTGGTGGTTTGCGGTTGGTTTTGAGCATTAGTTATTTCAAATTGTTCGATATAATGTGCTATCGGTAAATTATCTATGTGAGCATCTCCAAAAGTTCCGATTCCAAATTTGTTAAATATTTTAAACACCTTCAAGGTAGCGTCTGAGAGTGTAATCATTGCTTGAACATTTATTTGTTGTTGTGGATTTTGTGGGTTTGGAATTTGTTGATTTAAAGTTCCTGTTGTTCTGCTGTCTCCCGAAATTACAATTCCTGTCGGAGTATAAACTGCAATGATTACTGACATATTATTTTTTCGTTTTAATTGTGGCTAACATAAACACATGTGATGTGTTTATCTCAATTATATTTAATTCAACTAAAATTAATATAATCCTTTCAAATCAAGTAATTTTTTCTAGCAAAGAAGCTTTTTATAGATATAAGTTTCTTTAATTCTACGCTTAGTAAATTTCTTAATCATAAAAATTCCTTAACAAAGGAAACTAAAGATTAAATATTATCATTACGGAAATCCTCATTTTTTCTTTTAAAAAAGTAGCTTTTCAGGAATATCATAATTTTTTTGATATTTTAATTCTTCAAATCAGCAAAGGTAAAGCAAGAGGGTAACACGCTAAAGCGATGTTACTGGTTTACATTTCCCCGAAATTCCCTTTGTTTATAGGAGTTATCGGCGATTTTTACACATTTTATTTTACATTATTTTATTTCATTTTACAGTAAAAACCTGCTCATGCCTATAAAACCCGTAGATTTTTACAGTAAAAAGTATGATTTCGCATATCTATGCTATATAAATTTCAGATGTATTTAATGAAAATTTCTTGAAATGGATTTAGGTGTTTTCGGAAGGTTTTTTACTAAAAAATGCGCTCAGCCTTTTAAAACTAGGGTGTTTTTTAGTAAAAAATGAATAGGAAGCCTTTTTAGACTTCCTATTAAATTTGTAGTTGAGAGAACTTTAAAGCCTGCCTAGCTTCAATGTAGAGTTTTTAGCTAAACGTTCTTTATCTAGAAATATTTTAATAGCTCCTGTAAATCCCATTCAAAAAATAGTATTAGTTATGGTAAGATTTGGGGGTGATCTATTACATAAATAAATGCAGATCCCTTTGAAAAATACAATACATTAATATAATTTTTTATTTAGTTCACTTAATTTTCCTTCTGTAGGAAAAAGAATACATATAGGGGGTAAAATCACCCTTTATTGTTCATTAAACGACAAAATATGGTATTTAATCCTGTTATTAGAAATTTTCATTGTAAGTTTAAGGGAAATAAATTATATAGATTTGCTTTTTTATTCACTAAATAGCATCTTTATTATTTATTCTTGAAGATATTTTACTATGTAAATAAGGGCATTAGTCTCTAACTAAATCTAGAAGTTTATGAACAAAGTAATTACCCCTCTCTTAAGAGTTTTAATTAAATTATTCGCTTTTATTATATTTGTTTTTGTTGTTGGGTGTGAAAAAGAGGAGATCATTAACATTCTGGATGACTCTAGTGTTAATTCTGAGGGTGATTTTAATATCACTGAGGTAAGTTATGAAGAGTTTAAAACAGACTCAATATATCATGAATTAGCAGTAGCTATAGAAAGTAAGTTTAATAAAAAGGAGCATCTGATTAGTAAGAATGATAGTTTGCTATATGATTATAACATACTTACAGATAAAGTCATAAAAGTTTCTGAGGCTAATAATTATGTATCATACACATTTGAAATATTGAACCCCAATCAACCAAAATATACATTTGATAATTATATTATTAGGAGAAAAGGTGGTGAACTTATAGAAGAATACATTGTTAGATATGAATATGATTTATTAAATTATATTAAAGGTGATGAAAACGCATATACAGCTAGGGCTGTTTTCGATTTGAATTACAATCCTATATTTGATAAAGGTGACAAGAATTTATCTTCTAAAATAATATATAGTAATGGGTGTATGATGAATATAGACATGTATCATTACACCCCAGAACGTAGATGGTTTTTATATACGGATGGATCGACCTGCCATTTTCCAGGAAGATGCGAAGTTACACTTGTTATAGACGTAAATTGCCCAATTACTTCTTCTGGCGGAGGAGGTGCTGGAGGTGGCTCTGATCCTGGAGACCCGTCATTTCCTGGTAATCCTTCGGGGGGAGGGGATCCAGTTAATCAATCTGGAGTCATAGACACTCCGCTTGGCCCTGCTACAGCTTTAGAAGTAGAGAGCAGTTTAGCATTTAAAATTTATTATTTATTAGATAGAGGTTTAAATTACTATAGATACTCTTGGTTAAATAGTCATCCTGTTGAGAGTGTACAGTTATTAAAATATCTAACTGAAAATACTAATCCAGCAACTTTAAAGGCCTATAGTCAGGCCAAAAAATTTGCATTGGTAGCCATGGATACTATGATAAATGGAGGAAAAGTAGATTTTGAAAATGAAATAATTAAAGATTCTAGCTTTATAGGCACCAAAGCCGATTGCGTATTAAAGGAATTAATTTCTACAGGAAATAATTTATTTAAGAAAACTTCTGAAGCTTTTACTCAGAATAATAGTAAATATAAAATTAAATTTACTACGGTAAATAAGCCGTCTGCAACATCTAATGCTACTACATCATTACCTGATTCGAACGGAATTATAACAATAGCCTATAATATAGGTAAATACGAGAGTGCTATTGAAGTGGCGAGTACAATTTTACATGAAACAATTCATGCTGAATTGCATCGAATAAAATTAAGTAATAATTCTGAACCAAATTCGATTTCAACGATTCAATATAATTGGTATATTAAGATGTGGAAAAGCTACGAAGGATTATATGATAATATTGAAGAAGTAGCAGCTGAAGCTGAACACTACTATATGTCTGCATATTATATCAATCCATTAGCAAAAGGTCTTAAAGAGTACGATAAAAATATGCACCCTATTGATAATTATAAGTATTTTGCATGGAACGGACTAGATAAGTATGGAAAAGATGCAAAATATATAACAAAGGACGAACTAACTCGATTGGCAAATTTGTCTGTAATTATAAACAGCGATTCTTATTCTAGTAATTGCGATAAATAGGTATAATCTTTAATATAATAAATATTATGAAATTTCTTAGAATACTATTAATTATTCTGCTGTTAATTACCTTTGGATGTAAAGAAAAAGATATATTTTATTACCCAAATAAAGATTGGTTTGAAAATGAAGACTCTCTGATAAAAATAGAGCATCGAGCAATTAATTTTAAACAATTGCGAAATACAATAAGAAATATTTATCAAAAAGAAAAGGTTCCTTATGTTGAAATGCAAAAGAATGACAGTACAATAAAAATTATTCCTTTACAATATGATAATGATGGATATTACAAGCATAAAAATTTTGTGACAATTTCACAAGACTCTGTGTTTACGATGACAGGAAGCCAAAAAATTGATCAATTACAATCAATTATGATTAAGCAGTATAGTAATAATGGAAGAAAACCAGAATACGCCGAAGATTCTAAAAGTGTAATAATTATAATTGATATGCCAATGGATGAAAAAGGAATTGAAGCAGAGAAATTGTTATTTAAATTAATAAGTACTTTTAATGAAATAAATATCAAATTTGACAATACATTGGAACTATATCTTGCCTTTAATTTTAAGCAAGCGCCCCCCCCCCTCCACCTCCTTCTAGATCTGTGAATTAATAGAAGTTTCATATACTATAGAATAACAATCATAAAATATAAGGGTTTTGGGGGCAGACAGCAAGTTTAATATATTCTTATACATTTTTGTATCTTTACAATACTAAAGGAATTTAAATTATATCTCCAAAGTTCTTTTCTTGGTTTTAGTGTGCAAATAGGTGTGCATGTACAAATGAAAATAGTATAATGACAGTGACAATAAGGGTTAAGGCAGTTTTAAGTTAAGCCTGCCACCCCGACAATTACGGTGTCAATAGACACCAAAATATAGCTAATCTTATGAAAATCAAGGATTTTCATTTTTCTTGAAATCATAAGATTGGCTTTAATATCAATTCAAAGGTTACCTATTCGGTTAGCTAAATTGTTACCAGAATTTTCACTACATTGGTAATTCAATAGACTTGACTTTCGCAGCGATTTGACTTTCGTAAACAAATCGATTATTCACTTAAAGCGAGAGTTTATGCAGACTTCCAAGACTTTTACCATTCATTTTTGGCTAAGTATGGCCAAGAAAAAAGATGATTTTGCACCCATTTATGCCCGTATCACGGTCGATGGAAAACGTGCCGAAATCAGTTTAAAACGATCTACATCGGTTACCTATTGGGATACCCGTTCCAAGAGGTCAACGCTAAGGACTTCCGATGGAAAGTCCTTAAACGTTTACCTCGACCAGGTGTACTCTGATTTATTGGAATGCCACAAACAGCTTCTGGGCGAATCCAAATACGTTACCGCCCAGGCCATCAAAGCCCGATATCTTGGGGAAGATGAACAGCACAAAACGCTGCTTCAACTGGTTTCCTATCACAATAAGAATATGGTTTCGGTGCTCAAACCTGGCACCTTGAAAAATTACTTTACTACGGAACGCTATATCAAACGGTATCTGAAGCACAAACTAAAGACCAATGACATTTTCCTGAAACAATTGTCCTATAAATTCATCATTGATTTTGAACAGTTCCTGCGTAACGGAAAATCTATAAACCGTTCCCAGCCCCTAAAGAACAATGGGGTTATGAAACATTTGGAACGCTTGAAAAAGATGATGAACCTTGCCCTTCGGTTGGAATGGATCGAGAAAGACCCTTTTGTAAGGTTTTCGCTAAAGTTCACAAAACATCAACGGGCATTTTTATCGCAATCTGAACTTGAAATTTTGGAGTCCGGTCAGCTTTCAAAAGGGATGCACCAGAAAACGAGGGACGTTTTTGTTTTTGCCTGTTATACAGGATTATCCTATATCGACGTGAAATTGCTTTGCGACGACCATATTGTAAGAGGCATCGATGGGGATTACTGGATATTTACAAAAAGGGAAAAGAACGATGAAGCGGTAAAAATCCCGCTTTTGGACAAAGCCCTTGACATCTTGAAAAAATATGACCAAGATCCTAAAAGCAAGCAAGAAAAACTGCTACCGGTATTTTCTAATCAGAAAATCAATAAATATTTGAAGGAAGTAGCTGCTATCCTAAAAATCAATAAAAAGCTTACGTTTCACGCGGCAAGACATACGTTTGCAACTACCGTGACCCTTTCCAATGGCGTGCCCATTGAGACCGTTTCAAAATTGCTGGGGCATACGAAGCTTTCGACAACGCAAATATATGCCAGGGTCATCGAACAAAAAGTGTCAACGGATATGCGTTCGTTACGCAGTAAATTAAACACCACGGACAAGGCTGAAACAAGGGTGCATTATCAATAATTCGGTTTTGAAAACAACTTTTAGGTTCTAATCCAGTCGGCACCCTTATTTATTCTCGTCAAATCCTTTGCAAATTTTGGTTTTTATGGAGCCTTAAATTTCTGCGTTAAGTCATTTTTTGTGTCGGTCAGCTGAGGCAACCAAAACCAAACCGGGGGCAAATGTAGCCACCTTCCGCCGCTGGGTCAAGGCCGGGCCCTTCGGGATGCCGAACATTTTTCTGCGAAAAATAACCGCTCATACCTTGCCCTTTCCTTTCCGTGGCTGTTAATGCCCTGTTTTGGTATTGCTCGTTGCCTTACAAGCTGCCAAAACGATTTAAAATAATGTTTAACTAAAAATTTTAATTATGGCAACAACAGTAAAACAAAACGGAACTGCAAACAAGGATAATGCATCCGTTAAAAAAGAAGTACAGAAAAAGCTTACCAATGAAGCCATTGGAAAAGCTGGTTCAACAGAAAGAACGGTAGTACCCAAAAAAGCTACCATCAGTTTGGATAACCGGATCCAAAATTTTGAAAAATTGAGGGGATTGGCCACCCAACGGGAACGGTTGACCCAAACCTTGAACGAATTGACGAAGTTCAACTACAACCAAGGGGATTCAGCTTCATTTTACATCCGGGACTCCCACAATTTGGAGTTTAAAACGACCAATACGAATCTTATCAAATTGGTCACAACACACTTGCAGTCCACTTTGGAGGAACGAAAGTCCGAAATTGAGGAACAGTTTTTACAATTTGAGCTCTAAGTTAACTTCAAACCCTTTAAACAGGAAGCCTACTCCCCAGGAGTAGGTTTTTTAATGACATAAATAGTCAAGTTTGTTAAAATAACCAATCGCAAATTCGTAAAATACCATTGGTGAAAGTGAATGCCTATATGTAATTGTAGAGATAAATTTTAAAGAAAAGAATTGATCTCCCGTAATATTAATATCTTTAACAAAATTTTTGATATATGACTATTAAATATGCGTCCCTTAATCATATAAATCATAGAGACTCTTCAATAAGAGATATTAACATTACACATAGCGACTCCTTAAAGGAATATACTGACAAGCTTTTTAAGGAAATAACGGAAAGCCCTAGAAAAAGACAGTATATATTTTCTAGTTCAAAATCAGAAGTAAGAAATGTCCTGGATGATATTGTTACAGATAACGACCGAAAAAAATCAATTAATTTGGCTGCTCAACGGCTCTTAAATAAAGAAAAAGATGCTCAACAACAACTCGACAATAAAAAATTAAAAGTTGATATTTTAAAAGGTAGTTTGTTCCAAGCATATGTTGAAATAGACGGAAAGGAAAATATTATTATTTGTAAAGCCGATCATAATGAATTTCTTGATGAAAATTCCCTTACGATTCGTAGTGGATTACCTTGGGATAAAAAGATTTTTAAAGCAGCTTTGATACATTTGAAAGATGGAATTGTTGCTGATGAAGTTGATGTCCTCGATGCTAACTTATCTAAATATTGGTGGAGAGAATTTTTAGAGCTTGAAGCTAAACATACAGATGCTTTTAATACAGAAAAATCTATGGATTTTTTTGACACCCGTGTTTTTAGCGGGATTAAAAAGAAACATCCAGCTGATTATCGCATTCTCAGAAACAGCTTCGTTGGTTACTATCGTAGGAAGGATATATTTGAAATAGAAGATTTTATAGAAACTCTTTTCTCAAATTATGAACCTGAAGATGAAAATTTAAAAATTGATCCCTTAGTTGCTAAAATTAGATCCTTACCATCTAGTTTAGGCTTCGATAGATCATTCGATATTTCAAAAAAGCACATTAAAAAAAGAATGTCAACTAGGGTCAAAGTATCTGATGCAATTGATCTATACCTAAAGACAGACGTTCCTCATTTCAGAAAAACATTACGCTCTGGTAAAACCAGTAGTGGACAAATGTATTTGCAGATTTTAACAGAAAATGAAGATGTTTATAAAGAGTTTTTGAGAAGTGAAGATGAATAGCATTTCAGAAATAGTAGGTTTTATTTTTTCAAATGGAGACGATCTTATTTGTAATGATCGCTATGAAAAGACCATTATTTCAGGAATTGTCAGGAAAAAAACATCATTAAGAAGTGAAGGGAATTTAAACAACTTTTTTAATAATATTTCTGATGAATGGAGCTTGAGAATTACGCTAAATGACGATGAAAATTTATTGACCTGTTCGAATTCTATAGATCAAAATTTTGTTAGTGAGTATAACGCGATTCAACTTCTTCAAGATGATAAATTATCCATAAAATTAGAAATTTACAAAGATTCAAAGGAGTTTAATAGAAATGTATATTGTGAAAAATCTTTCAACGAGTGGGTTGAATCTAGATCGGCGATTGAACTGTTAAAGACAATTTCTAATGATATAAAAAGAAATGGTTTTGTCAATTTTAATATGATTGAAAATAAACAGACTCATTTGTATTCAAAGCGTGTAAGAGTAAATGATTCAACCTTTGTAAACAAAAATTTTAAAACATATCCTGAATATTCAAATTTTGATCAAAATAATGAATATCCCTACATAGGAAGTGACTTTAAAGTTTTAGATCATAATTTGAGCTGTCTTTTTTTACCATCTCGTCTCACAAATTTGAGTAATTTGTTTTCAATTACGAGCCTTTTTGATGTTACCTATTTGCAGGGGAATATTTTATTTTACAAGTTAAAAGGTTATAAATTTTTTCAAGGAAAGTTACCTGTCAAGGATCTAACAAAAAACTACGACATATATTCAAAAATTAATAACTGGATTTTTGATGATAGTGCCAATATTGCTGATAAACTAGGCATATCGAAAAATATTATATCCCTTCATATTACCCCAAATAACATAGTTTTAAATGATTCAGTATTTAGTTCTATTCTTTCTGGACACAAAATTTATCTCAAAGAAAATGTATCACAATACCTTAAAGTTAGATCAAAAATAAATGATGAATTAGCAGATATTTTAAAAGAAATAAGAAATAGCCTTCAAGAATTGAGAACAAATTATCAAAAAAGTAATTTTCTCTATATATCCTTTTTTATGTCTGTTTACGTAATTAGAACCCTAATTAAAAAGGATTTTGAACAGATTTTCACCAAAGATACTACTGTGCTTTTCTTCGCTTTTATAGGAATATCCATAATATATCTTATTTACACAATTTGGTCGGTTATCACGATGAGGGATCGAATAAAAAAACACTATCAAAATGTTAAGGCAAAAAACCTTGATATAATGGAAAAATCAGACATTGAGCGAATTTTAAAAAATGACTCTGAATTTGATGATGAAATATCATATTTCAATACAAGAATAAGCGTTTATGTAATCTTATGGATTTTAACTATGGTTGTCCTTACCTTTGCTGTACTTTATTTATCCAAAGCTATCTAATTTCTATTAATTGAGATACTATTTACATTCAGCCATTGCCTTGCATTCCGCAGAAAAAAGCCTGTCCTGAGCAAAGCCGAAGAGCTCCATTCCGGGAAAAGCGCTTCATTAAAAAGGTCTTGAAAACATCTCTAAAGTTTCCGATTTCCATTCCACTTGCGCGCTCATTCCCAAGAAAAACGGGAAGCGGTCAAAACCCATTCCCATCTATAACTTTGAAGTCAAGTCTGCTTTAAGGGGAGGGTATTCAATCAATATCAACGCAAAGGTAAACCCGTAAAATACTCCCATCAAAAGCTTACGGCATAAAGCCGCTCCAACGCTCGCTATTTATTCCGTTTCCTTTTGAGCCGAGATTTTATCTTCCGTTTGGTTCTACTTAACTATTAATTGTTTAACCAAAATCAAATGTTATGTATTTATCAAATTTACAGCAAGATGAAATCTTCGTTCCATCAGAAATGAAGTCTTTGAAAAGCCTGACACAGATGGAATCTCGAAGGGGGCTTGAAAATGTCATTATCTCGAATGGCAAAATTGTCAATGTGGTATCGAACTGCTATGGCCACGTACCGAACGAACTGTTCTTCAAAAAAGCCGAAGAAATGTTGACCGATGCCGAGCTGAACTATCAGAAGCGCACGATCAATAGGGATGACCGGTCATTCATAACCGACTTTATCATCGATGACAACAGCCAATTCTCGGTAAAGAACGAAAAAGACCTGATACTGCCAATGCTGCGGTTCAAGAATTCCTATGATGGGAGCGAAAAAACTTCCGGCCATTTTGGCTTTTATCGGCAGGTATACTCCAATGGCCTGCACGTTTCACAGGCGGAAATTGAGTTCTCCATCAAACATAGTAAGAACAATACCGACCTGATAATGCCAAGGTTAAGCAATCTGTTCGATAAGTTCTTGGATAATGAATTTTACACAATTACCAAGAAATTCGACAGGATGAGGGAATTCAAGATCATCGACACCAAAGAATTTGTGAAGGAAATTCTGGAAAGGACAAAATTGTTCCGGTACGAATGTAGTGATAAGAACAATGATCCTTCAAAGAAATCCCGTGAAGTCCTTGAAATTCTGGATAATGAAGCCCTGCTGCTCAATGAAGTCCCCAATTTATGGATAGGCTATAATGCTTTTAATCAAATGCTTCACAATACATTGAAGAAAAGCTTCTCGCAACAGGAACGCCTGGACAAAAAACTGTTCGATGCTGTCTATGAAATGGCTTAATGTCATTAAAGGTTTATCCAGTACCTTAAACTGGATTTTTTCCTGTTCTCAGGAAAAGAATTTGTTTTGAAAGTTGGCTTTGCAATCCCACTCAGCCCATTCCCCTGCATTCCGCAGAAAAAGCTCCATTCCGTGAAAAGCGCTTCATTACAAAGGTCTTGGACACAACTCCAAAGCTTCCGATTTCCATTCCACTTGCCCGCTCATTCCCGAGAAAAACCGGGAAGTGGCCAAGCTCCATTCCCATCTACAGCTTTGAAGTCAAGTCCGCTTTAAATCCTACTTCAAGAGGATAATCCGTTTTCATAAGCCGGTCAGCACATTGCCGTTGCATTTCGCGAAAGGCTGCATTCCGGGCAAAGAGCTTCCCTTCAAAGGTCTTGGACACAACTCTAAAGATTCCGATTTCCATTGCGTTAACCCTGCCTGAAAAACGGCAGGGACACTTCATTCCCAATCTACATCTTTAAAGTTAAGTCCGCTTGATAGGAATTCCATTTATCATTTAGTCCCGCTTCCTATGTTTCCATACTTCACAAAAGGCATTTAGACCTACTCCCGAGCCACCGCTGTCCCTACCCTTTTTTTGTAAGCAAAATACCAATATTTGGAAGTTAAACGGAGTGCATAACCGGTCGTGCCTCCCTTTTATAACTCCTTATTAATTCCAACTATTGAAAATGTATCAGCAACAAAAAAAGGTAACAGCGGACGGCTCTATGGGAAGTAAATCTAAACTGAATTATTATGAAATCTTACAAAAACATCAAAAAGGAAGCGGGACTAAAAAAACAAAAAAAGGAAAACGCTCTGGATATAATAAGTAAATCACTTCAAAAAAATATAAACGCAAACTATCTGAATGGTTCGGGTAGCATTTTAGTTAATCTTTAATTCTTTTATTATGAGTACTTTAAAAAATCACGTACAGTTAATCGGAAACGTTGGCCAAGAGCCACAAATCACCAACCTTGAAAGCGGTAAAAAGGTTGCCCGTCTTTCACTCGCCACGAATGAGTATTACAAAGATGCCAAAGGCGAAAAAGTCCAAAGTACCGAATGGCACACCATTGTAGCCTGGGGCAAAACTGCCGAAATCATCGAGAAATATGCCGGAAAGGGCAAAGAAATCGGGGTAACGGGAAAATTGAAATCCCGAAGCTACGAGGATAAGGACGGTATCAAAAGATATGTTACCGAAGTGGAAGCCAACGAAATCCTATTGTTGGGAACTAAGAACGGCAATAATTCAGCCGATTAACCTAAAATCAAAGAGGGTGTTTCCGTCTAAAGTTGCGCCCTCTTTTCATTATTAACTCCATAAATAGAAATCAAAATGAAAGCACAAGTTAACGAAATCAAAGCGGGATTACAACATTTTCACGGTTCGGAAACCGTGTTTCAAATCCCATTATTAAGAACCCGATACACCAACGGACTAAAATATTTGGCGGAAGCTGCGGAATGCTTTTGGCTGATAACCGATACATCTGCATTTGCCAAAACCTTGATGGACAAAAGCTATTTTGTAACCATCGACTTTAAACGGTTGCCCAAGGATAAACAGGATTATTCTGGGTATGAAGCCGAGATTACGTACAGCGATGGAAACGGGAACATTTTTGGAAAACACGGTTATTGGATAACGGATTTTCCACTTGATGAACTGCGGTTATTTTTTGTGGATAATACGTTGATGTTACCAAGCGAATATTAACCCGTTCAAAAACCTAAAAATTATGATCTACTTAAATTTTTCAGATCTGAACGGGGAAGCCCAAGAACGCCTTTTGGAAAGTTCAAAAAAGGACGTTGAGCAAAAATTTGGCGATGATATCCGAAATTACGCAAAGGAACATTGCACCAATTTTGAGGTGATGATCGAAGAGGAAGCACTACGGAATCTGTACAGTTATACCTATGTGTTCAATATCTGAAATCTGCTAAATAAGAACGGAAAGACCTTTGGAATTTCAAGGGTCTTTTTTCATTCTGTTGGCATCAATTCAATAAAAAGCCTTATCTTTATTTTGCTGAAATTCAGCATTCAATTTTACGCAGGGGTATCCATTTTTTGACTTTCGCCGATAACCCTGCCCATCGAAAAATTACATAACGGGAAATCTTTTCCCTGAAATTGGCAATTGGCATTTAGCCAAATTGTACGAAATTTTTGTCCCGCTGGGCGGGACGAAAAGGAGTAGCAAGAGGGTAACACGCGATGCGATGTTAAGCACTCCTATTCCTTGTTAATCATCTGATTTTTAAACACTTAAAAATCAATTGATTATTTGAATTTCTACAATTTGCGACAAATGCCCTGTAAGCGCCCATTTTTAGGGAAGGATTTGCGACAAATCGGCGAATTATGGACTCATTTATCGGCATTAGGTTCAAAAAGGAAACCGCCAAGCGTTTCCAGCAATTTTCAAGAACTCACTTCAAATCGCACACCGAGGCAATGGCCACGATGCTCGATTTTTTCTTCTACAACGAAATCTCGCCACGGGAAAAACTGGGTCCGACCGGGAGGACGATCGAGGCCAATTTAAAGAAACGGATCAATGCGGTAATCGCCATAATGAGGGATATGGAAAAGACCCAGACCAAACCCACCGCGGCAATGATCGAATCCCTTTTTCAGAGCGAAGAACCCAAAAAGAAACCCCTGATTTTAGAGAAGAAATTTGTGGAAGAAAAGCCGAAAGTAAAATTTCAAGAAAAACAAAACCACAACAACGAACTGTAAATTTTTGAGCTATGTATATCACGATCACACCTCAAAAACTGGGCGGGAACTATTCCCAAAGTTCGGCCGATTTTGTGGGCTATCTGGAAAAGGAAAACCAAGGTCTGGAGCAGGAAGAAATGGAGCACTTTTTCAATCAATATGGCGATGAATTTTCAGCGGAAGAAGTGGTAAAAGATATTGATGGAAATGGTGCAAAATTAAAAAAGAAAGAACCGAAATTCTATTCGATTACGGTCAGTCCGTCGAAGTATGAATTGAACCGGTTACAGAACAGCAGCGAAGACTTAAAAAAATACACCCGTGAGTTGATGAAAGATTATGTGCAATCGTTCAACCGGGAAATCAATGGGCGACCGGTAACCATCAATGATATAAAATACTATGCAAAAATTGAGCACCAACGAACCTTTAAGGGAACGGACAAACAGATCAGGGAAAACCAACCTTTTGCCGCCAAAATATTGCACCTAAAAAATGAAATCCGAAGTATTGAAAGCGGTTCGATGGAAGGAAGTGTTAGGAAACGAGAAAAAGAAATCGCAAAACTGGAACGCCAAGCGCCACACCAACAGGATGGCAAACGGATCGTCCAGGGAATGCCCAAGGCCGGAAGCCAAAGCCATATCCACATTATCGTGAGCCGGAAAGACGCTTCCAATTCGTTCAGTCTTTCGCCCGGGAGCAAATACAAAGCTTCCGAAGTAGAGATGAGGGGGAAGCAAGTCAAACGGGGCTTTGATAGGGATAAATTTTTTGACCGGGCAGAAAAGACCTTTGATAAGACTTTTGGCTATCAGCGGAACTTTGCGGAAACCTACAAGGCACGGAAGGATTTCATTAAAAACCCAAAAATCTATTTTGCCTCGTTGATGAAACTGCCCACCAACGAAAAGGCAATCGCTTTTAAACTGATGCGGGAAACGGGCATCCCGATAATGCCAAGCATCCCGACCAATCAGGCACAGCTTGCCCTAAAGGTTTTCAATAAGCTGCGCAAAGGTTTGGACGTGGCCATCAAATCAAGTTCAATCGGAATCTAAATCTTTGTTATGCAACTGGATAATCTTACAACGACACTCTTAATTATTGGCTTAATAAGCACGCTATTTTATATGCTGTACAGATTGACGCGTTATGCCTTTATTTTAAATGGGATTTTGCTTGGGATTTTGGTGTTTTACCTATCGAGTGGCAATGACTTAATCTTGATTTCATTGATTCTGGTTTGTCCGTTGATGCTAATTAATACAGGACTGTACGTTTTTCTGCACAAAACGGATGAACCTAAAAATGCCGAGAGCAAGTATCGTGTAAGCTTTGCAACGAGCAAGGGAAACTTCAAACTCGAAAACGTAAAAAGAGGGGCATCCATCATAGGATCTGCCGGAAGTGGCAAGACCGAAAGCGTGGTTTATGGTTTCCTGAAGCATTTCCAAAAAGAGGGCTTTTGCGGAATCATTCACGACTACAAAGATTTTGAACTCACGGAAATGGCCTATCCGCTTTTCAAGGATTGCGATATTCCGTTTAAGGTTATTTCCTTCGATAAAATCATCCACAGGGTAAATCCTGTTGCCCCACGGTATTTAGAGAACGAGGAAAGCGTAAACGAGGTTTCCCGGGTGCTGATCGAGAACCTTTTGGAGCAAAGGGAATCCGGCACGAGTGGCACGACCAAATTCTTCAATGATGCTGCCGAAGGACTGATCGGTGGATTGATTTGGAAGCTGAAAACCTCTTATCCTGAATTTTGTACCCTGCCTCATTTGATTGCCATCTATCAGTATTTAGATACGGACAGCCTCATCCAGTTTTTGGAAACCAATACGACATCACGGGCAATGGCAGATGCCTTTATCAGCGGTAAGGATTCTGAGAGACAGACCGCAGGGGTTAAAAGCACCTTGGCCAATGCGCTCAAGCGGATCAGCACCCAACGCATCTTTATGGCCTTATCTGCGGATGAAGTGCCACTCAATATAAATAGTTCTGAAAATCCAACTGTGATTTCGGTGGTAAACAATCCCAAATTTGAAACTTCTTATTCGCCTGTTATTGCAACCATTATCCATACGATCACCAAACAAATGAGTGTGCGAAATTCCAAACCTTCTTTTCTGTTGATGGAAGAAGCGCCTACCATACGCTTATTGAATATGCACCGCATTCCGGCAACCCTGAGGAGTTATGATATTGCTACGATTTACGTGATGCAGGACAAGATACAGAACGATATGATGTACGGGGATAAGGCAAGCAAGGCGATATTGAGCAATCTTTCCTATCAGTTTTTTGGAAAGGTCAACGACCCGGACACTGCAAAATATTATGAACGCTTTTTTGAGATTATAAAGGATCCGACCAAAAGCGTGAGCCGTGGGCATAACTTAGATTTTGATACAAGGGTTACCACTGGGGAAAAGGAAATACCCAAAATACGCGCTGATGTTTTCTTCAGATTAAAACAGGGCGAGTTTATTACCTATGCCGACGGAAAGGATAAAAAGGTACAGTTTAAATTGCAGCAGATTCAGCGAGAGCTTCCCGAGGAATCAAAGCAATTTACCCCGGCTGATTTAGAGGCTAATTTTGAACGGGTTTATAAGGAGGCGAAGTCTATATTCAAAAATTAAATCATAAATTTAACTCATTACTATTTTAGTATAATCCAATAATAAATGATATACCAAAAATGATTCATTTCTTCCAAAATTTTTAGTGTGGATAGAACTATATGTAGCTTTAAAAGTACTATGGAAATTCTGAAATTTCAGATATTGAAGCGTGTGTATCTCTGAATCTTCACTTAATATAGTATTGGCTTTTTTCGCTACAACTGTATGATCTAGCTTTATATTCTCGATAAACGCGATTTGCCCCTCAAAAGGTAACCTCAAATTTGTATGATTTCGATTGGTTACTTTTTTTATATCCCCAATATAAGCTTTGGTGTCAGATAATATTTTTATGCGTTTGCATTCTATAGCAAAATAAACCTGATTATTTTGAGACATCCATTCATCTTGAAGCCCCAACCTATCAACATAAATATCTATTTTGTCAGGTTTTTGCTTAGAATCAATTAGATCAATATACCTTTCCTGAGTCTCAGCACTAAAGTGAATTTCTTCTAATTCAGTGACCTTTTCTTTAAAAAGATGTTTGTTGACGTTGAGATAATTATCTATTAAATCAAATTTTAGAAAATCCTCGAAGGTCAGTGTACTATTCTGAGCGACCGTACTGATAGAATAAGGGGCTACTGTTTTATCCTTGACACAAATTTCATAGCATTCGCATACGTAAGAAATTATCTGCGTTATTCTTTTGTTGGTAATAGAAAAAGTATCTTTTCTATGCTGTATGAATTGGGAGGCATCAGAAATCATTAATCTCACTACTTAAGCTGTTCAACTCTGCCTGCTCAATTGTATTTCTGAATTCCGCAACATCATACCAAGCAAGGGCACGATGCCAACATTTATATTCATTTGGTTTAATGATATAAAATGAATTAGTTTCGAAGCCTTTAATATCTTTTTGAATGAAAAGGTTTTTTGAAGGGTCCTTTGTATTGGTAATCTGAGAAATACTAAGATTACTCGCCAACCTTCTAAGCACTTCTTTTTCGTTATTTTTATCTTGCGGATAAATAATTTTATCTTTGGGTTCTTTGCTCAAAAACACAAAATTCATTGCAATAAAGTGGTCTAAAGGATAAATTTCAATTTGGATAAATTCAGCATTATAAAGATCGCCCATCTCTTTCAGGTAAACTTCTGCATATTTTTTTAGAACAAGATCTCTATTTCTATAATGCTCAGGGTTAAGTTGTGTAAAATCTATTACTAAATATTGTTTGCTTTCTTGAAATTGGTATCTCGAAACATTTAAAGCATAATCTATCAAATCTTTTTCATACTCTTTAATCTCATATACTTCATTGATTAGTTTATTTATTTGAGAAAATACAGAATCGTCAAACTCAGGTTCGCCTAAATTAAATTCTGAGTAATGCTTTTTGAATGGATTCAGGAATTTATTCACCAAATTAATGAGATCATTTTTTAAACCCTTACCTGGTTCCCTATACGGTATTTTTAAAAACTCATCCACAAAACGAATAGCAGGTCTAGTTCCAACGCCCCAGGCACTAGCAATCAAAAACATATAATAGGTGGCCATTTCTGAAATAAGTAACCCATACAGAGGTTTAATAATCTCTTCATTAAGTGAAGAGATTGCAAAAGTTCCTTTTCGAAATACAGAATCTGAATCACAATAAGATATAACTGGTTTGTTCCAATTCTTACTTTGCTCTTTTAATAGAATTTTTTTTCCTTTAAAAATATCTATTTCTCTTCCACGTGCAAGATTGACGTCTGACTCTTCTAATGTGTTGGCCTTATCAACTTGGGTATAATATTCATTTATTTCGCTATTTTCAACTATTGGCATTCCAATCATATTAGGAAAAGGTTTTGCATCTTTTCCCCTCGAAATGCCGGCACCTCCATATAAAGTATCCCCATCGACCAAGTCTGATATTTTGAAAGCATTTTGTGACTCTAATCTTTTAATAAGGCCAAAATCTAAAATATTTCCATATAGTGTAAATTCCTGTAAAGTTGACCCACCCATTCCTGTTTAAATTGAGCATAGTAAAACAGGTTCTAAAAAGAGCAGTTTTGTGC
>Ga0208029_1000501_pt1 | contig 23689 bp, 29 predicted proteins | sample MalvireepMed_s12_FD_184242 | JGI IMG/M metagenome (GOLD analysis project Ga0208029, IMG submission 184242) | Marine viral communities from the Global Malaspina Expedition - Malaspina viral metaG DeepMed_s12 (SPAdes) (version 2) | ecosystem: Environmental > Aquatic > Marine > Oceanic | place... | reverse complement strand
GTACCGGACGAGAAGGAGGCGGAAGTCGTTTCTGTACTGGAGGACGCCATGGTGCCCTAACGGGTGGACGCGACCGTCCCCGGCCTCGTCCATACCTTGACCCGCTACGGCCAAATCCTTTTCCCGGCATCGGCATTAAAGCCTCTTCACCGGGAAACCCACCCATCTGAAAGCCTGGAATCATACCACCCGCTGCATTGTACTGGACTGGCTGACTACCGTAGGTCATATGGCTTGCATATCCGCCAGCAGGATCACCACCAGCGGGAGCCTGTCCAGGCATTGTACGCCCAGCAGTGCCCATCGGGTTAACCATTCCCTGCATTGGACCAAAGCCACCCTGCTGTCCTGCCTGTTCTGCTGCCCCTCGTTGAGCAGCAGCTTCAGTTACACCTAGTCCAAGAGCTTCTCCAACTGGAATATCAGCAAGTGCTCCTATCGCTTCCTTACCAACATCCTTATCAGTCAACATCTTGCCAATCCCTCCCCACAATCCTTCACCTTCTAATCCTTTAATACCTCTCATTCTATCTACAGCACTTGAAGCCGCATACGCCCTACCTGCTCCACCCAACATACTTTGCAGATTTAAACCTCTTCCTTCAGCTAAATCACTTCCACCCTTGAGAGCAGCACCTATTCCTGCCTTAGCTAATCCAGACAATCCGCTAACGCCTGGAATGAAACTAAGTGCCATGGGTGCTGCCTTCAGTGCAAACTTACCCAGTCCCTTCAGGAATCCACCTATTCCATAACCGGGAACTCCACCAGACGCATACATTGGCACATAACCACCACCTGCTAGGCCAATAATTCCACCATATGCTCTGCCGGGAGGCTTAAATTCTCCTGCCCCCCAAATGTCCATGAGAGTACCCTGCTCATCATACCAATGTGGATATCTTTCTCTAGCACGATCATAAAGTTGTCCGCCGGGTTCATATTCTTCAGGATGTTGTCTTCTTAGCAATAGATCTTCATGATAATTTCTTATATGGAGCCGTTCACGGGGATCAGTTACAGTTCGACCCGGAAGTCTAGACTCCTGACTAAAGTCACCCTCCGCTTCGGCAGCCCCTATACGATTCATGTCTTCAAACATCATATCAAACCGTTCTCTCTGGGGCATCGCCGTATACTCTTCCATGGTCAACTGCCCACTAGAAGGCGGTCCTGCTGCTGTAGATAAGAGAAGCTCGTTTCGCAGATCAGGATTATTTCGAGCCAAACTAGATAGGTAAGAATCGTCGGTGGTCAGCCCAAGTAGGTTTTGATACTGGAGATCACGGCCAGGTTCCTGTAACTCAATTGGAATATCATCCCGTCTATCCTCCGCTGGGGGACGAGGACGAAAACCACTACCTGCTAAAGAGAAAGGCTCTTCTTCACGCCTTCCTAAAGTCCCAGCCTGTGCCGCTGCAATAGCAGCTTCAAGTGATAGTTTTGATGGATCAATTCCAAGAGAAGACGGCAAGTCAGGATATGATGGTCCAGGCGGCTCATAATCGTCAGGAAGAAGCATAGGAGGTCTCCATTCCTGCTCTTCCTCTCTCCTAATCCGTGGTCGTGGTATCTGAAGATCTATCTCTGGCATTTCCAGAGGACGATGGCGTCGATCTGCTTTGGCCGCTTGGCGATTCGCAGACTCCTCTATCATTTCGCGGATTTCGCGCTCACTCATTTGAGTGGCCTGTCGCCCACCCTCTGCTCCAGCCTGATATTCGTCTTCTACCCACCTGCCACCCATATCGCCGGGATGCTGAGATTTAACAAATCGTCTAGGCATAATTAACTCGTCTCCACACCAAAGATACTAAAAGACATATCGCCTGAACTCGCATAAACCGTGACCACATCGTTTTCGCTTAAAGTTATGCCAATGATGATGAACTCAGTATCATTGGCGGCAACCGATTTCCCGTAGTAGATGTAATGCTCATTTGCTACGGTTGCGCCCGATGGTCGCACAGCCACCCTAATGGTGAGTGCGCCGCCGGAGCGGTTGCAGGCGGCAATAGAACTGACCGTCGTTACAGTAGCATCTGGTACCGTATACAGATCGGTATTCGTTGTAGCGTCCGGTGCGGATTGCCCCAGTACCTTTAAGGTATCAGCCATTACTAGCACCAAGCAATAAAAACTGATATTTACGAAGTGACAGTGAACTGTCGCTATCAGCTTGTATCTTCACAGCATGGATGTCACTACTGACATCTTCAAAGTTCTGTTCGATAGTTCTACGAGACATACTCTCGTCGTATTCCTGATATTCCTGTGGTGCGCGATTGAGCGCACGATACACCTTAATACTCATCGTCTACCATCCGTTCTGCCATCTAGTCGTACATAGCCGACACGCCAGCCGTAACCAAGTCCTGTACTCTGCACCTTCATCGACATCTGCCTAGCTCTGGCACGGATAAACGCTTCACCCGTACTAGGCGTAACTGCGGCTGATGCTACGGAAGACTGTGCTTCGCCGGGATAGTTGTGCCCGTTAATACTGATCGTGACCTCATCCGTAGATTGGGCGTCCCTAAACTGCACATCAGGAATCATTCTATGCAGGAACCAGAATTGATCTCCTTCGCCCATGTCCATGTCGCCTGTTTCGATGTAGGCCGTCATGGCCGATCCATCGTCATCGTGCCCGTTCTCATGGCTGTATAACAGATTAGGACGTATCTGCTTAACGCTGCTACCACCACCCGTAGTCGCTGTAGCAGTATCCGCTATAGTGATGACGTAGTTATCAGAATCCGTGACAGACACTACAGTGTGCTGGTTATTCAATACCACAGTCGATAAGCCACCAACTGTCGATACACCATCCCAAATAACTTCATCATCTGCCGCTAACCCATGACTTGGAGAATATATTGAGACATTGCTTGTAGCATTGGTATTCGTGGTAATTGGATTTGCACTCAACGTGTCCTCTCGTATCGAAGACGCGAGCGGGTAGGTTTTTGTACCAGCATGACTCCATGAGCCACGCACCAGCGTTCCGGTATACCATACATTTTCGGCATAGTTGAAGATGACATATTTGTCGATTTCTCCATTACCAGACTCAGATGGGTAGAACCACATGACTTCGGAGAAGTCCGTATTTGATCCTGAAACCACCTTGTAGGATTGGCTATCATCAAAATCATCAAACACGGTACTCAATACAGGACAGGTCAGCCTTTGTGCTGTTCCGGTATAGGTATAGAATGCTCCGCGATCCATGAAATAGACTGTACCACCTGCGTTTACCGCTGCATTAGGCGATACCATCGACATACCCTTGGCTGTCTCCGTAAAAGAGAAGTAGAAGGGGCTACCGATATACCTCATGCTGACGATGCCACAATCGGTCCATATCAAAGTCTCTTGGCGCGTCATCATTGCACCCACAATCTCTGAACAGGCCGCCAACTCCTGACCACCCGCACTGTTGGTCGATAACGGTTGCCATACTCCGGCGGCTTCCGAACTAGACCATCTGACAAGCAGTGGGTTGATCGTGGTTCCGCCAATCTCATTGCAACCAAACGCGATAACATGACGGGCAACATCCGACATCATTACTTGGGTAGCGGCTGTAGGAGTGTAGTAGGTTCCGGCCTTATAGGTTGCAACTACAGCAGAACCTCCACCTGTTGCCGTACCACTAGCATTTGCACCACCAATATCTGCCGTAAACGTGGCTTTATTTGTAACGGAGGCCACCGTCATCTCTACATTCAGCCTAGCCGCACTTATTCCACCTATAGCCCCACTTACTCCAGATATCGTGACCGTATCTCCGGCAGTAGCCCCGTGACCACCTTTGTCGATGATCGTAACAATAGTACCACCACTGGCAGTTGTTACCGGATCAGTCGAAAGAGTTACGGTACGGCGCGTTACGTCACTGAGTGCTGTAGCGGCGGTTCCCGTACCCACACTTGCATCCCAATAGTAAATATTTCCCTGCCGAACATTGGCGAGCATATCATCACCAAAGTTCGCCATAGACCATAGACGCAACTGGTTAGCCTGACCTATTCCTGCGCCAGATCCCCAAGTACCAGATCCCCAAGGATCTGCACTCCAGCCTGATGCCGATACATAGGTATTAAGTCCCGTATTGATCTGGAATGCGGCAGTTACACTACCACCACCACCGCTCGCACCAGACGTTGCTTGCGTAGAGCATACAACCCGGAACTTGCTGTCAGCACTAGCATCACTGGGATCACCAAGTGCAACGATCCGGTGTGTTGTATTAAGTGCGCCTGTACCTATACCGCCCACAGCAGTTGCACCTGCGATAGTTACATAATCGCCTTTAACCGCTCCGTGGGCACTTGTGGTGTCTACAGTGACAACACTCGTCTCATCGACAGTTGTGATTTTATCCGTACCAAGGGTAATTGTGGTACGGGTAGGGGTAATATCGTAGTAAAGACCACCAAGATTTACATACAGCTTCAGATTGGTCCCGACTCCAACATACTTGTCGCCGGAATCGGTAACCCAATCGTGAAGTTTTCTAGCGGTTCCCAAATAGGTACTCAGAACGTACTTGGTCCAACCGCCGATCTTTTCCGCGAAGCCTTTACGAAAGCGTACTTTATCTGAATCGTACCAAGTACCCTCTGCGGAGTATCTTGTACCATCCGTGAATAGCCCCGGCTTCGGGGCAATCTTCATAAAGGCCATAGCTGATTACTCTGGATCTTTGACCAAGAAATAAGGCTTATCGGCATCCAGATCCCCACCGATAACATCTTGACCAGAGATACCAGCCGCTACTAGAAAGAACTGCACCTGATTCTGCGCTTCCTGACTAGCCGCAAGCAGTTGCTTTGCTAGATCCGCCTGTTGCACGGACAGATAAACCCTATTCCCATCCTTTTCATTCCAAGGCAGGCCGCTCTGTTGCGTCTCGCCGTTAGTCACCGGCTCTTGTGACGCTTGCGACTCTTTCTTTGAGATTTGCTGTTTCTGTTTCGACTGATGCGAGGCGTTCGCCATGAGTATCTACCTTCTCGTCTAAACGGTTAACAATGCGCTCTATCTGAGCGAGGGACTGCTTCACCCCATTCAAACCCACTTTCACTCCGCCATAGGCCGCTCCAGCGGCGGCAGGAACTGCAAGCAGGGACAGTAATGTAGCCATTTCAAGCTCCATCGTCCTCATCCCATGGCATATTGTGTTTCGTTTCATGGGTAGGAGTGATCTGTTCGGCTATCTTAGTATCGAAGCTCGCTTGCATGGCCGCGATCTGTTCCTCGCCAAGATCCGCTTCCACCCAACCCTGAATATCGGCCTCCGTTAAATCTTCATACGGAATAAATGGATCTGGACCTTCTGGGTCGTAAGTCACGGACGAGGTGCCGATAAATGAGGCTTCATGCCCCTCACCATCATCAGCGGAATACCGCCAGTGGATTATGTAAACAACGTTTTCCAGCCCTTCTGCATCTTCGATGGTTACGTCCAACGCTGGGTACGACCATGAATATGAGATCGCCATTATTCTTCTTCCTCTGGTTTCTCAGGCTCGACAATTATGTAGCCTTCGTCATCGGTAACTGTACTTTCTATGATCTTCGGATCACACCGCTCTGCACAGACCATCCAACTTACTGTGTCATCGGAGTCCGATTCAGCACACTCAATCGTGAGCGTGTTGCCTTCGACTGAACCTCGTACAGCACCCCATCCTGTGTCATTCTGTATCCAGCACTGGGGATCACGACACAGAAGCTCCCATGTGCCTTCGCTCATCCCAGACGCAGAGTCCAAATCAACCTGTGCCCAGCCAGAAACGAGATCAGTGCTACCTCTGTAAATTAGGTCTGCTCTAGGGCCTTCAATACATGAGTGGACGAGGTGGTGTGTGTCTTTCTTTTCTGGTAGCGGATGGTCGATTTTGAATGTCTTGGTGCCAGCGGTAAATGTGCCATTAACATCAACCGTGCCATTGTCAGCTATGCTCATCCGTTCTACGACAGTGGGTGAGGTGGCGGTGGCGACGCCCCTTAACGAGAGCGGACCGTAGAAGTCGAAATAGCTAGTCGTGGAATCCGTAGACATGTGCATTGTAGGAGAGCTTTTAATGGTGCCACGACTCAGCATGAACCCCGCAGTGCCACTTGTGTTACCGATATGGAGTTGGGCTTGAGGCCCTGTTGTCCCAATACCCATAGTGGTATTAGATGTAGCTCGCCAAACCTCACCACCAGCAGAACATCGCATATTATTGGCGGCTGGATGATCGAAATAACTGTCCCCACCACCATCTAGATAGAGCTTTTTGGTAGTTGGCAGGAGCAAACCACTGGCCTGTACTTGGGTGACCCAACTGCCATTAACAACAGTCTGTACAGTGTCGGCGGCAGATTCGTGGATGTAAGTATTGCCGCCGCCGTCTAGGTAGAGCTTGCCCGTGGCTTTCAGTGATACGTTCTGCGACGAGTCGATAAGGAGGGCCTGAGTACCAGTGCGAGTTGTAGTATTAGCACCTGTATTGAACGTGATCGAAGTCGCGGAATTGTAGCCCGAATTACCACCGCCAAGGTCGAGACGGTTGACGCTAGAACTAGAGTGGGTCTGCATCATCATAAACCCTTCTGTCTCAGTCCCGCTGTCGTACTGACTGGACAGGAAGGTGGCCGCCTTATTTGTGTCATCGGAGATGGTGTCACCCGCCTTCATAACCCCCACCAATTCAAACGTCTGTGTAGGTGCGGCAATTCCCACTCCAACCCGATCATTACCACCATCGACAAAGAGCATATGGGAGTTGCCGTTGCTCTCTACCCTAAAGTCTATATCTCCCGATTCTTGATTGATGACCACCTCAGAGGTGTTCACGTTTATCTTGTCCACGCCGCCAGTTCTTAGTTCCCAAGAGTTATCCATATATCTCGTATATGTGTCGCTGTCACCCGCGTGGTATATGTACTGAGCGACTTGGACATCACCATCGAATCTACAGGTCCCAGCGTCCACTAGCATCGCGTAGTTATTCGTGGCTTCGGTTGCCGCACCCGATATATAAAGTGATGCACTGTTGGTAACGGTAGCCCCAGAACCTACTGTGATTTCCGGTTCGTTGATTATTACTTGAGCAACCGTCGTAATAGTTTCTGATACCGCTTGTGTCGTGATTGAGCTTACAAACCAAGCACCAGCTAGGTGCTGTGTGTCACCCGATGCTCCAGTAAAGGCACCCTGTACCCGTAAACACTCTGCTGTATTGCTAGACCCATCAGAAGTGAAGGAACCATCCAGCAGGAAGCGAACTCGTCCAATTGCGGAACCACCTATTGCGTGTGGCCCTGTACCAGAGACAACGAGGTCGCCAGAGACAACGGTATCACCCGAAGCATCTACCGTGAATACATCTGAACCAGTTCCGATACCAGTAGAGTTGACCGTGAACTTGCCGCTAGAGCCAGAAGAGATACCCGCAGTTACATATCCAGCCCTTGAATCGTGAGCGTGACCGTACAGGCTAATTCCACCACCATAACCCGCAGATCCAGCACCAGCTTGAATATGAAGAGCCGTCTCTCCGGTGGCGTCTTCATTTATCATTATAAAACGCTGTGCATCTGGGTTACCTGCAATGAGTATGTTCGTGCCTACGGCGAGGGCTTTGGCGACACCAAGACCACCATCCGTATGGACTGACCCAGTAGTGCCCGAAGTCGAGTCGGTTGCGTCATCTACCGACAAGACGCCAGCCACAGTCAGCGTACTAGCCATATCTACCGCACCGTCGATGTCTACTACGTCTAGATTTGACGTACCGTCTACGTCTAGGTCGCCATTAAAGTCTGCGTTACCAGCTAGAGTTAGTGTAGAAGCCATATCAACAGCACCATCAATGTCTACGATATCTAGGTTTGCAGTGCCATCTACATCTATATCGCCTGCTAGGTCAATTCCTGCGGCACCTGCTAAAACCAAGTCATCAGTAGACGTATCCCATAGCATGTAAGCACTGGCTGTGTCACCAAAAAATTTGACATCATACCCAGTGTCATCGACACCAACCGTAACTGTTGAATCAATCTGTACCGCGCCATCAATGTCTACTGCGTCTAGGTTGGTGGTGCCATCTACGTCTAGGTCGCCATTAAAGTCTACGTTACCCGCTACAGTGAGTGTGCTACTCAACTCCAGATCAGCGAACGCATCCAGAACAGCCGCGCCAGATCCGGCACCATCTGTGAAGATAGCCGCGACCTTACCATTACCGATTGTAATGTTGGCCCCGGAACCCTGACTTATGATGATGTTCTGAGAGCCGCTTGTAGCGTTCTCAATGATCCAGAACTTGTTGATCGTATTTGGTAACAAGGAAATGGTACACGCTGAATCCAGTGTGCCCGTATACTTCATGTATATGGCTCTACCTTCGTCAGCCGCACCGTCTGCTATGGTAGTGGTATGAGTATCAGCATTAGTGGTGATAGCCTCAGTACCGGAACCAAACGCGTCTGCTATAAGTTCTAGGTTCGTATTGGTGGAAGTACCCCAAGTACCCGATTCGGCACCTGTGGCAATTTCCTTCAGTCTCAGATTGTTGACATATGTAGCCATGTTCTATTCCTATAGCGTCCAAGTCCAAAGATGTATCAAGATAGGGCCAAGGGTATCCATGATACCATCAATCCCCCAGCCGTAGGGCAGATCCCACTTTCCCGGCGTACCTTCCTTCGCATGGTGACGCCAGTTGTAGACTTCTCTTATACCATAAAGCGCAAGCGCAATACCTGATCCAATCCGTGCGCCAGCAACCCAACTGTCTGGTAGAACTATCGCCCAGAGTACAACATAAAGCGTGATCAATGCCGCGATCAGCGCATGATGTACCCATGTTGTCCATTCCTTACCGCTCTTGAGTACCCAAGGCAGGTAGGGTTGCAGGTATTTGTCCGCCCATCTGTTGAGTGTGGCAAAGTCATCCACAACAGCTACCCATATCAAAAGCGGCATATGAAGAGCCAAAACGATACACGCAAGATTACTTAGGTCCATTATACAGGTATCAACTCCCAATCAGGTGTTTGAGAGTCCGAAACTTCAGACCATCCGGGTGTCTGAGCATCATCTATCGCTCCCCAATCCGGTGTTTGTGAATCATCTATTGGACTCCAAATCTGTACACTTGATGTTGCGCCTGTTCCTGCTACTCCGGTAACGCTTACAGTGACTCCGGCTCCGCCAGTTGCCGTTACCGAACCCACACCACCTGTCGCCGCAATTCCGGTTGGGCTGACATTTGCATCAGCCGTTACCGTTACTGAGCCAACTGCGCCCGTCCCAGCCAAGCCCGTTACCGTAACATTCGCATCTGCCGTTACAGTGACGCTTCCTACTGCTCCTGTTGCCGCCACTCCCGTGACAGAAACATTCGCCGTTCCCGTTACCGTGACCGATCCTACCGCCCCGGTAGCGGCCAATCCCGTTACGGTGACATTCGCATCTGCCGTTACCGTAACGCTTCCAACACTACCCGTTCCAGCTAAACCCGTTACATCAACGGGAACCGGCTCGCCCCAGGTACTAGAACCCCAGGTAGAACGGCCCCAGCCAGTTACACTTGCCATGCTACGCTATACGAATAATCGCGTTACTCGCATCTGCCGCAGGAAAAGCAATCGTGAACGTACCAGCAGTTGCCGTTTTCAATGCACCAAAATCTAGAATAAGAACAGCCGGATCACCGCTCGCACTATCATTAAAAATCATTGCACCCATAGCCGAAAACGTAGCAGTAGTCCACGCACTATCAGCGAAATCGGTAAGAGCAGTAGTTCCACTGCTGGAAGGGTCAACCCGTGTTAGCGTGTTGCCCTTGGCAGTATAATTCGTGCCAGTGATTTCGTTGCTAGTGGTATACGCTGTAGTAGCGGCAGTAAACGAAGCACTATCTGTGTACAGTGCGATCTGGAATGTACTTCCGCCGGAATTGAGGAAGTTGTGCTTTGCTTCCAGCAATTCCTTTTTGAAGGAAGTACACATGAAATTTCCTGAAAACGCCATTATAATTTCTCCACTGAATTAGCTAAATCACTATGACCTGCTGAACGTAGCAGGGTGGTTACCCTAGAGCGATCTTCTTTAATCGCTTCCTTGATATAATAGTTGAAGACATGGCGAATACGATCCTTGAACGCCCTTGCCTGGTCCACAATCAGCGGATGTGCGTCTTCCCCTATAGATATAACCTGCTCCGTAGCACGATTAGCCCAATGCTCCGGTCCCAAATTAGAGTGTTCAGTGGTCGTTACGATCACATTACCGATCTCGCCGTTGATCATGCCTTGGCCGTCCTTATGGTTCCGTCACGATATTCGTCACCAGTCATGCGTCCTTCCGCTTGCAGTTTCAGTAGATCCAACGCTTCCTGATACCTCTGCTGATATAGCTGCATCATGTCCGCATCACCCTTCATATAGGTATACGCCTCGACAAGACTGCCATAAAGAAGTGCTGTATCTGCGTTGGTGCCCAACCACGAAGGACTCGTATCAACGATTGAGGCTGGCTGATAGTAGTAGTGAAGCTCAGTCACATAGTCCGCATCAGGCGTAGGCCCGATAATGAATGTATCACTAGCAAAGGTGCCGTAATATTTAGGTGTGCCCTTAGTCGATGCGTTTGGATACGTCGATCTGATGAAATTCGCATCCTTATTCAATAAAAATATCTGGTTACTGGAACTTGTAATCGACAAAGACAACGGGAAAAGAAAGTCCGTGGGCATAGTTAGATACGCATTGCCATCAGTCATGTTACCTGACTGATTCTTGCGATTTACAGGTAGGTTAACAGAACGGTAGATGCGCTGTTCGGCTTGCTTTACAAACGTAGGGATCGCTGCAACAAAAGCTGTTTCAGTGTTGTTCGTGTAATCCTTGATAGCGGCTAGAAGTTCAGCGTAGGTCATGTAGTCACCTTCACGATGCCCACCTGCCCATGTGCTATAAGGTTACCTCCCCCACCACCACCTCCGTTTCCTACAGGATCAAACGCAAACATCTCCCTGCTTGTATCCTGTGCAATATCAGGTCGTGCATTTCTAATAGCTTCTGGATCAGCATAAGTGCCTAACCGACCTAAAAAGTTCTGTGGCTGATCCTCATCTAACATATCCCTACCAACCATAAGACCTGTCATACGACCAGCTTTAATCTGAGGTACAAGATTCTTGATTTTATATCTGAATCCTGTGCGGTCACAAAAGCCAAATGCATATTTGCCGTTAGCATAACGAGCCATCAGGAATACCCCCCTGGCACGAAATGTACAGAAGCTCTGTCACGATCTTCCTGTTCTGCTAGTTGCCACTGAAACTCGTACTCAGCCTTTAGTTCACCTGAGCGCACGAATGCTTCCGGGTATTTCTGTGAAATACGAAATGCCAATCCTGAAACAAGTGCTGGAAGGAAGCGAGCAGGAACATCAGGATTCGTAGACCCTACTGCTCCCGTGTCCTCAATACGTCTGATACGTTGATATGCGAATGTGTACACCTTATCTGGTGTCGGCCAAAGATACGCAACCGGAGCAACAGCCTGCTTATCAATAAAGATATTTACAGGACGCCCTTCGGTAAGCTTGTTAGGTATCGTGGAGTATTGCGATACGCTAAATCTTGAAAGGGGCTGATCGTTTTGTGATGTGCCCGTTCCTTCACGAATCCAATATTCGATAAGATCTACGGTGTCTGCTGGTAGCGTGATTGTGGAAGTGCTTGCAGTTGTGCTCGCAGTTCCTTGTTCTACGCACCAGAAGTTTAATCCGCGATTTGCCCACTCAAGACTAAGAAGGTTCAGTGACCGACGAGCCGTTTCGATATCGTAGCCTGTCTTGGACTGAAGGCCACACCTTTCAAACGCCTCTTCAATAACCTCTGCAATCTCAAGGTTGAATGTCGCAGTACCTGATGTAGCCATTAGCTGTCCCTAAATTTGTTCTTACATTGTGCCTTGAATGACCTGACCTTTCCAGGCGTCAAAGAGCCATTACCAATCAAACCACCACTTCTCATTTTTGCATAGTTTTGAAGCGACGGTTTTTCAGAAAGACTATTAATGATCGCCTTCTTGATCATGCCACCACCTGCATGTTTATCTGTCCAATCTCTTGCAACTTCAGGTTCATTTGCCCACAAATACCTTCTTTGCTTTTCACTCTTGAAAGGCATTAAAAAGCCCTCCAGTTAGGATATTCCAAAGCAATATGGCTGGTATGGGCCACTTCTTCTTTATGATCAGGATAATTTTTCGCAAGCCTGCTATAGTATCCCCAATTATGATCAGCATCAGCCTTCTTTTTAGCGATCTCGTTGTACTCAGGAACACTACTCTCTTTTTTCTTAGCCATTAGTAGCTCTTCCTCAGAGCCACCATCACGGTATATCGGTCGCCGCTTGAATGGCCCGTAGTAGTAAAGTTGATATCTCCGGTTGGGCTAGACGCATTATTTGTAAGAGGTCCAGCCTGACGGAAGTCATAGAATCCGTATCCGCTGAGAGTCCAGCAAATAACATCCGTGGAAGCGTCCCATAGAATATCTACGGTCATACCGGAGCAGTCATACCATATCTGCTGGATTGTAGCTCCAGCGCATGACTTACCAGTACCGGATTCGGTCTGGAGAGCGGAAACATCTACCTTGGTCACGGCACTTTCGCCTGTGCCATCGGAGATGTTGGTGAACTTCATAACGGCGATTCGGTCGCCATCTTGGATCGTTTGGGACGTTACTGCGTCAGCCATCTCATTCTCCCCGCGAGGACAGGACTCCTGGTCCCGCTCACAATAGGAAATATGACCACCCACCCTTAGATGGGTGGCCTTATCTCAGTTAAACATTACGACAGTGCCGCAATCGGTGCATATTCAATAATGAATGTGAACGATCCCGCAGTAGTAGCATCTACGGTGTTCGTAATATTGCAGTAAACCGTCCGCTCAGAAGCAGTGTACTGGACCGACGCAGGAGCAGTAGTACCACTCTCCGTCTGGGCCACCAATGTGCAATTGACGACATTGCCCACTACAACTGTCGTTCCACCATCTAGAATCTGATCTGTGATTGCCGCAACAAGCTCCGCACCGGAACTAGTTGATCCAACCTCAAACCCAATGTCTCCTGTTCCGATAACCGGAGCAGTAATACACACAATAGAAATGTTGGTAATAACGGTATTAGCTGGCTGAGTAAACTCACCGATAGCTGGGCTATCACCTGCTGTGGTATTAACCGTAACGCCTGAAGCGTGTCCAATACCCTTACCTAGAACAACTCTAGTAGTGTAGGCACCAGTTGAACTGCTTTTATCAACGGATTGAAATCCGTTTTCCGACCTTACTGGTCCTGAAAAAGTTGAATTAGCCATTAGTTTCTCCTGTCGTGGCTAGTGTCTACCAATCTCTTGATAGTCAGGAAAAAAAGAAAGGGTGGGAACAGTCCAAACATAGAACCGTCCCCACCCCCTACTCACTACGCTCCGGGTGAACCCCAGATCCCTAACGGATCTGAGACACCAAAGCTGTACCGCTCGCGAGCCTTGTAACGCACGTTTCCGGTATCAAAGTCACCGTCCATGCTTGTCTCAAGTGCAACACGATTAAAGTGCTTCATTCCATTCGGAACGTCGGTAAGCAAGAACCACGCATCCGTATCAGTCAGATAGTGATTCACAACCGTTCCACCCGGAACAACACCCATCGAACGCACAGCGTTGATATCGTTGTCCGAAGTCGCAGGACGAAGCTCAGATTTCATTACCCGTGTCGCCACAAACTGTAGATCAGGCGGGATAACGAGCGTCTGGGGACGAGCAGCGATCATCAGGCCACGCTCGTCGGTCCATTTGCCAATCTGAATAACGGCAGCCTCAAGAGAAGTCTCGTTGAGGTCAGCAGCAGTAGCTGGACGGTTAGAGTTCTTACCACCCGAAACGAGTGGGTGACCGTCACCACCAGTTACGCCATCGCTTGATGCCGTGAAAAGGTTTACACCGTCGCCGCTCTGATAAGCGTTGGTAAACCCGTTGTTCAATGGAACAACAGCTTTAACCTGCTTGGTGTGGGCCATGGCGCGAGCCAAAGCCTTGGTATAACGGGCCGACAGGGAATCATAAAGATTATCTTCCATGGCTTCTTCCGTAATGGCAAAGCCCATGGCGATTGTCTCATGATTGTAGCGAGCGGTGAAGCTCTCCTGTGCAGCGTCATACGAAATCGCTGATCCCTCGTCCTTGACGGGGGCAGCGTCGAAGCCCGAAAGCTTCACTTCTTCTTCAAAAGACCGATCTGAACTTTCCGTCTCGTAGATTTCAGAATGCTCATCGTCGTAGCGAGCATACTCCATCCCGAAAAGCGCGTTAAGCCCAGGAAGCAGTTCCTTGAGAAGTTGTGCGCGTGAAATAGCCATTAGTTAGTTTCTCCTATTGCCCAGTGGCGCGTCGATATTGATGCGGAGAAACCGTCACACTAGACGGCCAATTGAAGGCGCACACGACATCAGGATAAGTATCACTAGCAGTAGTTCCTACAGGAGCCTTACTATCCGGGCCATCAACAAAGTCGATGATACGGACTGGAAGCGTCACCGTTGTCGCTGGTGTACTCGCGTCAAGTGCATTCTTCGATTTTCCAATGCTGGTGCTACCAGCCGTTTGCACTACAGCGGCATTTAGTCCGCGATCTGTAGTGTTGAGGGCTTCGTCTCCCTGCATTTGAAATACAACATTCGGGTCATCAATCACATAAGCCATCGCATCAGTTGCCGTTGTAGACGCAGGCCACTGCGTATTAAACGTCTTCTGGTTCGTTGTACTTGGTGTGTAGGAACAACCCACGAAGATTCCGGCAGAATTCAACGCAGTAGTACCTTCATCTTTAACAATAGTACCATCTGTGTGAACCGTTACAAAATCACCGTTGAAAATAGCGGTGCTATAGCCGCTGGCAATTGGTAAGTGTCTCACCTTGCCCGTATATGAGCCGGAGGCACTCAACGTACCAATTGGCCTCGCACCGTATGGTGAAGCTGAAGCAGCCATGGTAGTTAATTCCTATTTAATTTGGGCATCAGCGGCTTCCGCCACCAAACGCCACACGAGTTTTACGATCAGGCGCGAGAACTGGCATCCGTGGATCGTTCTCACGCATATAATTATTGTCAACGGCTTGCATCTGAGATTCAGCATGACTTTTGTAGTATGCCTTTCTCTGATCCACTAATTCCTCCGGTGCCTTGCACAAGAGGAGACCGCCAACCTCAATACCACCCTTCGCACCCCATTCCGACTTATGATCACTCATAATCTGAAGTTCCGGGTGATCTTCGGAACGAACTGGTTCCCAACCTTCACGAAAGCGTTTTGAAACATTCGTGTTATCAAGATTGCCAACCATTGCTGTCCGTATCCATCTGAACACCCATCCATCCTGTGGATCGGGATCTGGAAGGATTGATGCAGGTTCCCAAGATTTCTGACGAGTCTCGTTTTCACGAGTCTCTAGATCACGGGGTTCCCGTGTAGCGCGTTCTTCAGCCATTAGACCATCTCCTTCATTAACTGGGCCGCATATTGCTGAGGTGTAAGTCCCAAGCGTTTCGCGAGTCTGACCTGGGTTTCCGTCAATCGAACGGTGCGTGGTTTAGCTCCACTATTTCTAGAAGCAGATGCTACCACGGATTTTTTTCGAGGCGGTGCGGAGTCAACAACCATCGTATTATTGGTGCGTTGGTTGCTACTACCGAATTGCGTAGGAAAAACTTCTTTCATACGAGAATCAATCAATTCATAATATTGTTCGGACTCAGGGTCAATCCCTTCATCCCCAACCAGTTTCTCATGTACACCATATGCAAAACTTGTCATTTCCTTATCAACACCAAACCAGGGGTTGCGTTCCTGCCATTCCATGGCCTTCGCATCAGGCTGAATCGGCTCTGGAATATACTGCTGTTGCTGTGCAGCGATCTGTTGATTCTCTGCCAGCACCTGTTGCTTCCAATTATCAATAATTTTCTGCGAAACAGCCGGAGCATGAGCCTGAGAAAGCTGTGCATTGGTCAAATGTTGCTGTGCAAGGGTAATTTGGTCGGAATCACCCGATTCATGTGCTCTTTTGAAGTTTTCTTGGGCAATTACGAGTGATGCGTCTGCTTTATCCTTACTTTGTTGCGTTAAAGCAGTCTGAGAGTCCTGAACAAGCCTTAAAAGCCGCTGATTTTCTGTTTGAAGGTTCTGAGTGTAGTTAACAGCCTCATTTGCAAGCCTGTCCGATGCTTCTTTGGCCCTACGCTCTTCATGGTACTCCCATTTCAGCTTTTTTATGCGTTTTTGGGCACGTTGACCTAATTGTGCGATCTCTTCGTCCGATGCAGCCCCATCATCGTCGCTTTTTGCCGCCGGAACACCCCTCTGGTCCTCTTCCGGGCGGTCATCCACGACTTCAATGTCAATTTCACCCACATCGGCACTCGTTTCCGTCTCCGCAGGAGGTTCTATCGTAGTTCTGACACCTAAAAACTTGTCTTCTTCGGTCATTCTTCCGGTTTCTTCACTCATTTTAGGCCCTTTCCACGCCTCTGGGGTCTTCCACGACCGCCTCTACAGTGTCATCGTTGATTAAACGGAATTCTTTACCATGAATTTTCAGTCTTGTACCGCTGAATGCCCGAAAAACAACCCAATCACCTACTTCACAATAAGGTCCGTTAGGAAATCGGTTGTAATTGACATAAGCATCCGGCCCCATTGACATAACCCAGCCCACAACCGTGGCAATAGACTCTTCGTGCTGGGACTGTGCTGACTTTATGATGCCACCTTCAGTGGCTTCTTCAATTTCGGGGAGTGCAATTAAGAGTTTGTAGCCTTTTGGCTCTGGTAATTGCGATGCGTAGCGGGGTCCGTCCTCTCCTGCCTCTTCTTCAGACAAGACCATCTGATCCAGAACTTCTTTTGCGAGTGTAGCCACTATGACCTCTCGTTGAATTGTTGCGCCCCGAACGGGCGTTGCGTCCTACTAACTAAAATTCTTTAAACTTATCTTCCAAATCTATTACTTCACGTTCTGCCCATGCTAATCCTTCGATGATGCCGCACATCTTGCGATACTCTTCCATATTTTTTGCCGAACCAAGAGAGAGTAGATCGGCTATCTCATTCATTTGACCTCTTAACTTTTTTCTGAGCAACGAAAAGACATCGTCACTCATCCCTACTCTCCTCTTCTTGCTGCATCTTTAGATTAAGCTTCACGCCTTCAATTTCCTGTTCAGCATCAAACTTTTCCTGCTCCAAATTAAGCTTCATACCCTCAATCTCTTTTTCAGCGTTAAACTCTTCTTGATCTAGTTGAGCTTTAAGCAACATCTCTTCACGATCTTGTTCCAGCGCAGCAGTATCAGAGCGTTCCTTAGCAGCGATCTTCTCTCGCTCAAGCTGTTGCTTTTCTTGGTTCGACTGCTGCGTAGCCGCAAGCTTCTGTTGTTCCAACTGCGACTTGGCCTGATCGGCTTGTGATTTCCGCTGAACATCCTGCTGCCTAATCTGAAGTTCCTTCTCGCGCTGCTGCACGATAGGATCTTTCTGCATCTTCGCGTCTTTCTCTGCTTTGGCCTTGGCCTTCTTTTTGCCCAGCATCTGTTCAGCAGCATCGGCAACAAGTGTACTAAGCCGCTTCTCGACATCTTCTGGTAATGGCTGATTAGTCGGCGGTAGCGGAACACCAAGTTCTTCTTCGATCTGATCACGGAAGATGAATGCCAGATGTTCACGGATATGTGAATCCAAGGCTGCGCCCATAGCACCACCCATCTTGTTGTTCTGCATTTGTTCTTTAATCTGTGGATCATTTTTGAGTACCATATGCACTTTCATATGAGCTTCATGGTCTTGGTACTCAAATGCCTTCACAGGTTTCAGTGTGAGAAGATCCTCGTTCTCACTAACCGGATCTGTAGGACTAATCTCATCAGGCATTGGAACAATCTTGTCCGCATTCGGGATGCCGATCAAATCCATCATCTCACGATGAAGAAGCGGCATGTCATACAGCCCAGGCGATTGCTGCGCTAATTGCATTGCCGCTTGGTATTGCATGATCCGTTGTGCCATAGTGGCCGCATTGGGGTCCGAAACAGGCACAACATCAATACGATCATCAAAGTCTTCAAGCTTGATACCCTCCCCTTCTTCGGTCTCATAAGGATAATCCGGTGATGTATAATCACGGATAATCTCTGCAAGAATCTTATACTCCTGTTTCAGACTGGCGTGAATTCTAGCCTGAATAGCAGACTGCACCTTCATTGCCCGTTCCATGATCGCAAGAGTGGTCCCAACGGGAGCCTCTTGATTCATATCTGCTACTTTGAGATCGGCCATAGACGCGAAGCGTCGGCCTTCCTCCACGATGTTACCCAGCAATTGGTATAAGACCGAAGAAGGTTCTTTATAAGGAAGGAAGGTGATATTGTCCCTGATAACGCCGCCCGGAACATCGACATCCCTAAATTCTCCCGGCATGATGGGCGTATCATCGCCCTTGATTCTCAACCCACGGGTTTTCAATCCCCCAGGCAAGTTGGACAAAGTGCCCGCATCAACGAGTTGACGCAGCAGACTCGTCGCTGATTTCGCGAGTCCACCGATCATATGTATCAATCCAAGGTTATAGAACCCGATCCCAGGAACGTATCCGTAGTGGACGAAATGTTGTTTCTTTATTCGATGTGGATCGTCTTCGGCCCAGTTCCTGTAAATCGATAGAATTGTGGAACTGCTCTTATCGATAGTTACAACGTAAGGCAGTGCAACTCCATTGGGGTCTTCAAACCCTGGTACATCAATATCACAATGCATTTCAAGCAGTTGATGCCGTTCGTTATCATCCCATGAAGGAGTGACGCCACCAATCTCGTTGAACTTGCTTGTGATCGGATTGTCTTCTATATGCGAAGCAGTGAGTTCCACATCACGGTAAAAGCCACTGACTTGCAGCTTCCTGACCTGATTAGTACTACGGTTCATGACATGGGTATAACGTTCAGCCTGTTCCAATTCGGATTCATTATACGACACAACAAAATCTTCCGCCGGAACAAACATCGAAGTCGGTCTGCCCAACGAAGGATCGAAATAGATTTTGCGGAATGCAGAGCCAGCAAGTGGCAGACTGAACAAAAGCTTTTCGGTTTCAGACCGATATTCGGTCATCACTTCGATAAGCTGATAGTTCATGTATTCTTGGACACGCCGTGCTTGCTGCTCACGATCATCGGTAAGAACACCCCAGATCTGTGTTTTGACCGGACCCTTGGCTGGCATGATTTCCTGAATCGTCTGCGCCTGGAACCGTACTACAGCTTCGGAAAGCATCGGATGGAAAACGCCGCAAGCTCCAGCCCACGGTGTAGTACGATCTTCGATCTCAAGACCTAGCTGGTCGAGACCCTCTTTGTACGTTTCTTCCCAATCCGAACGGCTACTCTTATCGGAATCGAACATCCCGATACAGTCGAGTGCCAGGGTACGGAGTTCGTCATCATCAATGTGTTCAGCCAAATTGGAATCGAATTCTTCTGCTCCGGCACCCATGAGATCTGCCATGGGATCGAAATCAATCTCGACACCGCCGTCTTCCAATTCCGTAACCATGGAATCGCCAATAGGCATTTCCTCTTCTGCGACCATAAGCCCTTCTGGACCCATATCAAAATCATCTTGATCAAAAAGTCCGTTAAGGGGTTTATCTATAGCCATCTACGATCTCCATCAATTTTCAAAGCGCATATCGTAACGGTCTTTCCACATCCGGTATCTGTCTGTCCGCTGGTCTATTGAGTCCAGCAATGACTGCATGACATACTGATAATCCTGCCTATCCATAAATTTTTCCAACTTTCTTTCATGTTTCGCATTAACCGCAGGACACAGTAGCAATCCCTGCTCATCACGACGGCTGTATACGCCATCCAAACCCTTGTCCACAAGGGCTCGCATTCCACCTTTAACCCATTCAGGATAATGCCCAGCTTCCATCAAGTCTATTCCTCCCCTGACGATGCATCGTGCAACATCCGCCTTCGTGTGCCCCACACCATCTGATTGAACGTCATCGACAATCGCGGCAAAATCCAACGTGTCGGCCATTAAAACCTCCCTATCCGGTACATACTCGTTGGAAAAGGAATCTAGTTGTTCTGACATTTTAACTCTCCATCAGGGTTGTGAGACGCTCAATAATGGTATCAAGCTCCGGTAGCCAGCGGTGCTTGGGGTCCAATTTAGCCAAACCATTCCTACGCTGCGTAGCTACAGAACGGATAGCCAATACGATTTTGATGTCAGCGGGGATCGGAGGCGGTAGCTGTGCAGCCGTTGTTGCAGCCAGATCCCGGTCATACTCATCACTAGACTGCGCCAGCACCTTTACACGAGTGCGCTCCGGCTGACTCATAGCCGCCAAATGCATTGCCATCGACAACTTTTGGGTATGATTCGTTTCCGCTTCATTAACCAAGTCGGACAACACACCGCGATCATCGTTGTTTATCTTTTTTAACACTTCGTCCAACTCAGCACTCTCGACTTTCTTTTTTGCTTCTTTCAATGACATCGTTCCGTTGATCACAGGTTCCACGAGTTCAGGCTTCTGCTTTCGTATCTTCTTCGCTTCCTGCACATACTGATGGTTCGTCTGGAAAGTTTTAGCAGCTTCATCGCGTGACTGAGTCGCTTCAGCAATTTTTTGCTTAAGCGACTTTCCATGAGTCGTTAATCCATGCGCTTGCCTTTCGCGAGCTTCTGCTTCCAAGACATCCAAGATATCTGGATCTGCTGCGATCATCGCACGTTGCTGACTTGTGAGATGTCTGCGCTGAAGATTTGTCGAGACAATCCATTCGCCAGCGGTTACACCATCAGGTGCGCTCCATTCGGTTTGCTTAGGCGCGATGCCCAAGTCATTACATGCTCTAACACGATTACGTCCATCAAGCAGTTGATTATCGTGAAACACCACGGGATGTAGCTGGCCGCGATCCTTTATGTCCTCGACAAGCTCTTCATACTCATGACCCATCAACAACGGAAACTTCTTTGCTACTGGATGAATATCAATCATAACAGCTACCCCCTTTTAGGTTGGAATTAATAATAGTCTGCTTTGCGCCCTGGAATCAACTCGTCCATAGGATAGTCGCTATGCATACTGATAAAGCCACCCTGCCTGAATCTCATAAGTGCTTGTGTAGACGAATCTACGAGATCATCGTGGTCACCGTAAGGAAATGCCGCAAACTGTTCTATCACTTCTTCAGCCCACCGGGTCTTCGGAGCATAAACGTGCCCACTGAAAAAGAGATCAGATACCGCGTTCACCCTGGCAACCTTATCCTTGCCTCTACCAGGCGTGTACTCCGCAACAGGAATACCGATTCTACGAAGCTCAAAGATCAGAGGACTACCTGCCGCTTTCGCTTCCACGATAAACGCATCGGGGTCGTACTCCTTGTACATCTCATACGCACGGACCTTGAGGTCGGGAAACTCTAGACGTTCCTGCAACGCATCCAGCAGAACAATCTTGGCTTCACCATCCTCCGTATAGAAAACGCCCCAAGTCGTGCAAGCACTGTAGTCGGCGGTTTCCTTTGCAAGGAATGCCGTGTCCCACGATTGGATCACGAACTCGCAGTTGGGCGGCTTCTTTTCTTTCCACTCCTTCCACCACTCGCGCTTGATGATCGCGCCTTCTTCGGAAGTGGGATCTTGTTGATACTGTGCACTCCACTTTGGAACCGGAAGCTCTGCTCGCAGAGACTCAAGCTGATCCAGAGGCCAGAAACCAGGCCACAACGGTTTACCGCTTGGAAGGATTGCAGGCAGTTCGATGATTTCCCACTCGTCAGCACCGCCTCTTTCGATAGATGCTTTCAGAATGCTGCCCGTTAGATCTTTAGTTGACCAACGGGTCATCACCAAACAGATAGCCCCTCCAGGCTGCAACCTCTGGCGAGGACCGGAAGTGTACCACTCGTAGGTTTTGTTGTAGACATCGGGATCGTTCATAGCGGCTTCCTGTTCTGAGTGGGGATCATCCACGATCAGGATATCCGCACCCTTACCAGTCACCGCACCACCAACTCCGATAGCGAAGTAGTCTCCTTCCTTATTCGTGTTCCAACGTCCAGCAGCTTTCGAGTCCACACTAAGCGCGACACCCGGAAATATCTTAGAATAGTCATTAGATCCAACGAGGTTACGGACTTTACGTCCGAAACCAACAGCGAGTTCCGCTGTATGAGCAGTTTGAATTACCTTACGGTCAGGAAACTTACCCAAATACCACGCAGGGAAGAAATGTGAAGCAAACTCAGACTTGGTATGACGAGGCGGCATGTTGATGATAAGCCGCTTCAGTTCACCACTCGCTATACGATTAAACGCATCTGCCATAACACGATGATGATTACCTTCGATGAACGCAGGCCAGACCTCTTTAACAAAAGCCAGGAAGTCACTGTTAGCTTCATCGCGTACACGAGCATCCGCCAACTCATCCAGAAGAATGAGGATCTCGCGCTTCTCACCAGGGGGCAGCGTGTCGAGTTGCCCAACTACAGTTTCGATATCCACTTTCAAAAATTACACAAAAATTTTTCTCCAGAAAAGAGGGGGGCCTATTCCTGAGAAAAAACTCCCCTTATTAGTACTAGTATATACTAGCTAGTAAGAACTAGACCAGATACATACTAAAAAACAAAAAACCTAGATTAAACCAGCTAGATAGAATCTATGTACCACGAAAACGAAAATGACACGTTTGAGAATGTACTTCCGAAGTACAGAATCACGCCAGAAGAAGAACTGGTAATCAATAAAGCCGTGATCGCATACCAGATTCACAAATTCAAAAATAGAATCGTGCGAGACAAGAATGAAAAATGGTCCAGCGAAGATTATCTGGAAGCATATCCAGAATATTTCGAGAGACACGGCAAAAATAAACTGAGATCGAAAGGAAAAACCGCTTCAGACATCATAGATGACCATTTCATAGAAAAAGGTGAAAGTACAAACACTATGCGTTGGTATAATTTAGTAAGATGTGTTATAGCAATAGGTGAACATATAGCAAAGTATGAAATGGAGCTATAGGACGAGCAAAACTGTGTTTATTCTTTCTGGGGGCGCGGCGCAAAAAAAGGGGGGGGTGGTGGTACGGGGGTCAGCCTCTCTGGCATCTTACATGTAAGATGTGCTTGCTGGCTGGCATGTTGGGTCCGCCATATCGGATATATGATGACCTGTTGACTCTGCTACCGACTACCGCGACCTTCTAGGGAGCTTATTGAAATTCTAGGTATTGAGTATGTGAGTGCGCCCACTCCACGGGTGCTGATCAAAGCGGTCTAGTGAGAGACGATGCTCGCGATCAGCGACGTAGGAGACTCAGGTCGCTCATGATGCCTAGACCAAGAGAGATACCAGCACCGCCTAACTGGTGGTGCTATCCGATTAGCGGTCTCCTTATTGATTCTAATTATTGGAGGTAGCCAGATGGCTACGAAAACCGCTAGTACCCCTAAGCGGGCAAAAGCCCGCAAGCAATCCCTACCAGAGCAGATCGTTGCTCATATGGTGGCTGGTATTGCGTT
>Ga0208029_1000494_pt1 | contig 24064 bp, 23 predicted proteins | sample MalvireepMed_s12_FD_184242 | JGI IMG/M metagenome (GOLD analysis project Ga0208029, IMG submission 184242) | Marine viral communities from the Global Malaspina Expedition - Malaspina viral metaG DeepMed_s12 (SPAdes) (version 2) | ecosystem: Environmental > Aquatic > Marine > Oceanic | place... | reverse complement strand
GTTTCGAAGAAGAACGCGGCCAAGAGCATGGCGCAGACCCGCGCAACCTCGAAGGCGTTCAGGATGGTCTACAGTTTCGTCGCTGTCTTGGCGGGATACCAGCCGACCCCTGCTGAGGAAATGTCCTTAGAGCCGCCTCAGAGGCCCGTACAGCGAAGTACAGCCCCCAGACGGCCTACGCCGCCACCTGTGGTCGAAGCGGCGGTGAGAGAGGCAACCACCGAGGCCGCCGACCCCAGCTCACTCCATGTCCCAGAGGAAGTCACCCGATTGGCGTTCCAGCGGATGTGCGAGGAGTCCGGTTGGGGACAGGCCGATGTGATCGGGCTCCTCGGGTCGAGTGCGATGGCCTGGATCAGAGAGGACAAGCATCGCACCTACCGCACGGCCTGGCTGGCGTGCGTAGAGGCGGCTAGCAGTTAGCGGTCACTGATGATGAATCCTATCCGGCGAGGGAAGGGGAGAGCAATCCCTCGCCGGATAGGCAGGGATAACGACCTTACGACGATGCCACGAACTGACTGGTTGCTGCGCCGCACGTTTTACAGGTTCCGCGCCTGATGCGCCTCCGACCGCCGGGGGTCTCGATGTCCTGATCTACGATCCCGGTGATCTTGGCGTTAGCCCTACACGCTACGCAATACGCCACCATCAGCCCTAGCAGAGACTGAACCCACGTTAACATCCGTCCCACCTCACTCGTTCTCCAGAACCTTCAAGCTGACGCCCCCAAGGAACCCAAATAACCCGCCGACGATAGCCGTCACGATTTCGACGGCCTCCATCTGCATACCGACTATCAATGCTGTGATGGAAAAGACTGTCGCACAGATTACTGCAAGGGCAATTTGCGGCCTAAATTTCCCCCAACTCATGCCCTAACCCCCTCAACCCCCTCGGGATGCATCGTCCGTCGGTGTTGCGTCTCAGCATCGACTAGACCCCGGCGATAGAGCGCACCCGTCGCCTTGTCGCGCTGATGCTGAAGCCAATCGCAGACCTCGCACCGGAGCGGGAACGTGCCCAGCCGGCCCCACTCTGCCTTGGCGTCGGTCATCTCGTAGCCGGGGGAGAGATGGTCACCTCTACGTTGTCCGTGTTCGTAAACACTTTATATTGGGTACTGGAGGTGACCACGAACTCCTTCGTAGCGAAGCCGTTCCCGGCACCCACGGAATTTAGCAGAATCGAAATCGTTCCTGCCCTAATCCTAGACAAGACGCAGCTACCGCCCTTTGTGAGCAGATTCGTCAATGTTAGCTTGTCAACCTTCCCATCCACGCCGCTCGTTGGGGCGCGGATCACCAGTTGGTCATAAGTCCCACCGGAGGTGATCATGGAATCGGCACGATTACCCCCTCCGATAGCGCGTCTGCGTGGAGTCCCTGCGGTAGGCGATATGCTCTGGCCGTCCGAGGCGTTGCCGATCAACTCTAGCGTATGGGTCTCGATTATACTTAGCTCCAGCGATGTGCATTGCGACCTGTCGAGCGTTAGGTGTCCCACCTCTAGCCAGGTCGCCGTGAACCCTGTCGCGGTGGCGTTTCCGCCAACTATCAGAACTGACGATTCGCCAGAAGGGAGCGCACTACCCGACATGACCGTTCCTATCGCGATATCGGAGATGCTGATCTCGCCCACGGGAGTGGTGCCGAGGTCGATCCGTAGCGTGTTATCCGCGTCAGAATAGCTAGTCGGAATGTCAGCCGGTGCCGAATAGACTCCACTATCTCCGCGTGAAAACGAGCGTTCCGCGAACACCGTTTCGTTCACCACTACGCCCGCCGATGCGCTGCCGCCTAGAGCCAGGAGTCCGACAGCCATTTGTGGAGACAGGCCGAAATATCTCAGGGCCGAATAGGGAGCCTTAACCGCCGTCCACATTGCCCTCCATTTGGCACTCTCGGTGTGGACGTATTCGATCTTGGCGACGAGGGCGTCCCGCTTCCGGCCCAGCATCCGATAGAACGCCAGGGGCGACGCCTTCACAGCGCGGCCTTGAGCGCATAGCAAGTGCCATACCCCCAGCAACAGCCGTCGCGCCGCTCTAAGGGCCGCCTGGACGCCTCTACGGGGCCATGTCCACGCCAGCCGGATAGGCAGTACCCATAGCCAACGGAGAGATATCCGCCGTGGGCCTATCATTTAGGCGGCCAGCGGCGGATGATCGCCATGTTGCGCTCAAGGCTGTCGAGGCGGTCCTTGACCTTTCCTTCCAAGAACATCCCCTGTAGCGCCTCTATATCTTGCGCGATCTGCAATGCTGCGGCCCTCTTCTTTGGAAACACAACCTCTAGGATCGCAAGTATTAAGTTCATCAGAATGTCTGCGCCGCGGTGTCAGCCTGCCAGTGCAGCACCTTGCCCTCCAGATCGGCATAGAGCATCTCCACGAGCGTTGTGGAATCGGGCCTGGAGATCGCGTCGCCGTCGGCGTCCCTGGAGTTTGAGGTCCAGCCCCTGACGGCCACCATCCAGTTTTTTATCTTTGCCAACTGGGCGTCGGTGACCGTCTCGCCACCGAGGGCGAAGAAAGCCTGGATTTGCGCGTCCGTTGCAGCCATATTTACACTCCTATTCCATCGCCAGGGTCAGCATTTTGCGCGTGTCGTCCGGTAGCCGCGCCCGTTGGTCAGGGGTGAGTACGCCGAAAATATCCTGTAGCCATTTCATCTGCTGATAGAGGCCGTCCCAGGCCAACATTATAGACGGGACGACATTTTGCATCGGACGGCCATTCGGCTCGTCGGCATCAGGGAACATGATCCGGTGGCGCTCCAGATACGGCATGTACTCATCCACTAACCCCTTGAAGCCATCGTGGAGGAACGTCCCAGCCGGGGCCGTTGCCGCCCTGCCAGCCCTCATCAGAAGTGCGTCAGGTACGTCGTCGAGGGCCGTTAGTGTCGTATTTGTGATGTGCATGTCGCCGTCGCCCTTGAGGATCAGCCGGGTCGTGTCGGCATTGGAGATGCCAAATAGATTCCCAGCATCCGCGACAGCCGCAACGGCGGTGCCGTTGCGAACGTGGCCGTCCGACATCGTGACAGCGGCACCCCCGGACGTGTCCGTCGTATCTGCCGCCTCTCCAAGATAGCCCTGCAACTGCAATGCATACCCAGGGTCGGCGCCTGCGTCCTTGTACCCCGCTAGCTGGAGGCCACCAGAAGAGGCTTGTACCTGGCCCAAAAATCCAAATGTGTCGGTCTCTACATGATCAGTCATCCCATGACCGACGTTGTTCTGTTTTAGAACGATTGCCGGGGTGGAGGCTGTCTGGATATTTACCACTAGGCCCGTGGTGATGTCGCCACACGCCGTGTCGCCGACGAAGATCGTAGAAGTTGTTCCCAGCATCAAATCCTTGGCGACGCCCAGTCCTCCGTCTGTGTGGATCGAGCCGGTCGTGGTGCTGGTGGACTCGGTGGTGTCGTCAACGCTGAGAACGCCGCTAAATGTGCCCGTTGTTCCTGTTATAGCCGCAGGAGTGTTTCCTCCTATAACGCCATCAAGAGTGCCTACAAAAGCTGTAGATGTGATACTGGTTGCGCCTGTTACTACACCAGCATCCACGCTAATAGTCCCGTCAAGCAGGATGACCGACCCTCCCGCGGGCTCTATGTTTATCGCAGCCCCTGAGTCTAGTGTCAGTACGCCTCCCGAATTCATGTCGAGAGTACCCGAACTTTCCACTACTAAATTACTGCCATCACCCTCTATCTTCTCTCCGTCATCCCCAAAGGTCAGCCCGACACTGGCAGGGACATTGATGTCATTGGTTGCCTCTAGTTCTATGTCTGCCGCAGAATCCAAGGTGACAGTAGTACCTGCCAATTCAGCAGTCCCGTCTGCTGTTATCTGGATATTGGCAGCGGCTGCTGCATTATCGACTGTTACAAGTGAAAAGGCCCCATTCGCAGAAGAGGTCAGGGTTACGGTATCGCTAGAGCTTGGGGTGAAGGTTATTACGTCGTCCGTGATTACCGTGCTTCCTACGGTGAAGTCGGTGGTGGCATCTACCGTTCCTGCAAACGTGACATTAGCGCCTGAGAATGTGGCTGCTGTCGTCCCAGATGAACTGGACTTGACAACCAACTCACCACTGCTGTTGTGGAGTGTCCCGAACAGGGTCCCGTCGTCCTTGAGAAAGATGTCTGTCCCGCCAGCATCGAGGATGATATCGGTGCCTGCGTCTAGCTCTATCCCCCCAGCGTCGGACAGGAGTTCGATTGACCCCGTGCCCGTCCCCTGGTCGGCGTGGATAACAATAGTCTCAGACGTGCCGCCATCTGCCGTGAGCAGGATGGCATTAGCACCATTTAGCCCGGACTTAATGTTGACCCCACCCACATCAGACAGTAGCTGTATGGACGCAGCGCCCTCGGTGGCTGCCGTGCCCTGGTCGTTGAACAAGGTCATCGTGGATGACGTGCCGCCGTCTACCGTCAGGTTGACTGCGTTAGCCAGGTTGGCCGTAGACCTAACGCCCACGCCCCCGGCATCGGACAGGATGGTTACCGACTCCGCACCCTCTGTGACGCTTGTCCCCTGGTCGGCATGAATCTTGATCGTCCCAGACGTGCCTGCATTCTCGTGTAGGTAGATAGCCCCAACAGTATTGTTGGTAGATACGAGGTCTATATCCCCGGACGATGCGATGTCGTAGTCCGTGACATCGTAATCGGCAGTGCCATTCACATCCAGTGTGGTGGTGACGGTGAGAATACCTCCCACAGTCACGGTGGACGCCGCCGCGTTGGCCCCGTTGGTGATGGTGAGGTAGTCAATGATCGTGCCCGCACTGGCCTTGTCCGAGCCTATAGCCAGCGTGTCGGAGGCTGAAGCCTGTATCCGCCAGGAGTCACCCGCATCGTCGGCCTCGTCTGCAAAGAGATATATGGGCGCTACCGCACCCTCTGCGCCACGCACCTTCAGCGATGCCGTGTCCACCTTGGCGATCTGTATCTGATCCTCTCCGCGCAGCCATCGTATCTCCGAGCCGAACTTGATACGGACATCGTAGACGCCGTCGGCAATGCCAGTGATGGCCCATTTCCCGGACGAGTCCGTTGTGGTGGATGCCGTGGCCGAGGTGCTGGCCGTGCTCTCGTCGGCGCCCGTGGCGACAGTGAAGGCGTCAACGGTCGCGCCGTTTATGCCAATACCAGCGTTCGTAAACTCGTGTCCTACCAGATCAACTGTCATTGGATTCTCCTAGACCTGGGCCAGCCGTATTCGGGCGACGCCCCTCTCATCGTGTCCAGCCACCTCGTTGTCTTCCCGATTGGCTACGTCAACTGTGTAGTTTTGTGTGTCACCGTCGTCATCTCGGTAAGTGAACTCCACCAGGAGATTGCTCGTCTGGGCGGTTTCGAGGGCAGCCCTGAGCTGCTTCGGTGTCTGACCATGAGTCGCCTTGGTAATATCTATATCGACGTTCCACTCACGTCTCTGTCCGGCGATCAGCTTCTCCCGGTATTCCAACTCCACAGCCCTGATATCGGGCGACAGGTTGTTATTCGTCCCGTTCGCCATATCCGTCCTGATTCGGATGGACCTAAAAGCCGTGCCTACTGAAGTCCTCGAAGCCGAACCAGCCGTGGCGTCAGGCAAGTGGTAGGCGTGTACCCCATCGGTCGTAATCGTACCCAACGTCGTGAAGGTATCGTCATCATAGTTTAGGCCAAAGGACGGAATGACCGTCTCATTACTAGAGCAGTCTGCCGTCTCAACATTGATCCGTACAGCAATCTTGTCCACGTCGGACCGACCAGCGTTGAACCAGGGGCGATCATCTTGGGACGAGTCCGCATACTCCCTGTCGGAGATTTCCGACGGGCTGACCAAGTCGATAGGCAGCTCTAAATATTTCACCCGGCGGTTGTGTCCAAACCATAACCGATATCCCGAGTAGGCATTAGACACCAAGGACGCCGTCATTGCCTCCGTTGCCGCTGCCGTCTCGTGAAGCACCTGCCAGCCCATCCCGTTCCAACCTAGTATCAATGACCTGCCGCTATCCACGTTGAATGCTCTGGCTCGTGACCGTAGGCCACCTGAAGCGAAGGATGCGAACGATTCTGCCGCAGCCGAGGTAGAATCGACCAGGGCCACGAGATCGTTGTGCGTCTTCTCAAGGCGGATGATCTTGCCACGCTTGGATGACGGCAGTCCCGAGTCTCTATCGGGGCCAACCGTTCTGATGGTTGCCTGGTTGCCACCGACTCTGTACTCGTAGACGCTCAGGCCGGCAGGAATGTACGCCGCGTCTCTGAAGCGAGCCACCCCTGCGCCCGAGTCATCGTGGAAGGGAAGCTCCATCTCAGTAGCCACGAACCGGTTGTTGTTGGCGTCGTGGGCAAAGAGGCCCTGTTTTGTGCTGGCGTAAAGTATGTGCTCCCCCCCAGCGTCACGGGCCACGAACAGGTCCTGCACGTTGTTGTTCTCAAGGGGCAACTGGGCATCGTTCGTCCACGTCCCCGTTGGGTCGAATGCCCAACGGAGCTGACCGGTCGAGTCGATCCCCCATAGCCGGTCATCCCAGACGGCGCCGTACTCCACGGCGGTTGTCCGGTTGGTGAACGTGCCGCCGTCTGTCGTATCGACGTAGCCGGTGCCGTAGAAGATGATCATGTAGACCGTTCCGTCAAGGCGGGCGGTCAGGGAGTCCGTCGGCAGGGCGGCCAGGGTGGCTATGTTGTTGCCCCAAGAGTCCCCGTTAAAATCATACTTCCTTATGGACGTGGAGAAGGTGGCGTAAGTCTCGCTGGCGAGCTCGGCCAGGACGCCAACCTCGAACGCGCCCGAGACGCCCGAGGCTGCCGTGGTAGTTACCTTATCAGGCAGGGTCATATGCCCGTCTTGCCTGAGATGGGACGTGCCGTAGAAGATCCGCGCCACATCCTCGTCTCGACCGTGGTCCTTCTTGCCGATACCGCCCTGAGCGTTGTCCCAGCGAATTCTGCGGACACGGGCGTTAGGGATGGCGCCGCCACCGACATCGCCTGTGTCACGGCCGACCGGGTAGGGCGGGACAACTACGGTCGCCACCGGGCGGCGCAGGCTATAGAACACGCCGTTCAGCGAGACTTCGTCCTTCGATATGATTCGTGGGGTGGTCAACCCTTAGGCCCGTCCGCTATTACGGCTATCCACGCTACTGTGTCGTCATCTGTTGCAGCATCTATGTAAAACGTACTTAGTGCGATACTTCCCGGACTGAAATCTATCCAGTCCGTCGTGGCATCTATGCCCCCGGCCGCACCCAGCACAAACCCGTTCGTCGCGGAGACATCACTGTTGCCCACATATGTGAGGCCGCTATTGGCCGTTGGTGCTGTGAACTTGATCTTCACCACTCTATTGTTAGAGTTCAGTACCTGGACAGCCGTGGCGGCCGTACTGACCGTAACTATATCTGAGTCGAATCTCATAGGATACCCTAGACGCCAGCCACGAAATATTCGAGATCGCACGCCGCTGTGTTCGCAAGAGCCGTAATCGAGGTCAGGTCGTCGAACGAGACCGTCAAGGCCGATGCCGATGCGTCGTGAATATCCACCACCCCACCCGAGTTGTCGGCGGCAATGATGAACGAATGACCCGCGTCCAACTTGTGGGCGCACTCGGCACTGTTCTCGCTGGCAAAGATGAGCTGGATGTGGTTCGTGTCGTCCTTGTTCGTAAGACGGATATACCGCACGTCAGCCTCGTCGAAGGTGCCGGCGCCAGGGTTGGTCGCCTGGAATGAGAGCACGGTTATCTCGGAGGTGGGAATCTCCACGATCCTCTGCGAGACCTCGGTCACGGACGAGACCGTCAGTGTGTTTGTGGCCCCCTTGTCTTGCCCGTTTAACGTGACGGCCTCGGTGATCGTCACGGTGAGTGTTGCTGCGGTGATAGTCGTTGCCATCAGGTAATAATCCTCGCATCCTGAAGTATGTCGAACCGCCTACGCTGTCGTTCACTCAGAGCGAACCAGCCGCCAGACATGGATTCCTCATCGCCGGGTCCTACTGCCAGTAGCGCCGTGGCCCTGTAGATAATGTAGGCCGCATGGATCTCCGTGGTCGTAGAGTCAGCCGTCAGCAACGCTGGCGTATCGCCGCCCGTCAGCTTCATGGCTGAGTATCCCGCCAACGACCTAGCGGTGTCTGAGAGAATAAGGTCTCGGGACTCCTTCTCGATACGCCATAGGTGCTGCGCTATGCGAGTCCACTTCTCCGTGTAGTCCTTGGTAACTCGCACATCGTCAATCCACAGCGTCTCGACCCCCACGTCAACATCGTCCTCGATTCCCAGCGAGATGATGGCCGTGTCCTCGTCTGCGGCATCCAGGGCGATCCGGCAGAATTTCCATGTATCTTTCGTAAGGGCAGGAAATGACAGTGTTTCAATAGGCGAAACGGCAGCGGCGGTATCGTCCAATAGGAACTTGAAGTCCGCAGCCGACGTGGTCTTGGAGCACCGAGCCCAGAACTCCAGGTGGGTGTAGTTCGAGAGGTCTACCGACGTGATGGTCTTGTGGGCGATCACATCTCCTGCCGATACGCCCGCAGCCAGAACGATCTTATTCGCACCGATACCCCGCTTCTTCAGCGTAGTGTCGGTACTGACGGTAACGGACGTTCCAGCAGTCCAACCGTCGTCGGCCTCGTCCAGCACCTTCTCGTCCACTGTGCGGTGCTCCAGCCGGTTGATCATCGTGATGCCAGTCGGGATGTCGAACCGGGTGGTCTCGGCATCGAAGAACAGTTCCCTGTTTTCTACAGGGTCGAAGGCCCGGCCGGTGATATCAAGAACCGAGTCGTTTATCGCGTCGTGGACACGCTCGGGCTGGTACATCTCAGACCAGAGAATATATGTGTTGCCGCTCGAAATCACTGATAAGGCAGTCGCCGTTGGGGCAATAGTGATAGTGGTTGTCCCTGAATCGTAGTCGGCTACACGCCGAACTTCACCGCTATTCGATCCCGATGTGAAGTGAACCCATTTGCCATTGTGCTCGTTATCGCTGCCTTGGAGTGTTCCGTCTACCAGCGTCGTAGTGGAACCATTCGCCGAGGCAGTCGAAGCGAATATGGCATTCAGATTCCTGCCAATCGAGGTCTCTATCTGGAGGCGGGTTCTTCCTTGAAGTACCATTCGACAACCCCTCTAAATCATTCGACCCGACCCAGTTACCCCAGGCCGGGTCGCCATGTACCGCCGTTTACCTTTCCTGGGCTTAGGTCTCTTGCTCTTCCCCTTCTACGCCAGCAGAAACCTTTGTTTTCTCCAGATCGCCAGTCCCGTTGGAACCTCTGTCGGATAGCGCAGACTGTAGCGTTGCTATCTCGGCCTCTTGTTGGTCGTTCCGAAGACCGAGCACCTTGTTGGTGAACTGGGCCAGGAACAGCTTGTCCTCCTGTATCAGAGACATCAGGGCAGTAGTTGCCTCAACGTCCGTGACAGGCTTGCCGCCGATTGAGAGGAAGGGTTGCTGGGTCATAGCTCTTGATTTCCCATATGGGAGATGTGCCGTTTGAGCCTGGAGTCAGCCTTACTTTTTGCAGTCGTCTTGAACGCCTTGCCGCACTGGCACCTACCTTCAGCCACTCGCTCGTGCCCTTGAGGCTGGTAGACCTCGGCTACGGGCATTTGCTCCGCTTCCTTCACCTCGGCCACATTGGTGGTGTGCTCCACGCCTGTGTCGTTGTTGGCGATCAGGTTGTCAGCAGCGGGCCGTGCTGACAGGGACTTGAATATCTCGCGTTGTAGATCACGGTCCTCCTCCCGCTCGCTCCGCTCTCTCTCCTCTGTGATCACGGCCCATTCTCGGGAGTGCTTGAACTTCATGTGCTGCTGAAGCTCGTACTCGTTCGGTATCGTCGCCTTCTGGCAGCCCTTCTGAGTCAGTCCCTGCTTCTTCAAGGACTCGAACTCAGGCTGATCGGCGTGGAGCAAGCACTTGATACTGCCCCTCTGAGGCCCGACAAGCGGCTTGATCTTGGTGAATACCCTGCTGCCGTCCTCTCGCGTCTCCAACATCTGCTTTGACAGCATGTTGTTGTTGATGTCCGACGATTCTCGGGTGAGGGTATCCCACACTCTAGTCATGCCGGCGGAGGCTAGGTCGGTAACGATCATCCCAGGCTTGGCCGGTAAAATCTTCCCGTCCTCCCCTACCTTCTCAGCCTCAGGCTGTTGCACGAAGTCACCAGCCTGAATCCCAGGCTCGATAGCCTCGATAGTCTCGGTAGCCTCTACCAGCCTGTCCATAGGTGTGGTGGTCATCGTTTACTCCAATGCACGGTTGGAACTAGTGGGCCATAGATGCGCTTGCCCTTTTTTACCCATTCACGCTGTTCGATCTCGTCAGCATACATCTGGACGAGATCGGGTGCCAGAAGATCTCCTCTGGTTATCATTTTTTCAAGGAGATGGGCACGCATCTCTATGGCGAACTCTTGGAGCTCGTCAATAGTATGTGCCCACTCAGTGGCGGGAAGTGCAAGGTCTCCACTAGGGATACTGAACGGCTGGACCTTGAAGGCCACTTCCGTTCCCATGTCGCCCATCCACTTTGCCAGCTTGTCCCCTCGATTGACAAAGATGGTCTGGTAACGATGGAACCCTCTAGACCCCAAGGACTGCTCATTCCGCTCAACTAGCAAGAAGCCCTTCTCGCCAGGGTCTATGTCGAGCGCCGTCGGCCATATCTTATGACCATCCTGGTGAGGCTGATCTTTGACCGGGACAGGCCGCGCCGATATGTCAATGGGATCGGGCATCTAGTATTCGATCATCAGCATGAGCTTTGCATCTGTGGTAGCCGCGAACATGGTAGGTGCGGCCCTGATCGGCAAGGGCCGCACCTGATTAGGTTAAGGCTAGACAGTCCAGTCGCGGATGCCCTTCGCTGCAACGTAATCGACCTGTAGCTCCTCGTTGGCGGAAGTGCGGTTCTCCATCATCAGCACTGCATAGAACAGGTCGCTAGTCGTTAGGCCGGTGGCTCCACTGGCTACCAGTTCCTCGTCATGCCATACCTCGCCTCCCCCACCTGGATGGAGGACTACCCGCACGATGTCGTACTCGTCTGCAACCATCGCGTCGGTCGCATTAGTGCCATTTGCTCCATAGTTACCACTATTTGACACTGCGCCACCATCACCACAGACCGCCTTCCATGCGTTGGTCGAAGCGTCAGGGTCCCATACCATTCCCAGCATTCCACCAGAACCGTTATATGTCATGGTGGCCGTAGCAAACTCAGCAGGCATCACCGGCGTACCCAACGCCATCGTCTCAGTAAGTCCAGCGTATACCGCCTGCCTCGTGACAACCGTGGGGCACTTGAACCGCGCCTCAAAGCTGACTGGCCCCTTGGACGGATCGAACTTGCCCGCAATAAGAACGACATTGTCGTTGTCAGCGGTATCAGTGGTGAACTGTATGACACCACCGCTCTCGTCCACAATCTCCGCCACTGTGCCCTCATTCTCGCTTATGGCAGCCCATCCATTGCCGCCAGGTAGGTCGTTTACTCCGGCTACAAGGGTAACGTCACTCGCAAGAGCGGTGAAGTCGTTAAATGCCCTGATCTCTCCAAATGAACCCTGTGGCATGTGATTCTCCTTTGCCTAGATTCTTTAGGCCCGTATCTGCCGATTAGCTAGTGGGTGCGGTAGCGTCGCTGATGATTTCCTGTACCCAGTTGTTCTGTCGAATTCCGTAGGCGTGGGAGTCGGTGTGGGTCACGATGTCCGACCCGCCGCCGATCCGAGGCTTTCGCTCGACTTCCATCCGTGGGGCCAACTCCTCGACGTAGACTATGCCTTCCTTGGCGAACACGCCCGCCTTGGCATCGTCACTAGAGTCTATGGTCAGGTCGTTGTTGGCAAACGACTCTGCGTTGTTGATCATCCCCCGGAAGCCGCGCTGGAAGACCTTGAATGTCTCCGAACCGGACGAGATATCGTAGGTGCCGACCGGGGCGGTGAACTGGTCGTATATGTCCTTGAGCTGGAACGAGTGAGCGACGAACCTGATCGGAGGCCGACCGGGCTCTGTGGAGTTGCCCTCCACGTTGGACGCACCGGCAGCTACCAGGCCGAAGGTCATCGACGAGCCGGCCGAGCCGAGCTGCGTGGATGAAGTCGAGTCGATGGTGGTCAGGCCGTCCTGGTTCCGCTTGCGCTGCATCGCGTTCTGGGACAGTGACGCGATCTCCCGGAGGCCGTTCTGGGTGATGTTCCGTTTGGCCTTGTCTGTGAGCATCGTGGCGATCTGGACCATCGTGGGCGTGATGGCGAAGTCCGTGTCCGAGACCTGCTGGATGTTGTCGTTCTCGGTAGTCTCGGTAATGGCCTGAGCCGTGAGCTTGGCATACGAGACCTCGTGCCATGTGTCCCCCATACCCTTGCCGAGAGTCTTCCTCTCAACAAGGCCGACCATGTCGCCCTCCTGCTCTCTAACAAGGCGAGCGGAGGTTATCATCTTAGGGATCGAATTGACTAAAGACTGAGTCGTCGTCGGTGTGGTAGCCATTTATATCTCCGCTGTGTGTGTGTTATGCGCCTACGCCGATTGACTTATGATAGTCCAGAATCCGTTTTCTCACACTGGGTGTAAGTTGAACCTGTCCCATCCCAACGGCGTCCTCAAGCTCAGAGCCTGATAGCTCGCCGGTTACCGCCGCTGTGCCGGACTCAAAGGACTGGGCCTGAACGGCTCCCCGCTCGGCGTTTGTTAGCCTTGCCTTGAGATCAGCCATCTCAACCCTGTCGTTGACCGCTTGCCGCATAGCCTCGGCACTATCGTACTGGAGAAGGTCGTCTGCGTCGATGGCGCCCTTGGATTCTTTGGATAACTTCAGGGCCGCCCTGTACCTACCCTTCTCTATCGCCAGATCGTTCTGATGCCTGGCCTCGATCTCAGTAGCTTGAAGGTAGTTGGCCTTCTGGGTATCGCCAATCTGGTGGGCAATGCCAATGGCTTGCTCCTCCGTGTACTGATTGGTTGCCATCAATTGACTGGCTACCTGCTGCTTGTACTCGTTGACCTGGGTATCCAGTTCATTAAAAGCAGCCTGCTTTTTGAGCTCGGTCAGTTCTCTTTGCGCGGCCTCCAAGTTCTGCTTGTCTATGGAGTCGGCTGAAGGAATTATAGGAGGGGTAGTCTCAGCCGGAGCAGGAGCAGCCTCAGAGGCAGGAGGAGGAGTGGAAGCCTCGGCAACAGGTTGCGCCTCAACCTGTGCCTCAGGTTCTGTCTGAGGCTGCTCCTGGACCGGCTCAGTATCTGGAGCAGTGGAGGCTTCAGCAGCCTCGGTGCGCTCCTCTAGCACTCCCAGTGGGGTATTTTCGGACACGATATCGGCAGAGACCGACGTGTCAGTGGCCTCTGCTGGGATCTCTACCTGATCTACTATGGTATTTTCTGTGGTCATGTATATCCCTTAAAAGAAAGAACCACCTATTTATTAGGCGGCTCGGCGCTCATGGAGACAGGTATTCAATTGGTGCGGGTGCTTTACACGACACTATCATAGACTATCTTAGAGCAGGACGACCCGTCAACCCCCCTACCTTGACGTTCTCCATCTCCCGTACATCGGGGTTCATGTTAGGCGGGTACTTCACGAATCCGACCATCCGCTTGCATCGGCGGCACCACGTCTCGCCACGACCCCACTCGATGTGGTTGATTAGGAGCGCGTTACAGTGAGGACACTGGTACTTGCTCATCGGCGCACATCCGCTACATAGAACCAGTTGAACAGAGCCTCAGAGAGATCACGGCGGCCCGCTTTAAGTAACTGGTTAGACCTCGCCCTGTGAGATTCCTGTATCGCTGCCTGTTCCGCACGAGACAGGGCTCGTATGATGGGCCTTGGGATAGGTCTCAGATTGGTATTTCGTTTCAAGTATTCTAGTTGCTCAAGAGTGAGGCCACGCTTCAGGCGGAGGAACGCCTCATTGAATCTAGGACTGTTTATATCCCCATCAAGGGTGAAGCCATCGCGGAGTTGTGGGTCTTGGAAGAGGGCGAAATACTGGGCCAATATCGGATCGCTGGTGTCGCTGAACTCTTCTCCAAGACCAGCACCTCTACGCTCGCCCGCAAATCTTTTCCTCGCATCCCTGACGTTCTGGAACGTAACTGTATTAGTATCGATCAGGTTCTGGTATACGATCTGCTCCCGCCGGTTAATGTCCTCTAGTTTGCCCGAGAAGATGCCCCGTCCTCTGGTCACGGAGGTCTCCAGCCGTTCTGCCAGCTCAGGAGCGAACTGTGGTTGAGCTCTGGTAAACCGATCCATCCATCTCTCTTTGACCGGGAACTCCTCGTCGGGGAATATCAGAGACACAGCGCGGTCCATGAACTGCGGCGTGGTCTCGGCACGAATGTTAAGGCCCGGCGCCTGGAGCACCCGGCCAGCAGTACCTATCCGACCTTCAGTCTCGGGGACGACCGCTGCGACGGCAGGGATACGAGTCCTTGCCTCTTGAAGAGCCGCTTCGCCAGGGCCAATGGGGAGGAATAGGTCACTCGCGAGCTGGGCACTACGGGAGACGATACCGCCTAACGGCCCCACAGTATCTATAGGCTGTCCGTAGAAGTTCTCGGCCTTTTTTTGGTTTGTAATCGCCCTGAGCGGGACGGACTCCCTAGACGACAAGAATGATCCAGGATTGAGTATCCTGAGTGCTGTGTCCATCTGGTTTACCAAGTCGAGCATCAAAGGGACCCCACTACGCCCAACAAGAGGGATGTTGGGAGATGCGAAGTCCCGATTGTAACTCACTGGCAATGGACCCCAATTGTCCTTTGACAGGGGCACCCACCTCTCTGCCGGGAGTGGTTTCCCAGTCGAGGCGAAGTGGATCACGTTGGCTACAGATAGCAACCCAACGTAGGCACCGATCCAGTGCTTACGCCAGAAGGCTGATTGCGGTCCCCGAATAGCACCGGTCGCCTGTCGTAGAAGCCCTTCGCCCTCGCCGGGAGAGAAAAAGGCACGAGATAGGATTCCACGAACAAATCTATTTTGGAATATGCTCTGTTCGGCCGGGATGGTCGAATATTTAAGATTGGTTCTCCGAGCGATCTCTCCGTTGAGTTGTGCGTCTGTGTGATTTGGGAACTCCCTAGCTAACATCGGAGCGATGTTGTTACGAATGTCCGTGATCTGCGCCGCGGGATACCAGCCCTCGAACAGGCCCCGCCTCGCTGCACTCTCGAACTCTGCAACGATCCTCATCACAGAGCGTACACCGAGAAGGTTGTTCTGCTGGGCAACCACACGAGCAGCCTTATCGATGTCCCCAGGCAACATCGTCGGGTCGATTACGGAGAGACCGCCCTCCATAATGCCCCGGAAGTGGACACCGGGCCGATCTGGCAGCAGGGGCTCGGTGCTGTTAAGAGTCTCCCGTATTCTTAACCGGGCACCCGGTCCCAGATTGGCTTGAATCATGCTTGTAGCTGAACGAGGATAAGCCGCCAGTTTCTTAACGGCAGACACGGGGTGGCCGTGATATAGGTCATCTACCATAGCCGCCCATGAACCGAACTGGTTTCTCCACAGGAAATCGATCTGTTGGAATAATGACCCGATCAGTTTGGCCCGTTTGGGAATGAACGTGACGGCATCTACTACCTTCAACAAGTCGATTTCCTTGCCGAACGGATAGATCTTACCCACTTCCTTCAAAGGGACACCGTATAGGGTCTCCAAGCGGTTGGCTAGTTCGTCCGGGACGACCCATCGCTCAGTAAACGCCACCACGGGAGTGCCATCATCTGCCACAGTGGCATAGGGCTTGCCCCGGAACACGGGGCCTATATCCGGGGTGCGCCAACCAATAAGTCCCTGTTCTCGACTATTAGGAAGCGCAAGTTCTATCTGCTTTAGGTGGTTTATAAGGGCGGCCTGCTCACGGTTCCGTATACCCTGTAGCCGAGACACCCGCCACTGCTCATAAGGATTCCAGAATAGCGGCTCAAAGCCCGCCTCACGCATCTCTCGGTATGTGGCATTCACCCTCGGCATCTTAAACGCTGGCCGTCTGCCGACGCTGCCCTTTACAAGTTCGCCTGAGTCGGCAAACATGCCCTCGGGCGGCTTCCACCCACGGTAGAAATAGTCATCGACTCTAGCCATGTTGGGGTCGAAGTCGATACGCGCCTTAAACTCCCAGTTGGTCAGTTCTCGCAGCCTAGCGAAGTCGTCTGCGAATTGAGGCGCCACCACGATTTCACCACGCTCTACCGCAGACGGGTTATGGAGCGCGTTGAACAACTCGTCTAGTTGGGGGATATCTTCCTGGCGTGGCACTGTACGGCCACCAATGGCCTTGCCGATACCTGACCGCTGGAGACTAGCACCTCCTTTGTCAACAATAATTCTCGCCTCGTTCTCGGCCGCTCTCACTGCGCCTCCGTGGCGCCGAAGAAGAGTTTCTCGCGGCTTCTCACCTCTGGTCGCCTGGTTGGCAATAGCAATAAACGTATCCAGGGGCTGATCATCTCCCGCTGGGTCTACGATACGCTGGCTTCCCCCGCCTCCACGGAATTGTCCCCTGTATTGCCCAGGAGTAGGTACATCAGCAGCCCGTGTGGCAGTGGTGGGGGCGACTGTGGGCCGTGCGGGGGCGGCGGGCTCGAAAGATACAACTGTATCTCCACTAAAGGCTTGTTGTAAGCGTTTGCCGACCATCTCCGATTCCGGCACCCTGATAATGACACCGTCATGCCCCTTGCTCCGTATTACCTGACGTAGACGAATGACTTCCTGGGCATTGGTGGGTACATGGGAGATAAGCCTAGCCTCTGCTGTTAAAGCTATCCACTCAGAGTCCGAAGAGATAACTAAAGGATTTCTCAGACTTACTTCAAGTTCATCTACCTGGGGTCCAAAGTCTTTAGCAAACTTCCTGCTAGGAGATGCGTATGTTGCCTCCCCAAATATGGGGCCTTGAACGAAATGGGGATCATAGATCTCTTCGAGCGTTTCCCTTCCAGAACCCCTGAATAGACTTCCCCTAAACGGCTGACCCGTCTGTGCCAGCTTGATATCAACACCCTCCCCAGCAGCCCGTGTGGGGGCGGGTACATCAGCAGCAGCCCGTGGGACTCCGGGGAGGGCCGCTGCCTCTGCTACCTCTCGTGTGGCGGTAGGGAGGGCCTCAGCAGCCCGTGCGGTGGTAGGGACTACCTCGGCAACCCGTGCGACGACGGGGGTAGGAGGCCGTGCGAGACTTAACTCCCCAAACTGCTCAATGGCCTCGCGATTCCAAACCACACCTTGGGGTAGCTCTCCCATCATGTGGCCCCGTACTAGTACACCATCAAAACCCTGTTCCTTCAGGGTGGCAACTGCCTCTAGGCGACGATTAGAAGGTACGGCTGAGATGTCAGCGAATCTCCCCCGCAATGCTATCGGAACCTCAACGGGAGGCTTTGCCTGCTTTATACCTATTCGGGATAGAAACTCTGGCTTCCAGAAACCAACATTGTAAGGTTGGTCAGCTATTTGTACTACCCCGCCTGTGAAATCGGGACGTTCCTTAAATTCCCTTATATACCGGAGTGCAACCTCCTCCTCACTCTCCGTTATATACCGAGTGCCACGGAGTCGGCGAATTTCTTGCCCTAATGATTCGACAAGGTTGGTGCGTTGAACTTGATTAAGTTCTCGTAAGAAGTTCCACTTAGCAGTAGCACGGCCCGTCCATAACTGAGGAGCATTTGAAAAATAAACTCCGCTCGTGCCCAAGTCCCCTACCAATCCAGGCTCGCGTGTTTGACTGATATCTCCGCCTACACGCAATACTTGCTCAAGGCGAGAAGGGTCACTTGTGACATGAACCGATCGTAGTTGCCCGCCTTCTGTAGTCGCTACGTTACCAATAGTCTCTATCTTGGGTGTAACTGGAATCTCAACCGCACCTTCCGGTAGGGCAGCAGCCCGTGCGGTGGCGGGGGTAATGGGTACATCAGCAGCCCGTGCGGCGGGAGTGACAGGAGTGACAGGAGTGACAGGAGTGACAGGAGTGACAGGGGCGATCAAGGACGGACCAGCCGGTCCTGGAGGCAGCGCCAGTTGCCGGGGCGCACGGATTCCAGAGCCTAGTGCTAGTTGTTGGGGGGCACGACCACTAGGGCCTAGTGGCATCGTTCTAGGCGGCTGTATAGGAGCAGCGGCAGCACGAGCCCCAGGGCCTAATGCCAGTTGTTGGGGGGCACGAGTTCCAGGGCCTAGTGCCAGTTGTTGGGGCGAAGGGGCTCCAGGGCCTAATGCCAGTCGCTGAGGCGCTTCCACGGTTATCCTGGGGATAGCCCCGGCTCTAGCCCCGGCTCTACCCCTCAACGATCTCACTACGCTTCTTACAAAAGGCCTAGCTGCGCCAACAACCCATTCAGGATCGGCAGCTATACCTATGAGTTGTTCGGGGGTAGACCTATCTCTGAAATTAGCGACGACCTCATTTGCAAGTGTCTCGGCTTCATTCGTCCGGCCAAAGTTTATGGACGAGATGGTATTGGCTATCTTCCGTTGAGAGTCTCTGGCCTTCTCTAATCCCTCTGGAGACGTGAGTCTGAATATAATTCCGCCTTCGGCCCCTTCGTCAGCACCAGGGATTCTACTTAACGGACCTGAAATTCTCCGGCCTATGTTGAGCGTCCACCATGACAACCATGCCTCGTGGGTAAAATCCCAGGGCTTGAATACTTCACTGGCCGCACTTCCTAGTCCGCCCAGAATACGGCGACCAAGATTCCTATCTGGTGGCGTCGCGCCAGGCATCTGTATCCCAGGAAGGGCAGCAGGAGGCCCTGGAGTTAACGGCGCGGCCCTAAAGGAAGGATCTGGGGCTCTTCCTAACTTAGGGACAGGGGCGCGGCCGGGCCATTGCGTAGGATCGACCGGAACAAAGGGTTCTACTTCGACTGCGGCAGCAGGCCCTACACTCATACCTTTCCCAGAAGGACGGACCTTCCGAAGTTCCTGGGCTACACGGTCTTGGGAAAAGGTTGGCAGTTTAAGTTTTTCCCTCAGAACATTCCGTTGGATCTCTTCTGCTGTCTGTCTACGCCAGTTGACCGATGGCGTAGGGGTCGGTTTCACAACGGGCAGCCCGAGTTTAAGGCGCATCATAATGCGCTCAATCCCGGATATGGGCTTGGCCGATTCTATCGTGGGAGGGGTAAGTGGAAGGCCGAGCTCTTTACGCCGTCGCCGACGGAAGTCGTCTAACGACTCCCCCGGTCGCGGTCCTTTCCAGGTTCCGTCGGTAGTCATGGGTTAGAAGGGCATGAAGGTCGTGAAGGGAGTGAACCTTCCGGTGCCTGCCCCCCTCTGTGACGGAGGAATGGCAGACATCTCTTGCTCTAAGTCCATCCCGGACAGGAACGGGTCCCATCGTGCTGTAGGCGGCTGACCCGAGAGTATCTGCTGTCCGAGTGTGCCTAAGAATCGGTTCTGGAACCGGCCGAACTGGTTCTCAAAGAGCCGTTGCTCGTTGAAGCTCATATCACTAGGCTGACGGGCAAACCAGGATGCCTTCTGCCCGAAGCCCGGCTCTTCTAGGTAGTCAGCAAATGGATTGTCTAATAGATCGGGTGGCATTGTCTAGGTAAACGAGAGTCGGCCCTGGGCAAATGCTGCGAACGGATTGTCCAGTGGGTCGAGTGCTTGCATTCTACGGCCGGCTTCTCTTCTAGCGTATGGCTGGAAGGTCGGGCTCAAACCGGCCGCTGCGATGGTCGGGAGTATGCTTTCCGCCTGTGACTCAAGGTAATTCCGTGCTGCAACCTGTTCGACGGAGGGGCCTGTCGTGCCGAAGTCTCCGAATAGGTTCTGTATACCTGAGAGATACCCTGTACCTGGAGTCATCTGCGTGCCGAAGGAACCGAATCCGCCGACCCTGTTCAAGGCGGCCAAGCCGGGGTTGGCTGCTCCTGCTATAGGGGCCGATTGCTTCTGTATGAAGTCACGGAAGTTGAAACTCTCTGTCGGAGTAGCCGCCGCTGAGAGGGCTCCTGCTGCCGATAGCGGGTCGAACGAGGCCCTACGGACATTGCGTAGCATTGGGTTTACGAAGGGACCCAGGGCCTGTTCTCTTGCGAATATATCGAATCGGCCTGAACGGTCTGCGCCGAGTCTTACCCGAGCGGCGGCAAGCTCCTCATCGGTATAGCCGGTGTCCCACTCGCCGTATCCGCCCCTGCCGCCTTCGCCTTCAATGGGCAGTATTTCTGTATCCGCAGGGTCAATCGGGTTGCCTTCGGCGTCGAGAACGCCATCGGCGATCCCTTGGGTGATCCACTCGCCAATGATACGTTCGGCATTACTCTCGGCTGACCTCTCAGTAAGGCCTTGCTCTTCAAATAGGTGGCCGAGTTGGTCAAACCCTTCCTGCCTACTAATTGCCCCAGTTCGAGCATTGTTCGTGATCTGGCTTTCGGTCTGCGTACCATGTGACATCGTATCTCTCCTATTGGCTTGCTACGAAGCAAGCGACCTATCCTAGTGGGCTTGCGCCGTTGCGGGCTCCTGGCCGTGGCTGTCCCGGAGGAACTAGTGGGCCTTGCTGTAGGTTCGGCTCCGGTGGCGGTGCGCCAAGAACGGCGTTCGGGGCTACCCTCGGGTCCATCCTTGCCGGCTGCCCATTTGGGCCGAGTATACCACCAGGTTGCTGGGGTTGCTGGGGTTGCTGGGGTTGTGGGTTGGTGATCTGCTGGATAATGCCCATCGCGGTATTCTGGTCTTTCATCAGTTGGGCTTCCTGCTTGAGCACCTCTACCTCGAACATTCTCTGGTAGATGGCCGCCATCTCCATCTCGCCCTCGGCAAATGCTGCTCTAGCGAGCTGGAACGCCATCGCCACAGGCGTGGCCCTCTGGCCGGCCTGCTCCTTCATCCTGTCCATGATCTGGTCTGGGTCCTCGAACTCCAGGTACTCCTCCAGGATGGTTCGGTCGTCGAGGCCGAACTCCTTGGCGTTGAGTGCCATGCCCATCTTGGACACGTCGTCCTTGGGCAGGTTGGCCGATATCTTGACCATGATCGGAGGCAGGTCTCGTATGTCCTTGGGGTCTATGGTGTCCGAGAACCATTCCTTGTTATTGTCGTGCCCCGTTAGCTCGATAGGGTCGAAGCCACCGGAGGTGTACTGGTCGATCAGGTCGTTGAATATCTGGTAGTAGGCGGTCTCCATCGCCTTGATCATCGGCTTGATGACGGTAGCAATGCCCTGCGACAGAGAGTTGATGGCAAACCCAGATAGCGTGAACTGTAGCTCGCCGTAGGCCGAGCTTGGCAGTGATCCCCGCTGCTTCATGGCGTTGACGAGGCCGAGCAGGCCGGCGGTATCGGCGGCTGCGTCGTGCAGCGGCAGCACCTCGATCTGTACGCCTTCGGGGTAGGAGATACGGGAGCCGGACTTGAACGGGTCGTCGTCGAGCGTAACGGAGCCGTCGGGGGAGCGGATGATGACGACCGGCCTGAGAGATCGGGACGAGAGCTCGTACAGGATAGACAGCAGCAGGTTCTCTTTAGGGTAGATATCGCGGTTATTGGCGTATACGGACTCTCCGACGCGTGCTACCTCCGTCTCGCCCTGTAACGGGACGATTATGGGGGTGGCGCCGACGGGAACGATATGGACGGGGATGTTGTTGGAGCCGTGTCGGGTGGCCTTTTTGAGCACCTGGTCTTTGGTGCAGACCTTATTGATCGTGCCATCGTAGTAGTCGAAGACCTCGAATACGTCCTCGTCATCGCTTTTTGTCTCGTCTGACCCTTCGAGCGTCCTGACTCCGTACTCTTCCTTGATCTGGCCCCTGGTCTTGTTGACCGTGTGTACGGCCCAGGAGATACCGTTGGCGCCCATAGCCCAGGAGACCCGTTTGGGGTCCCACGGCGTGATATCGGCGAAGGTGGGGCCTCCGTCGGGCGGCTTTACCAGGACGTGCCGTCCGGCGATATAGCCCCTCACGCAGGACTTGAAGGCCATATCGCCCTGTAATCCTTCGGAGTACATGAGTCTACGGAGCCGTTCGTCGTTACTGGCTCCGAGACCTATGGCTACGCGTTCCTTATTGTTATGTTCGGACCGGGCGTTCCGGTTGGCCTTATCGGAGGGGACGGTTTTGATGCAGACGGCATCTGAGAGGAGGGCGATAGCCTTGTTGGCGAAGGTCTGAGGGTCGTTGGACGTGATCTGCTTATAGCCTGCGTCCCGTCCGTCGGGCTCTCCGCTCTCGTCGAGGGAGGGCTCGATGTTCGGTTTCAGGTTGAACAGGTCCATATCGTCGTCCATACGGGCGTGGAGGGTCCTATAGGCCTCGTTGAAGGACTCCACCCGGCCCTGGATCTGTGCAGGGGAGGGCGAAGTCGGCCGCCTCTGCCGTTTCTTTTGTTTTTGCTCTCTGCCGTTATCGGTAGTCATCGCATTATCGTGATCTTCATCGTGCCTTCGCTCAGGACGTAGCCTGACTCGTGCATTAAGCCGTACCGCAGCGCGTCCAGGGCATGATCGTTTTCGTCTACCGGGACTTCTCCCACAATATTACCATCGTTGTCCAGTCTCCACATATAGGCGGCGACCGTCCCCTCTTTCGGGCCTTGCAGGGGGTGCTGACCGGCGCCAAACTCGGAAATAATACCACTACACCTGGGGGAGAAAACGATTTTAGGCTGTTGGGTCATCTGATCGACCTTTAGAAAGCGTTTGACGCATTCGAGGCCGGGTTTGATCTTGGATTTCTGCCCAAACGCGTAGATATGGGCTTTTTGCATCCACATCTCGGCTATCGAGGACATCGAGTGGTGCTGGTCCTTGTAATTGGGGTCGGAGACGAGTGTTTTGGCGGCTTTTTCCCACCATCCGGTCCACTTGGAGTCCGAAACGTGGTCGATCACGTCCGAGTGGACGAACCCGGTCTCGTAGAACTCGTCAAATACCTGCCACTGCTCGTATATCTGGCCCGCGGCGGTCTGTCTTTTGACTTTCTGGGCGGCGAGGATGGCGTGCGGGGACATTCCATAGCCTGGGTCCTCCCACAGGAAGACCTCCTCGTAGGCCGGCTCGTAGTCCACGTCCCTAATATGGATAGTGGGGTCGAACTCCTTGTAAACGAGACCCTGTGGCGGCACGTCGCCGCCCATAATCCGTTCGATCCAGAAATCGTCGGAGCTTTCGGACTTGATACGCAGGATCTCGGGATCGTCGTAGCCGCCCGGATAGACGTGGACGTTAGTAGGGGAGGGTATTTGGAAAGATTTCCGGTCATTGTCTCCGGTGGCCCACGCCTTGACGATAGAGGGCCACCAGCCGATACCTTGAACGGACTCCTTGGTCCCCGACGCGGAGAGCCAGCCCGTTCTCGGGCCGAGTCTTAGTTGAACCCGGTTCCAGGTCTCGTAATCGAGCTGTCCGGCCTCACACAGGACTATCCCGTGCGGGCCTTCCATAGACAGGTCCATCGGATTGTCGGCCGACTTGGTCGAGACCGTAATGTCACCAACGCCGGGGTTCCGGTCCTTCGTAGTTCGGACTCTAACCAGTCCGGGGTTGACGTTAGTGGAGATATCGACTGCATCTGGCCCGTATATCTTCAGCAGGCGTTCGCCGATGTACTGGAACTCTTTCCTTGTATTGTCGTACCGTCGTCCAACGAGCCACCAGATGACCCCTTCGGTACGGCCCGTCCTCCTGAGCTCCTCCTCGCATTTCGCAAGGTCTCCCGGAAGATGCAGCAGTGCGTCGTCCGCTACCGCCGTAGACTTGCCCCCCTGCTCCCCCCCTGACCCCGCCTTCTGCCTGTGGTTGGAGGCCAGGAACTCGGCCTGCGGGGCCGTAGGATGGGAGCCGATCATATCGAGAAGGGCCTGCTTATGGGCCGGCATCTCGACCGCGGACTCCCCCTTACCGGGCGTCAGGACGGCCGATACCTCGGGCGAAAGACTCTCCCCAACTACCACGTCAGTTCCACTCGGCGGTCAAAGAAGACTGCAACGGGAGCTGGGAAACGTGCTTGGAAATGGCCTCTACGAACTCCTCACGCACCGAGAT